>Ga0065722_101784_pt1 | contig 74883 bp, 72 predicted proteins | sample BansetMetagenome_FD_59109 | JGI IMG/M metagenome (GOLD analysis project Ga0065722, IMG submission 59109) | Bankia setacea gill microbial communities from Puget Sound, Washington, USA - Caecum Enriched | ecosystem: Host-associated > Mollusca > Digestive system > Ceca | place: United States... | reverse complement strand
TAGGGGAAGGCCCTTTAATATACAGTGTTGTTTTTCTTGGATCAAGCAGTGGTGTGGGTGTCCGAGAAACCGTGGAGTTTATTACGGATTTGTTTGCAAGGCTGGTGTTTTCCCAGTTCAATTGGCTGCCTTATTAATGCCGAGCTCTGCTGAGAATACATGCCATGTCTTAGGTGAAGCTCTCTTGAGCCGTGCGATAGCCGAGTGCGATCATTTCGTTCGCTCGATCAAACTCGAGTGTGCCACAAGCGTTTCTCGCTATTTCGACAACCCTGTCTGGCGGATAGGCTGCTAGCTTTTGTCTGGCGATGGTACTTTGCATAGCATCGAATGCCTGATTCGCTATTTCGTAGGCTCCCCAATTAATTTCCTGGGGGATATCAATCTTATTTTTAAGCTGGCTTATGTAGTTATTAATTTTTTTATTTATCCCATCGCCACTATTTTTATTTTGGTTGCCAATATTAATTGTAGCGGGATTGGAAAGTAATTTTCCCCCAAGGTTCACGGCAATGGTGATGTCTGTGTTGTCACTGAATGTCGGAGCGATAGGAACTGGATTAAGTACGCCGCCATCAATTAAGTGCGCGCCGTTGTAGTTGTGTGGTGTGAAAAACATAGGTAGTGAAATTGAGGCGCGTATGGCGTCAAACAGTCGCCCTGAATTAATCCATATTTCCTTTTCTTCATTTACGTCTGCTGCAACCGCCGTGTAATTAATTGATAGGTCCTCAATCTTTATATCGCCCACGAGGTCAATGAGGGTGTTGATAATTTTGTCGCCCTTGACCAAGCCACTTGTGCTCCATGAAATGTCGAGTAGCGTAATAATGTCCAGTTTTGTTATTGCGCGAACCCATTTTTCGAATTCATTCAACTTCTCAGCGGCATACATACCACCAATAAGAGCTCCCATAGAGCATCCTGAAATAGATTGTATGTGGTAATCATGCTCTTCCAGCCAATGAATTACGCCAATGTGCGCCAATCCACGAGCACCACCACTCCCAAGAACTAAAGACACTGTTTTCATATTGTGTGTACTCGCTCAATTAGAGTTAATGTTTGCACTAATCGCTTCGTTAAATACCGGGTGTGTATTGTGGGCTTAACGGTCCTCGTTGAGAGGTTATAGCGTGGACAGTATGACAAAGCTGCTGCAAAAACGCATACGAACTTGGTGCACCGATAATTATCCCATTGGGGCATGAGGCCTCATTTCGAAATGACGGTATTTACTGTGCCAGTCACCTTTATTCTAGCCTCGAGAGCTTGGTTGCTGGCCACGTAAGCCCCGCCGGAATTGCCCCCAGCACGATAACCTGGATGGCAACAAAGGCCAAAAAAAACCCGATGGGATGGTTGGGAATACCGCGCTGTAATAAGTAAGCAAAGTAAATGGCGGCTACCACGTTAACAATTAGTGCCAGCCGCAATGCCCACTGCGTACCAGCCCAAAGTGCACGGCACGTTAACAGGTTAGTTAAAGCGCTGATCACCAAAACAAAACCGGGTAGCAGCAACAAGAATGCCCTGAGTCCCCTCAAGTTACCCTCTCCCAACGTTGGCGACCAAACCGCGGCAAGGTGGCCGAATGCGCCGGCCAGCAGAAACACGCCGAGCAAGCCTCCGCTCGCTCCCGCAATTCGGTATAGGCCATTGCCTGGCAATTCTGTGGCGGCATTAAAAGCCGACATCGCAGCCTCCCACTTTCGACAGCCCACATTCATAAGAAAATACAACCGCTTGTGCGCGGTCGCGAATCCCTAATTTAGACAGCAAGCTGGAGACATGTGTTTTTACCGTGGCCGCCCCGATAAATAAGGCCTCGGCAATTTCGGCGTTGCTTTTTCCGTTAGCCAGCGCCTGCAACACTTCGCGCTCGCGCGTGGTTAGCCGCTGCAAGCGTTCGGCGAAATTGCGCTCGGTTTTCATATGCTGGGTAAACTGGCCAATCATTCGGCGCGTAATGGTGGGGGATAGCATCGCACCGCCTTCGGCTACCGTGCGCACGGCGTTCACCAGTGCTTCTGGTGGAATATCTTTTAATACAAAACCACTCGCGCCTACGCGCAGTGCACGGTAGACATATTCGTCCGGGTCAAAGGTGGTGAGAATAATAACGCGCGTGTTGTCACTTGCGTTGGCGAGAATACGTGCAGTGGCCTCGAGCCCATCCAGTTTAGGCATACGAATATCCATCAAAATGATATCCGGCTTGTGCTCGCGCGCCGCCTCAATTGCCTCAAAACCGTTGCTGGCTTCGGCAACCACTTCGATATCACTCTCGTGCGCCAGTACCAGCGCTAGGCCGCGCCGCACCAGGGCCTGATCATCGACAACCAATACTCGTAACATTATGTCTCCTGAAGCGTGCGCGGTAAAACGGCACGTACCTTGAATCCACCACCAATATCATCACTGTCGCCCGCGTTAAATGACCCGCCCAACAATTGTACGCGCTCGCGCATGCCCACAATACCGTGCCCCCCTGTGTTAACGGGCTTAGCGCCTTTACCATTGTCCGCAACGGTAACAACAATGTTTTCACCACGCCCCTCCACCGTCACCGAGACTTTGCTATTGGCACGGGCATGTTTAATCACGTTGGTCAGTGCCTCTTGCACAATACGGTAAGTGGTTAGCTCAAGACGTGCAGGTAAGGCAGATAAATCGCCGAGAATGTTAAGTTTAACCGCCAGCCCAACCTCACCGACTTGACGTACCAAATTGGGTAAATCATCAAGACTGGGCTGCGGCTCAAGTGCGTCCTCGGCATTAACGGGGCGCATAACGCTCAGCAGGTGGCGCATTTCCGACAGTGCTTGCCGGCCCGCCTCCTCGACCGACGCCATAGCATTAATGGCAGCCGCCGGGTCTGAGGCGGCGATGGTTCGTGCAGCGCCCGCCTGAACGGTCATCAAACTAACTTGGTGGGCGACAATATCGTGCATCTCGCGGGCAATACGACTGCGTTCGGCCATCACGGCGCGCTCCGCACCTACGTTGCGCTCGCGCTCAAGGTGCCGCGCTCGTTCTTCCAGCAAGCGTAAATATTCACCGCGAAAGCGCAAGCGGCGCCCTACGTACCAAAGCGCGAGCACCATTATCGCCGCCACGGTGTTCCCGGTACTAGGCGAATTAAAAACCGTAAGGTCCACAATCACAAAAACCAGCGCGCCAATTGCGCCCACGAGGCTAGCACGGTTGTTAGCCTCAAAACGGCCCAGACTATAGAGGGAGAAGGCCAAGCCAACGACGCCGTGCACGGGTGCCGCGACGTATAACACAACCGACACGGCCAGAATTACTCCATGGACCTGCCATGGATGGCTACGCCGCCATAACAGTGCAAAATTGGCGGCAAACGCGCACAGGTAGGCACCCACATCCGGCAAGGTGGCCAGCGTCATGACCTCAGCCCCGCCATTGTGTGACCACATTAAAATGTTTAATAAAAACGCTAGCAGCGCAATTAGCAAATCTGCGGTGTGCGGCCAGCGTTCAAAGGGGCCACGCCAAGGCCGCCATAGGGCCGGGTTAGGTGGCTGCGCACTAAAGGCGCGGCGTGTAAAAACAGACAATAACTCTTTCATCGGCAAATTTTAGACGAACACCACGCTCCGTGTCATGAGTATTAAGGGGGGTATACCCCGGCCGCCAACTCAACCCTTTGGGGGAGGTTAAAATCCAGCCAGCGGCGGATGTGGCGCTGATCGTCCACGCTCATAATGCTCGGCAATTCAGCTCAATTGTTAGGAGCAGCAAATGAGCGAAAGGGTATTAGACCCGCGTACAGGCCCAGAGGCGTTAGCGAATTGCGCGGCCAGTATAGCCGTGAACGCTTGGTTCGTCCTCGCTGCAATAGGCCACTGGGTTTTTCTCGCCTACATATTGGCGGTGTTTTTCCCACCTATCGCTCAAAACGGGCTAAACGGACTCAAGGGCATGCACCTACCCAGTGGCTTTCGTGAAGGTGAAACACTGGGCAATCTCTTAGCAAACAAAACCTGTGAAGCCCGTGACTGTCAACCAGGAGAAATAATGGAATACCAAAAAGAGGAGGTAAATTAAAAAAATCAGGCACCAGCAGAGTGCATAAATCGCCACCGAACAATTAGGTATTAACGGAATTCAATATGCAAACGTTTATTCACTGGCTACTTAAATGTACGCCGGTAGGCTTACTATTACTTCTTTCTAGCTCAGCCAGTGCTGCTCGCCTTACGGTAGAGCCAGACTCGTCCTTTTTCCTGCATTTTGGTGCAGCTATTCTCCTTTATGCTCATATTGGAGGAGGGGCGATTGGCCTATTATCAGGACTCATTGCGAGCCTAGCACCCAAAGGCCAGAAATTACATCGCTTTGCAGGGAAAATATTTTTTATAGCGATGTTTACGAGCTATTTAATTGGTGCCTGTGTTTCCCCTTTTCTAGAGACTGAACAGAAAACAAATTTTGTCGCCGCAATATTAGCGTTATACCTGCTGGTAACCGGAGTGCTCGCCGCCCAACGAAAAACATTTAGGGCCGGATTCGCCGAAAAAATTGGACTTATTGTAGCCCTACTCATTACGGCCATGGGGGTAAGCTTTATGGTGATGAGTCGTCAGAGTGTAACCGGCACTGTCGATGGAGCACCTCCTCAAGCCTTTATCTTGTTTGTGGTTTTAGGCGCAATTGCATCTGTCGGTGAACTAAACGTTATTCTACGAAAAACCCTAACGCAAAGATCTCGCATTATTCGCCATGTATGGCGTATGTGCCTGTCCTTCTTTATCGCATCCGGTTCGCTATTCTTTGGCCAGGCTACGCTATTTCCCGAATGGTTTAATGCTAGTTTATTCCCCATGATCTTTGGCCTATTCCCAATTATGGTACTCATTATAGGAATAACAAAAACCCTACGGCCCAAACTCAGCGAATTCTACACCCGTCTACACCTTAAAAAACCGAGCGATTAAAATGAAAACAATTATGCGAATAGCGGTATGGAATTGTTTATTGTTTGCCAATGTTATTAGTGCCGAAAGTGCACACCCAGACAATAACACGGCAGTTGATCTGTTTTACTCAAAACAGTACGATTTGGCGCTACCTAGGTTTGAAAAATATGTTTCAAATGCCACGGAGAACCAAAAAAATAATGCCACCTACCAGCAGGCACTAATTTACCTAAGTGAGATACTGCTAATTAAAAATAACACCAAAAACGCTGTGTCGTATATTGAAGAAGCCTTAGATATTAGGCCGAACAGTAGTCAAGAACTACTATTGGCAGGCGACATCTACTGTAAACATGCACGGCAGGTGTCCATATTCAAAGCATTAGGCTATGGGAAAAAGTGTATTAAATATTATGAAAAAGCAGCGGATCAATCCCCAAACAACCTAAAAGCATTGAGTACGGTCATTCAATTTCACTTATATGCTCCCTCGTTTGCGGGAGGCTCCCTTGACAAAGGTGTTATGTATTTAGCCAGCTTAACGGAGAAGTCTGAAGAGGCCGCACGCATTCACCATATTCAACTTACCGAGATACAAAACGATACCAGCGCCGCGTTAGCCTTAGCTGAAACGTTTTCAGAAAAAACATACTTAAAGACGGAAAACCAATACCAGCTCGCTAAATTCTTTAAACAACATAAATACTATATTCAAGCCGAGAAAATGTTCTTGGAAATTATTAAAAAAGACATATCCGTCAATAATACCCCAAGCAACTGGCACGTTAACGCCAGCCTGCTTCAGCTAGCTGAAATCTATATTGAGCGAGGCATAAAGGCCGACAAATCAATCGTATATATTGAGCAATACTTAACAACCAGCAGTAACCCGTATGACGAACACTTCTATTGGTCGCGATGGAGTTTAGCAAAAGCATATTACTTAACAGGAAATCTAGAGCAGTACCACCAAATGGTTGAGAGTATTAAACAACTAGACTACCTGGAAAACAAAGAATTTAAAAAACATTTTGAGCGTGGCGTAAAAGAGCGAAGACATGGAGGCAAGGTATGAGCACTCAGGCTAATATAAGCAATATTAGAGTACAGCTATTGCGCGTAGTGTATATGTTTATATTTTTGGGCCTTGGTATAACCGTGTGGCCAGACATCATTTTTTCAAAAAATACAACAGTAACCGCCGATACCGTAGTGCTGGCAATGCTTGCAAGTTATTCCCTCGTTGCGTTACTGGGTTTGCGCTATCCACTAAAGATACTTCCGCTGCTTATTATAGAACTATTGTGGAAATCAATTTGGGTGTCTGCTTTTGCAATTCCTGCATTACTTACCGACAATTATAACCAGTACACCAGCGATGTAATGTTTGCTTGCGTACTTGGCATTGTTGTAATGTTACTCGCTATTCCGTGGGGCTATATCTACCATCAGTATGTCATTAGGTTGTGGTGTTCTAATTAATAAACCGCACAGTCAACCCGGATTTAATGGCGCTTAAAAACCGCTCTTGCTGTTCTTTGTTGTTGATATTAGCTGGAGAAAAATTACAAAAGTTGTAACCAGCTTCATCAAGATATCCTAAGAAAAATTCGACACTTTCACTTTGCCCCTATTTTTTAAACGTCAACTACCTTGACCGGTTCATTCGGTTAAACCTCCAGGGATTTCAACGGGGTTAGATTTTTACGTTGAGCTGTTCTTTTTTCTATAGTTTTCTCCTTCTAATTCAATGATATTTCCGTGGTGAATGAGCCAGTCCACAGAGGCCACTGTCATGTTTTTGTCGGAAAATATGTTGTGCCATTCACTGAATGCTTGATTGGCTGTGATGATGCTGGCTTGTTCATGCCGGTGCGCGATGAGTTCGAATAATACGCTGGATTCTTGCTGGCCCCGATTTGCATAGCCAATATTGTCAATGACCATGAAGCGACACCGATCCAATTTAAGCAGTTCCTCGTTTAGCTTTAATGTTTGTTTGGCACTTTGTAGGTGTTGAGTAAGTTCGGTGACAGTGTAGAAGCGCCCACTCAGTGGTTCTGGTGGGGGCAAGCCTAAAGTTTCAGCGTAATAACCCACCCCTTAAGTGATAATATCTTCTGTAAAGTCCGGCAGATCTATAGGTACTATTTCGGTAATGTGCATTACATTTATTGCCTAAGATTAACGCTCAATTTTTTCCTTTGTTGTTTGGAGAATGTGCATTGAGGACTTACTTTTCATTATCCCTTTATAGGCTTTCTTTTTCGTTGGAAGTCGAATGCATGCGCGAATGATTGTAACGCTTATAGGAATGTTCTTTTTACTGGCTGGGCATATACATTGCCAGCGCGTTGCTCAGATGGCCAAAGTGCTCCACGGGTTAAATAAAATAGACGGGCGACTGTTCAAAATACTACGGCTAACGTCTTTTACATTAGGGGTTCTTTACCATTGCTCTTGGTAATTTTTGTCCGAAAATTAGGTGGTTACTTTCCAGTGTATATGTTGTACATACTGATCTAACAATACGCATTACCGTTTTATGTATACATGATTTCTGTTGGTGTTACTGTTGGTGACGGTTAACGGCCATTATTGGCGCTTAGAATAAGTGTGTTTATCTAATTTGGTACTCGGGTTCTCAATAGAGATGGTGGGTGTCAATTGTTTGTGGTAAAAATGACGAGGGTTGGAATGGCGCTAGTCGCGTTATTGGGTTAAATAATAATTAATAATTTCCATCAGCCTTTTTAGTGCTTTTTAGTGCTTTTTAGTGGTGTTTCTTTTTCTAATCGGTTTTTCTGAATGTGTTACTGGAAATGTTACGACGAAAGTTTTTCGAACGAAATAAGATTTTTAATTCTTTATGCCAATAATGCAAGCTTCAATGTTATAGGGTTTGCGGGCGTTTGTTTAATTATAATTACTCAGGAATGAGGCCGTTTATGAATAAAAAAATATTACATCCAACGTTGGTTGTTGGGCTATCAATGCTGTTACTAATGCTGAGTAAAACAGCATTAGCGAACTTGGATTGTTCGTTAAATCTTACGAATCAATGGTCTGGTGGAGCGACTGCTGAACTTGTGGTGGTTAATGCGGGCAGTAGCACCACGACTGCGTCTAACATTGTTGCGGAGTTTAGTAGCAATGTTGCGATCCAGAATGTTTGGAATGGATCGGTTAGTGGGTCTAATCCTTATACGTTTAGTGGGCCGCAATGGAATCAAAATTTGGCTACTGGGCAATCCGCTACTATTGGCATGCAATTAAGTTTTTCTGGTAGCTTTAGTGCGCCGACTTTTAGTGGTGCGTGTGGTGGCGTTACACCTTTAAATCAGCCGCCCGAAATCAGTAGTTTTTCGTGTGATGAACATCAGTTAGTGGGCGATTTCTTTGATTTAGGTTGGGCTGTTTACGAGTTCAGTTATGTCTGTGATGCAGTAGCCACCGATGCCGACGGCGATACCTTGGAATACATTTTTGATTTGGGTGATGGTCGAACACTCGCGTCTGCCGGTAGTTCCTCAACGGGTATCATCGATTATGTAGAATCTGACACTTATACTATTGGCGTGACCGTTAGTGATGGAACCGCTTCTGTGGAGGCTTCGGTTGAGCAAGCAGTAACGGGTATGACTCAACCACCGGTGGTGGATTTTGATTGTACGGTCGACAGCAATAATTATGAAATCACCTGCGACGGTTCTGCCTCTTACGACCCCGATGGTGACGCCACTGCGCATTACTGGGCATGGGACGGCACTTACGATTACAGTTCTGGCCTTACGGTTGCGACGCACCGTTTTTCGGGTGCTGGTGAATACGCTATTTCGTTGTACGTTTTAGATGGCAATAACAGTCGTCATTTAACGAAAACTTTTACCATTGAAGGGTCTGAGCCTTTTGACCCAATATTGGAATTTAGTTGCGAGAATGAATACCACTCAAGTAACTCTGAAACTTTAGGGTTTGAATTTTCAAGTGTGCGGGTGAGGTGTGACGTAGATGAATACGACCCTGGTTTTGAGCTAACGCCCATACCAACGGGTTCACCGGGGTGCTATGGAGCGTCTTCAAGTGCGTCTTCGTCGTCATCGACGCCTTCTGCCTCTGGGGAACCAACCCCTACGCCAAGCCCCACGGCTGAGCCTTGCATAATGCCCACCTACGCCCCAATTCGGGAGCATAGATGGACTTTTGGCGAGGGTGATGATGCTGTTAACCGACGCTCGGAGAATTCAATCGCCGTTCATACATTTGAAGAATCTAAAACCGTTGATGTAACACTTACAATCGAAGAACTCCAGGAAGGTGTAACCACAACGGCAACAGGTGTGCTCGATATTGTGGGCAATGGCGTGGCGCCGGTGGTGAGCTTGGAGTGTACAAATGTACCGGGTAGCCTCACGGTGACCTGCGACGGTTCGGGCAGCTACGATTCAGACGGTGACGAACTTCTCTACACCTTCGCATGGGATCAAAGCACGAATGGCGTAAAAACAACTAATACCACGCCCATTGCCTCCCATACTTACGAGTCTCCTGGTTGGCAGTACGTGACTCTCTACATTGTGGATAGAGGGATTGATATTCCGAATACTGGTGGCCACCTCGAAACGAAACAAGTTTCGATGGAGCTTACGGATGAGTCCGAGACTAATCGACCGCCGGTAGCCGACTTTACGGCTAGTGACAGCCGTTGCGTCAGCTTCACTAAAGAGTTCGATGCGAGTATCAGTAGCGATCCTGATGGCGACGATATTACGTTTGACTGGTCTATTTTGGGAGATAGCTTTAGCGGTGAAACGTTAACGTTCAATGGCTCTTCGCATATTGATGAAACCATCGACGTAGCCTTAACGGTTACAGACACCGAAGGCGCTACGGATTCTATAACACGCGAAATTACGATCGACAATTATCCGTTGCCCATCGCTAGTCCTCCGCCTGTGCCGGACTATGACATTTTCGCTAGCAGTACCAGTGGTGATGCGCCGTTAACCGTTGATTTTGAATTGTCCGATGACTTTGATTGGAATGAAGTGGATTGGTATGTCGATGGCGAAAGGCTCGTTACTGCAGGCCCAACAAACTTTAGCCATACGTTTGAGCAGCCGGGTACGTATGAGGTAATGACCTATGCCGTGTATATTTTTGACACGACCTGTGACCGCCGAGTAGGTCGAGAAGCTTATATCACTATCGAAGTGCTCGGAGACGATCCCGATACGGGCGGTCAATCGTGTGAATATGTTGTGACCAATGATTGGGGTTCAGGCTTTACGGCGGAGCTTCGCTACACGAATACCGGTGAAGCGATTATTAGTGATTGGTCTGCGACGTGGGAATACACTGATGGCTCGTCTATCTCCAGCAGTTGGAATGGATCGGTTTCGGGCAGCAACCCTTATACGGCAACCGGTGTAGGCTGGAATAGCAGCCTGCAACCTGGTCAAACCGCCACTATAGGAATGCAAGGTGTTAACGGCGCGAATAGTGCGGCTACACCTACTTGTCAGTAGTTAATGCGCTTTTATCGTAAAGGCTAAAAGCGTTTTTTAACGGCCAGCAAAACCCTCGAGCGTTAGCCCGAGGGTTTTTTTATGGGCCGCGATAATGGTGGCCGTAGGCCTTCCTGTCGTTCTCGGCTCAGTCTTCCGTTTTTGACGACACAGAGCTGAGCTTGAATAAGGCGTATGGCGACGTGTTATCTAGGTGCGTTAAGTCACAAAACAAATAAAAAACACGTGCATCATTTGTGTGCGTCTCGACGGTGCACTACATTGATCGCCGCACGAATATGGTGCTTTTGTCGTTTTCAAACACATATGAATTGAGTTGCTTAAGTTCTAACTATTTGAAAATAAAGACATTTATAAAGTTGGCGCGGTTAGTGCTAAAACAAGGCAAGCTAGCTCGTTTTGGTATCGACCAAGCTAACATAATTATTTAAAAGACATTTGGAGGAAACACATGAAAACTTCTAAGAAATTATTGGCCGGTGCTGTTGCAGCATCTTTAGCGATTTCTGCAATGGCTCCTGTAGCGAATGCTGAAGTATCCGCTTCTGTTGGTGTTGCGAGCTCATATTTGTGGCGTGGTATCGACTTAGGTGCTGGCTATGGTAACCCTGCGGTATCGGGCGATTTAAGCTATAGCAACGAAGGTTTCTATGCCGGTACTTGGGTAAGCTCTGGTGACGGTTCTGGCGGCACTGAGTATGACTTGTATGCAGGCTTTGGTGCTGAAGTAAGCGAAGTGAATATTGATCTAAGTGTTTGGTCGTATCAGTACCCAACGGCTTCAACTCGTTACGTGGGTGTCGACGGCGATATGGCTGTTGTTGTTCCAATCGAGAGTGAATCTAACATTGGTGACTTGATGGAAGCGGTTCTTTCTATCGGTTACGGCCCTGTTAGCCTTAGCTACTACCACGGTTTGCAAGATTTAGAAGAGTATTATTACGTGAATGCGGGTGTTACTTTTGGCGCGTTTAGCCTGAATGCCGGTGCGCATGATGATGATATGACTCACGTTGACTTGTCTTACGCTTATAACGATAACTTGAGCTTCATTTTCAGCCAAGTTGTTGACGATGTTGAAGGCGCTTACGATGATGATTTGAATGTTGTAGTGAGCTACAGCCTTCCTATCGAGTAAGTACTACAAAAAGCCGCTTTTACCTTTAGGTGAAGCGGCTTTTTTATTTAATAAAGCAGCACGTGCTGCATAACCCTTTATAGGAGCAGTCCAATGAAACTAATAACTGCCATCATCAAGCCTTTTAAGCTCGACGCAGTGCGTGAAGCGTTATCGGAAATTGGTGTACAAGGTATTACGGTTACTGAAGTAAAAGGTTTCGGCCGTCAAAAAGGCCATACAGAATTGTACCGTGGTGCAGAATACGTTGTGGATTTTCTACCTAAAACCAAATTAGAAGTTGCGGTTGCAGACGACCAATTAGATTCGGTTGTAGAAGCGATCAGTAAAGCGGCCCATAGCGGCAAAATCGGTGATGGAAAAATCTTTGTATCCGTATTGGAGCAAGTTGTGCGTATCCGCACTGGCGAATCTGGTGAAGAAGCGCTTTAACCTTTTGTTTTACTGATAAATAGAATCCCAATTGTTCGGAGAACTCCTATGGAACAATCAATATTTGAACTGCAGTACGCCCTAGATACCTTTTATTTCTTGGTCTGTGGCGCACTTGTAATGTGGATGGCTGCTGGCTTTGCAATGCTTGAGTCTGGCCTTGTCCGCGCTAAAAACACAACTGAAATTTTAACTAAAAACGTAGCCCTGTATGCCATTGCGTGCATTATGTATTTTGTTTGTGGTTACGCGATTATGTATGGTGGCGATACGTTCTTATCCGGTATTACTGGAGACGGTGTTGCCGATGATTGGACGTATGCTCCATCTGCCGACTTTTTCTTCCAGGTTGTATTTGTTGCAACGGCCATGTCTATTGTCTCGGGTGCTGTTGCCGAACGTATGAAACTTTGGGCTTTCTTGGCTTTTGCGGTTGTTATGACAGCGTTTATTTACCCAATGGAAGGTGCGTGGACATGGGGTAATGGTGTTGCGGGTTCTATGGGTGAGTGTGGTGTATTTGGTATGTACTCGCTGGGCGGCATTGACGAAGGCAAGTGTGCTGGCATGAGCTTTGTTAAATGGAGCGATTTTGCAGGCTCCGGTATTGTGCACATGTCTGGTGCTGCAGCAGCCCTGGCTGGTGTGCTGGTGTTAGGCGCGCGTAAAGGAAAGTTTGGCCCGAATGGAGAAGTTAACGCTATTCCTGGTTCAAACCTGCCTCTGGCGACTTTGGGTATGTTCATTCTGTGGATGGGTTGGTTCGGCTTCAACGGTGGCTCTGTATTGGCTACTGCTAGCGTAGAAAGTGCCAATGCTGTTGCCATTGTGTTTATGAACACTAATGCGGCAGCGGCTGGTGGATTAGTTGCTGCGCTAATTGTTGCGCGTATCTTGTTCGGTAAAGCAGATTTGACCATGGCGCTTAACGGTGCTTTGGCGGGTCTTGTTGCGATTACTGCTGAGCCTTCAACGCCTACAGCGTTGCAAGCAACTTTATTCGGTGGCCTTGGTGGTGTGTTGGTTGTATTTGCCATTATTACATTGGATAAACTAAAAATTGATGACCCCGTTGGTGCTATCTCGGTTCACGGTGTTGTGGGTTTCTTAGGCCTTCTATTGGTACCTGTTACCAATGGTGGCGAAGACGGCGCTGCTTCTTTCTTGGGCCAGTTGACCGGTGCGCTTACTATCTTCACATGGGTGTTTGTGACAAGTTTGGTTGTGTGGTTAGTGATCAAAGCGGTTATGGGTATCCGTGTTAGTGAAGAAGAAGAGTTTGACGGTGTGGATATCTCTGAATGTGGTATGGAGGCTTATCCTGAGTTTATTTCAGGCGGTAAGTAAATCCTTACACAGCGTTAATCATAGGCGTTAGGCCTATTAAAAACCGGGGGTGACAGCCTCCGGTTTTTTTATGCGTGGGAGTTGTGCAAGTTAGCCACACGCGTGTGGAGTGCTGTGTGGTTTGAGGGGGATTAACGCGATGGATTCTTTGCCCCGAATCGGTGCGAGTGGTTTGTCTTTCGGTTTCGATCGGTGTAAATTGCCCTCCTAGACGATTTTAAGCGGTGTTCGGACCGGGTAGCCGAGCCATCAACTACAATAAAACCTGGATTTGGGTGTATTTAAGGATCTTCCTATGAAACTGATTACTGCTGTTATTAAGCCTTTTAAACTCGACGACGTGCGTAATGCATTGTCGGAAATCGGTGTTCAGGGTATGACGGTGACTGAAGTGAAGGGCTTTGGTCGCCAAAAAGGTCATACTGAACTCTATCGCGGTGCGGAATACGTTATTGATTTTCTTCCGAAGGTAAAAGTGGAGCTTGTCTTGGGTGATGATTTAATCGATCAGGCAGTGGAGGCCATTACTAAGGCTGCGCAAACGGGCAAAATTGGCGATGGCAAAATATTTATAATGCCTTGCGAAGAAGTTATCCGTATTCGTACCGGTGAAACCGGCCCTGATGCGGTTTAAGTTGCCATAGTTTCTTGTACGCCATGCTATTTCGCATGGCGTTTTTCGTTGTATTCCCTCGATTCATCTCCTCGTTTTTACGCCGTTTTAGGCGTTTGTTTTCTGGCCTCTCTCCCGAATGTTCGCACGTTTTTTCCCGTGTCTTATGTTTATCGCGTTAATAAAATAACCAATATTGTGTTTTTCTATTAACGCTAGAACAAAAAAAACTAAAGAAATTGAATGCCCCCCGCTGACAGATTCTAAACTCTGAACTATAAATTATCCGAGTTTGTGAAAGTGGTAACTAAACTATAAGAATATGTACGAGAGGAATTTGCACGTGGAAAATGAAGATGCTATTGAATCTGATGGTGGGGCGCTAGCGGCCCTTACAGTTGCTGAATCGTTGCTAGATAAGGATGCGGAGCGGAAGCACTTAGAAAGTGAAGTTGAAGCGTTTCTGGCGAGCGGCGGCCGAATTGACCATATTCCAGCCAATGTTGTGGCCGACCCGCCAAAAAAACCTGAGTCTAATTATGGTGGGCAGCCCATTTAAGGCGGGTTTTTGCGCACCACCTTACGGGCTATAGGCTGCGCGCACATTCTATTTCAAATATTTAGGCAGTTGCCGATTAAGTACTTCGGCAATATAGCTTAAAAACAGCGTTCCCATACTCGAACGGTAGTAGTTCGGGTCTTGGTTGCCTATGGCTAATACGCCTAGAGGGCTTCCATGCTGTAACACGGCTATTGCGGCGCTGCCGATATTGGGTGCGTCGCCATCAAATAAAAACCCACTCTCCTTAACATCAATGCCACCACTGACGGTATTGGGTAGCTTCAGGCGCTTGCCAATATAGTCGCGGGCATCGTGAATGGAGACAATGCGCGCCTCGCTTACGGGGGTATTGTTGTTGCCAAATAAGATGAGGCGCGTGTAGTGAATGTTAAATTCTTTATCAAAGCTGTAATACAGCGCATCGACCAAATCACCCAAATCGTTACATTCGAGTAAGGCTAGCACTAAGCGTTTGGTTTTATCGAACAGGCGATCGTTATCGCGGGCGTTGTCGAGCAGTTGGCTTAGCCGATGCCGCATGTCCATATTGCGATCACGTAAGATAGCCACTTGGCGCTCTACCAGTGAGACGGCAGGGCCGCTTTGGTGAGGCAGGTCAAGATCGGCCAATAGATCGATATGGCGATTGAAAAAATCCGGATGTTTTTTCAGGTATTGTGCTACCTGCTCGTCGGAAATTTTTTCCCTGTTCTGAGTAATAGAAGATTCACTCATACTTTAACTTGTCCATGAAAGACGGATGTTGCTGGGCCGGTCATCATAACAGGGTTTTGAGCGCCCTCCCATTGAATGCGTAACGTGCCGCCGGGCAATTCTACCGCTACGGTAGGGTCTAGCAGACCGCGCAGAATGCCACTCACAACCGCCGCGCAGGCACCTGTCCCACAGGCGAGCGTTTCTCCGGCACCGCGTTCGTACACGCGTAATCGAACAGTTTTCCGATCGATTATTTGCATAAACCCGGCGTTAACTCGGCTGGGAAATTGTTTGTGCGATTCGATAAGCGGGCCAATGGTGTCTACCGGAAAATGCGTAAGGTCTTCTACTAAGGTAATGGCGTGTGGGTTCCCCATAGACACCGCCCCTATGTCGAAGGTTTGGTCTGCGACGCGAAGGGGGTAGTACGCTAATTGCTTATCTGCGGTGAATGGAATATTACTGGGCGTTAGTTCGGGCGCGCCCATGTTGACGGTCACTTGGTTGTCGTCGTTAACATGTAATGTGAGTATGCCAGCGGCAGTTTCGACACATATTGTGGTTTTACTTGTGAGCTGACGCTGGCGTACGAAAAGGGCAAAACAGCGGGCGCCGTTGCCGCAGTTTTCTACTTCGGTGCCGTCGCTATTGAATATACGGTAGCGAAAGTCGGTGTCGGGATTGGTGGGAGATTCCACAACTAATACTTGATCGCAGCCGACGCCGAAATGACGGTCGGCGAGCTTACGTGCGCGCTCCGGTGTTACAGTGATTTTTTGACTGATGGCATCAATCATCACAAAATCGTTACCGATACCTTCCATTTTGGTAAAGCGTAAACGCATTAGCCTTGCTCTCCTGATGGCAGCAGGTGCTCGCCACGAATCATATCGTTAAAATCTTCGCGTTCGCGAATTAAAAAGTGTTGATCGCCGTCCACAAATACCTCGGCTGCGCGGCCACGGGTGTTGTAATTGGAACTCATAACGAAACCGTAAGCACCGCTGGACATGAGCGCCAGCTGATCACCTGCTCTGAGTGATAGTACGCGATCTTTAGCAAGGAAGTCGCCTGTTTCACACACTGGGCCGACTAGATCCCATGGCTGAGCTGTAGCGCTGCTGTTTTGCTGTAACGGCAAAACGTTCTGCCATGCTTGGTAAAGTGCGGGGCGAATGTTGTCGTTCATGGCGGCATCGATGATAGCGAAATTACGGTGCTCGGTGGGCTTCAGATAAAGCACTTCCGTGAGCAGTACGCCCGCGTTCGCGGCAATTGAGCGACCGGGTTCCAGTATGAGCTCGAGAGGCCTATCGCCTAAGCGTTGTTTTACCGCGGCGAGGTAATCTTGTGGCGAAGGCGGTGTTTCATCGTTGTAGGTAACGCCTAAGCCGCCGCCGAGATCTAAATGCGCAATAGCAATGTTCGATTCAGCTAGCGTATCGACTAACATTAGTACCCGATCGAGCGCATCTAAGAACGGGGCCAGTTCCGTTAACTGCGAGCCGATATGACAGTCTACTCCTACGACGTTTATGCCTGGTAATTGTGCTGCACGTTGGTATACGTGGGGCGCGCGTTCAATGTCGATGCCGAACTTATTTTCTTTTAGGCCGGTAGAAATATAAGGGTGAGTGTGGGCGTCTACATCCGGGTTCACACGCAATGATATATTCGCGACCTTGCCCATTTGGGTTGCTATAGCCGAAAGAACGTCGAGTTCTGCTTCAGATTCTACGTTGAAGCATGCGATACCCGTATCCAGTGCGAAGACCATTTCGTTAGGCTTTTTGCCAACACCTGAAAATATAATGCGTTCTGGTTTTCCGCCTGCGGCTAACACCCGTTGTAATTCGCCGATAGAGACAATATCAAAGCCTGCACCCAGTTGGGCCAGTACTTGTAATACGGCGATATTGGAATTTGCTTTTACGGCGTAGCATACCGTGCCGGGGTGTTCGCCAAGTGCTTGCGCGTAAGCAAGATAATGTTCGCTAAAGGCCGCGCGGCTATAAACGTAGCAAGGTGTACCATACTGCTCGGCAAGGGCTGATAGCGAAACACCTTCGGCGTGAAGGCTGCGGTTGCGAAACTCAAAATTGGACATGCTGTTACTTTCTCGAAATTCGTGTATTTAGGCGTTACGGTTGACGTGGCTCTGCAGCGGGCATTTCCGTTGGCGTAACCGATTCGGTAGTGTGCGTGGGGTCGGGTAATTTTAATGGGCCTTTTTGTCCACAAGCACTCAAGCCCACAAGACCGAAAAACATTAGCCCTAAGGCCGTTGCTCGACGTATTGTTAGTGTTGCGCAAGCAGTATTCTTAACGGTTGTAAAAGGCATATTCGACCCCGTAAACAAGAATGTGTGTCAGGGTGGCCTTAGCGGTAATAGGGATTATTCGCGCGCTTAGCCCCGTGACGAAAGGCCGGAGTATAACCTGTCATACAGGTTGGTATAACCCTGCAAAAGGAAACAGTTGGGAGGGAGGTTAGGTTTTTAGCAGTATGCCAATGGCATGGTTAAGACGAAATTCTAGCCGGTCTTTTAGTTTTAGGTAATGGCCGCTGGTGAGTCGGCCAGCATCAGATAATAAGGGTATGCAAAGGCTTAGGTCGAGATCGGTTAGGTAGACGGCGTAGTGCTCACGTGATGTGCGTAATTTCAGAATGTATTGTGCTACGACCATATAGAGCTGGTGGTTAAAGGTTCGACCTAGAAATTCTTGGTCATCACAATAAAAGTCGAAGACCAGTTCGCCATCGCTGCCTTTGTGTGCCACGGCTTTCACTTCAAATTTCGCGGTGGCGGGCTGCTGGCGAGACACAAGTTTGGGGGCCGCTTTGAAGCGTGGGCCTGTTTTAATTAACTCATAAAAGTGCAGAGGGAAAATGCCAAAGTCGTATAGCAATTGCTGGTTAAGGCGTGTTTGTCGCTCGATGATTGCGCGTAAAAATTGATGTAATGGCTTTAGCGGTGAGTGTTCGCCGCTCCCGTGATATTCACGGTGTGTGATGGAGCCCATTTCATCGACGACATACACTTCCATTCCTATATCGTAACGCCTATAAAAAATGTGTATGGCACCGGACCAATTTCGGCCGCCCATTCCGCCTGAAATAGTGTGGCTAATCGTGCGCATGGGATGCGATTCAAGTGCACGGCTGTCAAATAAAATTGGGCTTATAGCGAGTTGCTCTTCGCCTAAATAATCAATTAAAAGGTTACGTGTTTTATGCTCTCGTATGAGTAGCTTAGGGCCTCTAAATTGCAGGCTGTAGTAAGCGCCGGCCATTTCAAAAAGATAGCGTGTGGTCGCTGGGTAACGGCCACTGTAATAGCAGTGCGAAATTTCATTAAACCAGCGTTGAATACGATTAGTAATGGTCGTTGTATGGTGAGCACCTATACAGGTAATCGATAGTGACGGGGGTGTTTGGTGTGTGCCGGGTAAGCAGAGTTGCAGGTATTCTTGAAGCGCCTCTAGCAGTGCGTGCTTGGAGTCGAAACGTCGCGCACTAATTTCGTCCCAGCTGTTGCGTGTGATCATATCAAGCGACACTACGAGGTTGTCTTTGAATCCGCTATAACGCAATGCGTCGGCTTGGCCGCTTAGCCGTTGGATACCTAAGCCATCTAAACGGGATGTTGGCGATCGGCCAACGTTGAGTAGTAGAAGTGCATGTGTGGGGGCGGCTGCTTGTTTAAAGTGTTTATGGCTAAGCGAAGGGAGCGGCAGTGGCAGCCATTGAGCGAGTTGTGCGAGTATTTTTCGCACGTCAACATCGCTAATAGAGGGTGAGTGCTGTACGTCAAAAGAGGTGTTTTCGCTGATGATACCGTTCACATAACACCAGAGCAGTAGTTCGATCAAACTGAGCGTTGATTTAATAGCGGTGCTGTCACTGCTGAGTGCACTGCCGCTAATGTGCGAATAGGCTGTCCATACATTGACGCTGGTATCGTTGTCGTAGCGTTCAGTTAGCGAAATAATTTCTTCGCTTAGGTCATCTGAAATATTGGGGTTTATCCATTCAACTTTGCCTGGACGCCGCTCGAAGGTGGCTTGTAATTTTCGCCCCAATATTGTGAGTTCTTCTGTGGATATCGCGCGCACGGCGCCAGTTTCTGTGGCGAAATCTTGAATAAATCGATAGCTGTGGTTGAGTTCGTTGACTAACAGCGCACGCTCTTCGGTTACGTCGTTAGCCTTCCAATGGGCTCGCTGATCGAGCATGGCGATCTGTTGTTTTTGCCAGCCCCACTCATGAGTCAATCTTTCGAGCAAACATCGCTGCCAGGATTTTTCACGGCTGCGGGGTGGTTTTGAGAGCGGTTTATTCACTTTAAAATAAAAGCACCTGCGTGCTAATTCGAGACGAGTGGTAGCGTTTTTGGTGAGTAAATATTGCTCGATATGGCGAAAAATCATCATATAGCCATCAAGTTCATTAATATCGAGTTCACCTGCATAAACGTGCGCTTTAAAGCGGAGGGAAAGTGGTTCTACGTTGGGGTGCTGTCCCGCATAGGCTTCTAGCGATAATAATTTTAATACCGATTTATAGGGCGACTCTATCGCTTTATATAATTGCCAAATTCCGGCGCCTACAAATTCGCCATCTGGGATGGTGGCAATGCCACCAAAGTCGAGCAAGTTATCGTCGCGTAAAAAACGTTTTGTCAGAAGTGTATGGGTGTATTGCGCGTAATCATTTTCTTGGTTTGCGGGTACAAACCACCAAAGTGGTTTGCGGCCGCCCACCAGTATCGCTGTGCGGTAGAATTCATCGAGCAGCAATAGGCGTTGTGCGCTGCCGCTGGATTCATCATTTAAACTATCGATATGTCCTTGTTTAAAGGCTTCATGGTCCATTAAAAAGAAATGCACTTCTAAGCGAAACGTCATTGCCCATGTCGAAATTCGTTTTGCTTTTTCGTTTAAAGAGGCGATGGCGTTTGGTGCAAGCCCCGGTTTTACGCATAGCCAAATGTCTAGATCACTTTTTTCGCTTTGGGCAATGGTGCCCACGCTCCCCATGATGTACAGCGCGTAGATACTCTCGGGTTGAGACATGTCGAGGCTAGCGGTAAAACTGCGGGCTATTCGCCTGCCCAGAACCATTTCGGGCTTGCCTAGCGTGTAATCGCAGAGCCTTGAGGGTGTTTCCCGCGAGACAAAGCCGGGCATCATGGGGTGGTTAGTGTGAAAGAGTAGGGGTAATGCATCGAGTACGGGGCGCTGGCGTTCACTTAGAGCATTGCGCAAGCGCTCGAGACGATTCATGTTTATGGCCACGAATCGCTTATCGAGCTGGGTGAGATTTTGTCGGTCTAACCCTTGGCTTATTTCGCCAGGGTTAATCGCATGCGGTTTCACTGGAGCGCCAATATAACGTGAATTTGACCACAGTTTAGCAGCGAGAATGCCGAGGCGACGGGAAAAGTCGCCGTGTGTTTAGATTGTTTTTTTTACTCTGGCGCGAATGGTTTCACGCTCTTTTTGCCGACAAGTTGGTATTTTTCTTGTAGCGCATCTTTCACTAAAGAGGGCACAAATTTACTCACGTCGCCATTCAATGAGGCGATTTCTTTTACCAGTGAGGACGAAATATACGAGAGGTGCTCGGCCGGCGTTAGAAACAAGCTCTCCATTGAGGGCGCGAGTGCTCGGTTCATGTTGGCGAGCTGAAATTCGTATTCAAAATCGGATACGGCACGTAAACCACGTACTACGCCATATGCTTGCTTTTCTTCCACTAAATCTTTCAGTAAGCAATCAAAACCGCAAATTTCTATGTTGTCTATATGGCCGAGTACTTCATGTGCCAGCGCAACGCGCTCATCAATGGTAAAAAGCGGTTGTTTTCGGCTACTGGCAGCAACAGCAATAACCACCGAATCGAACAATTTGGCGGCGCGTTGTACCAGATCAATATGGCCATTAGTAATAGGGTCGAATGTGCCTGGGTAAACGACGCGTTTCATGGTCATAAGTATTCTCGGTAAAAGTGACGATAGTACGTTGCGACGATTTGCCGTAACAGTAGGGCCGCGTAGTTTAGCCTGAAGCGCGTGGCTACGCCAAAAAAAGTCAGCCGCGCCATTGATATAGCGCATAGCGCACATCACCGGCGTGTTTTTCTCGATGAGAATGCCAGCCGGCAGGTAACGCCATAGGGTGTGCTTTGGGCCATTCAATATACACCAGAGTATGGTTGTGCAGGGCGCCGTTAATGACTAATTGCGTTAGTGCGTCATGCCATAGGTCTTGTGCAAAGGGTGGGTCGAGAAAAATAATATCGAAGGGCTCAAGGGCGGGGGTGAGTAGCGTCAAGCCATTGCCTCTAAATACATTCGCCGCCGAGCACTCCAGTGTTGCTAAATTGGTGTCCAATTGCTGCGCTGCTTGCGGGTTCAATTCTGCAAACTGCACAAATTTCGACCCTCGAGATAAGGCCTCGAGCCCTAGTGCACCAGACCCTGCAAATAAATCTAAACATCGGCTTCCGTGCACATAGGGCATAAGCCAATTAAAGAGTGTCTCGCGTACTCGGTCGCCCGTAGGCCGTAGGCCTTCAATGGGGGTGACCGCTAATTTTCGGCCTCGCCATTCACCACCAATGATACGGATAGTGGACGTCGTGTTTTTTTGTGCTTTTTTCTGTCTAGAGGGCAAAAGAAATCGCTCCAATAATGGTAGGATGACGGCCAATCAATTATTGAAGCCGCAAGTCAATTATGATGTTTTTTAAGCGTAAGAAAAACACCCCTGAAGAATCTTCTCCTAAGAAGGCCGAGATCGAGCAGCCGCAAGAAAAACTCAGCCTATTGGCTAGAATGAAACGCGGCTTGTCGCGTACCAGCAGCCAGTTCTCTTCCGGCTTGGCCACCCTACTAATGGGCAAGAAGGCAATCAACGACGAATTGCTTGAAGAAATTGAAACCTTATTGTTAATGGCTGACGTGGGCGTAGATGCCACGACCGAAATTATCGATAATCTTACCGAGCGAGTCGCTCGCAAGCAGCTGGCCGATTCCGATGCCTTATTTACAGCGCTCAAAGATTCCTTAAGCGCTTTATTGCAGCAGGTAGAATCACCGTTAGTAATTGATTCGGAGAAGAAGCCCTACGTTATTCTTGTGGTAGGCGTAAATGGTGTGGGCAAAACAACAACTATTGGGAAGTTGGCAAAACGGCTTCAGAATGAAGGTAAATCGGTAATGTTGGCCGCAGGCGATACGTTTCGTGCAGCGGCTGTCGAACAGCTCGAAGTGTGGGGCGAGCGCAATGAGGTACCCGTTGTTGCGCAGCATACAGGGGCCGATAGTGCATCGGTCATATATGATGCCGTGCAGTCTGCGCAGTCGCGTGGTATTGATGTGGTAATAGCCGATACCGCCGGCCGCTTACACAATAAAAGTAACTTAATGGAAGAACTCTCCAAAGTTAAACGCGTGATGGGAAAGATCGATGGCACAGCGCCTCACGAAATATTATTGGTGCTGGATGCAGGAACGGGGCAAAATGCGGTGAGCCAAACCGATCATTTTCTTAAGGCCGCAGGTGTTACGGGATTAGCGTTAACCAAGCTAGACGGTACTGCCAAAGGCGGTATTATTTTCGCCCTGAGTAAAAAACATCAATTACCGGTTCGCTTTATTGGCGTAGGCGAAGGCATTGATGACCTCCAACCTTTTTCCGCCAGCAACTTTATAGATGCGTTGTTTGGCGAGGGAAAAGCAGAATAATTAACAAACTCTACACAAGTATAATAACGTGATCAGCTTTAGTAACGTTAGCAAGCGCTATACGAGTGGCCATCAGGCTCTCGCAAATGTGTCTTTTGATATTGATGACCGCGAAATGGTGTTTCTCACTGGGCACTCTGGTGCCGGGAAAAGTACCCTAATGAAGCTCATTATGTTGATGGAGCGCCCAACGGCAGGCCAAGTTGTTATTGCAGGACGCAACTTAAATCGTATGCGCAGTGGCCAAATTCCCTTCCATCGCCGCCAAGTAGGGGTGGTGTTTCAAAACCACCAATTATTATTCGACCGTACCGTCTTCGAAAATGTGGCGTTGCCTTTGCAAGTAGCCGGCTACCAGTCGCGAGAAGTTGGCCGTCGAGTGCGTGCGGCACTCGATAAAGTTGGGCTCCTCGAAAAAGAAAAGCATACCCCCATTACGCTCTCTGGTGGTGAACAGCAGCGGGTGGGTATTGCGCGCGCAGTGGTCAATAAGCCCACCTTGCTTCTAGCGGACGAGCCTACCGGAAACCTCGACCCCGCTCTTTCGGCCGAAATAATGAATTTGTTTCGGCAATTTAATCAGTTTGGTGTAACCGTCATGATTGCCAGCCATGATATTGCGCTGATACGACGGTTGAATCATCGTGTACTGACGCTCTCAAAAGGTGAAATTATTCACGATGGTTGTTTGCCTCCCCGGGAAGCGCACTAATGGCAAAAATTGACGTAGGAGCGGTGCAAAGTCGAACGCGGTTCGGCGACAAGGCGAGTGCCTATTGGCAGCACCATTTAAGCTCTTTCGGGGGGAGCCTGCGTCGCTTGCTGCAAACGCCGGCACAAACGCTTATGACAGCGCTAGTGGTTGCCATAGCGTTATCGCTGCCTGCCACGCTATTAGTGTCGTTAAGTAATATTCAGCAGCTCGGCGATAGCTGGGATGCAAGCCCTAAAGTTTCGGTGTACTTGCATTTGCGTGCGCGCCCCGCAGCCATAGAACAGCTCATCAGTAAACTGGAGCGTCTTCCGGAAGTGGCAAGCGTTCAGTATTTGTCGGCGGAGCAAGTGCTCACTGACTTTCAACGACTGTCGGGGTTTGGTCAAGCGCTCGGTGGGCTTGATGACAACCCGTTGCCCGCCACTCTCGTCATTGCGCCTACGTCGAATGCCGCAGAGCCGAGTGTATTACAACAATTGGGCGAAACTATTGCCGCAGAGCCCATTGTGGATGAAGTATCGTTGGATATGGAATGGGTGCGGCGTTTGCGTGAGTTTATGGTGTTGGGCAAAAAAATTGTTGCGGCGCTCGCAGGTTTGCTTGGTTTGGGTGTTTTGCTGGCCATTGGTAATACTATTCGGCTCGCCATAGAGAACCGTAGAGACGAAATTATCGTATCTAAGTTAGTGGGCGGTACTAACGGTTTTGTGCGTCGTCCGTTTATCTACTGCGGGGGGTGGTACGGTTTTATGGGAGGCCTGCTAGCGAGCCTAATTGTCTCTGGAGGCTTTTCTATCATTGACGACACGGTTACTCAGCTTGCTTCTCTATACCAAAGTGACTTCACGCTACAATCGTTAGGTGTTACAGGTAGCTTACAGCTAGTGGGCTTAGGTACATTGCTTGGCTGGTTAGGCGCATGGCTCGCCGTAGGTCGACATTTGGTCAAAATTGAACCGAAATAGGGAAAAATGGTCGAAACGCTTGAAAATCTTGAATTTCAGCCTAATATTGCTCAACTGGCGAAAGTTTAGTTGATCGCTTAAAGAATATACTTGGAGGAATGCCGAATGGGCAAAAGTTTACAGACTGTAGAAATATTGGCGCCGGGTCAAAACCTGAATGCCTATATGCAGGTCGTGAACAGCTTCTCGATCCTAACTGCTGAAGAAGAAAAAGAGTTAGGCGAAAATTTGTATTACCGCGAAGACCTTGAAGCGGCGCGCCGTTTGGTGATGGCGCACTTACGTTTCGTGGTACACATTGCTAAATCCTATGCGGGATATGGTTTGTCGCAGGGAGATTTGATTCAAGAAGGCAATGTAGGGCTAATGAAAGCGGTAAAACGCTTCAATCCAGAAAAAGGCGTGCGCTTAGTGAGCTTTGCCGTGCACTGGATCAAAGCTGAAATACATGAATTTATTTTGCGTAATTGGCGAATTGTGAAAGTAGCGACAACCAAGGCGCAGCGCAAACTGTTCTTTAACTTGCGAGGCCAGAAAAAGCGCCTAGCATGGCTTACTAATTCCGAAGCTGAAGCTGTCGCGGCAGACCTAAACGTAGACGTTAAAAACGTACGTGAAATGGAAACTCGGTTATCGGCATTTGACGCCGCTTTTGATGCGGGCGCTGATGAAGATGACGAAACGGCATACAAAGCACCGGCTAACTACTTAGAAGATCGTCGCTACGACCCTTCTGTGATGTTAGAAAACGCCGACTGGACCGAAAATAGTGTGGCGGGCTTAGAGAGCGCACTAGAACTGCTTGATGATCGTAGCCGTGATATTTTACAGCAGCGTTGGTTGAGCGAAGACAAGTCTACATTGCACGATTTGGCGGGTAAATACGGCGTTTCTGCAGAGCGTATTCGTCAACTTGAAAAGAATGCAATGAAGAAAATGCGTGTTTCTATGGAAGCTTAGGTAGTGCCTAAAATACCGAAATCCTAGGACAGGAAAAGCCGCCCATCAGCGGCTTTTTTTATGTTCTTTAGGTAGAGGCGCATCACATTAAAATAAGGCGAATATGTCAGCAGAAGCAAAATTATTCTTGTTATTGGCCGCTTCTAATGGCGCTTTGGCCGTCATTTTAGGTGCATTTGGAGCCCATGGACTAAAAAATAGTGTCTCTGAACCCCTCCTTGCAGCGTGGCAAACTGGGGTTCAGTATCACTTCTACCATGTACTGGCGTTGGGCTTGGTTGCTTTGTTGTCTATGCAAGGTATTGCAGGCAATGGCTTAGCTATCGCGGGATGGTTGTTTGTTGCGGGTATTGTGTTGTTTAGTGGCAGCCTCTACGGGCTGGCGTTGGGAGGCCCACGGTGGCTTGGGCCAATAACACCGGTAGGCGGTTTATTGTTTATAGCAGGGTGGGTTGCGCTGTTTGTATCCATACTAAAGGTTAAGAGTTAATGAAACCCGAGTACAAGAAAAAACCGATCCGTAGCTATGTAATTCGTGCCGGGCGGATGACCGATGGTCAGAAAAATGCATTTGACCAATGGTGGTCGGTGTATGGTCTTAGTTTATTCGATGGAGAAATCAATCCCGCTGAGATTTTTGCGCAAGAAGCTCCCTTAGTGGTCGAAGTTGGTTTTGGGATGGGCGAATCACTTTTTGCTATGGCGAAAGCAGAGCCGGATAAAAACTTTATTGGTATAGAAGTCCATCCACCGGGCGTTGGCCGACTGATTAGTCTAGCGGGTATCGAAGGTCTCACTAACCTTAAAGTCTACATGGCAGACGCCGTGGACGTAATGAGTGATTGCATTCCTGCAAGCAGTACGGATCGATTTCAGTTGTTTTTTCCTGATCCTTGGCATAAAAAAAAGCACAACAAGCGCAGAATCGTACAGCCGACGTTTGTAGAGCAAGTGCGTAAAATATTGAAGCCCGATGGCCATTTTCATATGGCGACGGACTGGCAAGAATACGCGGACTACGCAATAGAGGTAATGACACTGGCAGCAGGTTACACTAATACAGCGGAAGCTTATTGTTTTGCTGAGCGCCCAATGTATAGGCCCAATACCAAGTTTGAGGCTCGGGGAGAGCGCTTAGGCCACGGTGTATGGGATATTGTATTCGCAAAGGTGTAGCTCCTATTCCCTTACGTAGCCCACTAGCGCCCTAGAATAAGAAACGAAATGCGAAAGATTAATCAGCTCATCAAAAACTGGAAACGCGGCACAGCCAGCTCTGAGAACGATCGCGTAGAGTCTTCACACAATAAAAAAAATAAAGCAGAGACCGCTATGGATTTCTCCTCCTCAGAAAGCCTGTGGGTAGAGCCTTTATGGGATTACTCTAAACGGGTGTATGCACGCAAAGGTATAGAGAAAATAGTGTTAGGGCTGCAAGATGAATATCATGCAAATGTGGATATTATTTTATGGTGTTGCTGGTTAGAAAAGGAAGGTATCGACCTTTCTGAAGAAGCGTTGGACGATGTGCTTATTACTATTGATACGGTTAATCAGCTTACATTAATAAAATTGAGAGAGGTTCGAGGGCATCTTAAAACAGCCTTTACACAGAAACAGGCCAGTATTATTGCAAAGCAAATCCTTAATGCAGAAATGATGCTAGAAAAAGTATTGTTGTATCGCCTGCAAGAACTAACGCGGCGTTTTGCCGATGTTATGAAGGATCCCGTTAAACCCCTAAATTTGCGCTATTATCTTGAGTTTTTAAGTATTCCTGACGCGCAATATATTGCTGAGAGCGTGACGGGCACTTGTGTTCGGGCGGGTAGTAAATCCTTTGCTTAATCGGCCCATTTCATCAACGTCACGCATAAAAAAGCTCGCATAGCAGCCATTATTGCCCCATAGTTTGTGACAGCTAAAAAGATAAAGCCTGATTCAATTGGTAAAATGGCGTTACGACACTTCAATAACACCAAAGGCATCAGGCTTTGTCACCTTCTAACACTGCTCTTCATCAAATACTCAAATCCGTTCTTAGACCTGAATTGGAAGGTTTAGCTTCTCAGTACCATTTCGGCTAAAAATTGCGTAGTGCTAGTTGCCTGGATCAGTTAGTCGGCATGCTCATGCATCAACTTTCCGGCCGACAAAGTTTGCGTGATATCGAATCTAGCCTTGAAGCCCAGCTCTATGAGCCTTTATTTTTTAAGCGTCTCCATCCGTTAAAATGTTAATCGGGGAAACATAAATTTCGATTTAAAAACCCGCTTTCTTCTATGGATGCGAGCGCAATTGATCTGTCTCTTAAACTGTTCCCTTGGGTTGCGTATCGCGATGACACGGTAACGCTACGTGTAGGCCTTCACTATTCAACGGAAATCCCTGAGTTTGTTGCGCTTAGTGAAGGCAATGAAAATGATATGGTGGGGGCGAAAGTTTCGTTTCCCTAAGGGCAGGATTGTTGCGTTTGATAAGGGATATGTGGGCTACGAATGGTACGTAAGCCTTACCCATCATGGGGTCTCGTTGGTTACACACTTGCGCACCAAAGCGGTATACCGTGTTCTTGAACGAGCACATTATTGGGCGCTCAAAGAATGCAATTTTGACTCACATATGGATTGCAATGATCGCCTATTTACTTGCTTCATTTACACGCTTCTGCGCGAAAGCCGGTTGGGCTGTTCAGCGAATAATGCGGGTGCTGCAGGTCAGCGTATTTGAACGAAAGCCACTTAAGCAACTGTTCACTCCACTCCCTCCCCAGAAACAAAAAAGCCACCCTCAGAAGAGGATGGCTTTATGACTAAAAACTATGGGACAGCAATGGCATAGAAGCGGGGCTTTTTATGCGTGACGATAAAGTCTAAACGTTAGCTCGGATCATCTTGGCCGAAAAGGCTGCCGGTGCTGGGTTGCGGAGTTTCGACAGTTGAAGGCTCGGGAGTCGTCGTGGGTTCCGGCGCAGGAATAGGCGGCGTGACACTCTCAGTTGGAGTAGCAGGTACTGTTTCAGGCGTTGGCGAGGGGTCAGGCATGGAAGTAATTTCAGGCATAACAGCTACCGCTGGTATTGGCTCTGTTACAGGTGTTTCCATGGGCGCTACAACAGGTGTAGTGGCTGGTTTTTCCGGTGCAGGTATACTTTCTACGCTAACAGCGGGTGTAGGAGTTGGCGTGGGTTTAACTACCGCCTTTTTAGCTTTGACTTTTATGGGCGTCGTTTTTTTGGTTTTTACTACGACTGGGGTTTTGTCTTCAGCCTTTTTTACCGCAGGTTTAGCTTTGGTTGCAGTTTTTTTCACAGGTGCTTTCTTTTTCGGCGCTTCCTTTGCCGGGGTTTTCTTGGCCGATTTTTTATCTGCAGGTACCTTTGCTATGGCCGCTACTTTTTTCTTAGCGGGTTTTTTTTTGCTGGCGTGAGCTTTTTCAGCGGCTAATGCGATTTTAGCGATAACTTTGGCTTGCGTGACAGAGGCTTTGGCGTCGCTGAATGCGGCTTTGGCTTGATCCAATGTCGCTTTAAGAGTTGCGAGATCTGATCGCTGAGAGGCAACAGCAAGTTTGGCCTTTGTCACTTTAGCGGTTGCAGCCGCTGTTTTTTTCTTTGCAACAGCGGTAGCTGCACTTTTTGCTTTGGCTTGCAGGCTAGCCAGCTTGACTTTGGCCTTGCTCGCGTTGGCGGTAGCGACTTTTACAGCCTTGGCCGCAGCGGCTAGCTTCTTATTGCGTGCACTGTCTAGTTGAGCTGCCAGCTTGGTAATTTGTTTTTCTAGGTCTGCGATTGTGTCGGTGGGCTTCTTTTTTGCTGCCATTAGATAGTACCTGAAAGTGTTCTTATTTAAGGAAGGGTAGGGGGGCGCAAAAATGATAACTTCGTTTGCACCAAAATTGTATATATTTTGTGTGGAATTTGATTTGTAAACCAAAAAAAATGCCAAAATTCGTACAATGTTAAGAATTAGCCTCTATCCAGTCGGGTTTTGGGGGTGCTTATCGTATCGACGTCGCAAGTGACGAACTCACCTCAGCGCTCTATTGAACGCGATAAAAGGATTGTAAAGTACCGTAGAAAGACAAAAATATGTGCGCTGGGGATTAAAATTGTCTTCAAGTACGGAGAGTTGCTGGAGGCAAACATCTTGCTTGGGTATACTGCCTTCGCATTTTAGCCGAATTGCTTGGTTGTAGTGTACTAGTACGGTATACCGTAGTGGTAACAAACCCAAGTAATTTCCTCCATTAGGGTTGGCGTGCATTCTTAGCGCATTTGAAATCAGAGAGTACGGTTACAGGCCGTGAAGCTCCCTGGCAATAACAGGAATTGATAATGAAAAAATTTACATGGGTGGCAGTTACGGCTGCGGCAGCGTTGTTAGCGGGTTGTGGTGGTCAAGAAGAAAAGAAAGAGCCTACATTTGAAGCATTAAATGACAAGGTGAGTTATATCCTTGGCTTTAATATGGCATCACAGGCAAAAACGGTTGAATTTGAAATCAACCCTGAATTAATCGCTTTAGCTATTAGTGAAGTGAATACTGGTGCTGAGCAACGTTTTGACGAAGAAGAAATGCGTGCTGTAATGACAGCTTTTCAGACTGAGCAGCAGGCTAAACAGCAAGAGTTAATGGCTAAACGTCAAGAAGAAGTTGGCCAAATGGCTTTGGATAACGCGGCGACGGGTAAAGCATTCTTGGACGAAAATGCAGCCAAAGAGGGCGTGGTTGTTGCAGAATCTGGTTCAGGTTTACAATATAAAATTGAGCGTGCAGGTACTGGTGCCATTCCAACAGCGGCAGATACTGTGCTCGTTAATTATCGTGGAACTACACTTGACGGAGAAGAGTTCGATAGCTCCTACTCGCGAGGTGAGCCCGCTAAATTTCGCGTAAGCGGTTTAATTAAGGGTTGGGTTGAAGCGCTGCAGCTAATGCCTGTTGGCTCGAAGTGGACGTTATACATTCCAGGTGACATCGCCTATGGCGATCGCGGCATCCCTAACCGTCAGGACGGTTTTGATATTGAGCCAAATGAATTGCTCGTATTTGAAATGGAATTGTTGGACATTAACCCTGAAGACAAGCCTGCTGAGCCAGTAGAAGCTCAAGAGGCTGCACCTGCGCAGTAAGCGAAGTATTCGTTCGCTATTGTGATAAAACGCCCGGCATTGAGTTGGGCGTTTTTGTTTCTAATTGGTGAATAAATCCGTTTGCGCCAATAGCATAAAATTGTTGGGGGATATCACTAAAGGCCACCGCAATGACAGCCGCACTGGTTGGTTTCCACTTATCGCGTTTGGGCAGTTGCCAGCGCTCAATTTCCACTAGTTCCGGTAGTTGCCATAGTTGCACAATCTGGTCTGGCCGCCCCGTCAATAAAAAATTATTGTCGTCACTAAATTGCGCGGCGGTGAAACTTAACCCACGTTTTAAGTGTTCAGCTTTTAGTGGTATTTCCCCAATTATTTCGCCAGTGCGCGCTTGCCATAGTAAGGCTGCATCGTATTTGCTGACCGATAACGCTATAGCGCCATCGTTGGATAGCTTAACGAGTTGTACGTCGTCATTGTGTTTTAGGCGGGTTATGGCTTTGCCTGTGCGCATATCCCAAAGGGTTGCTGTGTAGTCTTCGCTGCCGGTAATACCGAGTTGGCCATTTTCGCTGAGGTCAACACTGCGAACGCGATTGCTGTGTTTAAAGGTCTTTTTTATGCCGCCTTGTTGGATATCAAAAAGTACCGCAGAGTGATCACTTAACCCGAGGAATGCGCTGGTAGCACCGGGGCCTAGTTCTGCATCTAAGATTTCGCCGGGCGCTGTCCAGTAGCGGTAGCCCTCACCGGTTTCGGTGTTCCATAACACAATTGTGGCAGGGTCAGCGGTAAGCCCCCATTGCCCGTTCCCTGAAAAGTCAGCGGCGATAATCGTTGAAAGCTCGCCGTTAGCGTGGTTCCAATTAAAGACCCGTTCTTCGGATTGTACCTGCCACAGGCTCCCTCCATGGTAAATAGAGCCTGCGATGATCAAATGCCCTTTTTCGGATATGGCGGCGGCATGGAGGCCTTTAGTGGCAATTTCGAGTGATGACGTTGGCGAAAGCGCTTTCTCGCATGCGGTTACGAATAGCGTACAGCTAAAGCAGAATATGGCGTGTAGAAGGCGGTAGCGGGGGGCTTTCATAAGACTGCCATTCTGTTGATTTGGATATCAAAAGAATAGCAGCTACCGAGAATTGTGCGACAGGGTGTTAGGCGTTAACGTCTAGAAAAATAAATAGTGACGTTGTTAAGTGAATTACGCTACTTGATCTTTATGGGCTGTGTGAAGTACTTCTATAGCCCTATCTTCGGCCTCAAATCTATGGGCAAGTGTTTCGCCGAGTTTTGAGAGGTCGGTTTCAATCGAATCAAGGTCATCGATTTCTTGGTACTTGTCGTTAAAATCGAGCACGTATTCGGTCGTTTTATCGACATCAGTAAACAGTATTTTTGCCTCTGTTAGCGCAGGCTTGTCGTCGAATTCCCGTGCTTCTTGAACGAGCTGGTCGTAAATTTCAAAATGACCCGCAGACACGTAATCAACCAAAAGCTGACACATGGACCTTAGTACTTCGCCTGTGACGGCTGAAGGTTCTTCTATTATTTCGGATAGTTGGCAATAGAGCACGAGTACTTGCTGTCGCTCACCAAGCCAGCGATCGATAATATCGGTAACTCCGCCCCAACGTTCTTGCGCCGTTTTACAATTTTCTAGCATAGGTTCTAGTCGTCCCAAGAGAATGTTTAATCAGCCTTCAAGATAGGTGATAAGTCGTTCAAGAGCAAGGGATGGATGCCCTGTTTCCGTACCTGTAAACGAATAGTTAATAACAAAATGTGGGGTGATCGCGTGTGTCGAGAACGAACGGCTATGGAACTTTGCGCGTTAATTCTTATTCAAACCGATAATGCGCGGGTGAGCGAACGCCTTTTGCGGATAGACGGTGATTAGAGGTGGTTGAGCTATGCTATTAAAAGGTGAAATTTGCGGAGAAATAGAGCATGCAATGGTTACGCAATAGCGCTTTAGCGCGTTGGTTGAGCGTGGTTTTAGTGGTCGGTGTAATGTTGGCTGTATCGGTGCATGCCGAAGATGAGCCGCCAGCCGAAGGAGAGGAGGCGGCTCCAGCCCCGCCTAAGGCAATTTACCTGCCGTTAAAACCCTCGTTTGTGGTGAATTACGGTGGCGCAGGGCGATTAAAATATATTAAAGCGGAGGTGTCGGTTCGATTAGATTCGTCTGAGGCCGCTAATGCCGTGCGTCATCATATGCCTTACATTCGTAATAACTTAGTAATGCTTTTTGCGAGTCAAACCGATGAGTCGCTGACGTCACAGGCTGGAAAGGAAGCGTTGCGGCAAGACGCGTTGACTGAAGTACGAAAAGTAATCTTGGATGAGGATGGATTAGAGGGGGTTACCGATCTTTTTTTTAACACGTTAATCGTGCAAAAATAATCGCAATACGGCATAGCGTATTGCGAAGAGTTACTCGAAGTTTGCCGTGTTTTTCGCCCCTATTCTCGGAAAGCCCCACAGCATCGCCGGTACTGTTTGTAGTATTGCACGAGAAAATCATCGAAGTCTATTTGGCTTTTTCTTTCAAGCTCGCGTTGTTCCGCTTCAGATTCTAGCGCCATATTTTCCATGCGTTCTTGAATGTCGGGCGAAAGTGGAGCGTTTTTGAAGTATTCATCGTATTGCGCAGAATGCTGTAACGCATAGGCCGCGTATTCGAGCTTGTTGTCTTTTAGTGTGGATAGAATACGTGCAGAGGGTGTAAGGCTTGGGTCTTTTAGCTTTCGCGTTTGCTGCGCAAGACTGTTGCTATAGCTTTGATCGCCATGAGCGTTATCCAACAGCCCTGCGACGGGCGCCATAGCGTTGAGTAGCTCTAGGCCCCATTGCTGCAGGTTAATCGTGCTGTCGGGGCCGTTCTCGAGTGTTGCACTGGGGTTGCGGCCGTCAACTACCACCTGTTTTTGGTTGCGCAATATCCGTTGTGCTTCTTCACTATCGGTATCGGGGCTTTCTTGGAGCGCGCAATACAGTAAAAAAGTGTCGAGAAAGCGGATTTGTTCGTCGGTAATACCGACAGGCGAAAATGGGTCGATATCCAAGCAGCGTACTTCTATATATTCAACGCCACGATTGTCCAGTGCCGCGAGCGCTGTCTCGCCGGGTTGTGCTGTGCGTTTGGGGCGAATAGCACTGTAAAATTCATTCTCTATCTGTAGTAAGCCGGTATTGAGTTGCAGGTGGTTGTGTTGTTCGTCGGTGATCCCGAGGGCTTCATAGTCGGCATGAGGTGACGTAATGGCTGCACACAATGTTTCGATATATCGTTTTTGGTCGTTGTAGCAGACGTAAAGATCTTCTTGCGCACTACTTTGATAGCCGAGGTCGCCCATGCGGAGTGACGTGGCAAACGGCGTATGTAACGTATGCGATAGGTTATCGAGCAGTTGAAGGTCGTGCATGCGTTTGTCTACAAAACTGGTACACAGTGCAGGCGAAGCACCAAACAAATAGATGAGCAACCAATAATGACGCCGAAAGTTACGAATGAGGCCGAAATAGCGCTGATTTTTGTATTCCTGAAGGTCGAGCATGCTGTTATCACGACGTGAAAGGAATGCCCAAAACGCATTGGGTAGCGAGAAGTTATAATGTAAGCCTGCAACGGTTTGCATGGAGCGTCCATAACGATGTCCTAGGCCAACCCGATAGACTGTTTTCATTCGGCCGTTATTCGTACTGCCGTAACGCGCGACAGGAATCTCTTGGTCAGGCCCTAACGCGCAGGGCATGCTATGCGTCCAAAGCATTTCGCCTTCGGGTAGCTGGTTGGCGGTATAGCGCTGCAGTAAATCGAGCTGGCCAAGCATATCGGGAATGGTGTGGCAGGGAGGCGTAATAAACTCCAGCAAGGCTTCGCTAAAGTCTGTAGTGATTTGGGGGTGGGTTAAGGCTGAGCCCAGACCACTGGGATGATCGGTTTTACTGAGTGCTCCGTTTGCCGTAACGCGGAGGCTTTCACGCTCTGCGCCGCGCAATATGCCGGTGAGTAATGCGGCATTGTCAGGCTCGGCGAGTTCCTTGGGGAAATCTTTAATCTGTAGCACGGAATTAGACCAATACTTGTTGGGGCGAAGGGGTGGGCTGTTTCTCGGGATTGGCTGTTGTCTCGAGAGGTTGTTCTTCTGTCGTTGCGATTTTATCGTCAATGTTATCAATGGCGTCGTCAGAGCAAGGTCGTGCGGTATCGTCTGCGGCGCTGGTTTGTGGGTGCGCTTCAGGTGCGTCTGGCAGAATGAGTAATCCTTTCTCGTTAACGTCTACGGCTGTAATTTTAGCCCGTAAATCAGGGTTTTTAACGGTTAACTCGACTATCTGATTGATCGCCTCGTCTTTGTGTTGAGTGCGATAAACGCTTCGATTCTCTTCGCCGTATTGCCAGTTACCCGACTTTTCGAGTATTTGCTGGTGCTGATTACAGATGATAAACATTGACGTCATGATTGAAAGCTCAATTCAAATAATGCAGAAGTTAGGGGGCCAATAAAGGGCATGTAGCGCGTTTTTAAAACCGTCAACGTGCGTCGCTCAACTCAATCGCATGATGGTGGCGAAGGCCCTAAATTACAAGGGAGTAGCGCCTAAAGTTTGTGTGAACGGCCGGTGTCAATTGTGAAAAAAAGGAGAATTGCCCACTTCTGACATACCAATCCTCATCCAGCCTGTATAAACTACGGCTCTACTAACTTGTAGGGTTATGAATGGGGAGTGGCAGTGCAAGGCCATATTTTGCGGTTTAAGCATGCGAGACCCTCCCAATCAAGCCTACGGGGCGTCCCAATAACAAAAATTTAAAAAGTGGTTCGTGTTTCCCGCTTCGCTGGAGTAGAGCGTCAGTTCGGGCATTACTGATTGTTGACACTGTAAGGCCCAACCTTTTGATCAGCTGTTTTCGCCGGTAATATCCAATCACGTAATCATTACTCGTACGAGACGGAATCCTCTGTTTTGGCGAATATTCAGTATTTTGGAGAAGTTGAGTGACCTTTCAGTTGGCCGACAATCCGCAGCTTCTAACCGCTAGTCGTTACTGGCAGGTAGTGCTCGCCAAGCTGAAAAGCTTGCCGTTAGACGTGTGGCGTAATGGTCTTATCTTTCTATCGATACTATGGCTGTGTCACAGCGCTGCTGGGCTCTTTTGGGTTTTATACCCTGTTTCGGCAGTACCTCAGCCCACCACCTTTGCTGTGCCGATCGATACCGGTTCTGCTTCTGTCAGCAGTACAACCGTTGATATCCTGGCCCTTCAAGAGCTGAAACTCTTTGGTGACGCTGGCGAACTGCCTGAGGTGGAGTTAGAGGTGGAGGCCCAGTCCTCATCAGATCTTATCGTTGACGAAAACGCAGCAACGACGCAACTAAATTTAAAGTTACACGGCGTCATTGCCAGCGATAATCAGCTTGAGGCGCGAGCCATTATCGATACCGGTAAAGATCAGAATCTTTATCGGATTGGCGACGAAATAAAACTAAATAAAGGTGTAAAGCTCGCAAAGGTTATGGAGCAACGCATTATTTTGGACAATAAAGGCAGCCATGAATCCTTGTGGCTTTACTCCGAGGAAGATTTTAAAAAATCGGCAAGTAATCGCGCCAATCGTCACAAAGTTACTCGTGAAGGTCCCGGCGCGGATCGCCCTAAACCTACGGTGAACAAAAGTATACAGCCTAGCCAAATCCCCAAATCAATTAGCGATGTTGTGCGTTTTAGCGTGCATCGTGAGGAAGGGAAAATGGTGGGTTATAAATTGCGGCCTGGCCGAGATAAAGAGTTGTTTGAACAAGTCGGATTAAAATCCGGCGATATTGTGACAAGTGTTAACGGTCGAATCATGAACGACCCGAAACAATTGCGTGATGTCTATCAGGACCTAAAAACCGCAACGGAGGCCAACTTAGTTGTTCGTCGTGGCGAATCAGAGTTACCAATAACGATCAGAGTTGATAATACAGGTGGGTAATACCGTGTTAAAGAATTTTGGCGTCATCTTGTGTGTGGCGATAATGATGTTTTCGGGCGCGTCTTTAGGGCAAGCTCAGGGCGCTCAGCCACAGCAAACGTGGACCATTAACTTCAAGGATTCAGATATCCACGAGGTTATTAAATTTGTCGCTGAAGTCACAGGTAAAACCTTAGTGATAGATCCTAGGGTTAAAGGGCGTGTGAAAGTGATTTCTCAAAAGCCTCTAACTGAACGAGAGCTAATGGAGCTGTTTCGTTCGGTATTAGAGGTGCACGACTTCACCATCGTTGAGGTGGGAAATGTTGTACGTGTAGTTCCTTTAAAAGACGCACGTTCTTCACCTTTGCCTGTTCGGGATAATCCGGCTTTTGACGAAGGTTACGTTACCCAGGTTATTCAGCTTAAAAACATCGCAGCTGCGAAAGTGTTGCCCGTGCTACGACCCTTAGTGCCGCAGCATTCACACTTAGCCGCTTACGATCCCAGTAACGCTATTGTGGTATCCGATACGGCAGCGAATATAGAGCGTATTAAAGAAATTATCGAAAAAATCGATACCGCTGCATTGCCAGTAACGGAAGTTATTGAACTGCGCTACGCCGACGCGGACAGCCTTGTCGCGACATTAACAAAGCTAGATCGCGCCGAAAGTAAAGGTGCGCCGGCGTCCAATAAATTACAGATGGTTGCCGATAAACGTAACAATGCCATTTTAATTAGTGGTGAAGACTTACAGCGTCAGCGCGTCAAAAACTTAATTCGTCGTTTAGACCGTCCACAGAAACAAACCGGTAATGTTCGCGTTGTGTATTTAGAATATGCAACGGCCAAAGATGTAGCCGTTGTTTTGAGTAAAGTGGTGCAAAACATGCAGCGCATGGTGCCTGGCGGAGAGAAGGGTGGCAAAGCTGGCCAAGGCGCAACGGTGGAAGCCGACGAAGCAACCAATGCGCTGTTGATTACGGCCGAGGGCGATAGTCTTGACTCGTTATTAGCGGTTGTTGAACGGTTGGATATTCGCCGTGCACAAGTTTTAGTGGAAGCCATTATTGTTGAAATGCAATTAGGCGATTCGCAAAATCTTGGTATTGAATGGATGTTCCAAAACGCTGATGCGGGTGTCTTTGGTAGTTCGAAGTTTGTCGGAAATGCAGCCGGTGCTGCAGCGGCTTTATTTTCCGATGCTGAAAACGCAACGGCGGCATTGGCTACAGCGCTAAGCGGCGTTCAAGGCGAAACATTGGGTGTTGCCGGAAATACCGGTGATGAAGATTTTCTCGTTCTAGTGAATTTGCTAAAAGGCAATTCGAACACCAATATTCTCTCCACGCCAACGCTATTAACCATGGATAACAACGAAGCCATGATTTCGGTGGGCCAGAACGTACCGTTTGTAACCGGTAGTTTTACTAATGCGGGTGGCAACGGCGGTAGCAATCCTTTCCAGACTATTCAGCGAGAAGATGTTGGTATTACTTTGACGGTCACTCCGCACGTGAACGAAGGTGATAAAGTCATTATGGATATTCAACAAGAAATATCGAGCGTAGCCGGCAGTGTTGGTGCGTCAGATATCGTGACTAACCAGCGTAAAGTTGAAACTCAAATTATGGCACGCGACGGTGAGGTCATCGTGCTAGGTGGATTGATACGAGACGATATCCAAGAAGATGAGCAGAGCGTACCTATCTTAGGTTCCATTCCGGTTCTTGGACGATTATTTCGTTCAAATGCAACGACTTCGACAAAATCTAATCTCATGATTTTTATTCGTCCTACGATTGTGCGAGATGACGAAACCTTACATGGTGCTACAGCCGAGAAATACAGCTATATTCGAGACCTACAATTGAAGCAGCAAGAACGCGGCATCTTTGGTGTCGACGTTGATACCTTGCGTATTCTTCCTGAGTTGGAACCGGTTGTGTTCGACGAAGCGCCGGCGGCGGAGTAGCTAACGTGAGTGAAGAATCAGCTTTCGTTCAAACCCGTCTTCCTTTTTCCTTTGCCAGCACTTATGGCGTGATGCTGGAAGAGGGAAAGGTAATGCACCGCCCGGGTATTACGGCGCAGACTATGATCGAAGTGCGCAGGCACTTGGGGCGGCCTTTCGAGATGGAACAGCTCGACGAAGAAGCCTTTAAAGCACGTTTGGCCCGCGTTTATCAAAGTACGGACGGCGAAGCACTGCAGGCCGTTGAAGACATGGGCGCTGAGTTCGACCTCACGGCGCTTGCTGACGACATCCCTGATGATAGCGAGCTACTGTCGGGCGACGGCGATGCGCCGGTTATACGACTCATCAATGCCGTACTATCGCAGGCCGTACAAGAAAAAGCCTCCGACATTCACGTAGAACCTTATGAAGATCGTGTGTCTATCCGGTTTCGAGTGGATGGAATCTTGGCCGAAGTACTGTCGCCAAAGCCCCAGCTTGCCCCTGTTTTGGTGTCGCGTTTAAAAGTAATGGCACGTTTAGATATTGCCGAAAAGCGTATTCCTCAGGATGGACGTATTACGGTTAAATTGGCCGGTCATGCTGTTGATATACGAGTATCAACAATTCCCTCTGCACACGGCGAACGGGTGGTATTGCGATTACTCGACCAAGCAGCGGGCCAGTTATCGTTATCACAATTGTCTATGCCCGAAAAAGTGCAGCAAAATTTCGAGCGCGCTTTAATTAAGCCGCACGGAATTATTTTGGTAACGGGCCCCACCGGTTCAGGTAAAACGACGTCGCTTTATGCAGGCTTAAGCCACCTGAACACGCGCGCACGTAATATATTAACGGTCGAAGATCCTATTGAATATTTGTTACCTGGCATTGGCCAAACGCAGGTGAATGCCAAAGTTGATATGACGTTTGCTCGCGGTCTGCGCGCCATATTACGACAGGATCCCGATGTGGTGATGATCGGTGAAATTCGTGACCAAGAAACGGCATCCATTGCGGTTCAGGCAAGTTTAACCGGCCACTTGGTACTTTCAACATTACACACCAATACGGCCATTGGTGCAGTTACTCGTTTGCAAGATATGGGCGTAGAACCCTTCTTGTTATCTTCCAGTATTGAAGCCTTAATGGCGCAGCGACTAATTAGAGTGCTGTGCACCAAGTGTAAAGAAGCTTACGAATCCACCGAATCGGAAGAAATACGATTGAGCTTGCCGCAAGGCAACACCATTTTTAGACCAAAAGGTTGTGATAGTTGTAATCATTCGGGCTACCGTGGTCGTGCAGGTTTATACGAAATTATTCCTATCGACGATCATTTGCGTCAGCTTATTCATGAAGGCGCAGGCGAGCAAACCATGTTAGCGCACGCGCGTACTTATTCGAGCTCCATTGAGCAAAGTGGTCGAGAAAAAGTACTGAGTGGCGAAACAAGTGTAGAAGAGGTCTTGCGGGTAACCGCGGTGTCTTAATATGGGTGCGTTTAGTTATCAGGCTCTGGATGCCAAAGGCAAAAAAGTAAAAGGTGTCGTCGAAGGTGACTCCGAACGTCATGTTCGCTCGCTTCTTCGAGCCAAACAGCTTAAGCCTTTAAACGTTAAAACTACACGTGAAAAAGCCAGTACGGCAGGCGGCTCTAAATTTAATTTCACGTTAGCGCGCCGGCCACACATGGGCTATCGCGATGTCTCGTTGGTGACAAGGCAGCTCGCGTCATTAATCCAGTCTGGCCTGCCGCTTGATGAGGTTCTACATTCCACCGCTAAGCAAAGCCGTAAACCGGCCGTAAAAACCATTGTCTTACAAGTGCGTTCGCGCGTGTTGGAAGGTTTAAGTTTGGCGCAAGCTATGGCTGAAATGCCTAAGGTTTTTGATAACCTTTACCGCGCAATGGTACGTGCTGGCGAATCGTCGGGTTACCTTGGCCCTGTACTTGAGCAGCTTGCGGAATACACCGAGCGCACACAAGAAACCAGACAAAAATTAAAAATGGCCATGGTTTACCCGATCATAATGATCTTGGTTAGTGTGTCCGTAGTCTCGTTGATGATGGTTAAGGTTGTTCCTCAATTAGTTGGCATGTTCGAACGCAACAAGCAGGACTTGCCGGGTATTACCGAATTTATGATTGGCGCGAGCGACTTTCTTGTCAATTACGGTTTTCTATTGCTTTTGGGTATCGTTGCTGCCGTTGTTGGTTTCAAGTGGCTAATTAAAGACGAGGGAAGAAAGAATAAATGGCACGGAATCGTGCTGAAAATGCCCGTTGCTGGCAACCTAATACTACAAGCCGAAAGTGCCCGATATGCCAGTACATTAGGCCTGCTAGCGAATAGTGGTGTGCCCCTGTTAGAAGCACTAAGAATTGCCTCGCAAGTGTTATCCAACAACCAGCTACGTATCGCCAGTGCTGAAGTTGCCGTAATGGTACAAGAGGGCTCCAGTTTGCATAAAGCGCTAGATGCGGTAGACATATTCCCGCCGTTACTGGTGCAAATGGCGGCGAGTGGCGAAGCAAATGGTCGATTGGCCGAACAGTTGTTGCACGCGGCACGAAATCAAGAACGAGAATTGGAGTTTACCGTTAATACCGCACTGGGATTAATGGAGCCATTTATGGTGTTGTTTATGGGAGGAGTAGTCGGGTTTATTGTTATGGCGATCTTGCTACCTATCTTCCAGATGAACAAGTTAGTGAGTTAATTTAATCGTTTGTAAGCGAGATAAACTATGAAAAATATTAATCGAAATCGCGGCTTTAGCCTTATCGAAATTATGGTCGTTCTGGTCATCATGGGGTTGCTAGCGTCTATTGTGGCACCCAACGTTATGGATGCTCTTTCGAGCAGTAAGGGCCAAAAAGTACAGGCTGATTTCGCTAACATTGAAACAGCGTTGAAAATGTACAAATTAGATAACTTTGTATACCCCTCTACCGAACAAGGCCTAGAGGCACTGGTAAGCCGCCCTACCTCGTCACCTGAACCGAAAAACTGGCGTAAAGGCGGCTACCTGTCAGAATTACCTATGGATCCTTGGCAGAGCCAATATTTGTATTCGAGCCCCGGAGACGCTAAACCCTACGAAATCTATACGCTCGGCGCCGACAGTGTGCGTGGCGGCGATGACGAAGCTGCCGATATCAACAATTGGGATCAAGTAGGGGGAGGTAACGACAACTAAGTTGTCGCGACTACGCCCATGAGGTTAACCACCAACATACAGTTTAAGTTGCAACGAGGGTTTTCGTTACTAGAGCTGTTGGTGGTGTTAATTATAGTCGGCACCGTAATGGGTGGCGTTGGTGTGGCCATCAACCAAGGTGGCCCCGAAAAAGAGCTAGCCAAAGTTGTCAGTAAGTTCACCGCCTATGCCGGCCATGCTAGTGATGTAGCAATCTTGTCAGGTAAGTCACTAGGCCTAATGATTGAGCCACCCGAGTGGCAAGAAAACCCCTTAGACAAAGGTTGGCGTTATCGCTGGCAAATGATGACACAGGCGGGTTGGCAAGATTATGCAGAACTGCCGGCCATCGATATTCCAAAAGGTATTAACCTCTATGTCACCATAGAAGGTGAACTTTGGGAATGGGAGAATGCGCCTGAAATTCGATTACCACTCGTTGCTTTTTATCCCGGTGGTGATCTTACTTTATTTGATATTGAATTCACGCTCGACACTTTTGATCTTGATATTAGTGAACACGTAACCGTAGATGATTGGGGCCGTATCGTATGGACCGAGCGTGCGGAAATGTTAGCCGAAATCGAAGAAGAGCTGGGTGACCTATGAGGGCAAAGCAATGAACACCACACTGCGACGCGTATCAGGTTTTACACTTATTGAAGTGTTAATTGCATTGGCGATTGTTGCCGTTGCACTACCCGCGCTGGTTATGCGCGTTCAATCCGTATCAGATAACACCGGCTACATCGAACAGAAAAGTTATGCCTATTGGATAGCGCAAAATAAAATGGAAGAGATCTTCCTCGATTACCGCATTAAAAATACTTTCCCAAAAACAAAGCGACATGACACCCTCGAATTCGGCGGCAAAGAGTGGTACTGGGAAGTTCAAGCAGTAACGACGGGAATGGAATCGATCTATCGTATTGAAGTGCGAGTGGGCAATGATGAAGATGATATCCTGGCGAGCTATGCCGGTATATTGCATGAGTCAAAAGACGGCGCTCAAACTGTCCCTAATACGGGTACGGTTCAGTGAAAAGACAATGCGGCATTTCACTGTTAGAAGTACTGGTGTCGGTAGCAATCATGGCAACGATTGCGCTTTTGGCCTTTGGTGCTTTGGATGTAAGTGAACGCTCAAAAGTAGTAAGCGAAGAAAAAATGCATGACCTGCTCCAGTTTGATCGTGGTTGGGTAATGCTAGAAAATGATTTACGAAACGCGCTGTCCTACGCTAATGGCAACGCTTATGGCGACTTAATAAACGCTATGGACGTACGCTATGGCGAAGAATACAGCCTTGTTTTTTTACGGTCTGGGCGCGCTAACCCTTTGGGTTTTCCTCGAACAGAATTGGCGCGAGTAGGCTATCGGTTGGAGGAGAGCGTTTTGTGGCGAGATACGTGGTACGACCCGCAAAACCCTGACATTGATTTCGCCCGCCAACAAAAAATTATGGAAGGCGTAGAAGATATTAAAATAAGCGTATTACCGACATCCGGCCAAGGTTATAAAGAAGGCCCGTGGGTAGAAGAGTGGCCAGGTCTTGGGCCTCCTAACGTTTTACCACTGGCATTAGAAATTACGATAGAAACTAAAAGCCGTGGAGAAATTACCCGTTTATTTGCTTTAAGCCCAGGGAAATAACTTCATGACTAGGGCTAAAAACAGCGGCGTTGCGACATCGAACCAGCGAGGAATGGCGTTGATATTGGCGTTACTGGTTGTCGCCTTGGTTACGGTTATTGCTGTAGAGCTAAGTTGGCGTTTTGAGTTAACGCTGTCCCGTTCTGCAAACCGTTGGCACGGTGTACAAGCCGACGCGTACTTGCTTGGTGGAGAAGCGCTAGCACATTGGATTCTGACACAGGATACAGAGAAAGATCAGCAAGAAGGTATTGTGAACGATACCTTGCAAGAAGAGTGGGCACAGCCAGCACAAATGCCAACCGATGAAGGTTGGTTACGAGGAACGGTAACCGACGCTCAAGGGCGCTTTAATCTCAATTCACTTATCGATAAAGCGCCAAAACTACAGGGCAATAAAACCCCTCAATCGTGGCAAAAATGGACAGCTCCGCAACGTCGTTTTATTCGACTATTGCAGACCATAGAGCTAGAGGAGGATGTATTTCTAGACCAAGCCGCTGCGATAAATATTACTGAAGCCATTATGGATTGGGTCGATTTGGATTCAAACGTTTCAACAATATCGGGCTATGGCGGTGCCGAATCGGATTATTATGGGCAATTAGACCCCCCATTTGTGGTGGCAAATAAAGCCATGATGAGCGTGACTGAGCTGAATGTTATTCGTGGGATAACCCCCGTGCTCTACCGAAAGCTTCTACCTTTAGTGATAGCGTTACCAAAAGAAGTGCCGATCAACGTGAACACCATGCCCATACAATTGATGCGCACAATTAATGACAAAAAAATACTGTATCCAAACAATATCGACGACGCGCAATATATCTTTGAAGAACGCAGTATTGGTTATGAAGATATCGCATCTTTTAAAAGTTCGGCAGCGGTCGATCAGGTTGTAGGTAGTACCCCGAATGGTGAAAGTAATATTGATATAACGGGCCTGGACATAAAAAGCAGTTATTTTATTTTCGTAGGCGATACATCCGTTGGCGATCATATTCGCGAGCGTAAAGCGTTAATGTTCCGTGATGGTAGTAAAGTCACTACCTTGCGTAGAACAGACGCAAACTTTTAATAACTAGAGAAAGAACGTGGCTGAAAAAGTATTTGCCCGACAAACAACTGATGGACTTTGGCAGTGGCGTTTAGCAAGCGTTGAAGGCCAATGGGCTACCGATGTTTATCATTCCGGTGACGATGAAGCAATGGTTGCAACCGCACGTACGGCTAATGCGCCTGTAAACTTGCTGGTGAATGGCAATCAAGTGGTGTGTTGTAGCACGGAAATAGACGCGAAAGAAAAGCGTCACATGGCCAAACTTTTACCTTACGAGCTAGAAGAGCAGGTCATCGATAATATCGAAGAGATGCATTTAGCTTTTTGTTCTGCCGAAGACGACCGGATTAACGTTGCCTATATCAGCAATAAAGATATGGAAAAATCGTTAGCCCCCCTCATTGAGTTGAATTGCGATACGCGCATAGTTGTGCCAGATTACCTCACCTTACGCAGAGATAACAATGGCGTAACACTGGTGCTAGACGAGCAACAGCTTATCGTGAGAACAGGAACGGACGAAGGTTTTAGTGTTGAAGATACGCTTGCTCCCTTTGTATTGTCGGAACAAGAGCAGGAACTAGATTTTACCTGCACCGTTAATCTAGTTGCTGAAAGTGACGAGCAGTTAGATATACTCGCGAGTTGGTTGCCCGCGTCTTGGACACGTGACAACGGGCCTGAAATTATCCGTAATATTGGTGGCCTTTGGGATTGGCTAGAACCCGCTCAGGTTAATCAAGAACTCAATTTACGTAGAGGAACCTTTTCTCGACAATTGCCTATTAAACGGTGGTTAACGCAGTGGAAAACGCCCCTTATCGCAATAGCGGCTGCTTACTTGATTGCCGTGACCGTCACCTACGCACAATATCTTGGTCTCAAAAGTGAGCAAAAAGAAATTGTGGCCAGTATGAATGCAATTTATCTTAAAGCCGTTCCAAAAGGTCGTGCGGGAGATCCCGAAGGCCGATTGGAAAAACTCGTTAAAAACATTAAAGGTGGCGCAAAAGCATCGAGTAATCTCATGGTGTTGCTCGGTGGTGTGGCCGATACATTAAAGACCTCTGGTAATATCGCGATGTCGAGCTTCCGTTACAACGCCGATCAAGGTGAATTATTGCTTAACATTGAAGGCAGTAATTTCGGCGAGCTAGAAAGTTTGCGAACAGGCGTTGAGGAAAAAGGCTTTAAAGCTGAATTACTGCGTGTAGAAGCGAAAGGCGAAAGGCAGAGCGCGCGAATGAAAGTGTCGGAGGCTCCATAATGGATGACATAAAAGAGTGGTGGAACCAAGCTTCTACGCGAGACCAAATTGCATTGGTTGTTTGTGGGGGAATACTGGCGGTTTATCTTGCTTACGTAGTACTACTAAAACCGGTAACGGCAATGCGTGACGAGCAAATACGTAAAAATGCCTCACAAGAGCAAGCGTTGGAACGTGTTAGAAACTACGCGGCTATTTGGGTGAATCAAGGTACAAAGAAAAAAAGCGCAAGTAATAAAGGCAGCATTGTTGAAGTTGTAGATTCCAGCTTGCGGCAAAACAATTTGAAACTATCAGGTATGCAGCCCAGTGGTAGCGATGATGTACGTATTCGTTTAGAGCAGGTTGCCTTCGATAATTTACTCGCATGGCTGTATCAAATAGAAGTGACCCAGCGTATTCAAGTAAAAGATATATCTGTTGCAACCGGATCGAGCACCGGTTTGGTCTCTGCTAACCTTCGATTGCATCGAGATTAATTAAGATTATGAGCGCTACTAAAAAAATTGTAAAACCATTGGTTATTTTGTGTTTTGTGCTCTATTTTTTGGGGCTAGTATTGTCCCGAGCACCAGCGGAACTTGCGGCGTCGGCGATACACAATGCCATGCCGAAGGTATGGCTTACTGGCATTCAAGGTACGTTGTGGAAAGGTGTTGCCCGAGGCGCGCAACTCGATTTACCCAAATCAAGTTTGTCGCTTGGCAGTATTCAGTGGACCTTGAGTGGGTGGTCGTTACTATTACTCAAGCCTTGTATTAACTTCGAAGCGGTCGATGGTGTCGCCGTTATTTCAGGGCGAGCGTGTCAAAGTTTGAGCGGTAATACCACATTAACCGATATAAATGTGGATGCACCTATATCCCCGTTAAGCGATGTTATCAATCTGCCGGTCGCAGGCCGAGTATCTCTAACTATTGTCTCGGCAACGTTAGAAGAGACCTTAATCAAAACCCTCGATGGGCGTTTTAGCTGGCAGAGTGCCAGTTTTAATCCCGGTGAAGGTTGGTTATCGCTTGGTTCCTTCGGTGCAACGCTTAGCGAGAGCGGTGATGGAAAAATTAAAGGGCACGTTACCGATATAGAAGGCTCTTTAAAAGTGGATATAGAAGCGTTGGTATCACTTAACGATTGGCAATTTAGCGGTACAGTTAGTCCGCAAGAGGGCACGCCAGAATTGCTCGTCGAGGGGTTACCACTGTTTGGCGAAGAAGTTGAGCCGGGCCAATACCATATCGTGTTGTCCAGCCAATAAGCCGCCGTTACCGTTAATTTCTTTGCCTAAAAAGAGGTTTCACGCGCATGACAATACCCGTTAACATGCGCGTATTATTTCCCCTGCTTCTTTGCGTCCTTCACGCTCTCTCATCAACAACCTACGCTAGCTGGCATACAGATTCGCAGTCCATAATGGGGACTAAGATCAATATTACCGTCTGGCTTGAAGACCCCGTCGCCGCACAAAAACTATTGCAACAAGGGATGACCGAAATGCGGCGAATTGATGCGAGTTTTTCGCCGTGGATCGAGAGTAGCGAATTAGCACGTGTTAATCGCCTAGCCGCGCAACAACCACAGTCAATTTCAGAAGAGCTCGTGTGGCTTATTGATAAGTCGTTGTACTTTAGTCACATTAGCGAGGGTGCTTTTGATATTACATTTGCGTCCGTGGGCTGGTTTTACAACTACCGCGAAAAAGAGCAGCCAACAAATGAACAGCGCCAGACATTATTACCGGCCATTAACTACAAAGGGTTAGTGCTCGATAAAGCAACAAACACTGTTGGCTTCACACACGAAAATGTAAGAATCGATTTGGGTGGTATAGCGAAAGGGTATGCCGTAGATCGCGTAGCCGAATTATTAATACGCGCGGGTGTTAAACATGCGACCGTGAGCGCGGGCGGCGATAGCCGAATAATTGGCGACAAGCGCGGTCAGCCGTGGATGATTGGGATTAAAAACCCTCGCAGCGGCGAGCAAGGTAAAACTGATACAGCCATTGTTCTACCGCTAGAAAATCTCGCGCTGTCGACCTCAGGTGATTACGAGCGCTATTTTATTGATGAAAAAACGGGTAAACGGGTGCATCATATTATTAACCCGAAAACAGGTACGTCAGTAGAAGGCGTAACAAGTGTCACTATCCTGGGCCCTACAGGCAGTGACACCGACCCTCTATCGACCACGGTATTTGTACTGGGCATTGAGAGGGGCTTATTGCTGATCAATCGTCTGCCCGGTTTCGATGCCGTTATTATCGATAGTCGTGGGAAAGTATATTTTAGTGAAGGGCTAGCGCCACCGGCTGAACCCGATTAATGCCGATACCCTCTAACCTATAAGCGGCACTTATCTCACGTACTTCTGAGTGTGATTGAGTATCCGTTATTAGATCACTGAGGGGGCTATAAATTACGTGCCCATTTCTATTTAAGACATGTGTATAAATTTCCGTTGTCCGAATGTCAGAATGCCCTAATTGTGCCTGCACTGTTCTTATGTCGGACCCACGTTGTAGCATATGGGTTGCGAAAGAATGCCGCAGTGTGTGGCAAGATGCAGGCTTAATTATGCCGGAGGCGTACACCGCTTTTTTTACCGCCCGCTGAATACTTTGTTCACCTATATGATGCCGCCGTTTCTCGCCCGTGCGCGGGTCCTGTGAGAATGAACGGGCTGGAAATAAATACTGCCAGCCAAATTCAAAAGGTGCTTTAGGGTATTTTCGTGCAAGCGCGTAAGGCAAATACACCCCACTCCAATGTCCATCGGTAATATCTTCATCGAAATACGCACGCACGATTGTTAGCCGACGTTGTAGTGATGGTACGAGTTCAGGAGCCAACGTGACAATACGCGATTTCTGGCCCTTGCCTGCTCTCACGAGCACCGAGAGTTGATCAAAGTCGATGTCTTGCACCCGTAATCGTACCGTTTCCATTATGCGTAATCCGGAGCCATACATGAGCAGCGCGCAAAGTCGTGGTATACCACTCAGGTTTCGGAACAAAGAACGAAGCTCATTGGGTGTTAGTACTGTAGGAAGTTTGGTAATGGTTTTCGCTCTATAAAAATCGTGAAAATCCATGGGTTCGCGCTGCATAAAGTGGTTAAATAAAAACACTATGGCGTTTAACGCAGTTTTTTGAGTGCTTGGGGATACCTTTCGTTCGAGAGCGAGATAATTTAAATAAGCTCTTATATTTTTTTCATCCATACCGTCGGGGTGTCGATTCCCGTTAAACTGAATGAATTGCGTAATCCAATAAAGATAAGTCTGTTCTGTACGATAGCTGTAATATTTACTGCGCATAAATGCACGAATTTGATTTAAAAATAATGAAGCCATCCTTGCCTCCTTGGTGCGTATATTTTAGTGTATATACAAACAGTATTATTGTGCTTGTCTATTGTCAAGAGCCGCTCAACCCAGTGCAACAGATGTAGCAATGTGCGGGTGTAAATTTAAGTATTCACTGCCGTCTCTAACGGATTGAGTCGTTCGTATAGATGAATTTAGTGTCATTTGCGTGATTAATTAGCGTCGTTTAGTGCGCGGGTTATCACCTAAACATCAATTTACATTTATAGAGTGGATTCTCTGAAAAAATGGCACAGAAAGTGAAGCTGTGGGCGCTACAGGATCAAACAAACGCTAGAATATTGATAAATTCACGCGTGCTAGGCCGCTAAGATTAGGGTTTTGCTTTCAAATTTATTCTGACATTTCTAACCAGTTCACAAAACCGGCGTACAATCATGTCTTTTACTGGAACAGCTGTAGAAATTACGGCGAACTATGTCTGTGTTAACGACCTACGGAGAATGACGTTGAGTGGTAAATTATGCCAATTTTGGGCACGTCGACGCGGCGTAAAACTGATTTCGCTGCCAGAAAGCGAACGTAAACATGCAGTATGCGCAAAAAATGTCGTGTGCGCTGCGCTATATACATTCCTACTGTTTGCGGTGAGCTCGGTTGTCGCAGAAGACGAACCGAGTGCGGTGGCGGAGGTAGCTGCTGTTGCCTCGCCGTTAAGCCACGACATTGAAGACCTGAAGAAGACAGCGCTTGAGCTGAATCGAGATTTACTCATTTTAGAAGAAGAGCTGTTATTTCCGGCTAATACTCAGATTATGGTTTTTCTGTCGTTGGATACAGGAGCGTTTTTTCAGCTCGACGCCGTTAAATTACATATCGACGATAAACTCGTTGCAAGTCATCTGTACACACCTCGCCAGAACGACGCCTTGAGTCGTGGCGGTATACAGCGTTTGTTTGTTGGCAATTTGAAAACAGGCGAACATGAATTAACGGCCTATTTTACGGGCATTGGCCCGGATAAGCGTGAATACAAACGCGGCGCGACTCTTTTAATCGACAAAGATGACGACCCCAAAATGCTTGAGCTACGCATTAAGGACGCCTCCGCTAATATGCAACCGGAATTTGATTTTAAAGAATGGCAGCTGTAAACCGAGCGCTCTTATTGTTGCTGGTTTTTCTTTTCACCATTGCCGCTTCTAGCGCTTTAGCTAAAAAAGAAAAACCGCTTACGACAGTGGCTGATTTGCGCTACGGCGTTGCCCTGTATCACTATCATCAACAGGAATACCTTCAGGCGCTTACCGAACTGTTAATCGCGAAGGAGCGTGGGGGTATTCAAGGGCATGGTGACAACCCCGCTTTAATGGAGGGTGGGTTTGCACTTGCCTATGGTTTAGAACGGTATTCGGCGAGTATCTTTAGCGAAATGCTTGCCGACAACGTGCCGGAAAAATCACAAGTGGCGGCGTGGTATTACCTTGCGAAAATGCGTTATATGCGTGGTGACTGGGCGATGGCAGAAAGCTCCTTGGCCCATGTTAAAGCTATCGGTGATAGCAATAAAAATAGTATTAATGCTCTCTCCAACGACCTCGACATACTTAACATAAATTTGGCGATTAAAAAAAATAATCGTGAGCAGGCTGAAGCGTTTTTAGAGAATTCGAATCTCTCCGATAACGCGCTTTCCTATCTATACTTTAACCTCGGTTCATTAGCCGCTCGCGAACAAGATTTTACGACCGCAATCGAGTACTACAATCGCATTGGCAAGATCGAACACTCCGACGATGAGTTTCGTGCACTTCACGATAAAGCAATGACGGCGGCTGGTTACAGTTTTTTGTTGTCGGGCGATTATGTGTCTGCCATGGGGCGTTTTTCGAACGTTCGTGTTGATAGTGCGTTATCGGGGCGTGCACTTTTGGGGTACGGCTGGGCGGCGACAGAGTTGCAGCAATATAGCGAAGCCTTAAAAGTATGGTCGCATTTAAGCCGCGCCAGTCTAGCGGATGAAAACTCCCAAGAAGCGCTTGTGGCTATGCCCTATGCCTACGAAAAAATGGGCAGAGATGGGCTTGCTTTACAAGAATTCAAGAAGGCTGAATACAGCTTCAAAAACGAAATTAACCGGCTTGATGACGTGATTGCCAACCTTAGTGGCGATACTCTTTTACAGGCACTGCGAATTGAAAACGAAGATGGCATTGATTGGCTAACACAATCGGACACGCCTCAGCTCGCACCGCAACTTAGTTATCTTATCGCTCTGTTTTCTCAAGAGAAATTTCAATTAGGGATACAAGAACTGCGCGCACTTCTTGGCGTGCAAAAAAATACCGTGGAGTGGCAACAAAAATTAGCTTTCTATTCAGATATGTTGCAACAGCGCGAAATTGATCGAGACAATAAAGCTGCGGTAATCGCACAGGAAACACTTAAAAACCAGATTAATAATATTCAGCGGAAACGTAATGACTTAGCGCTCAAAATAGAAACCATCGCAGGGGGAAAAGACTATCTCGCATTGGCTTCTGGCGATGAAGCGAATTTAATTCGACGCGCAGTGCGGGCAAAGAAAGCCGTAAGTCTACCCGCGTTAAGAGAGGATGACCCCTTTATTGAGGATACCGACGAAGCGGTTCGTTGGTATTACGGCATGTTACTCTGGAATGCCAGCGAGAACTTTTCTGATCGTCTATGGCAGGCAGTGAAAACGCTTAACAGTTTGGATGCAACTATTGATGAACTGCAAAGTAATTATCGAAATATTGAAAAAATTCTGAGTGCTGCTCCAGACTTACAACCCTTCCGTATTCGTGTGGCTGAGGCGAATGCACGTTTGGAAAGGCAAAATATCGAGGTTAATCGTGCCGTGGCCGCATCTAAAGAGCAACTGCGCCAACAGGTGGTAAGTGTACTGAGAGAGCAAAGGCTTCGCGTAGAACATTATCTAGCTCAGAGCCGTTTATCGGTTGCACGCCTTTACGACAAAGCGCGCTTATTGCAAGAGCAAGAGGCCTTCGCTCCAAATAGCCCAAACGTTTTGAGCGGCGAGGTTGATCAGTGAGCTACCCCATGCGGTTTAAAGTCATTGCATTATCGGTGTCTTTTATTTTTATGCAAGGCTGTTCATGGTTTGGAAACCACGAATCCAATTATGGGCGCACTATCGCTGGGCTCGAAGCGCCGCTGATACCAGACGAGCCAATGCCGGTGCCCGCTACTACCTTAGACCAAATCGAAGATAGCTATCGCTCAGCGCTAGAGGTGGCGAAAGATCCGAGTATTCGTCATCAAATTTTAGTACGTCTTGCCGATTTAGAAATGGCAAGAAGCGAAAAGAATCAACTAGACGCAGAGACACAGCAACAGTTTTTCGATGGTGCTGTGTCGATGTACGAAGAGCTAATCACCCTAAATAAAGCGCGGCCTGTTAACGGCGAGCTAATGTCGAATGAGCGTTTGTTGTATCAGTTATCAAAAGCCTATGCGCTAGATGGCCGCATGCAGGAATCGGATGATGTACTTGGCCTTTTAGTAGGGCAGTATCCCGAGTCAAGCTTTGTCGCCGAAGCGGATTTTCGTCAAGCCGAAAAAGCGTTTAGTGACGGAAACTATGCCGTAGCTGAACAGCTTTACCGCAAAATAATGGACGGCGGTGATACAACTCCCTTTTATGGCAACGCTGTCTATATGCATGGTTGGTCGCAATTTAAACGTGGCAAGTATCGAGCGTCAGTAAAATCATTTACTGAAGTGTTAGACCGCAGTCTATCAGTAGAAGGCCAAACGCTGGCTGATCTGAGCAATAGCGATAGAAACTTGGTGAACGATACCTTACGGGTTTTTGGTATTGTGTTTTCGTACCTTGACGGTGCCGAATCTATTACGGATATTTACCAAACGTTGGGTCAGCGTCACTATCAACATTTGCTCTATCTTAGCCTTGGTGATTTGTATCTTGAGAAAAAACGCTATCGTGATAGTGCTGATACCTATCGACACTATGTACAGGTGTTTCCCAATACCGATTACTCACCTACGTTTAGTGTAAAAGCGATTACCGTTTACAATTTGGGTAACTTCCCGAGTTTAATCTTGCCGGCCAAAGAAGAGTTTGTTCGTAACTATGGCGTCTACAGCAACTTCTGGAGCACAAGAGAGGAAGAACAGCTGGCCGTACTTAAACCGAATTTACATCTCTATCTCGATGAACTATCGAGCTTTTATCATGCGCAAGCGCTGACAAATCGAAAAGTGCGGGCGGAATACGCCAGCCTAAAAGCCGCAGGGAAAAATCCTCCGTTCAAGCTGCCAGAGAATACTGCCGAGCCTAATTTTGTAAAGGCGGCGGGCTTGTATCAGCAATTTATCGATACCTTCCCGTTAGACACAAAAGTTGCGGAAATGACTTATCTAATGGGTGAATCTTATTATGAGGCGGGCCAATTAATTGCGGCGGTTAGCGCATACGAGGCTGTTGCCTATAAATATCTCGATACGTTGCGTGGAGCTGAAGCCGGCTATGCGGCTATTTTTACGTTACAGCGTTTAATCGACGACCAACCGAAAAAAACGGAGAACGATGCATTGTTGGTGTCGCAATGGTACGAGCAGAAAGTTACCAACGCGCTCAATTTCGCCGACTATTATCCAACGGATAAGCGAGCCGCCGGTGTATTAACAAAAGCGGCGCAAGAAGTTTTTGAACGCGGTAATTTAGAACGTGCACAAGTTATCGCCAAGCGCATGACCGAATGGCAGCCAACACCTGAAAAAACACTTCAAAAAACTGCTTGGCTAGTGTTAGCGCATACCCAGTTTGACTTAAACCAATTTGCAGAAGCCGAACTATCCTATCAACAGTTAATAATGTTGTTAGATCCAGCGGACCCTGACCGACCCGCTATTATTGAGCGAATTGCGGCCAGCATGTATAAATCGTCTGAAGCACAAATTGCTGCTGGCGAGAAAATTATTGCCATTGAAAAGCTCCTCGCTATTCGTACTATTTCTCCTGCCAGCGACATCGCTATCGCGGCGCAATATGACGCTGCAAACTACTTGATCGAATTGGAAGATTGGTCTCAAGCAGAGCAGGTACTGTTGGATTTTGGTCGACGTTACCCTGAACACTCTTTAACAGCAACGCTACCCCCGAAATTGGCTTTTATTTATCAGGAAACCGAAAGCTGGGGAAAAGCCGCGTCGCAACTGTCTATTATGGCCAATTCAGGTGATCCACAGATCCGCCGAAATTCTTTGTACCTTTCTGCAGAACTTTATGAAAAATCTAATAATCGGCAGAAGGCTATCGAACAATACCGCTTGTACGCCAATAGCTATCCATTACCGTTTGATTTGGCTATTGAGTCACGTTATAAGTTGGTTGAATTGTACGGTCACATAAATGAAGTTGGAAAACGTAATTATTGGCTCAAAGATTTAATTCAACAGGATAAAAAGGCCGGCGCAGGTTCCACTGCTCGTTCGAAAACTCTTGCAGCAATGGCATCGTCAAAGTTTGCTAACGATGAATTTGAGCGCTTCATTACAATCAAACTGACGTTGCCCATTAAAAAAAGTATGCGTAAAAAGAAAGCTGCAATGGATCAAACACTAAAGTCGTATCGACAGGTATTGGCTTATGGTGTGGCTGACTATTCAACGGATGCGAATTACAAAATTGGTATGTTGTATGGCCAGCTAAGTCAGGATCTGATGAATTCAGAACGGCCACCAGGGCTGGATACTTTGGCACTAGAACAATACGAAATTCTATTGGAAGAGCAAGCGTACCCTTTCGAAGAAAAAGCCATAGATTTGCATGCCAGCAATATTCAGCGTGCGTGGGAAGGTCTTTATGACGATGGTGTTAAAAACAGTTTTAAGGCGTTAGCGGAATTACTACCGGCTCGCTATGGTAAAGAAGAGAATAAGATAGGGGTGAGTCGTGGGCTACATTAAAAAAACCACTAGAACACCGTTAGTGGCGATGCTAATGGCGTCAGTTCTGTGGGGCTGTAGCGGTGTCCTAAAGAAAGCGCCTTTAGACGCTGAACCGGCAGTGAGCGAAACGCCAGCCGTAGAGGTTGCATTAGAGATACTTCCTAACCCCTACTTAGCGACTAAGCCATCAGTACCGGATAAAGCCAAAGACGAGTTTGCCCAAGCGACCGAGGCAATGAATGCAGAGCAATGGTCTAAAGCGGAAGGGATTCTCGTGTTAATGACTGAGACTTGGCCGAATCTTTCTGGTCCGTATGTCAATCTCGGTATTGCACAGTACCGACAATCGCATCTGGCACAAGCAGAAGATAGCCTAAAAGGTGCTATACACGTAAATGCTGCGAATATGGATGCTTATACGTGGCTAGGTGTACTCTACAGAGAGCAGGGGCGTTTTAATGACGCTGAGGCGAATTATAAAGCGGCTTTGGCCATTTGGCCGCATCATGTGGATTCGCTGCGTAATTTGGGTATTTTGTACGATCTTTATTTAGGCCGATTTGACGAAGCTTTAGTGCAGTACAAATTATTGCAGCGCGTATTACCCGAAGAAAGTCGACAGCTTAAAGGATGGGTACGTGATCTCGAACGTAGGCTAGCTGACAAAGGTTAAAAAAATGGACAAACAGTTTCACAATAGCCGCGAAAAGCGCGTAGTGTCGGTTAAATACTTTAGCTACGGGCTTAGTGTTGCAATGTTAATGTTGCTGTCTCTTAACAGCGTGGCGCAGTCCAATGCCAATGATGACAATGTCGTTGAACTTAGCGCGACGGTTACTGGTAACCAAGAACAGCCAAAAGTAATTTACATTGTGCCGTGGAAGCCGGCCTCGGATGATTCAATATTATACCAACCGTTAAACAGTAAAACAGATAGTGTATTCGGGCATGTGGAGGTAAGTGAACACAGGCGCGAATTACAGTTTATAAAAACCCTGGCTAGCGAAGCTGCGGCCGAATAATTTACGTTACGATCTGGAGGCAGATATCCCATGAATAGTGTTGTTACTTTTTTTCAAAGCGGTGGACCTTTTATGTATCCCATTGCATTAGTGTTGGTAGTTGGCTTAGCTCTGGCGGTAGAGCGATGGTTATTTTTAACGGCAGCGAAAGCGTCGAATAGAAAAGCCTTTAACCGTTTGTTGCCGTTATTGCAGAAAAAAGACTATGCCGCGGTGGTGGATTTAGCGCGGCAAAGCAAAGCGCCCATTAGTCGTATCGTAGCGTCAGGTATTGCGCGCATGCAACACTCGCCGCGTCGAGACGAAATTGAATACGCTATGGAAGAAGGCGTGATGGAGGCGGTACCTCGCTTAGAAAAACGCACGCCTTATTTAGCAACGTTGGCCAATATTTCTACTTTATTAGGGCTTCTCGGTACGATTATGGGGCTTATTGCGGCCTTTACCGCTGTAGCCAACGCAGACCCTTCTGAAAAAGCAAATTTATTATCGCAAAGTATTTCGGTTGCTATGAACACAACAGCATTTGGTCTGATGGCTGCGATTCCTTTATTGCTTTTTCATGCTACTTTGCAAACCAAAACAACAGAAATTGTCGACAGCCTTGAAATGGCGGGTATCAAGTGCCTGAACATTATGTCGAATTTAAATGCTTTTTCTACTCGTACCCGAGCAAACGATAAACCACGTACATAATGGTTGCGATAAGCTGTTTGGGTTTTGCTCATGGTAAGCATGATGAGTAAAAAAGACATAACGAATACTGGCGGTACATATGCGTACTAGAAGAAGATCACAAGAAGAAGCCGATCTCGATATCACTTCTTTTATGAACCTGATGATTATTTTGGTTCCGGTGTTGCTTATGAGTATGGTGTTTTCTCATATCACTGTACTTGATTTAAAATTGCCTGACCTAGCCTCCAGCGCAGCATCGAACGATGAACCTCAGGAAAACGAAAGCCTAGAGCTTGTTATTGAAAATGATGAGATGGTTATTAACTACCCCGCTGGCGCGCCTTTAAAGCGTTTGCCAAAAATTGAAGATACCGAAAGTGGAGCGTTAATCTACGACTTCGATACGCTTTCTATCGCGTTACAAGAAGTGAAGCGACTATTAAGAGATCAGGGCAAAGATAAAAAAGATATTTTAATTTTGTCGCAGCCAGATACGGATTATCAAACCATTGTCCGAGCAATGGATACTGTGCGCAGTTTTAAAACCGTGGTAGCCGCATCTGTTGTGAATGCAGAATTGTTCCCTGCTATTTCGTTAGGCGATGCACCTGTTGACGAAGCGACTGACCGGCCGGGAGGTGTGCAATGAAACAATCGATACATGCCAAGCGTATGGCGCGGACAAACAAACGACACAAAGCTACATCGAAGCTTAATCTCGTCTCGCTAATGGATATTTTTACCATCTTGGTTTTTTTCTTGTTGGTTAATTCATCAGATGTTGAAGTTTTGCAAAGTAATAAAGATATACAATTACCAGAATCTTTCGCTGAGCAGCAACCGAAAACCAATTTAATTGTCTCTGTCAGTCATGAATCGATTCTTGTGGGGGGGCGTAAGGTTGCCGATATTGCATTGATTAATAATAGCAACGACGCTGAAATTAAAGGTTTAAAAGAAGAGCTAGAGTATCTTGCTGCGCGCAAGCCTTACCGCACAGACGAAGAAGCGCAGAAAGGCCGTGACGTTACGATTATGGGCGACAAAGGCATTCCGTATGATTTACTTAAAAAGGTGATGACCACGTGTGCGAAATCGGAATACCGTAATATCTCGCTGGCCGTAAGTCAGGTGCCAACAGATGCTTCGGTTGATAGCCTTCAGGCAGAGGAGGGTTAACGTGGCGACAGTATTACTTGCACCTAACCTACAGCTTCCTTGGAGTTCCACTATTGATGATGACCGAAAATTTTGGCGCATTGTGGGGCTCTTACTGATTCCGTTTTTTATACTGAGTATTGTCGTACCGTTAATCGATGTGCCGGAAAAAGAGCGCTCTGAACTTGAAGCATTGCCTCCGCAGCTTGCAAAAGTGGTGATCGAGCAGCAAGAGATTCCAACACCAACGCCAACACCTGTCCCTACGCCAGAGCCTACACCCGAGCCCGAAGAGGTGCTGGAGGAAAAACCTGTAGAGGCAACGCCTCCACCAAAACCAGAGGCTACGCCAGAGCCGCAGGCAACACCGGAACCCGCAAAGCTAATAGAAAAAGCGCGAGAAGAAGCACAAGCTGAAATTAGTCAGTTTACTGATGCTCTTTCGGATATGCGCGAATCGTTTGAGCTTTCAGAGGTGAACGCTGATCTTACTCAGTCCACGGGTGAGGCCGCACAAGTTGATCGTTCAGCCATTACCAGTGGTGTTACCGCTGATAGTGGTGGCATTCAAACCTCTGGGCTTAGTCGTAATACCGGTGGTGTTGCGTTATCGGGTAAGCAAACGACTGCCGTCGACAGTAAGCTCGCAGCGCCAACGGGTGCAGGAGCAGAGGGTCAGAAGCAACCGGAGGTGGCGGGTAAGCGCAGTGAAGAGCAAATGCGTAAGGTAATGGATCAAAGCAAAGGCGCGATGTTTAATATATATAACCGCGCGCTGCGTAAAGACCCTACGCTAGAAGGCAAGGTGGTATTCGAAATGGTTATCGAGCCGAACGGTCGAATTTCTTCCGCTAAAATTGTGTCTAGCGAACTGGAAACGCCGGCTCTCGAATCGAAATTACTTGCGCGTATAAAGTTGATTAATTTTGGTTCGCAAGATGTAAAACAAACGAAATTAATTTTCTCGTTCGATTTCCTGCCGTATTAATTGTCGATAGAAAAAAAGGGAGGTTACGGTAACGTAAGCTCCCTTTTTTTGTGGTGTGCCTAATCTTTCGCAACCATATACAGGTTCATAAGGGTAGATTCGTCGGTAGTGCCCGGAGAAAAGCCTACGCAGATAAGGGCATGATCGCCAGAACCTGCATAATCCGCATTAAAGGAGCACGCCAATTGAGCTGTTCCCGGATTATTGCCTGGCTCTGTTATATTGCCCATTATCATCCCTGCGATGGGCTTGTTCTCAATGATGTCAGTAGAGGTAAAAGTCAATTCGTAACCCAGTTGCTCGGTCTCTCCTGTGGTTAGGTCTGTGACTTCTTTAAGTGTGCACACACCGCCTGCACAACTACCTTTTATGGGAAAGCTTTGTTCGCCACCGTTAAATTGGGGGTCTTGCAACACGCCAATGTAATTTCCGTCAAGCGTAGAAACACCACCAATTTCTCTTGCTTCTACACTCAATAAAAACTGTGCACCGTTGGTGTTACCTTCTGCAATTTGCTCTTCTGTTTGTGCACTTTCAATAAGAGCTGTTGCGCCTTGAGTGAAATAATACTGATGAGTGCCACTTGTTAATAAGCCATCGGTGCATTTGCCGTTGCTAAGTGTGACGCCATTGTCAGGAGACTCGGAAGGTGTTGGGTCTGTGAGTGCGTACTGATGTTGTAGCTGCTGAGTTCCCTCGGCAACACGTGAATAGTAAAAAGTTCCGAAGTGATAAGGCGTGTGTTTTTCATCTTCGAGTGGGCTGGTTGTTTTATAGAGTAACCAATTGGAGCTTATCGTTTCGTTGGTGGGGCAGCCTGCCAATGTGAGTAACTGCAGCGCGTTATCGTTGTCTATAAACGGCAGTAGAACGACTAAGTCATTGCTGATTTGAATGCCGCTAATGGTTCGGTTAGCGGCCAAGCTGCCACTCTCGACGGTCAGCTGAATAAATTCGGACTCGAGAGTTTGGTAACGGCCCAAAACACTCCAGTCGCTGGTGCCGTTTGGTGTCGTACTTCTATCAAATGTAAAATCACCAGATTCGTCGTCTAAGACTAGCTTCCAGCTTGAGCCGGGGCCGTAATAGGTTGGGTCTGGAAAGGCGGAAGAGCTAGAGCTGCTACTGCTAGAGCTGGCATTATCGTCTGTGGTCGATTCCCAGCCGCGTGTACAGCCCGTAAGCCCTGCGAGACAAAGAGTGATCGCACCAGCGATAAAAGGCGGCTTGAGGTGGTGTAAAGTTTTCACAATAGATCCTTATTTTTAGACATATAACGGGTGTTTTCAGGGCGAGGCATCGATAAAACCCGCGTTTTTCCCCAGAGCGATTGTCAGGTTGTGTAAGGGCTATTGAGTTGCGCGTTAGCGAGCGCGAGAGGCATAAATACGCCCATAGCCCTAATGTTTCGGCGTTACGAGTAAAACCTATTGAGTGTTTTCTTATTACCGAGGAACGTTAGTACGATGCTGAAAGGAAGAAGCGTATCACATTGGCGTTAAAGCTGTATAAGGGCTCGTTACCTAGCCCAAATTCTTCAGAGTTTGCGGCAGTATTTTCGCGGTAGTTGGCATAGTCAAAATTTATGCTATCCCAAAAGAGATTAAGGGTCGTTTTTTCGAAGAAGCTGAGCCACTGAGCTTTTACTTCGTAGGTGGCGCCGAGGCCTAAAGCAATATCTGAAAATTCGCTCATCTCTTTATCACGGGCGAGAAAATTCTGCGCATTTTGGTAGGCATAAAGATCAGAATAAAAAGACGCTTGGGTCTGATCGTAAACGCGTACTTTTCCTTCAAATATCCATTGGTCTTTATAGGGGTGAATATAACGAAATTCGTAATTTGTTGCGGCTATGTCCCAGCTATCGTTAAAGTGCCGCGCTTCGAATCGTACGGCGGCGCGATAAGGCAGGTAATACATGCTACGAATGGCGAAAGAGTCACTGCTGCGAGTACTGGGGTAGTGCTCCGGTTGGTAGCCAACGTCGCCGTTAAGTTGGAGAAAGCGTACACTGCGATACGAATTGTTGAGAAAGCCTTCATCTAAGACTGTTTCGGCACTGACGGCCATTATCCAGTTCTTGGTTAGTATTTGTGTCCAGCCTAAGCTAAAGCGTTGATGTTGGGCGGGCTCTGCAAAATCAGGCGAGCCGTTTTTCATTACGGTATCATTGCCCTGAGAATATCCTAGGCTAATTGTGGAAAGGTCACCGAAAAATTCTTGGCTAATGCCTAAACCAACGGTTTCGGCTTCGTAATCGCTTTCGCTACTTTGCGTATAGCTAAGGCTCATGGTTGTTCGGCCGCGCAAATAATCAATTCCGCCACCGGTTTCGGTACGCTCTTCGGTATAGGGGCTGCCTTGGGTGATAACATCTAGCGATGCACTGGTAACGAAGTCGACGTAGTAATTACCCCATACAGAGACTTTATCTGCGATATCTTTTCGTACTAATACTGATGGCCCGTCAATAGTCACACCGCCACCATCGAAACTATGGTAAAGCACTTCGGTGCGGTCCTCCGGCAGTACGGCGGCGTTCGTCGCAACTGCAAAAAAGAGCATTGTAAAAATAAAGAGGACGTTTTTTTTCATGTGTTTTTTTAAGTATCGTATAAAAAGCTATGGATGATAGGTTTGTCGTATTTTCGATAAAGTGCTAACGCTATTAAAAATAGCGATCGTTTTTTAGTTGCAACCACACCCACCACCAGAGCTACCCTCTGCTCCGCGACCGGCTTCACGTGCTTCATAAACGTGATTCATATATTTTGTAGACGCGGGGTGAGACTCAAATGCCATTATCGGGTCAGCAAGATTTTCACGCTCGTACGGTTTTACCCACGGCTGTATAAAGGAGCAGCCGCTAATGGCCAGTAGTAAACCAATAAATACGAGGCGTTGAATTAATTGCTGCATGAGCGAATTAGGCCCTTGATGTGTTTGATGTAGGCTTTTTCGTCGCCGGGCTTATAGCCTCGATGTAAATAGGAAACATTACCGTCGCAATCGATGAGCACGCTGGTTGGCATAGCATCTACTTTGTAGGCTTCGCTCACTGTGCTAGTGGTGTCATACAAAATAGGAAAACTAACAGGAATTTCTTTTAACAGATGGTCGGCCTCTTTCGGGTCGGCTTCTACATTTATGCCTAACAAGGTAAAACCTGCGGGCGAATATCTTTTGTGTATTTTTTCGAGTAGTGGCATTTCCTGACGACAGGGGCCACACCAAGAGGCCCAGAAATTCAGCATGACCACTTGGCCTCTTAAATCGCTTAAACGAATATTTTTATCTTGATTTGATTTAAGAGTGAAATCGTAGGAAGGTTTAACGGCGAGCGCGTGAGGTGTAAAGGCCAGTAGGCTGAGTAGAGCAACCAAAGCCGCGCAGGGCACTAGAAGAGTTTTTACAGAGCGAGTAATGGAAAACATGCCGAGACCTCGTTACGACTAAAAGTAAATAGAAAGCCCAAGCTGGGCTTCTAAATTTTGGATGGCTTTATCGTCACCCAGTAGGTTGTGAGTAAATAGATGATTGCGTACATCAAGCCGCATAGCGAGCCAGTCGGTCACAAATATGCGAAATCCACCGCCAAAGTTAGTGGTGAAATATTCATTATCGGCAAATAGGGTGTTACCGGCTCCACCCACTAGGTAGTACGCGGTATTAAACGCGTATTGGCCTAAAAACACTTCGCCTTGAAGTAAATTAAAGCCAAGTGACAAATTATAGTAGTCGTATTGTCGTTCGTCGTCGGTAAGGAGTGGGCTGCCGCCGCTGAGCACTTCGTAGCTGGTAGGCGTAGTAATGGTTGAGCCGTAGACGCCTTCTAAGAAAAAATCTTCGGTTATATGATAACTGCCACGAACGCCGTAAAGGTTATTTGTGCCGAAGTCTTCCACACTAATAACGCCTGCGAATATACCAAATTCAAAGTTTTCGCTATCGATGCGTTTCTCGTCAATGGTTTGACGTTCGAGATCAGGGTTGATAACTGCATCGAGCACAGTCTCGCTGTTGGATTCGTTATCACTTTGCGCAAGCGCCGTGGGAACGAATAGTAATGCGAGTGTCTGTGTGAGCAGTATCAGAAAAATACGCTGAAACCGGCTTTCCATTCGTCAACCTCTTCGTTAGTGTCTCGCTTGGTTAAAAGCGTATGGTCGTTATATTCAATACGAAATAGAAAACTGCGCGTGACGTAAAAAATAAATCCGCCGCCTACGGTCATTACACCATTTTCGCGATCTTCTGTTTGTACAATGTCGGAGCTAGGTGAAATGACAATAGCGCCAGTACCTAAAGTAAAAAATGGGGAAACTTGCCAGTCTGGAAAGGGTTGGTGAACTACGTTAAGTGTGGCTAGCTTACTGTTGGAAAATGAACCAAAGGCTTGGGTATAACGTAATTCCGTGGAAATATTTTCGGTAAGGTGAAACCCCAAGTATGTGTTTAACCCTCGTGCACCGGAGAAGTCACCACCACCTACGCCAAGCTCCCAGCGCCGGTCATTAAACGCTTCTCGCCCTGGCCGAGATAAGTCGACGTCTTCGCCGTGCAACCCGAGTGTTTCACGAAATTCATCGCGGTGTACCCAACCGGTTTTACCTTGAAGAGTTTTTACTTTATACCAATCGGTGCGGCTTTTTATGATGGTTATGGTTTCGCCTTTTTCGATGGTATGAAATATAGGGTAGGCGCGACCGGGGCCTGTATGCATCTCGGCATAGGCATCTGTAACAACCACTTCAATGCCGCTGTCTTTGGCGAGTGCGTGGGTGTTGAGTAGTAGCATCCCCATTAACAGGATAACTATCGATGGCCATTGTTGTGGTGCGGGTCGCATCATAATATTGTAGGGTTGAATTTGCGTTTGAGGGTTGAGTAACTGAGAGCGGTAGGCCCCCAGTTGAGTGTGAATTCTGAATTAGGGCGCGACAAATTGATTATTGTAGTACTGCCCACCAATATCCAGCCATTCTGCAATAAGTTTAAGTTCTGCGCCATTTAAATAATCTTGGTGTGTTCCTCCGTTTTCAAATACTCTAAAAAATCCGTTAGAGGATAATGCACCATTGGGTGAGAGAAGCGCGCCATTACGATTCTGGGTTTCTATCATGATCGGTATGGGTTCCATTAGTGGATTTCCCTCGCCATCGAGAATGGGGTTGTCTTCGTCGTCCAAAACTGGTTGCAACTCTTGCACCATGAAGGGCACTAGGTTGTCGTTTTCGTCGAGCAGCAGCGTGAGGTCGGGGTCGATGGTATCGGCGGGTGCGGGGACGGTTACACCGTCTTCATTAAGTGCTTCGAACTGAGGTACATCATCGATGACGAGTTGAATCATTTGGTATTGAGGTACACTGTCAATAACGAGTTGTTCGAGCTCTAAGCGTAGGTTGCCGTTATCGTCCAGCTCGAGTACACGGCTACCAAAGAGTAAATGCGCGTAGGATTCAACGTAGTCGTTTCGCTCTGTAGATTGAACACTGGACAAATTAAGTTGCCGTGTGCCGGCAGGGATAATCGTCATGCCGTCGGCATCGGTGGTGTTGTGGCAGTTCGTGCAAGTGAAGTCGGAAATGACGGCGTCGGTGTCATCCAGTGTCACGCGCGGTAGCTCCCACACTGGTTGCACGTGTTCAATATAGTTAATGACAATTCGGCAAAGGCTTGTCCAATTCACGCCACATTCCGTGGGCGCTTCGGTACGCAGGTCACTATAGGATAGGTCGATGGTGGCGCTTGAGGGGCGTATACCGTCTTCCGTCCAATCGCTGTAATCGATGATGTTAACGGAAGGTGTGCGTACGCCATTCATGCGGGCGTAGTACTGCGCCATGCTTTCGCCCACTTCTGGCGGGCCGTGAGGGGTACCAAAGGCGTCACGTAATTGGGTATTGGGGAATGCTGCGGCGGAAAGTGCGCCCGGGTTAATGGACGCTAGCCCGCTGTCCATACGGCCATGTGGGGTTATTGTATCGTCGTTTGTGTGGCAGCCTGTGCACTCGCGCACTTCACCAGCGCGTAAGGCCATCCAATATTGGTGTCGTGGGCCAATATTGCCGCTGCCGTCGGTGCGCACGCGTTTGCCGTTGGCATCGAGAATAGAAAAGGTAAAGGCGACATCGGCGGGTACTTTAAACATCGCTGAGCCATCGGGTTCAATCGGAACATACCCGAGAATATCTTTCATTTGTCCGCCTGCGCGACCGAATGCACTATTGTCGAAATCAACAACATCATCGTCGGCCATCGAAACCGCCTTTAACAGGCGAATAAAGCGTGCTGGGCGTTCATTTTCGGTGGTTTGCAAGGGGTCTGCTGTGGCCATTATTCCGTTCGGAGAAATATCGGTACCGTCCATATCGTAAACACTGCGTATGTGCAGTATACCCACGTTTTCCTCGGCCAACGCTTGCTCAAAGTCGATCCCTGCGATGGGGTCGGGAATATAATCGGGAATGGGTTGCGGCTGTAACACCAGTGCTTCTGTATACATAACGTCGTTTTCAGAGAGCACGACTGGAGATTGTGTTTGATTGAAGGGGTCGAAAATCCACAAACCATAAACCGGTAACGCGAGCTGAATACTGGTGAGCGACAAGGCTTCGTTGGTACAGGGGAAAAAGCCCACCTCCTCTTCTGGAATTGTAATGGGGGTTTCGTCGACGGCTAAAACACTACCAGTTCTATCGACGCGCTCGCCGTTTTCGTTCATTAACTGCAAATTTTCATCGACATAAATATTTAATTGATAGCCGCGTAATTGGCAGGGGCTCCAGCTGATTAGAAGGCGGCCACTGCCATCATCGATGGGATAAGCCGAACTGTAATAGCCCCCCGGTGAAGCCGAGCCGTCGGTGTTTATTTCACCGCTAATAATGGAGTTTTGTGCGGGGGAAGCGGATTCGGAGCCTTCTACCGTAATGTTGAGTTCGGTGAAGTTAAAGGTGTCTATCGCGATCATGCCACCGCCAAGTTGCTCGGCAATACGCGGCCGCAAACTGACCTGTATACGACTATCCACTAACTCTCTGGGCTTGGCAAAAACGCCCTCAGTGCCATTTGTGCCGGTGTTTTGGCTGTGAAAACCGTATTCCACATTGACATTACTGCCATCGGGGTTGGCCGTATAGAGGCTCAATACGTCTTTACTATCACGATAATTATCCCAGCGTAGAAATAAAATACGCCCGTCGTTTAATACCGTAGGGTAGAGATCATGGCTTTGGTTAAAGGTGATCTGGCTAATATCATTACCGTCATTCTCCATAACGTGTAGCACAAACGCTTCTTCATCGCCCGTTTCAATTAATGCGGCAAATTGTGGCTTACTTTCATCGAGCAACACCGCACGTGAACGCCGCTGCCTATTGGTCGAAAAAATAATGCGGCCATCAGCCAAATAAGCCGGCATGATGTCTTGGCCTTCTTCCGCAATCGTGTTGGATTCGATAATACGCCGTAAAATTTCTGTTTCTAAATTGTATTCCCAAATATTCCACGTCGGTTGGTTTTCTTCATCAGCATCTTCAATTTCGGGCGCGCGCATCGCAAAGAGCAGCTTGGTACCGTCGGGATCAACCGATAAATCTTTAACATCGTAAGGGAGTGGAGTGGGGACGTCGCCTTCTGGTAAGGATTCATCTGTTTCGGGTGTAAAAGGAATATCCGTAATAACTAAGGCGTCGGCCGGAACGGAGGCTCGATCCTTCAATAATAAACGTGCACCTGGTCGGAATGCGGTTATATCTAAAACATCGTCGGGCACAAAAATTCCGTCTTCATCGCGCGGTATAGGGCGTTGAATATAAGCGACTGGGAAATCGACAACGACAGGATCTGGCTCTTGAGTATTGCCGCCACCACCGCTACTGGCGTCACACCCTAGCAAGAAGAGCGCAGGCAAAACACCGCCGCATAACGTAATCGGTTTGAATAAAGTCAATAGTTTCATAACCCAGCTCTTTTCTTGTCGTTAGTGCTTTGTACCTTACACGACAATGTTGAATAACGGATGCGAAAGATAAAATACGGGAAAAAATAGCGTAAACGTATTAACCGTTCAGATGACAGCGCGCATTTTAGTACAAGAAGCGTTTTGTCTTATAACGAATGGTAAACAAGCTTTATGCCGAATACAGACTTTTTTTGCCTAACGGCCCACGTGTTTACGAATCTTTACACAATCGTAGAATTAATCGGCGACTATGAAGGGATGGAAAAGCACTTACACCTATTTTTATTGTGAAAGGCAAAAATATTTTTGCGTTATATTCGAGGATAAAGGTGTTTTTCGTGTGAATTATTCTTATGGAAATGACGTGGTTCTCATTTTTGATTTTTAATGAATGAAATGACGTTTTGAAAGCGGTAAGCGGAATGGTTCCTGCGTCGAGCGAGCTTAATGTGGCTATTACTTTGGCGGTGTAACCGAATAGCCCCGCAAGTGGGTCGGTAAAAAGGAAAGGCACTGTCCGTGAGGTGACAAAAATTGACGTAAGCCTACAAAAATTGTGTGGGCGCGAACAAAAAATGAATTAAGCGACATAATGTTGGCCGAGGTTTTCGGCCTAACAGCTCCAAACATCAATCAACCCAAATTTTACGGGTTAACAGCGATATAGGCAGCACGATGATTAAGTGTTTACAAAAAAAGGCGATGCGGCGCGCAATGGCTCTTAGCCTTCGCAGCGGTGCACTCGTTGGTGGCGCGGTGGCAATGTTGAGTTTATCGACATTGAGCTACGGTGGAACCTTAGAGCAGGCCAAACGAATTCATGATCGTTTAGCCGGCGTGCCGCCAACCGACGACGTACTACTGCAAATGAAAGCTGATTTAGACGGTGGTGACGGTGTGGCAGCCGCGAACCGTGCAATGGACAACGATAGTTTCTACAACGTGACCGTGAAAAATTGGGCCGCACCGTGGACGAATAGAGAGCAGAGCGTATTCGTGCCACTAAATGACTACATTGCGACGGTGGTTGGCTTTGTACGCGACGGTGAAACAATGGATTTTCGCGCGCTACTCTATGCCGACGTGTTATATGTTGCCGACCCAACACTTGGGTTAACGCCTTATGCCAATGGTAACAATAGCCATTATGAGCAGTTAGAAGCGGGCGGTTATAGTTTGCAGAGTAATTTAGTTCAGCGTAGTCAATCCTCGCTTACGGGATTGCCCAGCGATGCTACTGCCGGTGTTGTCACTTCTCGGGCCGCTGCCAAATCGTTTTTTATCGCCGGCACTAATCGCGCAAATTTTCGTTTTACCTTAATGAATCATCTTTGTATGGATTTGGAACAAGTACACGATATCACCCGTGTGCCTGATCGTATTCGTCAAGATGTTTCGCGCAGCCCTGGTGGTGACGCTCGGGTATTTTTAAATAATTGTATTGGTTGCCATAACGGTATGGACCCAATGGCACAAGCATTTGCCTATTACGATTTTGAGTACGACGCAGACACCGACTTGACCGGCGAAAACGGCGCAATTGCTTACAATGACGAGACAGCAATTGAGGCCGAAACCGGTACCCGAGTACAAGCCAAATACCACTTTAACAGTGCAACTTTCCCTTATGGGTTTGTAACACCGGATGACAAATGGGATAACTATTGGCGCGCGGGCGTCAATCAAAATCTGGGCTGGGACGAGTCGTTATCGGGCGGTGGCAATGGCGCACGAACGATGCTGCAAGAGTTGGCTCACTCAGAAGCCTTTGCTTCTTGTCAGGTAACAAAGGTATTTAAAACGGTTTGTTTACGAGACCCCGGTGATGAAAGTGATAGAGGTGCGGTCGAGACGATAAAGACCCATTTCACCCAAAACGGGCATAACATTAAACAAGTGTTTGCTGAAACAGCCAATCACTGTAAAGGGGTATAACCGATGATTACATTGAATTTACCCGCATTCTTTCAGCTGCATCACCTGCGGTTACTCTCATTACTTGCGGTTATTAGTGTGCTAGCCGCTTGCAGTGGTGGTAGTGGTGAAACCGTTCAGCAAAACGACGATTTTAGTCGTAGCGATGGTGAAACTGGGGTGGTCTATAACGGCCCTTCGGCAAGTACTGACGATGTCCAAAGTTTTAAACTAAATTTGTGGGATAACCTCGCCGGTGAAAACCGCTGTGGTACTTGTCATGTACAAGGAGGAACCTCGCCTGAATTTGTACGGTCTGACGATATTAATTTAGCGTACGGTTCGGCTAATCCATTAGTCGATTTAGAAATCCCCTCGAATTCACGCATTGTTGCGAAGGTAGCGGGTGGCCACAACTGTTGGGGTACCGAGCCTGCCGTTTGTGCAGAAATTATTACCAACTATATAGAAGCATGGGCTGGTGCAGCAGGCACAAGTAGTAATGTAATTGTATTAACCGCGCCGCCAGAATATGAAGTCACCGATAGTAAAAGCTTTCCGGCAGACAGCAATTCATTTGGCACAACGGTCTATCCGTTATTAGCCAGTCATTGCGCCAGTTGTCATTCAGAAGATTCAGCATTGCAGCAGCAGCCTTATATTGGCAGCAGCGATATCGATGTTGCTTATGATGCTGCTCGCAGTAAAATAAATTTGGATGAGCCAACGAACTCCCGCTTGGTGACGCGTTTAGCCAATGAGTTTCATAACTGCTGGCTAGGTGGTGGTAGTTGTACCGATAACGGCGCAGAAATGGCGGGTGCAATTGCTGACTTTGCCAACGCTATTCCCATAACTGAGGTGGACGCGGCTCTGGTAGTAAGCCATGCGCTTGGATTACCCGACGGCATTGTGGCAGCAAGTGGTGGGCGAGTTGAAAATAATGTTATCGCGTTATATGAATTTAAAAATGAATCTGTTGAAACCGCATTTGATACCAGTGGTATAGAGCCTGCGTTGGATTTGAATTTAACTGGTGACGTGCGTCGAGTCGGCGGCTGGGGAATTCGGATTAACGATGGTCGCGCGCAAGGGGCTACAAGCTCTAGTGAAAAGCTATACGATTTAATTCGGGCAACCGGTGAATACTCCATCGAAACGTGGGTGGTTCCCGATAATGTTGCGCAGGATGGTCCGGCTCGTATTGTCACTTATTCGGGTGGTTCAGAGATTAGAAATTTCACCGTAGGCCAAACGCTTTATAACTACAACTTTCTTAATCGAAGTTCACTCGCTGATGGTAATGGTATGCCCATGCTTTCAACCACGGATGCCGACGAAGTGTTACAAGCAACACTGCAACATGTGGTCACTAGTTTTAACCCCATAACGGGTATGGCAATTTACGTAAACGGCGAATTGGTGGCTACCGACGAAAGCATGATTGGAGCCAACGTAAACGATTGGGATAATACGTTTGCGCTAGCGTTGGGGAATGAACTGGATGGCGAATATCCGTGGCAGGGCGTTGTACGTTTTTTGGCGATCCATAACCGCTCATTGACCGCAGACGACGTGCAGATGAATTTTGACGCGGGAGTAGGCGAGAAATTTTTCTTACTGTTCGGCGTCTCAGAGCATATCGATTTTCCAGAAGCCTATGTTGTCTTTCAGGTTGAGCAGTTTGATAACTACAGTTATCTCTTCTCGTCGCCTTTCTTTATTAGTTTAGCCGACGGCGCCCCAACAGAAGCCATTGCACTTGAAGGCATGCACATCGGCATTAATGGTCGTGAAGCCACCATTGGCCAGAGTTATGCGAACATTAATGTAACGATTGATGCGACCAATTACAGTGGGGAAAGTGGCGTTACACTCTCCACGCTAGGGGCTCTTGTAGAGCTGGATAAAGGCGCGGACCTCGATCAATTCTTCCTTAGTTTTGATCGTATCGGGGACGCGGCCTATGTTCGCAGTGAATCGATGCCACCAGCCCCGCCTTCGCCAGCGGACTTGGACGAGCAGTCTGATATTGGCTTGCGTCATTTTGCTGAAATTGACGCAACCATTGCGCACCTTACGCAGACACCCAGTGAGCAAGTACCGGCAAGTGTTCGCACGGTTTATGAAACGGTTCGACAGCAGCTACCAACCGTGGAGAATATTGATACTTTCTTAGCGGCGCATCAAGCGGGCATTATGCAGTTATCTGTGGCGTATTGTACGGCGTTGGTCAATGACACTGCGCGCCGAGCACGGGTATTTGACGGATTTAATTTTGGTGACGCCGTTACTATGGTGAACGCCGATCTCATTATTGATCCGTTGTTAACGGGGCTTACGGCCAATTCAATCGAGTTAGACGGCATACCCACTGAGCTGGATACGCAAGCCGCGCCCGATGATATTAAAACCCACCTTTATAGCCTGATAGCCGATATGTCGGCTGCAGATACTCAAACAACTGTTATCGCACTCTGTGCTGCCACGGCCGGCAGCGCAGTAATGCTATTGCAATAATACGCATGCAATTGGTGAATTTTCATGGCTAAACGAAAGAACTTTCTTCATCCCGACGAGCCCTTAAAACATGAGCATCATCACCGCCCAAAAACTCGCCGCGATTTTATTGCGCAAGGTTTTCAGGCGGGGTTAGGTACCGTACTAGGCACTTCTATTTTTAGTATGTTCGCCAGTCCGCGCGAAGCAATGGCGCTGTCAGCGGATATTGATGCACGGCGTATTCCCTGCGGTATTACCCCAGGTGCGGGCAAAATCCCATTTATCTGTTTTGACCTGGCAGGAGGCGCCAATATTGCAGGCTCTAATGTGCTGGTGGGTGGCCAAGGTGGGCAGATGGATTTCCTGAGTAGCGGTGGTTACAGCAAGCAGGGGTTGCCCGGCGATATGGTGCCAGGCCTAGCCGAAGCAACACCGGCTGAAGGCGGTAATGGTGATCATACTAATAGCCAGTTGGGCTTAGGTTTTCATATCGACAGCGGTTACCTGCGCGGCATACTCGAGCGGACATCTGAAGGTACCCAGCAAGCTATTAATGGAGCCGTTATTGCTGCACGATCTGAAAATGATACGTCGAACAACCCGCATAACCCAATGTATGCCATTAACATGGCCGGCCCAGTGGAGGATGGCGTCCCGCGTGGTGCAAATGGAGAGTTGGTAGCGCTCGTCGGCTCACGTTCAAGCGATTCGGGCGGCAATTCAATGGCTCCAGCAGCCCTGTTAAACAACGAAGTACGCCCCACCAAAATAGATCGGCCATCGGACGTGACGGGTTTAGTGGATGTGGGTGACTTTGGCGCCCTTTCATCCGAGGAAGTTGTCGCCGTAATGGAATCGGTATCGCGTATCAGTGATGAGAAGCTAGCGAGCATGTCAACGGGTATGACAACGGATATGGCGGTTAAAGACCTTGTGAGTTGTGCCTACGTTAAAAGTGCGTACCTAGCAGAAAACTTTCCAGACCCCAGTTTCTTAGACCCTGCTACCGATCCTGATATTGTTGGCGCTAGCGGCATTTTCAGTGTTGATGAATTCAATGGTGATCGTGAATTTCAGAAAACGGCATCGGTGATGAAGCTCGTGGTGAACGGTTATGCCGGTGCGGGAACTATCACAATGGGTGGGTTTGACTACCATACGGGCGATCGGTCTACCGGTGAGCAGCGTGATTTGCGGGCAGGCCGTTGTATGGGCGCTTGTCTAGAGTATGCGGCTCGCAAGGGCGTACCGTTAATGATGTACGTGTTCAGCGACGGATCTGTATTTAGTAATGGCATGACGGATGACTCTATAGAAGGGCGCGGCAAGGGCGTTTGGACGGGCGATAATCAGCAAACCGCATCGGCCTTTTTTTTGGTTTACAACCCAGGAAGCCGCCCCGTTCTATTAGGTGCAACGCCAGACGAACAAGCCATTCACCAACAAATAGGCTATATGCGAGCGAGCGGCGATGTGGAAACCAGCTCAAGCGGCGACCGGCCAAACCCCGCCGCCAACAATGTTAACCTGTTAGTGCAAACGGTTATGCTGAACTATATGGCGCTACACGGGGAACAAGCTCACTTTGAAGACGCGTTCAGTGCTAGAGGGCTATCGCACGGACTTGGCAGTGCAGGCATGATGGATCGAATAACGGCTTTCAGTCCGATTGTTGACGGCAGAATCATATGAAGCGTTAACCATTCGGTATTTAACCCGCTAAACAACAACCCAGCAATGCTGGGTTGTTTTTTTTCTGCTTACTGCTACGCCCGGTGAAATAGGTGCCCCTTATGGCAATGTTTCACTATATTTGTGCTTTTTATGGATTATTGTTTTTAGAAAACCGTCACTTTGGGGTTTACATCTGCATTCGTTGTCTATGCTTTAAAGAAGTTCCAATGTTAGGGCGCAGGTAAAATCCATGACCGTATCCAATGAAAACCTTTCACTTCTTCTTTTAAAAGCACGTGAAAACTCTGTCTCGTATGTAAGGCCGATTTTGGCCGAAGTGGGATTAACTGAGCAGCAATGGCGTGTTATTCGTACGCTAAAACGCGATGGAGAAATGAACGCACAAGATCTGGCTGGAGAAAGCTGTATTTTAAGCCCAAGCTTGTCGCGTATTTTGAACCGACTGGAAAATGAAAAAGTTATACTCAAGAAGGTTGATAGTAAAGATCAACGTGCACTGAACATAAAATTGAGTGCTAAAGGAAGCCGACTTCATGATCGTGTGGCGCCAAAGATAGAAAAACAATACAAAGTGCTCACACAAGCCGTGGGAAAAGACACTGTTAGTAAGCTGATAGTCTTGCTTGAAACATTTTCTTCACGCGGAAAACCAAACGACGATGGTTAGTAAGCGCGTTCTGCTCTTCTAAGCTCCTTGATTCTACAAGGAGCTTAACTTCTTACTTTTTCTATAAATATTAACAGGTTATTTAATGTATCCGATTTTTCGGGTGCGCTTCACATCCCTATGTCGGCGTAAGCCGTTTCTGAATAATCGCTGTACATGCCAAACTTATCGAATACGGCTATACGAAATTCATACCGTCCAGGCTTTAGTGCTGTGAGCTCGAATTCTGAACGGTCGATTATGGATTGATTATCCACGATCTCGATATGTTCAATATTTTCGGTGATATCGCGATAGACTATCTCGTAGCCACCAATTTCATCAAGCAGCAAAGAACCTTCGTCTTCACCTTCTCGCCTAGTGGGCCTATCCCATTCGATCAATGCTGAAAAACCCGTAGGTTCAGGTGTGGGCGTAGGTTGTACGCTGTTGGGGCCGTCATCTCCGGGTAATAACCCAGAGCCGCCAGAGGTTGTACTTCCGCCGCCTCCGCAAGCCGACAAAACAAGAGCAAGCGAAACGCTAGCGACAATTTTTTTCAAGGTATTTACCACGTTGGTTACCACGTATTCGAGATCTGAAGATCAATAGCAGAGTTGGATGGTGATTCTAGACAACAACTAAGATTGGGTATGTGCAGAACTTAACACTTTGGCTGTTGTGACAGACTTAATGTTGTTAAAAAATGTGCGGTTGGTGAATTTGTTATGGATTAACGCTAGTTTAGCGACACTTAAAAATTGTTTACAGGGTTTATTTTTAGAGGGGAGGTGGGCATCCTTGCCCGACGGGAACTTTGACTAGAAAATGTACTTGGCTATTAATCGGTTTACATTATAGGCCGATGCTTGTGATTGAAGGCTCGGTGAAGTCTGAATATAAACCTTCTTCGTCGAATGCTGCGATGAGCACTTCGTATTCACCAGGGTCCAAATTTTCGAGAATATATTCGTCTGCGGTTTGATCCGTAATGACGATTGTTGTGTAGGCAATATCGTTGGTGTTGCGGTACATAATTTCGTACCCGCCAATATCGCTCAGTAATAAATCATCCGCATTTTCACGTGCACTTGGAATATCCCAGCCAACCACTGCGGAGACTTTGTCTGAGGGTACTGGAGTAGGCTCAGG
>Ga0065722_104294_pt1 | contig 75884 bp, 62 predicted proteins | sample BansetMetagenome_FD_59109 | JGI IMG/M metagenome (GOLD analysis project Ga0065722, IMG submission 59109) | Bankia setacea gill microbial communities from Puget Sound, Washington, USA - Caecum Enriched | ecosystem: Host-associated > Mollusca > Digestive system > Ceca | place: United States... | reverse complement strand
ATTCGAACCCCTGTTACCGCCGTGAAAGGGCGGTGTCCTAGGCCTCTAGACGATGGGGACACATTGATCATCACTGATCTGACGTGCTCGTCATTTCGGAAGAGCGCGCATTCTATTGAGAGAGCCCGAACCTGTCAACACTTTTAATGACGATATTTCAAAAACATTTCACTTAACCCTCTAGGCTGCTCGTTGTATCACCAGAATGAACATTAAGCGAATACTTAGTTTGAATATCACCCATTCAACGATACACCCACTCAGGAAAAAGCATTCGAAAACAATAGCTTGCACAAAAAACAACCGCTAAGGCTATTTGCAATCCCCTCATTGTGCAACTAGCCTTTAAAGAGGCTTCTTCCCCAATAACCGGTAGCGCAAATACACTTATGTCAACCGTTAGTGTCATCGCCACAATCATTGTGCTGCTCTCAGTGCTCGTCTGCTACGCGTTTGTCGCGCAAACGGTAAAGCAGAAGCGCGAACAGCGTAATAGGCTGCTAGCGGCGTTAAAATCACGCTCTCGTAGCTTTAAGTTCATCCTTAACGGCTTTCCCGAGGGCTTTCTACCACGAGAACTCACTCTACTGGTGCAGCGTAGTCTCATAGAGTTATGCGAACAGCTTACTCGGCTTGAGCCAAAAGACACCACCCATATGCAAGATTTACAATCGATTTCGGCTCTGCTTGCCGAGACGCAACGTCACACGAAACCCGCCTCACCCGTAACGCTCGAAAGCCCGCAGCAAATCAAAGAGGTTAAAATATGCCTCGAAGAGCTACACCGCTTTGTTCTACAACTTGAGAACAAAAATGGCTTAAGCCGCAATCAAGCCGATACCTATCGTAACCAAATCAAACAGCTAGCCCTACAGCTGACCGTTGATGGCTATGCCCTTCAAGGTCGCCTTGCTCAGCAGGGCGGTAAAATAAAGCTTGCCGCTCACTATTACGATTTAGCAGTTAAATTACTGATACGCGAAGGCAAGGCGGGCAAAATAGAAGACCGTGTCGCCAAACTCAAAGCTATTCACACCGCGCTAATAGAGCAGCTCGCCAAAGAAAATGAAAAAGAAGCTGCCGGCGAGGACGAGCAAATCGAACAAGAAGAAATTGCCGACGAATGGGATAAGTTCGGGGAAGACAATTCCGAATGGAAGAAAAAGAACATTTACGACTAAATTTTACGCCGCATTAAACGCTCCACACTAAAGGGCTGCAGTGGTCATTGAGATAATTCGACTGATTGCTGCAAAACTACGCTTACTTTGCTGTTGCCACTCCAGAAAGGCCGCCTCGACTAACCGGAGGTCTTTCTGGGAGGTTGGCACTTTATCCACCACCCCTTGAGCAACCAAAACTGCCACTACATCGCGTGTCAGCAAAAAGGTATCTTTGCCTACCATTCGCAAAAAATAGGGCCCTGACATCCCCCCCAGTTGTGCCCCTTGTTTTTTAAGGTACAACCATAAGCCCACAATATCGTCGGCGGGCCAATCGGCCAACCATTGACCAAAACTGCCATATTCATCGGCAAGGTTTCGCACAAAAAGCCCGTTTCGTCGCACGGACTTAATTTTTCCCAGGTGCCGTATTATGGCTTTATTGGTCATCAACCCTTCAATATCCTCATCACTTAACATTGCACACGAAAAAGGGTCAAAACCTCGAAATGCCGTTTCAAAGGCCGGCCATTTGCGGTCAACCATCTCGTGCTTTAATCCTGCACGAAAAATTCTAAGTGACATACGGGATAAGTAATAAGCATTCGGCTGCGCGCACAAGTCCGCGTGCGTCTGGATATGAGGCAAGTATTCAGCCACTCGGTGTTCGCCGCCCTTATGCAAAATAGCGGTTTGATATAGCTGATCAAATTCAATCATTACTGCCCCCAAAACAAGCGTTGATACCGTATTGCATTACTAAACTCCAGCGCAGCTGCGCCCTAGAGGATTAGGCCTCAATAAATAGAACAGATGCTGAATTCACGCAATAACGTAAACCCGTAGGCTGAGGACCATCAGTAAAAACATGGCCCAGATGGCAACCGCACGAATTACAGGTAACTTCTGTGCGCACCATTCCATGTGAACGATCCATGACTTCCTGAATACCAGAGCGCTCGAGCGGCTGAAAAAAACTGGGCCACCCGCACCCAGAATCAAATTTAGCGGCGGAATTAAACAACGGTTCACCGCAACATTTACACTGGTAAAGCCCCTCTGTAGTGGTATCCCAATACTCACCAGAAAATGCCGGCTCCGTGCCCTTTTGCCTACAAATACGGTATTCCTCTGGCGTGAGCTTTCCACGCCACAAATCATCGTCATTTTTCTTTTGTTCTGACATAATCGCTCCTTAAGTTTAATTCGCACACTTGGGCATAAAAGTGAGATCACATCCTAAAATGCAACCGCTAAAAAAATCCACCAAACTCGAAGGCGTATGTTACGACATACGTGGGCCAGTTCTCGACCATGCTGTTCGGTTGGAAGAGGAAGGGCACAAGATCGTCAAGCTGAATATAGGCAACCCTGCACCTTTTGGCTTTGACGCACCCGACGAAATTATTGCCGATGTTATTCGCAATATTCGCAACGCCCAAGGCTATACCGAATCTCGTGGTTTATTCTCTGCACGCAAAGCCGTGATGCAGGAGTGTCAGCGACTACAAATCCCTAACGTCGATATAAGCGATATTTTTCTCGGTAATGGTGTTAGCGAACTTATCGTAATGGCCAACCAAGCACTCCTGAATGATGGCGATGAAGTACTTATACCATCACCAGACTACCCCCTATGGACCGCCGCAGTGCGCCTCGCCGGCGGCAAGGCCGTACATTATACCTGCGACGAGCAAGCCGACTGGTTTCCAGACATTAACGATATCCGCAGTAAAATCACCAAACGAACGCGGGCTATTGTCGTTATCAACCCCAATAACCCTACTGGGGCCGTCTACAGCCGCGAATTGCTAGAACAAATTATTGCGTTAGCACGCGAGCACGACCTTGTTATTTTTGCCGATGAAATTTACAGCAAAATAATTTACGACGATGCGCAGTTTACGCCTATAGGGCGCTTGGCTCACGATGTGGTCTGTGTGTCATTTAATGGCCTCTCCAAGTCTTACAGGCTTGCAGGCTTTCGTTCTGGCTGGCTGGTATTAAGTGGCGCCAAACACCGCGCACAAGCGTTTATGAAAGGTATCGAGATGCTCGCATCTATGCGCCTTTGCGCCAATGCGCCCGCTATGTACGCGGTTCAAACAGCGCTAGGCGGCTACCAAAGTATTAACGAATTAATACTACCTGGAGGCCGCTTGCGAGAGCAACGTGATATCGCCATAGCCGAGCTGGCTAAAATTCCCGGCATAAGCTGTGTTGTGCCCAAAGGGGCTATTTACCTCTTTCCCAAAATAGACCGCGAAGTTTACGCCTATAAAGATGATCAGCAACTTATCCTCGATTTTTTAGTAAAAGAAAAAATTCTACTCGTTCAAGGGTCGGCGTTTAACTGGCCAAATGGTAGTCACTTCCGTATTGTATTTCTCCCTCAACCAGAAGACTTGAAAAAAGCAATACAACGGTTTGGCAATTTTCTTGAGTCATATAAACGATAGGCGGACACGTGGCAGATATTCATATTGATGACTTTTGTCGGGATGCTGCCAAGACACTGTCCCTACTTTACAAAAAGTTCCCCCAAAAACTAATTGTATATGTAGAAGATATAGCAGGACCAGATACGCCCGACGAATTCGGTTTACATAACCCCCGCTTTCTTGCGGGGTTTCATGCGTTACAATGGCTAGCCGAAACGGATTATATTCAATACAGCCAACCCATTCGTCAAGAAGCGATAGAAGACGCAACACTCTCTCACAGAGGGTTTACCTACTTAAGTGGGCCAGACACAACGGCGTATCAAACGTTAACCGAAAAACAGCTTGGTAGCCCTCTCCCCCATCAACTGCCAAGGCGTATCGATACGCTGCGACAAACGTTGAAATCTGGCAGCTCTGACCAACTCTCGCAACTGATGCTACGCTTTATGAGTGAATCACGTCAGTTTTCGTAAAATATGCTCGCACGCACCAATTTCACACAAATCAATTACACTCTTTTTCTTGTCTAACAAGGCAAAGATATGTCACGATTTTCTACAAATATGCCGTTTAGTTGATCCTCTTTCTAGGCGCGCGCAGCAGAACACGTGAATACTGTACGCCATGCTGACTACACTCCCAGCAGCCTACTCTAAGACACCTTAAATCAGGTTAACTTATGCCCGCTTTACCCGGCAACCTAATGCTTATTACCGACCTCACACTGATTTTGGTGGCGGCGGTATTAACAGCACTCTTCATTCAGCGACGCAAAGAACTCAACACGTACAAAATTATTCGCGCCTTCGCCCTGCTCAGCAATGGCGTAGTGCTATTGGCATGTGGTGCAGTACTCCATTTGTTAACCGCTAATCTTATTCCATGGCTCCCTCTCTCGCGCGAGGTCGCCGCCAATCTGGGCTCTTGGTTACCGTTATGTATAGGCGTGGGTTCATTGCTGATTTTCTTAGGGCTTGAGGTATTGATAAATCGCGTTATCCCAAAATCGACACTGCGCTTTACTCAACTCGAAAAAGCCCAACGGCAGCTTGCGTCCTCCAACGATGAATTAGCTCGAACAGTCGCAAGCCGCAATCAAGAGTTAGAAATCAATAACATTACGCTTCGTCAGGTTTTAGAAGACCAACAAATTTCGCGCACGGCGCTACTTCAAAGCGAAAAGAAGTTTCACACATTATTCGACAAAAGCCCTACCCTCTTTCTAACGCTCGACAATTTACACCGTATTGCCGATATTAATATGTATGGCGCTCACTCTCTTGGCTACGATGTAGTCTCGCTTGTAGGGCAGCCATTTTCAAAAGTGGTCTCAAACGAAGACGCCAACAAACAACAAGATTTTGTTGATTTTGGGCTTCGGCATCCCACAGGAAAAACAGAGACAGAAATTCGGTTAGTCAAAAACGACACTCATAAAATATGGGTAAAAGTAACGGCAAACATGATTTTGGAAGAAGGGAACAATCATTTACTGCTTGTCTGTCAGGATATTACAGAATCAAAAAAACTGGCCGAAAGCCTATCGTATCAAGCCAAGCACGACGACCTTACGGGCCTCTATAACCGCCGGACGCTCGAGACATTCATGAGGAATGCTCTCCTCACCGAGACCAATCCATCGAATTTAACGGCACTCATCTATATTGATGTCGACCAACTCAAAATTATAAACGACACTAGCGGGCATAATGCTGGCGATGAATTTATTCGCGCGCTTGTTCAGCAAATCAATATCCACAACCAACAATTCGATTTTTTTGCCCGTATCGGGGGTGATGAGTTTGCGCTCGTTAAGCTAGCCTCCACAGAACAGCAAGCCATAGAGCTAGCAGAACTCGTACGTAATACCGCCGAAGACTTTTCTTTTCAGTGGCGAGACGTCACCTTCAGGCACACGGTAAGCATTGGCGTAGCACTCAATTCTCGCACGACTCATACCTTTGGCGACATTCTAGCTTACGCCGACGCAGCCTGTTATTTAGCCAAGCAGTCTGGTCGTAATAAGGTAGTACTACACGAAGATGCCGCAGAAAAAACCCATTCAAACCGCAACGAAATGCTGTGGGTTACGCGCCTACAAACCGCCCTAATGCGAGATAGATTTGAACTGTACTTTCAACCCATACTTTCGTTAGATACAACTCAAACAGGGTATATTCACTACGAAGTATTGCTAAGATACGTTGATGATGACGGCACCCATATTTCTCCCGACGCATTTCTACCTGCGGCGGAACGATTCGGCCTTACCAATCAAATTGATTTATGGGTATTGACGACAACCTTAGATTTCCTTCATCGCAACCCAACCCATACACAACAGCTGTCGTGCTGCTCTATCAACTTAAGTTCTCAATCGCTTTCAAGCCATCAATCTCGCTTAGCCATTAAACAGCTCGTTATGACGGCGGATTTTGCACCTACAAAAATTTGTTTCGAGATTACGGAGACAAGTGCCATACACAACCTTTCCGAAGTGATTGACTTTATACAAGAACTGAAAGCTTTCGGTTGTCGGTTTGCACTCGACGACTTTGGTACAGGCTTTTCATCTTTCAGTTATCTCAAAAACCTGGATGTTGATTACATTAAAATCGACGGATCTTTTATTCGCGACATCACCAACGACAAGCTTGGGCAAGCAATGGTAAAAGCGATGAGTTTAATTAGCCAAGAGCTTGGCATTAAAACTATTGCAGAATACGTAGAGAATGAACAAGTGAGAAGCGAATTACAGGCAATGGCCATTCATTATGGGCAAGGTTATGGTTTAGCTAAACCTCTCCCCATCGAAAAAGCCCGAGAGTACTATGCCCTCACCCAACGTATTCGCTAACACGCTGGGTGAGGATTAAAACTCAGCATACACGATAAACCCGTTGTTTAGCTGTCAGAGTCTTTCCTACGGTACACCATCATTTTCAACGATTTTTCAGGGTCACAGTCTAAAAATTCGGGCTTAGATTCTAGGCGCTCCGTAAAAACAAACTCTTCACACTCAGCATTTATCAGTTGTTTAAACTCACTCGCCGCAACTTCAGGAGCATTCAGACACGCAAGAAAAACACCGTTATCCGACACCAGAGACGCCATTTTTCGTAACACTTTCGCATAATCTTTTTGTGCGACAAAACTACCTTTCTGAAAGCTGGGAGGATCAATAATGACGATATCATACGGGCCGTTTTTGCGTAGTTTCCCCCAAGATTTAAAAATGTTATGAGGTAAAAACGTCACCGCCCTCACATCTAAATTATTGGCGCGATGACTATCCCGGCCAATGGAGAGCGAACGGCTACTCATATCAATATTGGTTACCGCTTTCGCGCCAGCGGCCATTGCCACCACAGAAAAAGCACAGGTATAGGCAAAAAGATTGAGCACCGTCTTTTGCTTACAATTTTTTTCTAGCCACTCCCGAACAGGTTCTATATCTAGAAAAAAACCAATATTTTGCTGTGTCGCCGAAAGCCCGAACGTCAGATTTTTTCGTTTAGCATTCCACGCTTGCGGTAATTCGCCCACCTCACTCGTGATGGGAGAGGCTTCGAGGTAACGGCACTGAACCAAGAGGCAGGTTAGCGTTGCATCTTGCGAAAAGACTATTTTCTCTAAACACTCTAACAAGGCGCTAACAAACCCTTCTGGCGGCTGACGAAACAATGTCACGAGCAAGCACGGCCGAATATAGTCGATGACACAATACTCTAACCCTGGCCATCGCCCTCCGCGCCCATGGAACAGCCGCTTACTGTCTCCTGATTCTCTAACACCGGCGATATTTTTCTGGCATTCATCGATAATTTTTTGGAGCAATACTGTAGTCTCGTTGGTCATAGTCGATGATTGCTTGTCGTTGGAAAGATTATATTGCCAGCCAAAAGGGTAAAGAACGGAATCTTGGAACCCACAAAGCACCAACACAAAACCGCTCCATTCAGCATCGAGTACAGGATCACCGGAATCCATAAGTAGCGGCCTACGTTTCAAGTTTTCTAATTTAGTTTTTGTGGCCACTACCCATGTATTCTCTTTACCAACACGCCTAAGCACTGCAGGAGACAACTGTTGATTACCTCGACCAAAAACATGCCCCTGCCCGCCGATGGCGGTTACAACAAGTCGCACGACTGTATTATTGTCATCCACAAGTTGCTCTAACTCACTCGCAGAAACATCTTCTTGCTCCGAACTGAATCCATTGTCGGGGCAATAGCGCACGACATCCACGCCTAATAATGTCGAGGGCAATGCAAATTCTTGTTGGATAAATTGTGTAGTCGAACCCGGCCCAAAAATGATGCGAGTAGGCTTACCTAAAAGCTCTATACGTTCTCGAATTTCCGCGGCCATGTCCATTAACACTAATTCTTCCACTTCTAAACCACCTTGTTTCACTTGCTGTACAAAATGGTTTTCGCTAGGCACTAACATTTCACCGAAATGCTGGCTGCGCACTCGCCCTTCGCGAAAAGCACACTCATCAATATCACGCACTTCTTGCTTGCTCACCGTGATCAAATCAGCTAACAGCAGTTTCGCGACTATGTCGGCAGCAGGTTCCGGTGCGATAGCAAAAACACCTGAATGCATTTTTACTCCCGACGGGATACCAAGAACGGGAACCTCCATGCCTACCGCGCGGCAAATATCACGCGCAGTACCATCACCGCCCACAAAGATCAGCAAATCAATTTTTTTGTCTAACATGAAACGCGCTTGGGTCTGGGTATCGTGGGCATTTGTAATTCGCTGAAGCGCAATATCCGTAACACGATAAGAAAAACACATGCTGGCGCAATAGGCTTCACCCATTGTGCTGGGAGCCACTAAAAACTCGAATGCTGGAATATCAGGAATACTGCTCGCTAACAAAGCCGTGAGCTGCGCCAAAAATTGCTCGGCCCGAGCCGGAGCACGCAATGCAATTTCGCCACGTCGCGCGCGATTTTGTATGGCAATGTCATCGCTACCTTTGTTGCCTGCAGGGCCACCAACACCGGCCATTGGGTTAACAATAAACCCGATAACAATTGTTTTGGTCGACGATGCGTTCATCTTATGCGGTCATCTGTATTTTAAAACCCAACGCCTCGTAAAAATCCAACCAGTCATCGGCGGGGTCGATCACACTATAATGGCTAAATTCTCGCCTTTTAGGGTAATGCTTTCTTAATAAATCAAATTCTGTGGCGACCGTATCTTTCACCGCGCGCAAACGAGCATCATCGTCTACTATGGGGTACGTTTTCAGTATCATTTCTCGTACTGAATCGGCGGTAAGCGGCACTGTATCGCCATAGGCTTTTGTTTTCACGTCCAGCATTCGGTCTTTTATGTCGTTCTCTGGATGTTGTAAAAAAGTCGATAGCGCTTCAAAAATCATTAACGATCCATTCGTTTTACCTTCATAGCTATAACCCGCAATATGAGGGCTCGCCAAGCACACATACTCCAATAGTGCCGTATCTAGATCTGGCTCTGGCTCCCACACATCTAACACAACGCTAAGCTTATTTTGATTGCCTTGGCGAAAGTACTGAAGCAGGGCATCATTATCAATAACCGCTCCTCTGCCCGCATTTAGCAATAAGGCACCCGGTTTCATGTGATTAAAAAACTCGGTACTCATCATGTGCCACGAAGGATGAGGGCCATCGGTAGTTAAAGGTGTGTGGGTGCAAATTACGTCGCATTCGTATAACGATTCCCAAGGTTGCAAATCAGGGATTTCATTCTGCGTTAAAAACGGATCGTAACAAACACAACTAAAACCAGCCTTAATAAGCGCGCGATAGAGACGCCCCCCAACATTTCCACAGCCAATAACACCTATTTTTAGCGTTTTATCGAGTTTGTTCAAATGCGCCAACGCCGCAAAAACGTACTGCACTACACCGTACGCGTTACAACCGGGGGCACTGCTGTAAGAAATTGACTGCTTATCAAGGTATTCCTTGTCGAGATGATCCGTACCTATGGTGCAGGTACCCACAAACTTTACTTGGCTGCCTTGCAATAAGGTTTCATTTACTTGAGTAACAGAACGCACGAGTAGTGCATCGGCATGCTTCACATCTTCGGGGCTAATATTACGCCCTGGTAATGTCACAATTTCGCCTAATGAGCCGAAAAGTTCGTATACAAGTGGAATGTTTTCATCGGCAATAATTTTCATAACGTTGGAAATACTCGATTAATTGAAGAATTAAATTGCGGGCCAAAACCCATCGTTTCACCAAACTGCTGGAGGGCCTTTTTTTTAGGTTTGCTAACCGATAATGAAAAACGTCGGCCTAGGGGCGCGTTGGTTACCACCCGCGTCAACTGAATAGCCATATCAACTTGCGACTCGTACTCGACAAGCTTTTGAGCGAGTGTTGCCGCTCCTCGAATAGGTAGCTGGGCTACATGTGCCATGTGTTGCTTAATATCGTGCCAACTAGGGTAATGACGAAGCAACGCTGAAGCAGTCTTTGCGCCAACTCCCGGCACCCCCGGAATATCGTCACTGGCGTCCCCCACTAACGCTAAATAATCAGCCACTTGGGCTGGGGCCACCCCTAACGTTTCAATAATATCTGACGCATACAATCGGTCTCCCTCTGGGGCGTCCCACATAAAATCACTTTTCCCCAGCACCAATTGCGCGAGATCTTTATCACGGGTAACAACACCTACAGACAAGGATTGCGCTCTACACCGTGACGCTAACGTTGCCAACAAATCATCGGCCTCATGCGTACTGGAGACATAGCTGGGAATGCCCAGCAACTCTGTAACCCGTTGACACGCTTTTAACTGAAACGCTAACAATTCGTCTGGCAAGGCTCGACTGCACTTGTAATTGGGGTAAAGCGTATTCCGAAAACAACTTCCCAGGCTCTCATCGAAACAAGCGGCCATTTTTGACGGACTATTGGCCTCCAACAAACGCAGCAACCAATAAGAGTAACCATAAACAGCCCCCGTTGGGGAGCCGTCTTCAGACCACCAATTATCCGGCATCGAGAAATAATATTTAAAAATATAGATTGAGGCGTCTATCAATAAAACCGGCGAAGTATTTGATTTCATTTAACCCCTTTTAGCCACTACGTTATAGCCGCGATACGGTGTAAAACGAGGCATCTAACACGCTTGCCGTTTTATAACTGTGCGTAAGTGCCTTCACAAACGTTTTGGCTCGAACATTCAACCCTTTGTCACAATACCGCTTTGCTTGATCGCTAATGGCTTTTTTAAACGTAACCGACGCTCCCAGCCCAGCCATAAGATTGTCGGCGCTGACAGCAAATGGGTGGCCACACGCAACGTTTAATATCCACTCTAGCGCTTGGGGTTTAATTTCAACACGTTCAAATTCTATTTGCTGCCGTTCTGTACGGCCATCCGGCGCATACCAGTAGCCATAGTCCTCCTGTAATCGACGCGCCTCTCCTGCGATACACCAATGGCTTATTTCGTGCAAAGCACTTGAGAAATAATCTGCCCTAAAAATAATACGCGCGCTATCGCCAGAATGAGCAGGTAAATAAAGCGGTTCCTCCCCTCCCCCTACTAAGCGAGTATTATGGGAGCTTAAGAACGTTCGATTAAAAACCTCTATTATCTGCTGACAAGAATACATATAGGTCACAACGACGACTAACTCTCTATTATTAACAATTCCAGTACGTAATAGCCGCACCCGCGATAACTACATTTCAACGCAACACTAACGTAAAACCACACATCTGCTCACATTACCGAACAGAAAATAATTGTTCGGCCGGCTATTGTGTTCTCTAAGGAGTACCTATACTGTAGCCAGTGATGGTTTACCCAATCGTCTTGTCCACCCTTAGGCTGCACGTCGATCTTGACGGCGGCTCTCTAGGATCTCAATCTGGAGGTGGTATTATGAAGACCTCAATCGATGGTCACAACTCAGATAACGTGATCGATCTCTTCTCGGGAAAGCCTTTATCCTCCCTCAGCGACTCTCGTATTATCCGACTTTCCCCTGAGTTAGACGGCTTAGAGATGCTTTATTCTAACGAAGCCAGTGAAGATAAGTTCTTCAGCTTAAAAATATTGTGCTGGGGCTTACTGGCTAACGGCGATGTTATCGGTTTAGTCCCATGGCTGGACGATTTAGTGCCTTGCCCTAAAATTGAAGACCCGCTTAACGGCGCTTGGGAAGGCTACTACGATCCAGGCATCGATGAGGTATTTTTCGAGCCGCCCATTCATAAAATCGTCGAACTTGAGACTGCCGCAGAGTATTACGAACTTCAATGCGAGAACGACAATGACGTTGTGCAAGAGATTCCCGATATTATTGGCACCCACGCGGTACTCGCAAACCGAACCGAGAACGAAAATAGCCTAGCACTACAAGAAGTGGTGAGCTGGCGTTTATTCTACGACGGGACCGTTTGCGCGATGCTCGTAGATGACAAAAAAGTAGAGAGCACACCAGTGCTGCCTGGCGATAGCTGCCTATACCCTGCGCAAGTACAGGAGCGATTCCGCTACTTTTTTCAACATCACATTGCGAATAAAATCAAATCTAAAGACCCAGAGGCCATGGCCGCCATTTCGCTCTTGGTTGAAGATTCATCTCAAGCGTAATAACGACACGTTTAAAAGCTGCCATTTAGCTCAAGCACATATCTCAGTATTAAGGCTTTCTTTCTCACGCCGTTGCGGGCCAGCGTTGACCACCCTCGCTTCGCACGACCAGCCCTTAGCCTTTTCTCACCCAAAAAGTAAACTGGCCTTCCTTCTCTTCATGGGCGTCTAAATGATGGCCGAGGAAATCACAGAAACGCGTGATATCGCGAACGGTTGACGGGTCAGTTGCAATGATCTTAATCAGATCGCCAGTAGCGGCATCTCGTACGGCATTGTGTAACATCATCACCGGTTCTGGGCAGGTTAACCCGCAAGCATCCACTAGCACCTCGGGGCCGCTCATATTTCCACCAATCGTTGTTTCGTTGGCGCACATTGTCTACTAGGCAATTCACAATCGCAAAAATGTTTTTTACAATTCATTGACTTACTTTCAATATTCAACCCAAGGTTCTGCGGTATATTATCGATATAGCGACATCGCATCAAAAGGTTAAACCCCATGGTACATATTTTAATCGAACGCCATTTACATGAAGACCAGCTCGCCACCTATATGGAGCAAGCAAAAATCGCACTTCAGCGCACCTACATTGTGCCTGGTTTTATTTCAGGTGAAGCCTTTGCCGACATTCAGGACGAAAACCACCGTTTTTTGCTCTGTAAATGGAAGTCCTTAGAAGACTGGCACCGCTGGGCAACCAGCGCAGAACGCAAAGAACTGCTTAGCCCTATCCATTCGATACTTAAGCAACCCGAAAAAGTATGCGTTCTAGAAAACTAGCGAGTCGGCCCGCTACAGAAATAACCTCAGATGACCGGTGACTTCTTCCCGGTCATGGTAAAGCTGCTTAAACCGTAACTGATGAGAGATGCCCTGAGCCTTCAGGCGCTCACTTATAGACGATTTACACTTCATCACTTCTTGATAGCGCTGTTTCATCGGCAACTTTAAATTAAATACAGCCTCGGTAAACCAGCGCTGTTCTCCCCATCGGGCAATCATACCTGCTGTTCTAGAGGGCTTATCAGCAATATCACACACCAACCAATCTACCGGCTTGTTCGGTTTGTATAAAAAGCCATCCAACAAATGATGCGTGACCTGCCCGGTTTCCATTAACGAATCGGCCATAGGGCCGTTATCAACGGCGTCTACAAACATGCTTCGATTAACTAATTGCCATGTCCAGCCACCCGGCGCCGCACCCAAATCGACAGCCTTCATGCTAGGCGCTAACCTTACATCCCATTCTTTAGCCGGCACAAAATGATGCCAAGCCTCTTCTAGCTTTAAGGTCGCTCGGCTAGGCGCTTGTCGAGGCAAGCGGAGCCTCGCGATTCCTGCCGGCCATGGGCTACTATTGTTTTTGGGGTACAAGCCTACGAAGGCCGATTGCCCCGTGAGAAACACCAATTGCGCACGACATTCAGCCGACGATTTAGTTTTATGTTGCACGGCGAGCTGGATATGCCGGCCCACGCCTTTCGCCAACTTGGCCAAAGCTTTACCGTCATTGGTGTCCGTATTAATCGGTTCAACCGATTCAATTGCTTTCACCTTAAATTCCAACATCAATTGTTGTAGCGCTTGATGCAAAGGGGTGGCTCTATCTTCGGGATTCAACTCTTCAATTACACCATTCGTCACAAACCAGTGACGAACAAACACTAAATGATCGAACCTAACCTCGCTTAATAGCGCCAGTGCTTGATCTGGATTATGTATGATAAATTCTACATAGCCTGAGTCACTTTGCGCTTTGGCGTAACCCGCAACCCCCCGTTGAGCACAAACATCTGTCAACTCAGCGGCAACCTCTTTTTCAAATCCAGCTCTACAAAGAGCAACCAATTGCACAACTCTGCACTCCAATATAAGACAAGGGCGGCAAGGATACCTGTAGGGAATAACAATCAACAAGTCGATAAGTGCTTAGATCATTGCATTCGGGCACAAAAACTCCTTTAATTAACGAGCTGTATTGCTTTAATCATAATAACGCTTAGGTACCCAATTGCTGGACGCAAACCTGACACGCCATACTTGTCGCGAAACTCATTTTGTTGTGAGTGCGATCCTACTACTCGCCGTCATTGTTTGCTGCGCTGCAGCCCGTGCGGAGATTCCACCACAAGTAAAATTCAAACCAATACTGACCAATAAGCTGGAAAAACTCGGCTATATCAATGACATCTTGCAAGACAAAGAAGGGTTTCTTTGGTTTGGCGCCATCCAAGGCCTCGCGCGCTACGATGGTTATACGGTTAAAACCTACTTGCACAATGTGGATGACCCTCACTCACTAAGCCATAATTGGGTTAAATCACTTCTGCTCGATAACAACGGCCAGCTGTGGGCGGTAACCTACTCTGGCCTTTGCCAATACCTCGATCAAAACGACCATTTTGACTGTATCAAACTCCCAGGGTCCGACATCCAAAGCAGTTTCTACGCATTATTTAGAGATAGCCAAAACCACTATTGGGTGAGCACTGGCAGTGGAATTTTATGGCTCGATATAGAACAACGCCGCTTTATCGAAGCTCCCCAGGCTATTGTTCAAGCACTACGACCCTCAAAAGATTCCGAAGACAATTTTGTTCACGAGATGGCCGAAGACTCAAAAGGGAACCTTTGGTTTGCCCTTGAGGGCAATGGTCTTGTTCGTTTCAATACTCATACCAGCATAGTGACTCACTTTAAAGTAAACGCCGAAGACCCAACAAGCTTACCCGACAACAAGATTCGCGCACTGCTAGTCGATTCAAATGACAATCTATGGATAGGCTCTCTCGGCGGCGGCATCAGTCGCTTTAACACGTCAACAAGCCAATTTACGCACTTCAAACACAGCGGCAGTGAAAAAGCTGATACCGTTTGGGAAATAATGGAAGACACCAATGGCATGCTATGGATTGGCGACGGCACAGGCATGCACATATATGACCCTAATACGGGTGATTTCGCGGACTACACCTACAGTGACGGTAACAACAGTGGGCCCGGTAATTTTGTGGCCCGCGACATGTTTCTGGACGATGCAGGCGGTATATGGGTGGGCTACTTCCCTAGCGGCGTCGACGCTATCGATATGCAGGCGTCGCAATTTTTAAATTACAATCATAACCCGAGCGTGACGACCTCGTTGGCCGATGGCGGCGTACTCTCAACCCTCGAAGCACCCAATGGTGATATCTGGGTTGGCTGTGGTTTTGGTCTTAGTTTGCTCGATCGCAAAACAGGTCAGTTCCAGCGATTCAGCCACGACCAAAGCGACCCTACAAGCATTAGCGGTAGCACTGTACTCGACATGGCAATAGATAACACAGGCACGTTATGGATAGGCGCATGGGATCGAGGGCTAAACCGACACATTCCCGGCACCAATCATTTCAAACACTACGTATACGACACCAATGACCCACACTCACTCTACGGTCGAGAACCGTGGAGCACACTAGTGGCTGCCGATGGCACTCTTTGGGTAAGCACAGAAAAAGGTATCAACCGTTACCGCCCCGAAACCGATGACTTTCAAAGACTGCTACCCTTTGATGACAACAACGTTATTTTAGATAGTGTGTATACACGTCACCTCTTCCAAGACCGAAACGGCATTATTTGGGTCGCGTCGTTTAACGGGCTTTATGCCTTAGATCCTAAAAAAAACGAGTTCATTCAACATTATCGTCACAACCCTAACGATGCCTCCACCGTCAGTTCAGACCAAATATTAACGGTATTTGAAGACCACGACGGTGATATTTGGGTTGGCACCAACGGAAATGGCTTAAACCTTTTAGATCGAGAGCAAGGCACCTTTAAACGCTTTTCCGCAGAGGACGGACTGCCCAACCCTACGATTACCGGTATCACAGAAGACAATGATGGCGCACTTTGGTTAAGCACTTACCAAGGTTTAGCGCGATATAACAAAAAGAGCGCCAGCTTTTCAACCTTCGATAAGCGGGACGGCCCTATCGGCAACCTCTACAACCGTAACTCACCCTCTAGATTACGCAGTGGAGAACTGGTATTTGGTAGTTCTCGCGGGCTAACCATCTTTAACCCAAAGCGTTTGCACCCAAACACGCACGTTCCGCCAGTGGTTATCACTGAGTTCTCCATCTTTAACAAAGCCGTATCGCCAGGAGATGGCGGCCCTCTGCAACAAGCCATCACTCAAACCAAGAGTATTGAGCTTACTCATGAACAGTCTGTATTTTCATTCGAATTTGCCGCACTAAGCTTTCGCTCCCCCGAAGAAAACCAATACGCCTATCGCATGAACGGCTTTGAACGGAACTGGAATTTTGTCGGCAACCGACGCTCGGCTACCTATACCAACCTAGATCCCGGCGAGTATTTCTTTGAAGTAAAAGGCTCCAACAACAGTGCGGTATGGAGCCAATCGTCAACAGCTATTAAAGTCACGGTGGCGCCTCCCTTTTGGCGTTCACCGCTCGCTTATGTCCTATACGGTTTCGCCTTCATTGGGGTAATCGCGCGTAGCTGGGCTGTACACAAAGCGAAATTGGCTGGCCAACGAAAAAGCCTAGAGCAAGAGCGTGCACTTACAAAACGACTCAAAGAAATTGACGTAATGAAAGACGAGATTAATCGAGAACTAGACAAAAAAGTCGCGGAAAGAACAGAGGAACTACGTCAAGAGCATGAGCGCCTCATTGCGACACAGGAAGAACTGCAAGGATTAAACGAAAAACTGGCAGGCGTCAGTGTAACGGATCAATTAACCGGCTTAAAAAATCGACGTTTTTTACACCAGTCTATTGGCGAAGATACTGCCATCGTTACGCGACAATACGCTCACAACCCTAACCTCGACTCCCAAGATGACCTCACCTTTTTATTGCTCGATCTCGATAAGTTTAAAAATGTTAACGATCGCTATGGCCACAGTGTGGGCGACGAAGTACTTGTTCAGCTCGCCAAAATTTTAACCCGTGTGCTAAGGGAATCAGACTATATCGTGCGCTGGGGTGGCGAAGAGTTTGTTATCGTTATACGTTATCTTCCGCGCTCTCAGGTCGCCACAATTGTAGAGCGCCTTATTGCTGCGGTGAAGCATCACGCGTTTGTCATCAACGACGAGCTAACGCTTCATCAAACCTGCTCTATCGGCATAGCCGCATTTCCGTTCTTTACGAATGAGCCCAAACTTACCCATTGGGAGCAAGTAGTGAATTTGGCCGACAAAGCGCTCTATTGCGCAAAAGCCTCCGGCCGAGATTGCTGGGTGTGGATAGAAAGTACCGACAACACGCAAAACGCCGAACGTCTACTCACTAACATAGAGAATCAAGGCCTAAGCCGAGTTGTAGCGGACCAAAAGCTGATAATTAACAGCTCTCTCCCCAAAGACAAACTGGTCTGGCAATAGCCTTGCCTTCTTGCGGTTATGGCTGACGCTCTATAAGTGAATGAATCCAACAACCTGCTTTGCGCGCAGCTTCGAGGATAAGATCTTGTTGCGATCGACCGCTGCGTTTGAGCGGTTTAAAATCATGGTCGCCCGTATCCAGCCAGTTAAGCGTTACGGAATCACTCAGGGAATAAGTCAACACCTCAGAGGGCTTACCGAACGGGTCCCGAGTGCCCTGAAATATACTCAGCGGTAACGCTAAAGACTTTAAGTGCCCCACTCGCGTTTTTTCGAGTTTTGCCGGAGGATGAAACGGATAACCAAAGCACACTGCCGCGCAAATTCTTGGCGTGACCGCAGTCAATACACCCCCCTCATTTGCCGCCACTAAGCTCGCGGTGCGCCCGCCCATAGACTTGCCGGACAACACTAACGGCAATGTCGTATGCTCCTGCGCGCAATCTAAAAGCTGCTGCCAAAACTGTAAGAGCTTTGGCATGGGGCTTGGAGGCGATTTTTTCCCCGTTGTGCGCCTTTGTTGCATATACGGAAACTCAAAACGCACAACATCAAAACCCTGCTCCGCTATGGCCAAGGCCATCAACGACATAAAGTCTGAATCCATAGGGGCGCCGGCCCCATGAGCCAAAAGGAATGTTGCCTTCGCCGGAACGATACTCGCCGTAAGTAAAATGGGGATATCGCCCCACAATGTGGGCACAGTTGTCGCTGGGGGCATGTCGCCTCGTTAAATTTTACAGGTAAGTGAAGATACGAGAGATATTCCTCGCCCAAAAATGAAGGGTTTAATCGCTAGCTGTCAGCTGAATTATCTTCAGCTTGAATATCCTGTGGCAACAACACATTCACAGAGTCAGAGACGTCATCATATGAAATAATGACCTCGCCTTTATAAACTAATGGCAATAATTCGGCGACTTTATCTTCCAGCGACAGTTCTCTTTCGCCATAATCTGTACCCTCTCGGGTAATATAGGATTCAAGTAAATTTTTCAGTACTTCTTCTGTAAGCTTTTCTGGCGGGATGATCATACTATTACCTCAGGCGAGCCTACACTTTACCAAAGTTTACTCGCGATAAATGATATTAGCCGAAATTATGGCGCTTACATAACAAAAACCATTGCACCCAAAACCAGAGGTTAAAAACATGCTTAAAAACTTAATCGTGACACTTATAAGCGATGATAAACCGGGCATTGTGGAATCTGTCGCGAGTGTCATAACCCAACATCATGGAAATTGGCTCGAAAGCCAGCTGGCTAAACTTGCGGGTAAATTTGCCGGCGTTGTGCGCATACAGGTAGACGCATCGAACGAAGCGGCTTTAGCTGCCGCACTTAACGAAATGTCCAACCAACGCATGACCGTGCTTGTCGATGAATGTAACGAAACAACAGCTTCTGCCGACACGAATCAAACACTTCATTTTCACGCAACAGGCCCCGATAGGCCCGGCATTGTCAAAGAAATTTCGAGCGCATTGGCTCTCTACCAAATAAACCTCGAAAAACTCGACACTCGCCTTTCAAGCATGCCCTACAGTGGAGACCCTCTGTTTGAAGCCGAAGGTATTATGGCCGTACCCACCTCGCTGAACCGAAGCGATTTGACTGAAAAGCTCGATGACATTGCCGATGAGCTTGCCATGGATATTGTGCTTGAAGAGACTCGCTAGCCTTTCTTAGCGCTATCGATCAAGACGTTCAATTTCTATATTGATCGCCTTGGTCGAGATCTGCACTTCATACAGCGAACATAGCAATGACACTGTCAGCATCACCAAGCTTGTACCGAATAGAATCTTACCCAGCATTATCCAATGTAAGAACAACGCAAACATCGATAAAGTACAAAGAAGAAAAGACACCACACCAAATACCTGCATAGCCCGAATGATCTGTAATCGAGTTCTTAAGCTTGCAATCTGCCTACGCGTGAGGTCCTCGGCATCGGCTGCATCGAGCTTACTTAACTGCCGAATAACAGACGTCAATGTGACGAATCGATTGGTATACGCCAACAGCAATAAAGAAATAGCCGGGAATAACAGGCTAGGTGTTGTAATGGTCATTTCCATAGATAACGCTCAGTTTAAATACCCTAATTTAATCGGTATTGAAGCCCCATTTTTGATAAATAGGCGCTCATGCTAAAACACGCTATTATAGGCGCGTCCGCGTAATCATACTCAGAATAATATTAGCGATGTATCACAACTATTTTGGCCTAACAGAACAAGCATTCTCCATTGCCGTTAACCCGCGCTATTTGTATATGAGCCAGCAACACAAAGAAGCGCTGGCCCATCTGCTTTACGGTGTAAAGGGGGGCGGCTTTGTCTTGCTATCAGGAGAAGTGGGCACCGGTAAAACCACTATCATTAAATGCCTGCTAGAGCAGCTCCCAAACAATACCGATATCGCGATTGTACTGAACCCTATGGCAGACGTAACCGATATGCTTTGCACTATTTGTGAAGAACTCGGGGCAGCGTACGACAAAACAAAGATTACCGTTAAAGACCTCACTGATTCTTTACATAAGTATCTGATCGATAATCATACAAACGGTCACAATACCGTTTTGTTAATTGATGAGGCACAACTACTTTCGGCCGAAGCGCTAGAGCAAATTCGCCTACTGACGAACCTCGAAACAACCACACAAAAACTGCTACAGATTATTTTAGTGGGGCAGCCAGAAATAAACGAATTGCTGGCCCAGCCACGCTTACGGCAGTTGTCGCAACGAATTACTGCACGCTTTCATTTAGTGCCGCTTACGTTAGCCGAAACACAAGCCTACATTCAGCACAGATTAAAAGTGGCCGGCATGCCTCCAGGGCGATCCCCCTACCCGACAGCTATTGTGCGCAAAATCCACCGTTTTACGGGTGGTATTCCTAGGCTCATCAACATTCTATGTGAGCGCATGCTTATTGGTGCCTATGGCCACAATAAGCCCATTGTCGATCGCGCCATATTCACGATTGCCCGCAATGAAGTTGCGGGCAGCTTGGAAAATGCGCCCTCCTATTCATGGCCCCTGTCCAGCCGAATCATGGCGGCTATTATCGGCACCATAGTCGCCGTTCTTATTATCGCAATAGTATGGCAATCCAACCAAAACACACCCGCCGAACAGGCCAAATCACTCGCAAGTGTTACAGCCGAAACGGGAAGTGCACCCACTACCGATACACCTCACCCTTACCGCATCAACCATTACACTCACGCTCAATTTCAGTTACTCAGTTATCTCGGTCTCTCGCTAGAAACCGAGAGTCACCCTTGTTGGGCGTTAGCAGAACAGCATATTCAATGTAAAACAGATACCTTCGAGACATGGCAAGCCATTCGCGATCTAAACCGCCCTGTGGTTCTCGTACTCACTACGCCCGAACGATTTACTTCACATGCTGTAGTCACTGGTTTAAACCTTACCTCGGCTGAACTTCTCACCCTTCAAAATAAAAAGGTTCAAGTTTCACTGGCCGAACTAGGCCCGCTATGGAACGGTAAAATTTTCTATGCCTGGCATCGCCCAAAGAACTTCACAGAGCCCCTTATTCTGGGCCAGCGTAATGAGGCTGTACGCTGGCTGGCTGAACAGTTTGCGCTACTGGACCAGCGCCAAGAACCACTCACCAATAATTATTTTAATCGTGTGCTACAGCAACGCGTCAAAATTTTTCAACGCAACCAAGGCCTTAGGGACGACGGAATTGTGGGTGAACAAACTCTAATGAAAGTAAACGAAGCGTTGGGTATTGATAAGACCCTGTCGTTACTGCAGGACTAACCCGATAACAGGTACACCATGTCATTAATACTCGATGCGCTCAATAAGGCAGACCAAGAAAGACGGAAACATGATGATCCGCCAGGGCTCGGCAGTCATCATGATGATGATTTTCCCACGCCCAAGCATAATCGCTTTACGTTCGGTATCGCAGTTGCGTGCATAGGCATAGCGATTGCGTTTGCTGCGGCTTACTGGCTGTGGCCCACGAAAAGCACCTCCAACATCGCTCCCCTAAACAACGGTGAATCTGACAATACGGTTCAACAATCGGCAGCGACCCCAACGCTAGAAGCAGCCTCTATACCGGTTACGCATACTGCTGCAATACCGGTTCCAGCAGGCTCTCACCTCCCGCAAGCCCCAGACAGCAATACGAATGATGTGGAAGCACTTTACCAGCGAAGTGAAACCCCGCTGCCAACAGATGCATCGCTCGCAAGCACAGTACCTGACAACAGCAGCCCGCCACCAGTCGTAGCGCTATCGACAAAACCTGCCGAAGTACCCGTCAACCCGATACCTACCCCGAGCCCGACGGTAGAACCGGAGCCACGACACCCAACACTGGCCGATTTCGCCTCAGTAGGTAACATCCGTAGCCTTTCATGGACGATTCAAGAAAAAATTCCGTCATTGAATTACAGCGATCATCGTTATATGCCTAACGAGAAAGGGTTTATTGTGATTAATGGCCAGAAAGTAAGAAAAGGTGGCCTAATAGAAAAAGGTTTACTGCTAGAAAGCGTTCTACAAGATGGTGCGCTGATGAAGTTTGAAGGTAAAATATTTAAGATTCCAGCCCTTAATAGCTGGGTGAATATGTGATTGTTACGGGAGGGTATTTTTCATACCCTCCGTATTGATGTCCATTTAAACGACTTAGTTTAAAACTTCTTGCCAATAGATAATTCTATCGTGTCCACGATAACTCCCGAAACTGAACGTTGCTGTAGGCAATACTGTATCCGTAAAATCACCGTCATCATTCCAATCAAAACGCAGCCACGGGTAATTCGTTAAATCTATATCGACTTGAAAACTACCCGTATTACCAGCACCAGGCGCAGAAAAAAATTGGCCAGCATCGCCACCCGAAAAAAATACACTACCTCCACTGATCAGATCATAATTACCGGTTGTGGTGCCACCCCCCACTGTCACAACTCGATTACTCAAGGTATCTAGAGAGCCATCAGGGTAATTAATATCGGCCAGTAAAATACTCGTACACGCATCGTCCGTATTGTGTTCCCATGAAACACCGTTCCAATAATCGGTAACAAAAACCACGGGTAAATTAGCGGTTTCCGGCCCAAACGAATCTTCTAACCTAAGCCTACCAAACACAACACTTGTTTGGCCCATAAGAAAATGGTCGTTGGCTGTATCATTATCCGCATCAAGATCGAAATCAGCACTGATAAAACCGACTGCATCGGCATCACTCATATCTACACCGAGGTTCAGTAACGAATAAGGGCCATCAGGCGCGCTGGTTCGGAACAAAGTTAAGGTTGCATCCACATCGGCTTCACCATTTGTCCATACAACGTCGGTAAAGCCACTTAAGCGAGACGATAAAGGCGTCGATAAGACAACGTCTATTGCGCCATAATCCACGCTTCCACCGCCCCCATCAGGGTTCCAACGAGCAAAATCACCGGTATAGTTTTGCGTACGCTGCGCTGCAGGCAATTGTGCATTAAACGCTTGCAGAGAGTATTCCGCTAAAAACGGCTCACCCATGTAGCTGTAGCCCCCTAGGTTGCACGAAGGAGTAATAGCGTCGAGAACAAAAGTGAAGTATGCCGGAGTAAATCGACCTACGTGCCCGGAACGGCCCTGAATACGATCCGTGTAAGCCGCGCCTGCGCCCAAGTAATCACCATCCAAACTTACTGCCTCAATTTCAATAATGCCCACCTCGGCATAGTAAAGGGTACTCGTACTTCCAACGCCCAACGAAAAGTTAGCAAGCTGCCGTCCATCGGCCGGAGGCGTGGCGCTGGTTTCTAACCCAGTATCATTACCCGCAACCGGTAGTAATAAACGAGACGTAAGTTGCACACCTTCACCCGGCACTTCGAGCCCAACACTCGCGATAGCGGCGTTATTAGCTAGGTTTGCATTATTATTAGGGTTCGTATCATTGTGACCATCCGCAATACCATCATCATTCGCGTCGTCGGCCAAACTCCACGCCACAGCCCTTACCGTTGCAGAAAAATCATCGCCCGCTGTAGCTAATACTCCACCAGTTGCCCCCGTCGCAGCCGGGTTGCCTGTAACTTGGAGATCAAAAGCAAAGGGACGAGCCACAAATGTGCTGCTCCCTCCCACAATAGGTTGATCAGAATAACTTAAACTATCGTCTTGAAAACTAAGTGCATACCGCCCCACATCCGTCGTTTGCAAACTAAAACTCGCTATACCAGACACAAAGGGGAGCGTTAAATTAGGGGCAGCAGGCGCGACACTCGCCAGCGCTTGAGTCTCTGTTGCACTAATGACCGATGGCGCCGCACCTGCGGGATCCGTTGCCGTGCGACTAACCCACGCTTTAACATCCGCTACTTGGTAATCAGATGCGATAGCGCATTCTCCTGTATCGGGATCCTCTCTTAACATTTCAATCATGAATTCATGATTGCGTCCAACGACCACATCGTCCAACAAGCTATCGACAAATCGCACACGAAAAGCATTCTCACTAAAGACAATATCTGCCGAGACAGTAATAACACCGGCATCACTATCTTCTATGGACAGGCTTAACGTCTCCGCATGCGAATTCTCAAGGCTCAGCACAATACTGCCTTGATCTAGTTCAGCTACTTCAAATTGATATTCTGCAACCCCAGAATCTAACGCGCCTGTAGTTAATACCCCCTGAGCATCACTCGCATTTGCAGTCTTACTCCAGGTTCCGTTTGAGGTCGATGTTGTAATGTCTATGGTGCCGGTATAATCGAGTAACGTAGTGTTACTGCTATCTTCTGCTGTAATCGTTATTTCGGCCGGTACACAGGTACTCGCCGAACCAGAGCCAATGTCTATAACAAAATGATCGACAGGGTTTAACGCACAGGGATGGGTTTCATCCATAACGTCTCCGACTTGATCCAATGTTAGCGGGCCCTCGTATATCCTTACTTCATCAATTAAACCGTTGAATCGCCGAGTCTCGAACCCTAAGTCCATCCCGATAAGTACGGGATCATCATTCAGCGTAATAGCCGGCGTGGAAACAACACCCGAACCTTCAACATCCCCGTCGATATAAATCGTTTGTATGCCCGACTCATAGGTGATCGCGATGTGATGCCACTCGCCAATAGGCACCGAAGCGGTCGTTGTAATCTCGCGGTCCCCACCTCCCCACCACCAATTAATTTGGCCTGCGCCATTGATATGGAATTCGAAATTCTCATCTTTCGACACGATCGTCGCCAGATCAGACGTCGCCCATTCGCTGGGGTTAATCCATGCGGTAACCGAAAATTCTTCAAGATCTAGCGCCGAACCCGGGCCAGGATCATCTATACGAACATAGCCATCATTTGTTGAACTAAAACTACCGTAGCCGCAGGTACCGGGATTGCTGGAATTTACAGGTGAGCTATATTCCGTTGAAGGAACCGCTCCTCCTACACTAACGCCAATACCGTGAAATTCGTTTCCCGAGCTATCAAGCACTTCACTCCCGTTTCCTAACCATTCCGACTCATCAAAACGCCATTCGGCAAGCAATGCAGGAGGAGCTGGAGGGGTTACAGTACAGAAGCTGTCGTACTCAGTATTGGCAACGGCCGAAGAATCAAATACCACCGTCGAAGCTGACCCTAAATTAATATCGTCAATCGCGGTAACGGCACCCGTAACGATTGCGCCGTTTTGCATGGTCACATCGTTTTCCGAATAAATAACGCCATGCACATCCGTATTCGAGCCTAACGTTACACTGAAATTCGCGTATAAAAATACATAACGATCGGTGTTTGCTGAATTTATGCTGGCCGAATCTCGCAGTGTAATATCACGTCGTGCAAAAATAGTAACCGTGCCAGGCCCCGACACAATAATTTCAGAACTCGATAACATATCAAACGCCTGGCTAAACGTATAAACACCAGGCTCCATCGTAAGCACAGCATTAGAGTTTATAGTCAAACGTCGATAGTCCCCAGGAGATACGGTTGCCGAGGCACCGAAACCCAACGTGATATCTGGCAGTGAGCCACCACCGTTTGGGAAATCCTCATACTCTCGATCGGTTACAACATTCCCCGTTTGAATGCAGGTGACACCGTCGCAACCACCAAACCAAAACCACGCATTCGCATCCGTTAAAGAGGTGGTATCTACCTCACTACCCGGAGCACCATTAATAGCAGACCCCCAGCCCAGAGTAACCGACCCATCCGTATCACTATTTTGAACGGGGCCAGGAAAGGTGTCCGGGCATCCTAACGAAAAAACCTTCATTGAAAACAATAGCAAGCTAATGGCCAAACACTGCAGGGCACGAAGAAACTTAAATTGCCTGTTTAAAAAAAAGGCTGGCGTCATAAAAACACTCTACTCATTGCATAAAAGCCGCAATTTCTATTTCTCGTTCACCCATTAACTGACCACCGCCACATTGAGCAACGCTATTAATATAATAAAAACTGCGTATGTCGCTGCTATCAATTGCCCGTCGACAAGTAACAATTGCAGTACAACTGGCCAACCCTGGAACTGCATAATTGATCGTAACACTCGCCATAGCTACACAGTTCGCGTCAACAAGCGCGCGAGTTCCCGCACTCCCATAGAGGCGGCTCATACCATATTGAGCACCACTTTCTGCGGCATAAAAAGCTTGTGTTGAAATACCTTCAATAATCGCATGCGTACCACTCTGGCCACTCATCCGATTAATCGCGATAGCAAGAAAAGAAATACCCACTAACATAATTAATGCTAACGGAATTAGAAAGCCAGATTGAGCAGCAACAGTAGATAACGTTCTATTTTTAAGGGACATTGCGTACTAACACCGTTCCGTCTAAAACCACACTCTCTTCGCGCTCCATAAATTCCACCTCAATCGTAATAACGGCGTTGCGATTTTCACTGCCAGGCGACAACGTAAAAACATCACCGACAGAAGCAACGTTCGTAGCGAGGAGTAACGCAGCGCTCCCTGAAGGGCTACTATCCGTTATCCCGCTGACACTGAGACCGTAGCCATAGTATTGAAGCAACGCTCCCCCAGTTAAACAAAACCGCTTTGGGAAGTCCGTAAGGTACACACGCTTATTAATAGAGTTACGATCAAACCGATGATTGGATGCAAGCTGAATTGAGCTATAAGGCGAACCTCCCGATACACTGGCCGCGGCGAGCGAGGTAGAATTAGAATAGATTTCAGCGGGATTAAATACGCCAATCGCTGCGTAGCGCACCTCTCCCAACCCAATAACAAAAGGCGCTGTTGGAATAACATTACTCGGCGTCACAATTCCATTTTCGTCATCAGCCACCGTAGTAAGGTAGTTCGCTCCCCCCACAATGGGGATATACTCCAAACAACTACCGCTGGCACTCACACGAACGCTATTTGGTAACGCATTGCGTAGCTGTCTCACCATCTGCTCAATGGATGCCCGCCCTCGAGAAATCAACTTCATTCGCAGCTCTGTCTTTCGATAGCTGTCGACCGTCGTCACGATAAACTGACTACCAATACCGGCAACAATACCCAATATAACCAACACCGCGACTAACTCCACTAATGTGAAACCTTGCATCGCAGTAACATGAGACCTATTTAGTTTCATTGGAAATGATCACGTCAATTAAAAATTCGCACGATAAGTACTTAACATCAAAGCATCACCACCAGGAATTCCCACTGTAACCGTGATTAAACGAGCAGGCACTTGGGCACCGGTAGGCCCAAAGCTAACAGCACTAACCGAGACGCTCACAGGGTAAAGAGGATCTGAGCCATCGACAAAGCCATTATAGTCACCGACGTCATTAAAACTTCCGTCTGGAGCAACGCCTAAACAGGCGACTCCGGAAGGTGAGTCACACGCGGGAACACCGCCTGTGGGTGTATTCTCGTCAAATTTACGCGATAGAATATCGTCAAGCTGCGCCTGAGCTATTTCAATGGCTCTAACACGTACCACGGGGTCAGCCGACTTAACAACGCTTTCATTAAAAACTAATAATAAAGCCGTTAAGGCCACACTCATGATAACCAAGAAAAAAATAGTTTCAATAAGTGTAACGCCACGGGACGCTGAAAACGTTCTATTTATCAATAGATTAACCCTATGATTGAACAGCACATAAAAGCACAGAGACATTCCACCTAAACGTTAAAAAAGTGGCGAAAAGTAGCGAAAAGTGAAGAGGCGATTCGATAACAATTAAACAGTATAAACATCCCGCTAAAAGCCGCGGACATAACCAGATTCTTGTACATCGATTGAGACAACTCGACCATTTTGGCTGAGCATCAAGAAACCAGCGGAGGTATACCCTAACCGGTCATAGAGGTAGGTTGTGGCAGTCAATGTTTGCCCATCTATTAACGTAAAAGGATAACTCACACCGCCCACAGTGACGCTACTTCCATCTACGTGAATATCAACTTGAGTAGTCGTTGTAATCAGTTCAACAGTGCTGAGCTGAGTCATTGCCAACTGCTGCGCAGAATAAAAAGCCGCGACAATTGAATCGCGGCTGGCCTGTAATTGCATCGTGCTTGAAGGCTGTAGACGGCCGAACGCTGAAACAGCAAGAACACCCACTATCAGTAATATTGCGACTAACTCAACTAGGGTAAACCCCGCCTTGTTCAATCTCACAACACGTCACCTTATGCACACCGCAATACATTAAGGATTATTGAGCACCAATTAAGGCAAAATCTGAGGAAACGCCATTGCTGGTTAAAGTACAAACTTCAGTCGCTTTATCCGTAATTGTTGCAGCACCCGTAACGGTGTACTTAGTCGCATCCAAATCTTTACTCAATAAGCTATTAGAAACCGCAAGCGTACAAGCGGTAACCGTCTCAAAGGAATCCGTAGATAAATTCGCTTCGTTAGCAATATCAACAGCATGGTTTAGCGCAGAAGCACTTTCCAAACTACCGGCAATACTCGCGACCGCAGCGACTTGTGCTTCGTCAGACAAATCAACAAATTTTGGTACAGCCGTAGCCGCCAAAATACCCAAAATAACTAATACAGCAATTAACTCTATAAGAGTAAAGCCTGACTGTTGTTTTACCATTGTGATATCTCCAAGTTTCTTAGTAATACGTAATTAATCCATTTTGATTGTAAACAATTTGCTCTTTGCAAATTGCGAGTTAAATCCTTAAATGTTTAGGCCACTAACGCTTTAAAGAGTAGCGTATATTGTCAATTACTTGACAGTTTTTGTCGGCTAAAACACTATTTCAACCACCGTAGACGTCCACTCTGCCCGAACTTAAATGATAGTCGAAGAAATATTCTCCATTTGGGCTTCGATTAAGCTCATATCGGCATATCCGGCCATTTATTGAATAAACACGGAAATCTTTCCTGCTCTGGCCGCTATTGTCTTCCTTAGAACCAGCAATAACCGTGCCGGGGGCATTAGAAAACAAGCCATGCCAAAGACGTTCGCACTCCTCCGGCGACTGGTTATACGATTTTACGGATGTTCGGCGTTCAGCGGTCGCAGGCCAACCTTTTTCATTAAGATAAATAGTTGAATCCATTACCGATAACGATTGAGAATTCGAAATTTTCGCTTGACCGTATAGGTTTCCGACAGCCCGAGAAAACGTAGCGGCTTGAAACTCAATTAACGAAGATTTAGAATTTTCTATCGTTGATAAATAATATTGAGTGCTAGACGAAACTAACAGCCCAACAACAATTAATACAATCGTTAATTCAAACAAGCTAAAACCATTTTCTCGTCGCACACGACACAAACAACCTTGCGAAACGTATGGTGTAACGTGAGTTTTAATTTTCACTAACCGGCACCTGTTTGAACATCGTACATATTCCATAATGGTAGGAATATTCCCAACGCTAGAACCGTTACAAATCCTGCCATAATAATAATAAGAATAGGTTCTATTCGGTCGGTTAGTGTTTTTAAATCATACTCTACTTCACGCTCGTAAAATTCAGCGACCTCTTCCAGCAGTTCCTCAACTTTACCACTTTCCTCGCCTACTGCCAGCATCTGTAAGACAAGCGGGGTAAATAAATTTGCCTGAAGATGCGTTCGCAATAGTGAATCACCTCGTTCAATACCTTGGCGAATGTTTCTAATTTTTAACGAAAGATAAGCATTATCCATAGCTGCGGCACATAACCCCAACGATTGGTTTACCGGCACACCCGCTTTAAGCATTAAGCTAAGGCTTCTTGAATAACGTGCCATTGCAGCACGTTCAATTAAACTGCCAATAACCGGTAATTTTAATTTTCGTCGCCCCCAGTCAATAGCGCCGTTTTCTGTTTTTAAATAGTAGACAAAAGATCCAATAGTGAGCGTTCCACCCAGTAAAACATAAGCCCAGTAGTGGGTAAAAACATGCGACGTACCAATTAATATTTGAGTCACAATGGGTAAATCGGCACCAAATTGTGCGAACATTTCAGCAAACGGCGGTATCACATAGACATTAATAACGAGCATTGCTGCCGCAAGCGCAATTAACACAAAAATAGGGTAACGCATTGCGGCCTTCACACGCTTACGTGTATCTTCGTCACGCTCTAAATAAACCCCTATTTGCCTAAATACCTCGTCTAGCTTTCCACTACTTTCACCAACACCAATCATATTCACAAACAGTGAATCGAAGACATCGGAATGCTGGCGCATACTCCGCGACAAGCTCATACCGGCTTCAAGTCTATCAGCAATATCGTTTAACACTTCTCGGAAGTGTTCGTGGCGAATACTGGCGGCCAACCCTCTAATACCTCGTGTTAACGGAATGCCCGCCTTGGTGACCGTGTACATTTGCCTGCAAAACATCACTAAATCAACTACAACAACTTTTTCTGCGCCCAGTAGCCGATCAATTTTTCTAACATAGGACGCGCCCAAAGATACTTCCGCGATGTTAACCGGCGTTATTCCGCGACCGATCAGCTGTGCAGCTACCGCATCAACCGATGAACCAACCATTTGCCCGTCAATGGTCTGCCCCTGATTGGTTCTTCCGGAAAACTTAAACTGAGCCATTAAGCATCTCTAACTCTCACTGGGAAAATCAGCCAATTCAGCCAAACTTTCATCTTCGATCTGCGCTGAAACACGCAGCACCTCATCTAATGTTGTAATACCTTGCATCGCAAACTCCAAAGCACTGAGACTCAACGGCCGGTAGTACTTGCTGTTATGTGCAGCATCATTAAACGCTCTTACGTTGTTATCCCGTAGCGCATTGGCCATTTCACTGTTTAACTCTAATAACTCGAAAACACCAATCCGACCTCGATAACCCGTGTTATAACAATGAGCGCAACCACTACCGCGACGAAATGTAGCGCCTTCTATATTGCTATCGCGCTTTAATGAATGTAATAAATTACGCTCATAACTATTTAACGTATGGGGTTTCGCGCAACTTTCGCATACTTTACGAACCAATCGCTGCGCAACAATGGCTTTCAAACTACTTGCTACTAAATAGGCATCTACCCCCATATCAACCAAACGAAGCGCTGAGGTAACCGCGTCATTAGTATGCAATGTAGACAACACCATGTGGCCCGTCATGGCGGCGCGAAGCGCAATCTCGGCAGACTCAGCATCTCGGATCTCACCCACTAATAATATATCGGGATCTTGTCGTAAGGTCGCGCGTAATACGGTACTAAAGTGCAGACCAATTTTTTCGTGTACCTGCACTTGGCTTATACGAGGCAAACGATACTCTACTGGGTCTTCCACTGTTATGATTTTGCTTGCAGCCGTATTCAGCTCGGAGAGCGCGCCGTATAACGTGGTTGTTTTACCACTACCAGTTGGCCCCGTAACCAAGACCAAACCATGTGGGCGTTTAATTATTTTTCGAAAACGCTCAATGTAATGTTCAGGCATACCCACTTTTTCCAAGGCAAGTACGCCTTCGGTATGATCGAGCACACGCATGACTACAGACTCACCAAATTGAACAGGCATCGTCGATAGACGCACATCAATATTATGGCCACTCACTTTTAAATTAAATCGCCCATCTTGGGGTAATCGCTTTTCAGCAATATCGAGATTAGACATCAATTTAAGGCGTACAACCAAGGCGCTGGCAATACGTTTCTCGTTCATCACCTGCTCAACCAACACACCATCGATCCTTTGACGTATACGAAGCACGGTTTCATCTGGTTCAATATGAATATCCGACGCTCGTGTACTAATGGCTTCTTCGAATATTTTTTGCAACAATTTAACGACCGGAGCATCGGTATCGGTCGCATCCGTCATAATATCGGAGAGATCAACCGAATCTGCTTCAAGCTCTTCATCTAGCTGTTCAGCCAAAGAGGCAATCTCTTCCGCCCGACTATACGCAATGTCCAAAATATCCAGCAATTCCGATTCACGCACTACCGCTGGTTTAATCGGTTTAGATATAACTTTTTGAAGTTCATCAATACCAAAAATATCGGTGGGGTCAGACATGCCTAGCAAAAAGCCATCGTCATCTTCGCGCAATATCATTACACGATACCGGCGCGCCAACGTCTCTGGCAACGACGCAACTAAATCCCGATCAAAACTAAACTGTTTAAGTTCTATAAAGGGTATATCGAGTTGACGCGAGAGCAGACCTAACAGGCTGTTTTCATCAATAAATTTTAATTCTATTAACTGGCGCCCAAGCTTAAGGCCGGTATTTTTCTGCTCACTCAACGCCTGATCGAGCTGACCCTGACTGATAAGCTGCTGCGCAACTAATAAGTCGCCCAGTCGAATTCTTTTTGGATTGTCATTCATGGATTCACCGACGCTCCAGCGATTTCTGGTTGCACACTACGCTTTGACAATAACGTTATGCGAGATTGCACATATGCTTCAACTTCAGGCTTGAGCTCGCCCATGGCAAGCACCTGCTGATATGCAGCCAACGCATTCTCTCTTTGTTGTAATGCATCTACCGAAACAGCAAAGCCTAGCCAATAATTTCCATTTTGATGATTTAAGCCAAGCAAGAATTGATATTTTTCTGCCGCCATAGCATGTGCTTTCTGTCGTTGAAATAACGCGGCCTGCAAACTGTTATATTGCTCAAAAAGCACTGAATCGAGGGTGCCTCGCTTATACCGATCATGCAAAACAGCAAAACTATGTGTTTCCAACAACAATTGCGCACCGGAAAAATTGTTTTCCGCCAATAACAAACGTGCTTGAAGATAGGTCATCACGACCGTTCTTAATCGGGCCGAATCAACCAACCCTTGCGCGCTTTGATGCGCGCCTTCTTCCATGTAAATATCAAATAGAACCAAACGACTTTTTTGAGCCCGCGGAACCTCTTGAATGAACGCCATTAACGTAGATTTTGCGCTACGTCTATTGCCTCGCTGATATTGCTCTCGTTCACGATCAGCCACCGCTTCATCGCGGGTCGATAACGTTTTTTGAATTGAAACGGAAGTAACTAAGGCTGGATTCAGCTCGGTATTAGATAGTTCCGATGCAGAAACCTCCCTCTGGGTAACTGCTTTCGTTTCTAACCCCTCTAGCCCACGCTGAAATCGCGCAATTCTCGCTAGCGCCAAACCAGAGGCCTCTACACGGCTCAGCAGATACTCCAACCGCACGTTATCCCTATTCTCCCAAGCCTCGGTTAAAAGGGCTTGATAACGCTGAATAATTTTTTCTTTTCCTGCTTTTCCCTCAGCAGAAAGCTCATCCAAAGTTAAAATTTGATTATAATAGTACAGTGCGTTATCACGTGCAGGCACGGTGAGACGGTCATTCACAAATGCCTCCTCGCCTAAGGCTACCAGCGCGCGAATAGCCTCTTGTCGAATATCGTCTTTATCTGGAGTTTCATGTTCAGCCGCTTTAGCCTCTGTCAAAGCCGTATCCGTATGAGAGACAGAAAAACTGCCTTGCGCCGGCTCAAGCAACTCCTCCGTAAGCAATGGTTCTACCACGGGCATTTGAACTGACACAACGGTTATTTCAGGCTCCGATGACGTCTTGATGCCCGACAAAAAACTAGAGGAAGCATCAATCTGAACCGTCAGCCAGCCACGACTCGCTACAGACAAAACCAATAAGGCTAGAACACCAACCAGAACCCACCAATAGCGCCTGCCCCCCTGAACTGTCTGCGCCACAAATCTTGAGTCATTTTTTTTGCTGGTAACTTTTTCACTGCGGGAATCCAAGTCGCGTAGTGCATCGTTAATTAAACTCATGACGCCGCTCCCACAACAAAAGGCCAACGGCAATGCCACGCAATCACCTTTCCTTTGAGACGGGTCTCCGAAGTATCGGCAATAGCCGCCGCTACCTGGGCAATACCAACTCGGCGCAAACCTCTACCGTAAGCACTTATTAACGCTTTATGAGCCAAAATATTAATTAAACGAGGAATTCCACCAGAGCCAACACTTAGCAACCAAAGCGCTCGACTGGAAAACAAATGCTGGTTGCCACCCGCAGAATCCAATCGATGCCGGATATAATCAGCCACACCTTTACTAGAAAAGGGCTTAAGGTATTCGGAAAAAATAATGCGCTGTTTCAGCTGACGTAAATCGGTTCGTGAAAGTAACGTATCTAATTCTGGCTGCCCCAACATCACCACTTGCAATAGTTTTCGTTTCTCAGTTTCCAAGTTGGTTAACAGCCGCAAACTTTCTATCGTTTCTCGAGGCATTGCTTGAGCCTCGTCAACAACCAGCACCACTTGCTTTCCATGATGCGCCAACTGCATTAATTTCCGGTAGATAGATGACATTAAAACGTGCGCTTGCATTTGCGGATTGTAATCGGCCCCAATTTCTTGCGCCACAAAGGCTTTCAATTCTTCCGGTGACAAGTAAGGGTTAGGAATATAGGCAGTAACGAATTTATCCTTCAAACGCGATAACAGTATTCGGCACAACAACGTTTTACCTGTACCCACTTCACCTACAATTTTAATGAAACCTTCGCAATGCTGAAGCGCCACCAGCATTGTATTCAATGCCTCTCTATGGCTTTGTTGATTTAAAAAGAACTGTGTATCCGGTGTTAGCGAAAACGGATGCTCCTCTAAATGAAAAAACTCATGGTACATGGCGTATCCTAGTCGTCTCGCGAACGATATAAATCAGACATACCGCCAATGTTTCTGTCAACCCGCGACATTTCCTCGTCCCAAGTACTTTCATCGACAACGACAGGGCGCATGAGTATGACCAACTCTGTTTTAATTTTTCGCGTCTCTCTCGTTTTAAACATACTTTTCAGAATGGGAATATCACCTAGCACCGGACGTTTTCCGGCTACATCTACGGTTGATTCTTGCATTAAACCTCCCAGCACAACGACCTGCCCACTCTTTGCTCGCACGATACTGTCGGACTCTCGAACATCACGCAAGGCCAGCGGCAGCGAGAAAAATTCTTCACCTACATTAATGTTTTTAATCTGATCTTCTACCTGGCTAACAATAGGGTGAACATGCAATATCACATCACCGTTTTCCGCTATCTGCGGCGTAACATCTAGTGCAATACCACTAAAAAAGGACTCTAATTCTATTTCGGGAATATTCTGTATACTCGAGGCACTGGTGGTTGTGCTATTCGATACACCCGTAACAAAAAACTCATCAGAACCAACCCTAATAATCGCTTTTTGATTATTAACGGTAGAAATTCGTGGGCTCGATAACACTTGCACATTGCCTTGCGTTTCAAGTAAAGAAAGCAATTGTGTCACGTCCAATACATTCAACACTGACGTTACTACAGATTCATTAGCACCTTCCCCACGTAGAACCACATCGCCTAAAGTGCCAGCAGCAGAACGAGACGAGCTCATCGCAATTGAACCGCTTATAGCACCCCAATTGATACCCGCCTCAAACCCCTCATTTAACCGAACCTCGAGAATTTTGGTTTCAAGCACAACTTGCCGCTTAACACTCACCTCAGAACGCTCAAGAAAATCGCGAACTGCACCTAACTCGTTCGGCAACGCTTTAACGACAACCAGCCCTGCCTGAGGGTTGGTCATAACCATTCGGCCATCATTTGGGCCGCCAATAATCGCGTCGATAGTTTGGTGAATAGATCCCCAAAAATCCGTTTTATTCAATGTTTGTATTCGAGCTCCCGGCGTCAGGCTGGTTGAATTTGAGTTTTGTCCGTCAAAGTAGCCCAATAGATTTCCCGACTCAGACTGCCCTCCTCCACCGCTGCGACTGCCACTACCACTACCACCACTTCGGCTGTCGCTATCACTAGAGGTTATCTTGCCAATACTGACGCTCGTATCAGTCACACCCACCCTTTTGATATCGAGATAGTTGATGGGGAAAACTTCGGTTCTTAATTTACGGGCATATATCGTGTAAATATTATGCTTGAACTTATATTCATAACCGTAAACATCACGGGTAACATTTAAAACGTCGGTAATAGTGACATTTTTTAATTCGAGAGAAATAAAACCCGACACGTCAGGATGAGCAACAACATTTACACCAGAATCAGCCACCAAACTCAGAAAAAATGTTCGTGCTGGGACGCGATTTACCGAAATATCAAATCGTTCAACACTAGATCGTTGCTCTGCGGAGCTCCCAGACATTAACCCCGTAGCATTATTTAATAAACTAGCCGAAACTTCTGACGGTACCGCTTGCTGTTCATGCCCATACGCTTCATGGGTGGTTAGCACCTCAGCCATAACATCTTCAGCCGCGGTTTGGTCTTGTGGTACAGAAGAGCAAGACACCAATAATACGGTTGTAATGAGAGCCAATAATTGTTTCTGCAAGCGGCTCGAATCCATTTTTAAGTCGTTCATAATTTTCTATCTGCCCGTCGTTTAACGAGAATGCTTTACGATATTAGGACGAAGGCTAATCACGCCAGTTTGACCGTTCCGGCTATAGACAACACTTTTATCTCGAACTTTAATCACTGTAGCGCCATCAACGACGCTACCCTCACGAACTGCCTGGCCGTTAATAATGGCTTCACTTCTAGATGCACTTAAATAAACAGCCTGCAAAACCAAACTTTTTTGCGCGGATACCTTTCGTTGATACCCCAGAGGCGCAGTGGGGTCTTGGAGTGTTTCATTTGGCGTATTATTTAGATTAGCGGAAACAGCCGTTGCAGGAAAACAGGTTATTAACACCCACACAACGACGTTAAAACAATGTTTAAACACCTAACACCCCCTTATCTGTAGAAAGGGTATAAACTTCGAGGGATACCTCTGCATTAGGGTAACTCTTCACCTCATATTCAATAAAATCCCAGTATAATTTCCACGGCAATTGTTCAAGCTGTTGCAGATAATCTATTACCGCAAAATAGTCTCCTCTAAGCGACACTCGAACCGCATGCTTATAAACACCGACTATGCGCTCTTCCGCCAATCGCGCTTCATCAACGGTTGACGTCAGCTGACGCACAGAACGTTGCGCGAGCTCTTCCTCTAAAAACTCAACCTCTTCAAGCTCTACCGTTTCTACGGTTCTACTTTCCGCTAGCTGTAATTTTTTAGGTGCGATTGCACGCATACCCATTAGCTGTAGCCTATTCGATTCGCGTAACACATCGTAGAGCACTTGGGATAGTTGATCAGCAGAAAGCAAACCCACCGACATTTCTTGCAGCTCAATATTGGCGTTTTCCAGCAGCCCCTCCAAACGCAGTATTTCTCGTCGTTTGGGTGCATTTGGATCGCTACTTAAGCTATTGACAAGCACCTGCTCCTGGGCGGAAAGAACCTTCAATTCTCGATTCGCTTCTTCAAAGCGCTGAACCAACAACTCTCTCTTTGAGGATAAACCACCTTCAATGGTTAAGCTCCATACGAGATAAATTACAAGCAAACACGATACCGTAATTAATATTTTCTCTCTCATTTGCAACGCGAGAAATTTTTCTTCCACTTTGCTCCAACGCTCGGTAAATGTGGTGGCAATACTCATGGTCACTCCCTCTCCACCGCCAGTTTATAAACGGGCTCAAATCCGAGTGTAAAGGCATGTGCAGTAGATCCTTTTTTCTCTGCAACACTCAACAAGCCAAAATGAGTGCCCGTAAAACTAGGTTCAAACTGTAGTTTTTGGATATAAGTAGCAACATCTTCCGCTTTCAGCGTTTCGCCCATCACTTGCAAATACTGCCCACCGTCTGATAACGATATTTTTTTCAATGAAATACTCTTCATAGACTGCCTTGCAAGAGCCCTCATTGCATGGGCAAAACCTTCTGAATTACCAAGATTTTGTCCCTCAATAATCTCACCCACCTGTTCACGCCCTTCTAGCGCTGCACGCAAATACTTTAACCGAACGTCAATTTTATTGTTTTTAAAGGATGGTGTTTTTTTAGTGAATATATCTAACTGTTGTTTGGCTACGATCTGCTGGTTTTCCAATACAATAACTTGCTGCTCAAGGGTTTCCAGGTTAGCAATGGCAATAAAATAAAACGCAATGTAAATACCAATAACACCCACAACAGAAAACATTAAACTATTTGCGGTAAGCCATTCTTTCGCAGGTTTTAATTCTGATAGATATAAATTAACTTGCTGTATAGCCATACGTTTACGGCGCCCCCACACTATCAATATTTCCAGCAACCGAATTACGTAGAGCAGCCCCTAACGCTGCCGCACACGCATGCAGTAAAGGCTCTTTATTTTCATCATCTACCGAGACAGATGCAGTAAAATTCAAGTATTTCACAGGAACACTTAAACCGCGCAAGATATCCGTTGTAATTTTATCTTCACTGATATTATCCCCGCAAATATACAAATTTGTGGGGGGCGGCTGGCCCATTTGCCTTTCGTAGTAGTCAAGCGATCGCTGCACTTCAAGAATAAAGCTATCAATGGGGATATCATCTAGCAACCCAGCCCCATATTTAATCTGAAACTGACGTGACAAATACATATTGCCTTTTCGATAAAGAGATACGCTACCCTGCCCTTCAAGCAAGCGGACAATCGCTACCCCACGACTTTCGGGATGATCTAGATCTTGTAAGTACGCTAAATTTCGCAGCGCTAACTCACCTATATCGATCGATTCTAACGACAAGCCCGACTGATTTACCAGAGACACTAACGAGCTTAAACGACTTAATTCTGCCACTACAACATAAGCCATTTTTTTACCTCTACTCCCATCGTGAGGCAAGAGAAAAACATCTATCGCGGCTTTTGCAACGGGAATGGAAATTAGGTCTTTTATTCGCCACCTAACAGCTTCTCGCATCTCCACTTCCGGCACATCGGGTGCTTCAACGAGCAATAATTGGTAATCACTACTCGGAAGGACTAAATTGCACGGGCAACCTGTTAAGCCATGGGTTTCGACCCAATCGGTTAACATGGTCGCTTGATCGCTAATAGATGATTCGTCTAGAAGGATGTCTGAATGGAGTATTTGAGGGCGTAGCGAAGCTACTGACTCCGTTTGAACCCATTTATCAGCACATACGGCTACAGCCAGGCCATTTGGCTGACATTCGATACCCACGTGTGTTTTGCGGGCGGAGAGTTTAGAAAGCAAATTTTTTAACATGGCAGCTAGCAGTGAGCTCCCCTTCTCGGATGATTCAGTGCAAAATAACTCGTTTTTATAATTATTACCCGACTAATAGCGTTTATTATAGACATTACTTACGCTTTTGTGTGTAAGTTATTGGCAACATGTGAGTTTTCTATGTTTAACATCGTTCTTTTTGAACCTGAAATACCCCCCAATACTGGCAATATTATCCGGTTGTGTGCAAACACAGGCTGTCGTTTACACCTTATAGAACCTCTTGGTTTTGTCTTAGACGACAAACGTCTTCGCCGTGCGGGCCTAGATTACGCCGAATGGGAAACCGTAACCACACACTCTAATTGGGATGCATTTTTAAAACATTTAAACGGTTCCACCATTTGGGCCTTATCGACCAAGGGTACCCAAACGCATTCTGATGCGGCATTTGCGGAAGGAGACTATTTACTCTTCGGGCCAGAAACACGAGGCCTTCCCGTCGATATTCGTCAATCATTACCTGCAAACAATGTACTTAGGATACCGATGATCAAAGGTAGCCGTAGCATGAACCTTTCTAATGCAACAGCCGTTATGTTATACGAAGCATGGCGCCAACTGGACTATGCTGGTGCAGTACCACCGCCCGCTATCAAGGGCTGAGCTAATCCGTCCAAAAACAACCGAACCCGGCGCGCAAAACATCTATGAACATCTTCGATTGTTTTTTAGGCCTGCAGGCCTGTGAACAATCAGCTAACACACTAAAAGATCTTTAGTATTAACAGTTAATGCTCGATATTAATCCTAAAGAATGAACTAAACAACTGTAGAGCCCAAGTATCCAATCATTACGGTGATCAAAAGGTGCATATAAGTGCCATTTATCGAAGGTATTTTTAACTACCCTTCTCCTAATGACTGGTAGACTTGCACATGAAACCGGTAACATTGCTCGAAAACACCCTTAACATGTGGCATAAAATACCACTTGCTAGTGACGTCTGAGGAGAATCTTATGGACATTAAACCGTTAACATCGCTATTGGCTGCAGGCCTATTGGCGCTATCATTAATCGGCAGCCATTCAGCGCTTGCCGCCACCAAACCTGTCACACCCAATGCCTCGGAGGAAGCAAAAGCCCTCCTAAAATATCTCTATAAAATCTCAGGTAAAAAAATCCTGACGGGCCAGCACAATGCGCCTCTTAACGGCTCTAATCGTTTGGCTGGTATGCACAAGCAAACGGGAGAATACCCCGCAATATTCGGGCAGGACTTCGGTTTTAGTGAACCGGGTTCATGGGACGGTATAAATTTTCGTCAAAATATCGTAGATGAAGCTATTCGTCGACATCATGAGGGCTTTATTAACACCATTATGTGGCATGCGATTATCCCCACTCAGGATGAACCCGGGGACTTTGCTAACGCCATTCAGGCCCAGCTAACAGATGAAGAGTGGACAGAACTCACGACCGCTGGAACTCATCTAAACGAACGCTGGAAGTCTCAGGTGGATGTTATCGCCTGGCACCTGAAACAGCTACAGTATGCCGACGTACCCGTGCTCTGGCGACCCTACCATGAAATGAATGGCTTTTGGTTTTGGTGGGGCTACAGACAAGGCCCGGATGGCTACGCAAAGCTATGGGAAATGCTCTACGAGCGGTTAGTAACCTTTCACAAACTGGACAATTTAATATGGGTCTGGAACGCCAATGAAGTAAAAGATCGAGTGCCCGATTACAAACTATTCTACCCAGGCCACGCGTTTGTCGATGTTCTCGCAACCGACGTTTACAGTAAACGTTATGACGAAGACAACTACAACCAATTGCTTGAACTCGCTGAAGGTCGCCCCATTGCACTAGGCGAGGTAGGCGGATTTCCAACCCCAGAAATGCTTGAGCAACAGCGTGAATGGGCTTGGTTTATGAGCTGGCGTGATCCCGATAATTTCTTCTGGAATGACGGTGATTCAATGCGCGCACTGTTCAGCTACAAGCGTTCCACCTCTTGGCATGAGCTACCCTGGGTTGATAATAAAGGGCCTGTTCGCATGCACGCCCCTATCATAAAGTAGATCAACACCTAGCCTCGATACTTTCAACTAAGCGTCCTATGGGCGCTTAGTTGATTAATTTAAGAATCCTCAAGCACACTCTCACCCGCTGAATCTTCCTCCAGCTCGAACAATGGCTTCACCTCACTATCATCGCCTTCAGATGCGGGAGAATCGACAGCATCCAACAATGGCGGCGTACCACCCTCCACCCATTCAATCGATGATTCTAACCCCAAATGATAAGCCGCAAAACCCGGGTACATAACCTGATTTAATGCCATCCCAATAACCCGCCCAGCAAAAGGGGACACAACCTCTTGCCGATGATTTGTGATAGGGTCCGTTATAACGCCCAATAACTGTCCCTCTCGAACACTATCGCCCAGCAATACCTCACTAAACAGAATACCACCCGACGTCACCCTCACCCACCGTGACTGATAGTAAGCTGGCTCAGTTTTAAACTCCCAGAAAGGGCGCCTATTCAGCATTTCCAAGCCATCCAATAGCGATTCCACGCTCTTAACCCCATGATTCACGGCAGACTTCTGTAATTGGTGCGGCTGCCCAGCCTCAAAAGTGATAGCCGGAATACCGTAATCCACCGCCGCACGTCGCAAACAACCAGGTGCTCCCTCACTGTGCACAGCAACCACCGCACCCATTTTTTTTGCAAGGTCTGCCACCTCGGGCAACCTTAAGTTCGCACGCAATTGAGGTAAGTTAGTGCGATGAAAGGAACCTGTATGTAAATCGACGAGCATATCGCAATGCCGAACAACGTCCTGAAAGAACGAATGAGCAATGCGCGATGCCGAACTGCCATTAGCATTACCAGGGAAATACCGATTCAAATCACGTCGATCAGGCAAATACCGAGAGGAACGTCTAAAGCCTTGTAAATTGACAATGGGTACGCCAATTACCGTTCCGGCCAAATCTTCAGCCTCGATGCTGTAGAGGATATGCCGCACCACCTCTATACCGTTTAACTCATCGCCATGCGTTGCCGCCACGAGACACAATCTTGGGCCGGGCTTTGCGCCATGAACAACTAACACAGCCGTCGGCGCAGAAATCCCCATGAAGGATACATTGGGTGACCACGATAGCCGAGTAGAGGTGCCAGCCGGCACTTCGGACCCCAAAAGAACTAGCGGAGCCTGCACGGGTAAAGACTCAACCGCTGGCAAAGGCGGATCAACAACCGTTTCGCTCTCGCCTCCCACTATTTTTATGGGAACCGAAGCTGGCCGCTCATCGACCGGCATAAGCGGCTCTTTAATCTCGACACCTAGGAGCTCTGAGGCCACCATAGGCTCAATGGGCGCGACTACCTCCTTAAGATCTATATTTTCGGCCTGTTTTAGCACGGTAACGTCCGGCACAGAAGCCTCGCTCACCGACAAACCGTCTTCTAGTGGCTCAGCCCAAGAAGTTTCGAGCAATATAACCATTAACAATGATACTGCCGTGAAATAATGGATAAATCTGGCTACAGCCATTGAATCTCCTAGGTTAAAACAGGTTACGGCATCTATAACAACCTCAAATGTTGAGCTGTCATGTGCGCCATTTTTCTTAAATTACCTTTCGTTCGGCATGCTTTCATCCAGTTACGCTGGAATTCTGTTAGAATCAGCCGCTTTGAAAAATCAAGGACCATGGGTCGATGCTCGACAAAGATATTCTTTCCCAACTATCTCAATTAAAAACCGATATTCAATCGTCTAAAGAATACGCCGAAGGCGCTGTTGCGGGCTCAAATGGCCGCTTCGGGTTTGTTCGGCTGGACGATGGACGAGACGCATTCCTCTCGCCTGAGAAAATGCTGCATGTTATCCCTGGCGACAGGGTTAAAGTCAGCTTAACTCAGAACGCCAAAGGCCAACTAGAGGCAACACTGGAATCGTTAATTGAGCAATCGTTACGGCGATTTCTCGGTCAATACAAGGGTTCAAAGAAAGGCCATTTCGTTGTGCCATTGGGCGAAACACCCGGCCTAAAATCCAGCCCGATTAACCGATGGATTTTTCTCCCGCCAAAAGCCCGTGGCCGATGTAAAGATGGCGATCTCGTCGTCGCACGCCTTGTTCAGCATCCTTATAAAGATGGCAAAGCTTCAGCTAAAATACTAGACCGCATTGGCCAAGACGACGACGCCTATATAGAGCGTCAGTTTGTCTCGGCAAAATACGATCTTGCGCCACGCTTCAACGAATCTGCACAAAAGCAAAGCAAGTCCATTGAGCAACAATTTGCACAGCAGGAGTGGGGCGAACAACGAGTCAACTTAACCGACCGCCCCTTCGTCACTATAGACTCAGCCTCAACAAGAGATATGGATGATGCACTTGCTCTCGAAAAAATCGAGATGGATGGCGCTACGCAATACCAACTCAGTGTTGCTATTGCCGACCCAGCGAGTTTTATCGATCAAAATTCTGCACTAGCACACAGCTGCCAAACCAGCGCTCAAAGCCTTTACTTACTAGGTGGTGGTATCAGCATGCTGCCAGAAGCTCTAGCCAATGACTGCTTCTCGCTAAAAGAAAACGAACAAAGGCCCGCTCTCGTCTGTAACCAAACTTACAACGATCAAGGCGAGCTTCTCGAGTACAGCTTCCAAAAAGCGCTCATCACCTCCCAACATAAGTTGAGTTATAAAGGTGTTACAGCCTTACTCAACAAAGATGAAGACGCAGAACTGGCAACGCTTCCCGATAACATTCAACAAATGTTACACAGTTTAGGCGAACTCTCTGAGCGCCGTACCGCGTACCGAAAACGCGAATACCTTGTCGGCGACGATCAGCTTGAATACGACATACACCTTTCAACTAAAGGTAAAATCGACGCTATATCGCCAAGATCACGCACCAAAGCCCACAGAATAGTCGAAGAAGCCATGCTCGCGACCAATCTTTGCGCAGGCGAATTACTGCAACAAAAAAATGAAGGCCTATTCACTACTCACTGCGGCTTTCGTGCAGACCGCATTGGTGAAGTTAAGGCGTTATTAAAAGAAGAAGAAATTGAACATGATGACCTTCTCACAGAAGCGGGATACCTAAACGTCATCCAGAAAATTTCGCGCTCAGAGAAATCACACCTCGTATCACCTTTGCGTCGCATGATGCCCAGCAGTGAACTTAGCCTGGAATATGGCCCTCACATGGGTATGGGCATACCGCATTACGCCACAATCACCTCCCCCATACGCCGTTTTGCAGACTTATATAATCATTGGGCGCTCAATCAAGCGCTTACGGGGTATGCACTTAAACCTCTCAAAAATGAGCAGCTCGATGCAGTAAAAGATGCGCTTATACGCGGCCGACAAGCCGACAGAGAGCTATTCCAATGGTTAATGTGCCAATACACCCAAAGCCTCGTTGGGCAAACAGGTAAAGCTAAAATACGCATCGTAACCCAACAGGGTTTCGGCGCGCGCCTTATCGATAGCGGAATAGACGGGTTTATTTTGTTTACCAAAAAACAACCTAAAGTCTTCGACGCAAAACGAATGACAATTACGGTCAATGAGATCACTTACCAGCTAGAACAGGAAGTTGATATTAAAATTGAAAGTGTCGATATGGATAAGCGCCGTATTGCTTTCAGCGTAATTACCGACGTATAAAAATTTAAGCCTGCTTAAAAACGCAATAGGGCCTCATTGGGCCCTATTTTTTTATATGTGCCGCCATCACCAAAAAACCTACAAAAACACCCTCTCTATTGTGAGAGTAATAAGCCCGTCACTTAACCCTCCAACTGAAAACCAAACACCATTCCCTGATATCTCGCATCGGCTAACCCCCTTTACTGAGGGAAACCGTACCATTCTTGTACAAGAATTCGAGATGGAAAACCAATACACATTACGCGGTATCACCAACTTATTTTGCCATTAATTGAACGGTATTTAACAACTCTCGTTTTTTATTGTGAAACAGATTTAATCCGAGCGGCGAGATTTTTAGCTATCACTGACGCAGATGTGCCGTACGCATACTGCTCCACAATAGCCCCGGAAGGATCTAACAAGTAAGTTGATGATGAATGGCTGATTTCGTAATCCTGTGACTGCCGAGATGGCAACTTTGTTACTAGCACTTTAAATTCATAGTTGGCTTTTTTAATGTCATCAGCCGAGCCATAAAGCGCTGTCATCGCAGGGTGAAACGCCTCTGCAAACACTTTCAAAGCTGCAGCATCAGCCCTCTGGCTATCCACCGAAACAAATACCGGCACTACCTGCTTTTCGGCAATTTGGCCCAACATGTTTAATGCTTGGGCCATCGCCGACAAGCTAACGGGGCAAGTATGCTGACAATGCCGGTAGCCGAAAAACACAAGATGAAACTTCCCAATAAAAGCTGCTTCAGTAACATTAGCTCCGCCGGTATTCAGCAAAGAGAAAACAGGCGATTTAGCCAATGGCGAAGGGCTCCACAACACCACCGTTAGTAACAATAAAAGACAGCCAGCGGGCGAATAATTGATTCGCATATAAAAACCTCGTAAATAGCCTTTATAAAAATGGCGGTATAACGCCCGCCATCTCACCTTAAATACCGCATTTTTTATGCAGGCAGGATTACAAATTACTTTTAAAATAATGGTCGTAAGGATTTCCCGAATATTGAGTATTTAAAGCCGCATCATTCTGATCAACATCCTGCAAATAACAGATTTGCTCATTACGATTAAAATCAACACTCTTGCACCATGATAATGGCGAGCAAAGCGCCTGGCATTCTGCCAAAGGCGTGTCATAGTGCGTTTCAATGTTATGCCCCGGAATGCCCGCATTCGCAATTTCCGCCCAACCATACATAGACGCTAATCGTGGCTCATAAAAATAATGGTCATAGGGGTCGCCAGCGTAGTCTCGCTTTAACTCATCAACATCTTCTTCTGCTACAGGCTGCAGGAAACACACTTCAGTATCCCGTTCAAAATCGATACTTTTACACCACCCGCGATCTATACATGCCGATTGGCACGACGGTAAATCAGTATTCGCCATTATTTCCTGATTGTGCCCTGAAATACCCGCATTAAGGGCAACACCAAAACCCTCTGGCGTATGACGAGGCATATAAGAAAAGTGGTCGTACGGGTTCCCGCTATAATCATTTTTTAAACTAACATCTTGCTCTGCAACAGGCTGTAAATAACAAACGCCACTATCGCGCGCGAAATCAGCACTCTTACACCATGATCTATCGACGCACGCCTGTTTACAGCTCTCTGAATGCTGGTCGTACAGTATTTCTTCATTGTAGCCAGGAATTCCCGCATTCTCGGTGATCTCGAATTCCGCATCGCCATCAATTTTCATAATCGACGCAATGGATGGCACACCGTGCTCATCAAACACAAAGAGCATATAAAAGCCCGGCGTAGCCAAATTTGGGTTAGACGGCGCACGAAACGAAATAGTCTGCCCGCTTGCTGTAAAGCTAGGTTTCAGTATTCGCTGTTCGACATTATAAGAATGCGTTACCGAACCCATTTTCACTAATGAGATAGCACTCATACTGACCGCATTCTCCACGCCTATACTAATCATCTCACCGTAATCTGCCAGTTCTGGCGCAGTATTGATAACGGGCCGTACGGCGGCGCTACCATCTTCCTGAAATAAATAAGGCGGGCTATACACTTCACCATTATGCTGGATAAACGGCCCACTAAGACCTCCTCCGGCGGTTAACACTCTTGCGTCGGGTAATAAAATGGCTATTGAATGATAAAGGCGTGCATGGACGGCTGACGCGCCCGAACTCCATTGCCCTGTCTGCGGGTCCCAAATTTCGACGGCGTTATAAATAGGGGTTACCAAATCGACCTCGCCCACGTCCTTACCGTGACCGTTTCGCTCGCTACCGCCAGTAGCCAATACTTTGCCATCCGCCAATAAGGTTAATGTGAGCCATTTTCGCGCACCGTTAAGCGGTGATGTAGCGGTTACTAAAGGTTGGCGACCATTAAAATCAATAATCACAGCCTCGTTATTTTTAGCCGATACGTGCAGCGCCTTACCCGGCGCAAACATAACGGTACTGGAATACCATTCGCTATGCTCCAATACACCTACCGATTCGACATAACCCTCTCCATCGGGCCAGATATTATACATTTCACCCGCCGTGTAATCCCGGCTAGAGCCTCCGTCTGAAGCCCCGAAACCGAATATTCTGCCATCAGGTGCAACAAAATTTCGTGGGTACCAATAATCATAATTTTCAGTATCGATGGCCGTTTTTAAAATATACTCGCCGTCACGCGTGAGTATTTCAGGGTGTGCTTCACCGCCCTTTCCGCCTTGAATAAAAATATCGCCATTGGGAAGCATGCTAGGCGTCGCATACCAGCGAGGAAGCTGCATACGCGTACCTTCGCTAATATCATAAAGGCCTTCAGGATCAGAAGAGGGGCGAATAATCGTGGTAGCATCTGTTTCCCGGTTATCGTTTTTATCAACCGGGTTACTGTCACTTTCCGGCGTATAGGTATCCCCTCCCGCAATTAGCATATCGCCACTATCCGGGAGTAGTATTTGTGCGCTGCAGAATAAATCGGTTGATGTTGTGTTCTCGAGCGTCATATGAGAAAGATCGCCCAAATCAAGTGTGGGGTCCCACACATCATATAAGAACTGACCCGTTCGGCCGCGGCCGCCTCTATCAGTTCCGTCAATAACGTCGCCATCAGAACCGTAAGTAACAACACGACCATCAGGTAGCAATGCCGCGTGAATGGCCACGAAAGGCCAATCACCTACATCAGACCACTGACCATCTACATTATTGGCTTCTACAGGCATGGAAAGCAGCGCGGTGAGCACCGCTATTTTATGCATAATATTCATCGATATTCTTCCTTTAAATACAGAGTTTTTCCCTAGACACTAAATTTTTAACGGAGAGTGAAAAAATAATTTACAACATTACGAAGCATCAATAACGAAAACTTATCACTCTTAAATAACACGCCAATATACAAACAATAGGCGGTCAATTTAGACTCGTAACGCCACAGGGATAAATCTTTCATTACTGTAGCGTCAATCGAGAGGCCGTGATTATACCGACAAGCGACAAGATATTTCACTCCTCTACAGCTTTCGATTGCCTCATTTTCTTTTCTACTCTCATTTAAAACAACAACAAACCTTAATGTTCATTTAAGCAGCAATAACATTAACGTTGTGCGTATACATTCGATGAAATACAGAATAAGGAAATAATGTCGACATTATTGCACTATCGAAAGATGCCGTGCTACAACTTCACCGCTTCATGTACCTATACTTTAAATAAAAAACATCGCGGCTTCAGAGTAACCGCTCAAACTTTTTACCTACACGCCATATTTAACTCGCCGTAATAGGTGGCTTTTAGCTTTTTTGCCACTTCCATATAATTTAACGTATCTGGCAGACCTAAAGCTTGGTGATAATGTGCACCTCGGTAAAAAGCTGTATCTATCACCATCAGAGCATCATAGCCAAATGACCAATAGTTTAGATGATCGGAAAAATCGATGCCGGCCAGCGAAGCAGGAGCGAACAACGCATTAACGTCAATATTGGAATAAAACATATGTTTTTTCCATGTGGACATTAATTTACGGCTCGCCACACTACTGACAACCCCAATAAAGTTTCCCTTATCAAGATAAAACAATTTAAAAAAATTAGCAGGGTATTACTGCGGCCCAGCCGCAACAGAATAAAAACCAATCATCTCGAGGGAAATAAAAGCAAAAAATAAATGTCGGAACCATAACAACTATAAAAGAACGAAAGAGCTTAATACGAACTAACATTATTAACTCCCACCAAATTCACGACAGAAAAAAACGAACAATATAGTGTTTTTTATAACCATCGACTAACCCGATTGCTATAACGAAGAAAGGCATCACCAAAATTTTTCCTAAGGGCTTGCTCTTCGGGCTTAATCTGATACTCGTTCATATAGACAACAAACCCTACGATACTCAGCAACGAAAAAGGTGACGCTAAAGCGATGCAAAACGCTATTAAGCACATTGCAAAACCAACATACATTGGATTTCTCGAAAATCGGTAAACACCGAAAATAACCAACGCTGAAGCCTTCTTAGGGTTTAAAGGATCGACCGTTGTTTTTGATTTTCGAAAAGACCAGACTCCTGCCATACAAAAAACACCTCCTACTAACAAAATAATAGCCGAGACAATATTTTTAAACCGCCCACCGAACTCTATCGACGGCGTGCACCACGATATAGCCCAAGACAAGCCCAAAAATAGGGCTAGAACAATCACAGGTGGCACTCTATTTTTCAACATGCTCAACATTCCTCTGCCCAAAAAAGATAAAACCAGAAGCGTTACTGTATACGATACACGTTAACTCAGACAGCATAGCCTTTCACCTACAGTATGATTTCAGTCGTCACTATTGTTTTAACGGAGTTCGCGATAAAACACTGATGATGGGACTGGTGGTGCATTAACTCGATATCCTTTCTCGTTGGTTGTCTATCGCCGGCGAAACTCACCTTTGGCCGAAGCGCAACCCTTGTCATGGACATTCTTCCCGTATTATCTTCTTCCATAACACCCATTGCTTTATCGTCATATTGATTCACCACGAATCGTCTCTTGGCTGCAATCGATAAAAAAAATAGCATATGGCAACTGGATAGAGAGGCAACGAAAGCTTCTTCCGGATCAACATTCTCTGCAACTGATAACGGTAGCGGTACTATATGAGGTGACGACGACGCAGGCACGCAAGCCCCACCATCAAACTCCCACGTATGGCCGCGACTATACGCATTGTCGATATACCGCTCACTCTCCGCTCTTTTCCACTTAATGTTTGCACAATACTCCACTACCCCTCTCCCCCGTTTAAAAAAATAATTTAGCGCGACGCAGGTCTGTCAAACAGTCGCATACATGAAAACTTATTACCGAAACGGCAACACTCATTCCACCAACAATTTTATTAGACCACGCAGACAAAACATTAAAACTACATGCATTTTTTAATAACCCACGAGCGGTCGTAAAAAACGCGATCACTGCACTTCGACAATGACAACCAGAGTGATGTAGCGATTAGTTAAACTCTCTACGACTCTCGCTACGTTTAACGTAAAAAAGCAGACCTATCCCTTCGAATAGAAAGGGTATTAAAGCGCTATTTGCTATTTGTTTTACTTTCAAAAACTCTAAAAAAATTGCGCACCAAATACTAAACAAAGAATTACGCGTAGCGCCAGAATATATTCCTGTTCTCGTCCACTGATATAGAGAAACAAGAAGAACAAAGCGTATAAGGTAGGAAAAAGACTTATAAAATTGTACAAGATGCCGCGGTAAAGCATCGTTTTTTTGTAATCACAATGCCCAACGGCAATGTTATAGGCGTTGCATCAACCAAGATGCCAGACATGATTGCCAGACAAAAATGAGCCTATACCAATGGATTGAGATACCTTAAAACGGAAAAAGGTCAACATTTCAAATAAAATGATCCGATCAAAACAGCCTTTTTTAATTACGTTTTGTAGGTATAGCAATACCACTCAACCTTATTCGTATTGAGTGAATCGTACAGAATTTGAGCGCTGATATTGTCGGGAGCCGTTAGCCATTGCATTCTCACCGCACCATTCTCTTTTGCGTATGCACGGCAATGCTCTATCAACGCACGCCCAACACCCTTCCCTCTATGCTCTGGCACTACAAACAAGTCATTCAGCACTGCAACTTTACGGATAATTGTAGAAGTAAAACTAAAATAGACTGTTGCAAAGCCAACCACTTGACCTGACATACGGCATAGGAATTGGCAGCCAGCAGAATTCGACTCACCAAACTGTGAAAAAAATTCCTCATTGTTTTGGTCAGAAACGTTGGTATTGTAAAATTCTTGATACGCCCGAATGAGAGGCAAAACGTCTGCAAGATTCCTTGCTGATACGGACTCTAGTTTGCCATCGTTCAATTCCATACGTCATACCCCCCGGCTGCTCTGCTATAAAGCAAAATAATTCTCATTAATTTTCGTATAGCTCCAAAGGGAGGTTGTCAGGATCACTAAAAAAAGTATATTTTTTCCCGGTAAACTCATCAATACGAATATCCTCAACAGACACCCCCTTCTTTCGTAAAGATTCAACAACGTCATTAATGGAATCCACACTAAAAGCAATGTGTCGAAGGCCTTGCGCCTCAGGGCGATTCACTCTGAGAGGCGGGTCTGGAAACGAGAACAGCTCCAACTGGCTACCGTCAGGCAGCTTCAGGTCGAGCTTATAGGAACCTTTATCGCGCCGATAATTCTCCGCTATAATCTCCAACCCCAAGACAGAAACGTAAAAGTCTTTCGAAACTTTATAATCAGAGCAAATTATTGCGGCGTGATGAACCCCATTTAGCATTTATTAATCCTACCCGTTCGAAACTAAAGTTAACAAAAAAAATTTACTCACAATCGGCTAAATCAAACGTGGTAAAAATTCTGCCTAGTATCGGGCTAGGGTATTACTGCCATGTAATACCTAAACCTCTATTTTATACTGAAGGTCTTGCACTTCATCCCCGGTTATGCCTCGAAAGCCCCATTGGTGTGCAGGCTGTTCAGTAATAATGACTTCGATATCGACCGGAGAAATTTTTAGCTTTTTTTCAATCACTTCAAAAAGCGTTTTTATCAGCTTTTTTTGCGTCTCTTTCTTGCGACCTGCCATCATATTAATCTCGATAACCGTGTAAGCGTCACTTCGCCCTGCAGGATAGAAAAAATCATCCTTATTCATAGGAATAAAGCGGTGAGCCCGTTTATTTTCCGGAAAACCTAATACCTCCTGCATACACTCCTGAATAACATCCGATAGAGACTTTTTTATAGGATTAAGGTTTTCTTTGATGCCGTAGATTACGATCATAATGAGTTCTAGATTTTATTTATCGCTTAATTTTAGTGCGACTGATGGCCGCACACCTTAGTCCAACCTATTCTTTTAATGGCGTAATGCTCTGAAGCTCAGCTAGATCAATATTAAATTTTTCCAATAAGTTTTCCCATGCCCTCTCCCAGGCACGAAAATGCATAGAGCGATTGTTGATCTTTCCATTTCGAGGCGCCACTAAAAGATCACCCTCAATCATCGCAACCACACCGCGCGACGGCGTATCGGTAAGCACGATTTGATATTGCAGGGTCGCAATTTGTTCAACTGATTGTTTGCCTACCGTAGCCAAGGACGTATCCCGAAAGGCCCTGGGCATAACTTCTTTCGCTATGATTTGAACTGCCAGAACCGACTTCCCGCCTTTATCGGTAAGTAGCAATGGGCTTTTCCCCGAAAACTCTAACGCCGCGAGTTCTAAAAAACGCTCATTTATTGCTGGCATATCTTTTTCGGCAAACGATTTCCAGTTTCGACGAATTTTATATCGAGCACGGTCGGAAATAACTAGCTCTTTGGTATTGATCGGCAATACTATAATTTGATCATATTTAGAGAAATCTATGGTTTTATTCACAATGAACCGATGAAAATTCCCGCCCGACCACACAGAGAAAATATTTTCCGCTGTATTTTCGTTGCCGGCATAGGAAGCAGGAGCCACCCCTATTACTAGACTTAGCACAAACAACAAAATACCAATGCTATGCAAACGATATAGTCTGTTTCCGACACCCAACGTTCCACAAAATTTGCTCATATTATTCATACTCCTTATTTATTATAAATTTTGTAAACTGAACTTATCCAATATCCAACCTGTACAAAACAACATTCTAACGACGCAAGAGACCTCAAGCTAGTCGATAGGATAATTTGAAAACGCGAAATGGACGCTATTGGCGCCAAAATTGGCCGTTACAGCACTGCTAATACTTTTAGTTAACATATAGATTAAGACGTAAACGATGGCAGCCACGGTGAAAACAAATTGATGCCCACGCCACCGCGAGGATGTATTACCATAAAAACCAGTATAGTTGCGACCATAGGCAGCACTTCTATTATAACTTTTTTGTATAAGGCAATACCTTCCAACACTCCCTCTAGGCTTCGCCCTATTGGACGCTGTATTAAATAATACAGAAAATATTCTTCAAGCACACAAACGACCACGAAGTTCACAGCCGAAAATAAGGCAATATCCTATAATGTTTTAGCGTGGAAAGAGCTAGGGGCACAAACAGGTAGATTAAAAGACATGAGTGACACTACAGCAGGTAGTTTATTAGCACCGCTAATTTTCACGAGAGTTTTATTTTTATACAACAAGAAGAGGCCCTACTAAAGGCCTCCCCTCAACGCGTTCCGCAGGGATAACCAACAACAATAGCCGCGCCCCTTTTTAGAGAAAGGTAACTCGCTATAACACACGGTTTATTGTGTTTTACTCAAAATATGCACGGTTTTATCCATGCTTGCAGGTTTATCGTCAATAAACTTAAATTTATTCCAGGCCAATCGAATCACATCGTTGTTGTGCAAACGCTGCCGGCCCTCAATACGTAAATCATTGACATAAGTACCGTTGGTACTTCCAGCATCCTCAACATAGTATTCTTTATAATCGGGAAAGTATTCGTTTAGCGTTTGAAACACTCGTGTATGCGTAGCGCTTACAGCGCTATCGTCGATAACAATTGCATTATCCAGGTGTCGACCAAGCGTAATCGTGTCGCTCGCCAATGCATGTTTATGCACAATTACGTCATCAACCAGTTGCGCTAATATTGCCATATTTAATTCCTATCGATCATTATTCGTTTTTTTTCGGCAACACTATTAGACGTAGCCCATTTTTCGCGCTTCGCTGGCAAAGTCACGCTTTATTGCTTTCTTTAATACTATCGCCAATTCGCCGGAACTTTCGTATCGCTCATCGGCATCTTTTTGTAAGCATTGATTGATTATTCGCGAGGCACTAGCCGGTAAATCTTTACGTATTGTTCGCACACCCTTGTGCTTACCGTGAATAATTTCGTAGGTAAGGCTTGCAAGGTTATCACCTACAAACGGTAACCTGCCGGTTAATAATTGATAAAACGTAACCCCAAGACTAAACACGTCAGCAGAATGATTGACCCGTTTCCCTTTTAGTTGCTCGGGCGACATATACAGCGGGCTACCTAATATTTCCCCTGTACTCGTTTTGGAGTCATCTACAAGGCGTGCTATTCCAAAGTCGGTCACTTTCACCTGATACGGCGATGGGTTGTACATTATATTACCGGGCTTAATATCACGATGTACAATGTGGCTTCCATGAGCATACTCAAGTGCCGCGGCCACGTCTGCCATAATTCTGTACACCTCAAACACTGGCAAGAGATTACCTTCATCGACAAAAGTGCTCAGGGGGCTTCCCTCTACATAATCCATCGCAATAAAAGCGAGATCTGCTTCGTCTCCCACATCATATACCGACACAATATTGGGATGGTTCAACCGGCCAGCGGCTTCCGCCTCCCGAAAAAATCGCGTCTTAATGCCCTCTAGCTGGGACGATTGGAACTGACTATACGTAAGCGTTTTAACTGCCACCAGCCTTGCAATACGGGGGTCATAACCAAGATAGACAGTCCCCATGGCGCCTCGCCCCAACTCTCGCCGAATCTGGTAACGCCCCATTACGGGCCGCTCAATATCATCTTGTTCAAGAACTACGGTGGTATCGATAGCGGCGCTATTTTTACTCTCGTCTCGCGATGGTGCAGCCAACATTGACTGCATAACTTTGATTTTCTGCTCTACATCGCGAAAACCACGCTTTTTGAGTGTTATTTGCTGCAAAATATCGATAGAAGAACGGTACTGTCGCTTTGCAGCATAGGCATTTGCAAGCTCATAATATTGTTGCAATATGGGCGCACTGTTTGAGCAACCATTCAGTACGGCCGGCACTTCTGCCAGTTGACCCTGCCCGATTAAACCCGAGGCAAGTACAACGCCCGCCTCATCAACCTTTTGTAAAAGAAAGTTCATACGGCTATCCTGACCACGCCAGACTCTCACGAGAACAAAACCCGCCAGCAACCAGGCAGATTGTGCAGCTAGAGGCAACCATACGCCTTGACCCACCACCAAGACCACTTGGGCACCCCATAGACACAAAAATACTAATAGAACCGTTAACGCACTCGACATAGCCGAAAGCCGAGCAACGACAAATACTAGCAGTAGCGTAATGGCTAGACTAATAACACTCCCCACAAGAACAAACCACCAAGGCTCAAATACAGTCTGGTTATTCAGTAAACTGTAGGTTGCTGTGGCATATCCACGAACATGGGGCGAAGAGTTTGCAGCTATAAAAACATGGTCGGGAAACGCCCCACGCGCTAAGCCTTCTTCTAACGACATAACATTAAACAAAGGCGCTAACCGCGGAGCCGCAACATTAAATGCAAGGTAACGACCTGAAGCCGATGTTGGTATCAGCTTACTCCCCAAAATTAATCCCTTATCCGGCTGCCAATAGAACGACGGGGAATTGCCATCATTGACGCCTCCCATCGATTTCGCTGCGGCAAGAAGAAAGTAGGTGAGAAAATCACCGTAATAGGCACCATCATCTCCAACACCCATTAGATAACGCTCAGCGCCATTTACATGGAGTAATGGAAAGTGCTCTAGACCTGAGCGTGGTACCTGAGTATAGAGCTCATCCGTTTTGGTTCTTAAGGGTGGCCATAACCAAGCATGAAAAAAAGAAGGGATGCGATCAAGCCTGCTCGGCTGCTGTGGAATAGGTTTTTGGCCAGATTGAACGCCTAACCGGCTAGCGACCACTACGCGCTTATTGCTGAGCGTATCAATTAATAATTGTTTGCGATCGACGAGCGCTTCGGCTTCTTCAATGAGCGCAGAGTTTGTGCTACTGGCGACGATACGCTGCAATAAACCATCGGCAACACCTTCTCCTAAATCGACAGTACCCGGCAACAGTACCCCAACCGTTGCATTGGAGCTGTGCAAAATATTAGACAGCAACGCCCCAAGCTTTCCCGCACTATTAATATCCTGCTGCCATTGCAGCAATTCATCATCTGGTACGAGTACCAAGCCAATATTGGCACCGCCTTTAGGGGCCGCCACTAAGTAGCTGCTGATCGCAAAAAACTGTTGATTGATGCTGTTCAAGCCATTGGAAAATTGCGCGGGCATCAGTGTTAAGGCTAGCCCAATAGCAAGCACCCAGGCACGGAGGCTAAGGTTAGCGATTATTCCAAACAGTTTTTTGGCCAGCATGGGCAATGACTATTTAACACGTTATAGTTAAGTGTGCGTTGTGTTGTACCATTTGTATTGTACTCTTTGGTACTTTTATTGTGCTGCACCCCTATTCTGAGCTACTTCTTGCGCTAATAGCTCTGAGAGCACACCTACTCAGTGTAATAAACACCGGGTATCCAGCTCTTTTTTATTATTAAGGTACGCTCTAGATCTTGTGGCAAATTAGCGAGATACTCAAATTCGTGCGTCCCAATGGCTAGCGTCACACCAGGCCCTAACACCGTTTCATTTACACGCACGCCGTTCGCGAAGATACCATTCGTACTCGCAAGATCCACAACCCGCCAGCCGGCATCCATTTTTTCGATTTTCGCATGTTTGCCACTTACCGTTGGATCGTCCACTTTTATGGGGCAATCATTGCTGCGCCCAATTAAGGTCGATTCGCCCAGTTCATAGAGGGTAGCGGTAGTGCCATTAACTAAATGCCGCAGGTAAGCCATAGATTAAGCTCCATACAAAATAAGCAGGTTAGCCTAACAGGTGCTCACAGGAATTGGTATTAGGGGATATCAGAAGCGGGGCGCGATTCACATTCACAATACGGCGCCGAAAGTTACTTAGCGCGGCAGGAAAATACCGCAACAAGTGAGATTTAGTGGCGTACGGTATTCTCTAGTGTATTGACCAGCTCTCTAAAAGTATCGTGGTTTGTATCATTCATGGCCATTAACAAGCGGTGAGCTTCCAATACTCGCTCCTGAACAAGCTGCTCATCGTTGATGTCGTCACCAACCGCTAGAGGCTTCGCTTGCGTGCTGTTACCTGCGGCTATGGCGGCGGGGCCATCCAAGATATGAAAGATGTCCTCGAACCCCATCGACATCAATAAGCGGGTAATACTAGGGTTACTCGACACCACTGTAGGGTCATCAAAGCTCAGTGCACGGCCTTTAATCGAAATTTTGGCCATTAGGCCAAGTGTAGTGCTATCGATTGCCTGTGCATCGGACAAATCAAACACCACAGAGCAGAACCCCTTGGACTCAAACATCTTCTCGATAAAATCATCGAATGACAAGCAGAGCGTCAAACGCACGTCGCCTTCCATTTTGATTACGAATACGCCGTTATGCTCGGCGACTCTAATTTCTCCAGAACTCATACTTCTCTCGCTGATGAAGTTAGTGAACCTCTGATCTTCAATATAGCAATATCATCCGGAACTGTTTCAAGATTATTGAGATTAAGTACTTGGCACAGTTTTTCCACGCCCTCTCCCTTCGCCGGAGCAGCCGATAACTCCAGCTGGGAATCGGCAAGCTGTTGCAGTAAATAGCTTTCTTTTTCAATGAGTTGTGGTGGAGGCAACACCTCCAAAACACCATCCGAAAAAATGACTAAGCTGAAATCTTCGGGCAGCTGTAAGACACTCACATCCCACTCGCCATCTTCGAACATTCCTAGAGGTTTACCCTTGCCATTCACATATTCGGCGCGGGAGCCTGCTAAGAGCACTGGTAGCGGCAAATGGCCAGCGACGACATAACGCATTTCATGAGTTTGAGTATCGATAATACCGACGAAGCAGGTGAGATGGCAGCCCACTCGCGAATTTAATATTTCTTTATTAATGAGTTTCATTAGACCGCTAGCATCACGCTGGAACGACTCTTCAGACTCAAATATGTGATGTTCTCTAAACACCCGGCTAACCAACTGTTTCAACCAAACCGTCACAAAAGCTGGCGCTGCACCATGGCCAGAAACGTCCGTTAGGTAAAACGCGAGATAACGCCCCCCACGAAGGCTGTAGTCAATAAAATCACCGCTCAAATACAGAGAGGGAATAATTTTATAGCTAACGTTCAAAGGCCCATATTGCTTAGGTGTTTTGGGCATAAGCTTACTTTGAACACTTCGCCCCGCTTTTTGGTCGTGCTCTAGCAAACGAACATTTTCGGCTAACTCGCCATTAAGTTGCTCAAGTTCATCACGGTATGACCTGTTTTCTGCCAACAACAGGCTTCTCTCTAAAGCACGATTAATTGAATGGACCAGAATTTCTATATCAACAAGAGGCTTAATCAAATAATCAGCGGCACCATGACGTAATGCTTCGACTACGTCGCGAACAACTCCCATACCAGACATGACGATCACGGGAATATTGGGAAAGTTTTGGTGCACATCTTTAAGCGTCGCCAAACTATCACGGTCTTTTTCGGGTTTACATAAGTCCGTAATGATAAGGTCGGGCACATTAAACTGCAGCCACGCCATTCCAGAAGCCGGATCACTTACTTCGTATACGTTAAACCCGGCGTTTGTGAGATATGCAACAATGCTCTTACGAACGATAGTGTCATCATCGATCACCAGCAGCTGTCGATTAGATTCTGCCATCTACTACCTGTAGAAATTTTGTTTATTTTTTTTTGAAGGGAAGATTCGTCACACTACTCCCATATTCGTGAGCGCGCAAGCTACCCAAACCCACATTTTTGCGCTAATGTTGCACATAAGTTGAACAGTTTGTTCGGCTCACAACCATAATAATTTTGCGGCTGCTTCAGCAGCTTGTACCTTCGATAATCAACCATTACATGAAGGAATTTCTTATGCATCTTGTCAGTAGAGACTATCAGGAAAAACGCAATTTTATCCGCATGAAAGTTGAAACTCCCATTACCATTAATCTCACCAGCCATGATGAAGCCCATCAAGGTGTGTGTATCGATTTAAGTGGTGGAGGTATGTTAGTAGAAGCACCAGCGGCTATACCCATAGGTACTATTGCGGACGTTTCAATTAAATCCGATCATGGGCATAGCCCTATGCTACAAGCACGCGTTGTGGTGAGGCGTGTTGAATCCCGACCGGATACCAAGATGCACCCTTGTTTACTCGGCATGGTAATTACATCGGTGCATACCGACGGCTAACGTCACTTTTTCGGTTAAAGGTTTTAACTACCGATTAACCCTATGCGCCGCACCCTAAAAAATGTGTTTAACAGTGATGTGGTATTGCGTCGCTGTTAACTCAAAGAATTAAGCCAGATTACCGCTCTTTACGATGACGGGATGTTTAGTTCGGCCAAATTCAGACTCTGTGATGAGCATTCACCACAGCGGAGCCGTTTCCTCTAAATTCAGCACTCTTCCCTGCAGTGCTCACCTTTAAAACAAACACCAACGGTTGTTGACTAAAAATCAAACGATTCTTCCCCGCCGTCGTTAAATCCACTGCCAAAATCATCTTCGACAAGGCCATCTTTCACAAGGTATTCCCGCCGCTGCATATAGGCATCGCGCACAAAGACGTACACATCACCGGACATCAACTCTTCCGTTTCTAAAAATCTCGAGCGAAGGTGCGTGCGATCAATTGAAAAAATAGCATAGCGCGCAGTATTCGATTTCAAATGCGATACGGGGTTTAACTCCCAGTCCAAGGGCATGCCTATAGCTTCCGCTACAGTATAGGAACCTAGAAAGGGCAGCACTATGTAAGGCCCCTGAGGCAGCCCCCAACCCGACAAAGTTTGCCCAAAATCTTCGCGTTCGGTTTCTTCTAGCCCGGCATGTTTCGCAACATCGAATATACCCGCTATACCTACGGTCGAATTGATAACCAATCGGCTAGCGTCGGTACCCGCGGCTTTCCACTTCCATTGCAGCACATCATTAAAAACATCTCGTACTTCATTTAAATTGGAAAACACATTATCAATACCAGTTTCCATGGCATCTGGCGTTATTGCGATATAACCCACTGCGACTGGTTTAAGTAACCAACGGTCAAGCGTCATATTAAAATCAAAAACCGCACGATTATACTGCTCAAATGGATCAATACTGTCGTGCTGCCTCGTTTCGCTTGTGTTATCAGCAGCGCCTGCCGTCACAATCGTTTCATTATCCACTGCATTTGGCGCTTGAGATGTCGCGCAACCACACATTATCACCATGACGATATATAAAAACAGCGCCAAAAAACGCCCAAATCCCTTTCGGATGTTACTATTTTGTCTCATGCCTTGCCTCATGCAATGTACATCTAACCCCAGGTAAAATGGCATCAACCCGTTATGTCGACTATTTGTTGCCACTGCTTGTTTAAACGCTTATCCGAGACAGGAAACTGGGTTTTTAATTCCTGCGCAAAAAGCGATACACGAAGTTCTTCTGTCATCCACCGGTAGTCACGCCAACACGTTATCTCTTCGTAGCGCGCATGCCCCATACGCTCCAAATGGTCTTTATGACGCCGCCAATGCCCTTCAAGAGCGGCAATATGCGTTTTGTCTCTTTGCGTATTTTGCGGTGCTTTTTCTAACCGCGCCAGAATAGCACGTAGATAGCGAGGAAAATGTTGCAGCCATTTCCACGGTGTGGACTGTAAAAAACCGGGCAAGAATAACTCACTGAGCTGATAATTGATGTCGCCAAATGTAAACGCCAATACCAGTGCGTTTTTATTCGCTTTCATTTGTTTTTTAATTTCAACCGCTAAGGGTAAAACCTCAATTAGGAGGTTTTCATAGTCTCGAGCGATATCGACAATATGCACCCGCCCTTTCTCAACATACTGTTTAAAAGTGTCTTCATCTCGCACGGTGCTTGGGTCAACCTCTGCAAAGCAAGCACGTGCAACGGTGGCCATAATAATATCGTCTATTACTTGATCTCTATGCCCTAAATTCAGTACCGCTAGACCAATGTCTTTCCCTCTGAGCACTTCTTTACGTAAATACTTTACCGTGGGCGATAAAGATAAACGCGCTAAACGAACGACCCCTTGCCGTGTTTGGCTACGAGCCTCTAAGGGGTTATCGATAACCGAGATGGCAACATTTTCACCTTTATCGACGAGTGAGGGAAACCCTTTAACTTGAACACCCCCACGCGGCATCTGAACCTCCGTTGGAAGTGTGTGGAAATCCCACGTGTTCACGACCTCGCGTTCAACCTTATGGTGAACGGAACTCAACGTTTGCTTCACTTGCTGACGATAACGCTCGCGCAATTTATCGAGGTCACGATCACGGTCGATGATGTCGCCAACCGCATCCACCACTTGAATATTCATACGGTAAAAATAATCGAGATCACTAAGTGCCCAATCAGCCTCGGTGATTTTAACATCCACCAGTTGCTGTAACACTTCACCTAGGTGATCGTGTAATGCTCGCTTACTCGGCTGTAATTTTGCTAACGCTCTATCAACATACTGCGGCACCGGCACTAATTTTTTACGGATAGCTTTTGGTAAGCTTTTTAGCATCGCGATACACTTTTCCCGCAATAACCCTGGCACCAACCACTCTAGCCGCCCTTGGGGCAATACATGTAAGAACTCAACCGGTATACGCACGCTAACGCCATCGTCTAGGTGTCCTGGCTCAAAATGATAATAAAGCGGCAAACTCAAACCATCACATTCCAACAGGCTTGGAAACTGTGCTTCGGTCACATCAGTAGCCGAATGCAGCATTAATTGCTCGCGCTCCAACTTTAAGAGTGCAGGTGCGTCTTCCTCGGCCTTCTTTCGCCAATGTTCAAACCCCGCAAGCGTGGTAATGTCGTCGGGTATAACCGCATCATAGAAATCATAGACAACTTCATCATCGACTAAAATATCACGACGACGCGCCTTGGCTTCAAGTATTTGTACTTCATTTAACAACCACTCGTTGTAGATAAAGAAATGACCACTATTGCTTTCGTTCGCTGTGTTTTTTCTTAACTGTATTTCCTTTTCGAGAAGCTTGCGCAAGGATTTGTGCTTGGCATAACGGCCCTCAACTAGCGCCTGCCGAATAAATAATCGTCTAGACTCTGCCTTATCGATCTTGTTGTACGCTACGCGTTTTTTCTCTACCAGTACGAGACCGAATAGCGTTATACGATCATAGGCCATCACTTGGCCACTTAACGCATCATAAAATGGCTCATGATAATGATGTTTAACTAAATGTGTGCTGTTATCGAGCGCCCAGTTGGGTTCTATCTTCGCCACCATGTGCGCAAATAACTGACTTGTTTCAATATACTCCGCACCCATCAACCATTTCGGTCGTTTTTTATTCTGGGACGACCCTGGAAATATCTGAAACTTTCGGTTTCGGCTGCCCAAGTATTCCGTCACGGCACGCCCTTTGGGTTTATCGCCTTTGGTGCCAGCACTCTTGGTTTCTTCGTTTTTCAAACCTAAATTCGAAAGTAAACCCGTGACCAGCGCGCGATGTATCGACTCGTAACTGGCGGCTTCACTATTTTCAGTAAATTTAAGTGATTTGACTGCTAAACGCAGTTGATGATGTAAGTCGCGCCACTCGCGCACCCGCAAGTAATTAATAAACTCAGACTTACACAGTTTTCGTAACTGATTCTGCGACAGCTCTTGGCGCTGCTCTTCCAGGTAACGCCATAAATTCACCAGAGCGCTAAAATCAGAATTTTCATCCCAAAATCGACGGTGTTTTTCATCGGCGGCTTGGCGCTTTTCGTTGGGCCTATCGCGCGGGTCCTGAATACTTAGGCCGCTGATAATAATTAGAATTTCAGTTAAACAGCCCTGTTTTGCCGCAGCTATTACGATACGAGCAAAACGCGGGTCTACCGGCAAGCCTTGTAGTTGTCGACCTAGAGATGTGACATGCCCGCGCTTATCGACGGCTTGCAGCTCTTCGAGCAATGTATAGCCATCATTCACTAACCGGTTTTCAGGTTTTTCTACAAAGGGGAATTTACGCACATCACCAATGCGCAGCTGTAACATTTGCAAAATAACCGCAGCTAAATTGGTTCGCTGAATTTCAGGATCTGTAAACGCTGGGCGGGTATTGAAATCGTCTTCGTCGTACAAACGATAGCAAACCCCTTCTGCCACACGACCACAGCGTCCTTTACGCTGATTTGCACTGGCCTGAGATATAGCCTCAATTGGCAAACGTTGGACTTTCGTTCGTACGCTGTAGCGGCTAATACGCGCACGACCGGGGTCAATAACATACCGAATACCCGGTACAGTAAGCGATGTTTCGGCGACGTTGGTCGCCAATACTACGCGCCGACCCTTATGATTTTGAAAGACGCGGTTTTGCTCCGCTAAACTTAAGCGCGCATAAAGCGGCAATATGTCTAAGTGGGGAAAGCTCGCTGTTTTAATCGCATGAGAGGTTTCTCTAATTTCGCGCTCACCGCTTAGAAACACGAGAATATCGCCACCGTGCTGTCGAGAACATTTTAAGATTTCGTCTACAGCACCCACTATCGCTTCGGTCACATCTTCATAATCTTCATCCCAAGGACGATAGATTGTTTCAACAGGGAATGTTCGACCAGAAACTTCTATTATGGGGGCTTTTTTATTGCCTAATGTGAAGTGTGTAGAAAATTTTTCTAGGTCTATTGTAGCCGAGGTGACAATGACTTTTAGTTCAGGGCGTTTGACTAATAGACCTTTTAAATACCCCAATAGAAAATCAATATTCAAGCTACGCTCGTGTGCTTCATCAATAATGAGCGTGTCATATTTTAATAACAACGGATCTTGCTGTATTTCAGCAAGCAAAATACCGTCTGTCATTAGTTTTATGTAGGTGCTTTCGTCGGAGTGATCCGAAAAACGAACCTGATAGCCAACCTCATTACCTAGGTTCACCGACAATTCTTCAGCTATTCGGCTCGCAACTGTACGGGCAGCAATTCGACGGGGCTGGGTGTGGCCAATCATGCCTTTTATACCCCGCCCCAATTCTAAGCATATTTTCGGAATCTGTGTGGTTTTACCCGAACCTGTCTCCCCAGCAAGAATCACCACTTGATGGTTCTGTATTTGCTCAGCAATTTCGGCTCTTTTAGCCGAAATTGGTAAGGCGTCATCATAGGTAATAGCCGGTAAACCGGCGTGACGAGACTCTACCCTGGAAATGGCTGCCACGAGCCTATCCCGTAGCTCTTGCGTTTTTTTAGTGGCCGGCTGCTGGCCCAGTTGTTGTTTTTCAACGGTTTGCCATAGTCGCTCTAACCGTTGTTTATCGCGTAAGCTCACCTGTTCTAACGCCGCAATAACCAGCTCGCGGGCTAGGGGTTCTTCATTGGAAGAATCACGTTGAGAAAGGTTTAACGAGGAGTTATCAGGTTTTTCGGAAGATATCATTGGCCATGCGCGCTCTAATTTGAGCGCGCATTATACTGAACTAACGGTGCTTACACACCGCTTATAACGGGCTCTGTTCATGGCGCCACATACAGCCTCGCTACGTCTGTCGAAGTTGACCGATGACGGTTTCGAGGTTCAACCTCGTTGCCCTCATTTGCTCAGCCGACTCGGTAACTTCCCCCGCTTGCTCTGCAGTAACATTGGCGATATCAGTAATACCTGTAATATTCTGGGTAATATCTTCTGCAACGTGCGCCTGCTCTTGCGCAGCGGCCGCAATTAGCTGGTTGACGCCGGTTATTTTATCTACCGCGCCACGAATAGCTTTTAGCATTTCCCCCGCCTCGTTGACTCTATTCATACTTTCTTGCGATTGCTCTCCCCCAGTCTCTATCGCCTTCACCGCTTCCTGCGCGCCATTTTGAACGCTTTCAATCATTTGGTGAATTTCTGCCGTAGATTCCTGGGTACGCTGAGCGAGTGTTCGCACCTCGTCGGCCACTACTGCGAAGCCTCTCCCCTGCTCACCTGCGCGCGCGGCTTCGATGGCGGCGTTAAGCGCGAGTAAATTTGTCTGCTCTGCGATGCCGCGAATAACATCTAACACTTTGCCAACCTCGGTCGTGTCGCGCTCTAAGCTAAGAATCACGTCAGTTGTACTGGAGATATGGTCTTTCATGCGGCTCATTGTGGTAATGGCTGAATTCATGACACGTTCACCACTCACGGCGGCCTCATCGGCATCACTTGAAGCAGACGACGCCTCAGCAGCATGCGTTGCGACTTCTTTCGCCGTAGAGGCCATTTCAGTCATTGCGGAAGCAGCATGATCCGTTCTCGCATATTGATCTTGCGTGCCGCGCTGAATGGCTTGTGACACTTGTGATAAGTGTGTATCCGTACGTTCCAGCTCTTGCATAACGATATAAATATCGTCTGTACTCGCCACTAGCTTCTGTCTCAGCCCGTCGATAGAGCGAGCCATTTCACCAAGCTCATCTTCCGACAATCGATCAACCTCAAACTTAAAGTCTCCGTTGGCTAAACGGCGTAGATTTGTGGTCATCATACCTATCGGTTTTGATATTTGTTGATGACCAATCATATGCGCACCAAAGCCCACAATGAGTACGGCGATAAAGACAATTACAATACTGGTGGTAATGGCGCTCGCCACTTGAGATTTCAGTGCACTGGAATGCTCTTGAGCTAAACCTTCCATAATATTGGCGGCCTCTTCCAAGTTTTCGGTGGGCTTGCGGTCAAGCCCTCGCACACTGGAGTCGGCGGTTTTATAATCATGGCCCGAGCTAACGAATGTGCCATAAGCGCTGGTGTACGTTGAGTAGATGGCCCCATGCTCACGCTTAAACTCTTCGACCATTCGCTGCGCGTCTGTGGGCAAATCTTTACGCAAAATTTCGGAGGCAAACGACTGGATTTCGGTTTGTAGCCCCTGAAAACGAGACCAGTACTTATCCAAGTCGTTTTTAGTGTGCCCACGAATAAGCACATTCTTCCACTCTTGTACTTGACGCTTGTAATTCAGTGCTGTGCGATCCATAAGGAAAGAGGCCGTCACCTCTTCCTCAAGCATGGCTCGATAATCATCCGTTTGAACACTGAGAATGGTAAAGGTGATAACGGACACCAATCCCACAATTCCGACACTCACAACGCCAAGTAACATTACTTTGGCCCGCAAACTAAGTTGAAGCATTAGTTACTCCCTGAAGGTTTCTTTCAGGATGAGTATAGGCGAAATAAGGGAATCGTCCGTTTTAGAGATCAATTGTGCGCGGTGAACAATTCTCAGCGAAGAAGGGGAGAACGAGTACATGGAGTTTCGGCGCTCAAATGGCTGATTTGGGCGCCGATTATCAGAGGAAGCGGTTTAATCGCTTAGTCTTTTACGTTGCCGTAAGACATTAGGCGCTCATAACGACGATCGAGCAGGGTGTCTATATTTTCGGATTGTAACTGGTCCAACTGTTCGGATAACCGTTCTTTTAAACGCTCGGCCATGAGGTCCATATCGCGATGAGCGCCACCTAGGGGCTCTTCGATTGTCTCATCAATAATGCCTAAATCTTGTAAAATACTGGATGTAACACCCATTGCTTCAGCGGCAAGAGGAGCTTTTTCAACTGTTTTCCAAATAATATTCGCACACCCTTCTGGCGAGATTACGAAGTAAGTTGAATATTGCAGCATGTTGAGATGATCACCCACGCCAATCGCAAGCGCACCACCAGACGAGCCTTCGCCGATAACAGTACAAATAATCGGTGTACGCAAACGCGACATTACAGCCAAGTTTTGAGCAATGGATTCACTAATACCACGCTCTTCACTATCAATGCCAGGGTAAGCGCCTGGTGTGTCGATAAGGGTTAAGACTGGAAGCTTGAAACGCTCGGCCATTTCCATTAATCGTAGAGCTTTACGGTAACCTTCGGGCTTGGGCATACCGAAGTTACGCATGACTTTATCTTTAACAGAGCGTCCCTTTTCTTCACCGATGACCATTACGGGCTTGCCGTTTAAACGGCCTATACCTGAAATAATGGCTTTGTCGTCACCGAAATGACGATCGCCGTGTAGTTCATCCCAATCATCAAAAATACGCGGGATGTAGTCGGCAGTGTAGGGACGTTGAGGGTGTCGAGCGACTTGAACAATTTGCCATGGTGTAAGATTAGAGTAGATACGCTCTGTTAGCTTAGTGCTTTCTTCACGTAATCGGCCTATCTCTTCGCCAATGTTCAAATCGTTATCTGTTCCGACCAATTGAAGCTCTTCAATTTTGCCTTCGAGAACGGCAATCGGTTGTTCGAAATCGAGATAATTTAAATTCATGGTTACTGTTCGACCTTTGCAGCTAAATTGAGCGGAAAACGTGCAGAAAGCCCTTCTAAACGGGCGGGTCTGTCATTAAAGGTGGGCAAGTTTACCACCTGTTTGCCGTGATCATAAAGTCTAATTGCAGCGGTTTATTAACTATGCGTGTGCCCTAAATCACGCACTGATAAACCCATTATCGATTTCGCTCATTCGTTAATCGGTATTTTAATGGTACACGAGCTCTACATTGCTATGCCCATAGAGTATCCGTAAATCCTCCATTAACTCGTCCGTTGGCGCTACAGACCAACAATCGGCCAGAGTATAGCGTGCACCCAAGCTAGCCTTTTGGTATTCGACCCACAAAGTACACGCACCCTTTCTATGCCCTGCCAATACTTTTTGCAGCTGCTGGGCGTAGTTCAGCGGTAGACTTTCACTGTTAAATGCCAATTTTATTGCCCGTACACAGGCCTGACGAGCATCGGTTAGGTCAGACACTTTGTCTGCTCGCATTTTTAAACCGCCGCTGTAGTCGTCATTGCTAACCTGTCCTTCGACGACCAGCATTGCGTCTTTAACCAGTTTGTCCCTATATTCGTTGTAGGTGTCTGCAAATACAGCGATCTCTAAACGACCGGTTCTATCGTCTAAAGTAATGAACGCCATGGTATCACCACGTTTGGTTTTCATAACCCGAAACGCAACGACTAACCCAGCCACTGTTTGTTTGCCTTTATCCCCTTTTAACTGTGCGATACGGGAGGATACAAAGTTAGACAGTTCTTGCTCGTATTCATCAATAGGGTGACCAGTAAGGTATAGGCCGAGGGTTTCTTTTTCGCCGTTTAGGCGGTCTTTAATACTCCAGCGACGCACACGGTGAAAATCTTGATAAACTGACTTGTTGTCATCGCCACTTGGCACGACCTCTCCGAATAGGTCACTCATCCCAGCACTGGCATTGGCCGATTTTTGTTCTGCAGCTTTAACCGCCTCCGCTATGGCAACATACATAACGGCTCGGTCGTAATCGATATCCAGACCTGGGCCAATTTTGTCGAAAGCGCCACTGCGCACTAAGGCTTCAAGGGCTCGCTTGTTAACTTTACGCCCGTCTACTCGAGCGCAAAAATCAAATAAATCTGTGAACGGGCCATTTGCTCGAGCGTCTATAATATTCTCGACAGGGCCTTCTCCTAAGCCTTTTATCGCGCCTAAACCATAAATAATATTGTCGTCGTCATCGACCGTAAACTGAAATTCTCCATTATTGACGTCCGGCGGCAATAACGGCATTTTCATGTTGCGGCATTCTTCAATGAAGGTCACAACCTTGTCAGTTTTGTCCATATCCGACGACATGGTGGCAGCCATAAAATGTGCAGGGTAATGCGCTTTTAGCCACGCCGTTTGATAAGACACCAAAGCATATGCTGCCGAATGCGATTTGTTAAATCCGTAACCCGCAAACTTCTCAACAAGGTCGAAAATTTTAATCGCTAGCGTTGGATCAATACCCAAACTCTTGGCGCCGTTCTCAAAACTTTCGCGCTGCTTGGCCATTTCCTCTGGCTTCTTTTTACCCATTGCACGACGCAGTAAATCTGCACCACCAAGACTATAACCGGCGAGCACTTGGGCAATTTGCATCACTTGTTCTTGATACACGATAACGCCATAAGTCGGCTCTAAAATTGGCTTAAGGCTGTCATGCTGATAGGTGGCATCGGGGTAAGCCACTTTTGCGCGGCCGTGCTTACGATTAATAAAATCGTCAACCATGCCAGACTGCAAGGGGCCGGGACGAAACAGCGCCACAAGTGCGATCATTTCTTCGAGGGTATCGGGTTGTAACCGCTTAATAAGATCTTTCATGCCGCGTGATTCTAACTGGAATACAGCGGTAGTCTCCGCGCGCTTGAGCATGGCGAATGTCTGGGCGTCGTCGAGCGGTATGGTGGTGATATCCAGCGGCAGCTCACCAAGGGTCTCTCGGCGGCAATCAATCATTTTTATCGCCCAGTCAATAATCGTGAGCGTGCGTAAGCCAAGGAAGTCGAACTTAACAAGGCCCGCATCTTCTACGTCATTTTTGTCAAACTGGGTAACCAAACCGCTACCGGTTTCGTCACAGTATAAGGGTGCAAAATCAACGAGCTTCGTTGGTGCTATCACCACACCACCCGCATGTTTACCAACGTTTCGAGTAACGCCTTCTAGCTGTAAGGCGACATCCCAAATTTCTTGCCCATCACCGTCGTTTTTTAAAAATTCCTGTAAAATGTCTTCTTGTTCATACGCTTTGGTAAGCGTCATACCTACATCAGGAGGAATCATTTTGGAAAGTTTGTCGGCTAAACCGTACGATTTTCCTTGAACACGCGCAACATCTCGCACCACTGCTTTAGCGGCCATAGTACCAAAAGTGATGATCTGAGAAACCGCATCTCTCCCGTAATTGTCAGCCACGTAGCCGATAACTTTGTCACGATCTTCCATACAAAAATCGATATCAAAATCCGGCATCGATACTCGCTCAGGGTTCAAAAACCGCTCGAAAAGGAGATCGTACTGTAAGGGGTCTAGATCGGTAATGTCGAGCACGTAAGCGACCAGGGAACCCGCACCAGAACCACGCCCAGGCCCAACGGGAATTTTATGGTCTTTCGCCCACTGAATAAAATCCATTACGATAAGAAAGTAACCAGGGAAACCCATCTGGATTATGATGTCTAATTCAAATTTCAAACGGTCGAGGTAATCTTGCTTTCGAACGTTGTAGTCGCTAGCCTCTACATCAAGAATTTTTAGAAGACGTTTATCTAGGCCGTCGTAACTAATCTTGGCGAAGTATTCATTTTCTGTTAACCCGTCAGGAATCGGATATTCAGGCAGGTAATACTTGCCGAGCTCAATTTCGAGGTTACAACGTTTTGCGAGTTCTAAGGTATTTTCTAACGCTTCGGGAATATCTGAGAAAAGCTCAGCCATTTCTGACGCCGTTCGAAAATATTGCTGATCACTATATTTTCGTTCACGACGAGGGTCATCCAGCGCCCTACCTTCACCAATGCACACTCGCGCCTCGTGCACTTCATGTTGGGATGAGTCGAGAAAACGAACGTCGTTGGTAGCAACAACCGGACAGCCGACATCTGACGCGAGGTCGACAGCACGATGTAAGTATAATTCGTCGTGCTCACGCCCTGTACGTTGTAACTCTATATAAAAGGCATCTGGAAAAATCGCCATCCATGCCAATAATTGTGTTTTTGCCTCTTCAAGCTTTCCTGTCACTAACAACTGGCCAATATCACCAAATTTCGCTCCCGAAAGCGCTATAACGCCCGATGAATGTTCTTTTAACCATTCCGGATCGAGATAGGGTTCTCCATGGTATTGACCTTCCTGATAGGAGCGAGAAATCAGTGCGGTTATGTTTTTATAACCTTCGACATTACGCGCAAACAAGGTAATGAGGGGTGGACGAATATCGTCATCGCTACTGTGTAGACGAAAATCGCAACCACATATAGGTTTTACCCCAGCACCTTGTGCCGCTCGGTAAAACTTCAATAAACCAAAAAAATTATGTAAATCACTTATGCCACACGCCGGCATCCCTTCGCTGACCACCCGTGCCAAAAGCGGTTTCACGCGAACAATACTGTCGACTAATGAAAATTCCGTGCGAACACGTAAATGTACAAATTTTACACTCATAAAATAGGAAGACTTAGCTATAGAGGGAGGGCCTGCAATATTACTACAAAGCATCGAACTAAAACGCTCTAGTGACCGTTAACTTTGCGTGGCGTCACGTCATTCAACGCCAATTATTACCGGTAAGACTAGTACCTCGTGACCATAAATGCTTCTGAAAGTTACCTGAAAGAGGGAAAAGCAGTCTATTACCGCCCCTTAATCTCCAAGCATGCTACGAAAAAAATAGAAGCCCAATGTAAAAAAGCGCATCTTGCGATGCGCTTCGTGAGTGTTAATATTCAACCCTTGGGTCGCTATTTCAATCGTTTACATACGATAGGTCACACCTAATACCAATCGTCGCTCTTGGTTGACATACTGAGACGGTAGCTGCTTCCATCCCATGTACGCATTTTGATCTTCTTCTGTTAAGTTGATACCTTCAACCGTAACCGATAGATTATCTAATACGTTGTACGTCAATTGCGCGTCCCACTGACCATAGGCATCAAATTTCTCAGTCAGAGTGTAGGGCGAATTCGCAACACCACTATTGGCTCTATCAGGCGAAACAAAGTCATCACGCCAAGAATAGGCAAGACGTGCACTCATCATTTCTGTTTCATAGAAAGCCATTAGGTTGTATGCGTTCTCAGAGACTCCAGGTAAGCCGTAGTTCTGATCGGAATCAGTTGAGGATGTCGTATTTGAGGCCGAATAGGTGTAGTTAAACGACGCGCCAAACCCATTATCCCAGGCTTGCTGAATCTGGAGTTCCATTCCGTTTACACTGCCACCGTCACCGTTTACAGGCTTGGTTACGGGTGCCGTACTGGTACCATCGTCACTCATGGGGTTACCGTCGGCTTCTGTGTGATCGACACTACCGCCTTCGATAAATGAGTCAATTGATTTGAAGAAAAGCCCACCGGATAACATACCGAGCTCGCCAAAATACCATTCGTACATTACATCAACTTGCTTGGCTCGGAAGGGGTCTAATGTTGGGTTACCATCACTTCCCCCAATGAACTGGTAGAACGTTGAGCCAGACTCATCGTTTCGTGTGAAGTTCTTCGAGAAACCTTTACCGAGATCTTGCAAGCTTGGCCGTGCAATAACTTTTGCAGCAGTTACACGCAATTTAGTATCGTCGGTGAGATCCAAGTTGTAGTTCAGACTTGGTAGAACATCCCAGTAAGTTGTTGTTTCCGTCGACGTACCCCAATCCAATAATACACCTTGGCTATTCCAGCCGTCTGATGCTATAGACCACGTAGTCGCTTCGGGGTTGTCAACGGTCGCCTTCGTCACTGAGACAGTTGTACCTACCACCCGTACACCCATGTTTAAGGTATAGGGAATATCAACGCCTTCAAAATCGAATTCAGAGTAAAACGCGTCCGTGACTTGTTCCACTTTCCAAGATTCGAAAGGCACTTGGAACCAGCTCCCTGGGGTGTTTGGCGTTAAACTCGCACGCCAGGCCTCTACACCTGAGGTAATTTGTGATGCATCGCTTACGACTAGGTCCCGTGTGTTATAGGCTCCACTTGAGTAGAAGTCCGAAACAACGGTCGACCGGCCAGGATTCTCAGCATATGTTTCCCACGGTAAGTAGCCCGGTGAGTTTCTCCAGCGCTCCCAATCGATATCAGTATCAATACCATACAGCGAAACAGACATTGGACGAGCAAGATATACAACTTCGTCGTCCTCATCCAAGGCGTACGCTTTGCCGCCAGGATCTGCAGCAAACCAATTAGGTGCAGCAGCTTCAAAAGCAGCAACCACCGCGGGATCAGTTACATCACCATCAGCGTCGGTTATATAGAGTCGCTCAAGCAGATCAAAAGACTTGGAGCCAATCGCGGCATCCATAAAGTACCCATAAGGCCCGAAAGTTTGGTTATCATCAAAACCATCGCCATTGATATCGCATGTTCTGCCGGCAGGTAACCCGCCGTTGCCGCATAGATCGTAATAAACGGCTTCGCGAATACCGACATTATTCATATTTTCGCCTGGCGCAACATTGGGGTTGAATGTTGTTGCGGAAGCAATTGATCCGTCTGAGTTGTACAACGTAGGGCTCATAGCGCCTTCTGTCTGGCTGTAATCAGACATATAACGCAACTCATCAAATTCAGTTGTTTCATTAGCGTGACGGAAACCAAATTTCATTGTCTTTAAACGGTTACCATCTATATCGATCTCAACATCGCCACGTACCGCAATATTGTCAACCTTAGCCGTCGATCCCAACGCCCAATGGGACTTATACAACAGCCCATTAACGTCCGATAAGGATTGAGTGTCCTCGAAACCAATTACCGGCATACCACCCGATGAAGAGTCATAGAAGAATACGGAGTTTACTGGAGCAGAAGGGTTACCTGCAGGGCTTGGTCCCCAACCTGTTGGGGTGCCTCCGGCATCCCCATCGGTGCCTACCCAGCGAGTCATCCGATATTGATCGAAACGAGTATCCGCATAGCCTGCGCGCTGATCAACCTCTGAAGTAGCATAGGTAATATCGCCCGATAGCGTAACCCGATCATTAGGCGTTGCATTAATTTTAAATACAAAGTTATCAGAAGTGCTTTCAAATACTTCGCCCGCAGAATTCGTTTCACCTTCGCCCATGGAAACTCGGGCACCAGTGAGAATATTGAAGTCTTGGCCAACATCAAGCAATGTTGCGTCAACAACCTCGTCTCGATCATTTAGGTTGTCATTGTTATCCCGAAACGTGTGCTTTACGGTATAGCTTTCGGCAGTAATATTTAAGTCAGAGTGAAACCAATCGAAACCAAGTGTAACGGAATCGCTAACATTCCACGCCAAGTTTAACGAAGCCCCTACACGCTCACGCTCCATTTGGTGGTCAGAAATATAGGCTAAAGCCGGTGCGACGTAATTCTCCCCAGCATTGCTAGACATAATCGGCAACGTAACTTCTTCGCCGTCACCATCAGTAGTCGTATAAGTCGACGGCATAGTTATCATGCGAACACCACGTGTATTCGCATCGTAAACATCTGTCGCAACTGTTTTTTGGTTAGCCGTTAACGAAACTATAGCGGCGAAATCATCCCACGCCTTGCCGGCAACAATAAAACCTGATGGGCTTACTTCACTCGAGGTGGAACCTTGATCAAGCTTGAGATTAGCTGCGAATAAGGTGTCTTTCAACATTAAAGGATCGCGCGTTTTTAAATTGACTACGCCCCCCATACCACCTTCGATAATTGATGCAGTAGGCGATTTATAGACTTCTAACCCGCCCAATAGCTCTGAAGGAATCCCCTCCAAAGAACCACCATATTCCGTTTTTGCTTCTCCGATTTGGAAGTACTCCATTCCGGATACAAAACCATTCCCATTCAATAAGGTTACGTTTTGACTTAAACCACGGATACGCACCTTGGTGCCTTCACCATCACGCCGATCGATTTGTACGCCGGGTAATCGTTGCAGAGATTCCGCGACGTTTTGATCAGGCATTTTACCAATATCGTCAGCGGTAATGGCTTCTACAATTTGATTGGACTCACGCTTAATATCAATAGACCGTTCCAACGAACTCCTAATCCCACGAACGATCAATTCTTCCTCCATCGGGTCATCTTGCGCGACGACCAAACCCGCTGACGCAAGTAAACACGAAGAGATACTCGTGACGAGCAATTTCTTCTTAAAATTAGCTGGATAAGCTCCCATTATTTTCTCCTTAGCACATTAGATATTATTGTTTTAAATAGCGAAGATCATGCGGCAACTAAACAGAGCAATAAGCCTGCACCCAAAAAACCAAATCATGCATATAAATTTAGCCAAGAAAATATTAGCTAAGCCATACTGCCAACCAAACAATACAGCATATTTATCGATTTAGTCGCAAGCCAATATATAACCTTATTAACAGCACTATTTTTATCGTTTATAAGGCTTTACTGAGAGCTCTAGTTAATCTTTTTCAGAATTCTATTTAAATACAATTAAACATCCCCACACAAATACATTTACCGTATCAATAAAGGCGCTCACATAAAAATATCGTATAGACTAGAAATATAAAAATCGAGTCGGCGGAATTGTTTCGGATCAACCAGAAAGAATAGCGCCTCTAATGTCGAGCTATAGCATAATAAACCACGCTTCGAGCGCTAAAGAAAACGAAGAGATAAAGGCTAAAATAAGTATGGCCACTACCTAAATCGTAGAAGAATTAAAGGTATAACAGAATAAGATCTAAGAGAGAGTAAAACGGCCATAAAAGAGAGGCGGAATTAGCAACGACTATTAATCATCAATAGGAATAAGTTGACGAGCATCAAGAAAGTAGAATTATTTTGATTGTAATAAGCAGGTTTATTTTTTCTCATACAGTTTTACTCAGGATTTACTCCAACTACCGCAATCTCAATAAACGATGTAGCGTTATCGGTTCGCGTTTCGCCAAAAAACTTGAACCTCCAAAGACACTTTTACTCACGACAATAATTAAAGCAACGGGCACGGCTCATTAACAGTACCAAAAGAATACAATACACATTATAAAATGCGGGCAAACCCATC
>Ga0065722_101783_pt1 | contig 77985 bp, 73 predicted proteins | sample BansetMetagenome_FD_59109 | JGI IMG/M metagenome (GOLD analysis project Ga0065722, IMG submission 59109) | Bankia setacea gill microbial communities from Puget Sound, Washington, USA - Caecum Enriched | ecosystem: Host-associated > Mollusca > Digestive system > Ceca | place: United States... | reverse complement strand
GGCTCAAAGAGCAATACAACATCAATGGGATACCCTCCCAAGCTACCTCTTGTTAGCGGCAGATTTTCTGGCTACTTTAGTTATAGCTTATTAACAAGCGAATGCATCAAGTTGTAGTTGCAATGACTATTGTGATGGGAATTTTGTCGGCGAAACAAACAATACCAGGGGAATTCAAATCAATTGAATCTTAAAAATCTTTTTAATAGCACAAAACAAGATTAATCGAACAATTTAGCCTGCTCTAATAACGTTTTGACTGGCCCGAAAGACCTCCGATGAATATCGCAGGGCCCCAGTTTTTGAAGGGCGCTCATATGAAGCTTAGTGGGGTAGCCTTTGTGTTGAGAAAAACCATAGCCAGGATACTCAGTTTCTAAGACCGCCATCTCTCGATCACGCGTTACTTTGGCCAAAATTGACGCTGCGCTAATCTCGGCTATTTTAGTATCACCCTTAATAATCGCCTCGGCAGAATATTGCCATTTTGGCAGACGATTTCCGTCCACCAATACATGGGTCGGCTGAACAGAAAGCGCTTCAACCGCGCGCTTCATCGCCAGCATGCTGGCCTGTAAGATATTAATATTGTCAATTTCTTCGACTGACGCTCGAGCGACTGCAAAACTTATACTTCGCTCTTGGATGAGTTCAAATAACGCATCACGCTTTTTTTCCGATAATTTTTTCGAATCAGCTAAACCTTCAATACCGTGATCTAACCCAAGCACAACAGCGGCGGCAACAACATCGCCTGCTAACGGCCCGCGCCCTACTTCATCAACACCCGCTATACACGTGTTTGGCTTAAGCATTCGTATTTTTATCGCGTTTAGTCGCTACTAGCGTACAAACGGCATCCGCCGATGCCTTATCCGCATTTTTTCGTAACGATAAATGAATTTTATCAAATTCAACTAGCAATGTTTTTACACTATTAACGTTCACTAGATATTCATTTAATGCATTGGCAATATTTTCGGCAGTTGCCTCGCGTTGCAATAACTCCGGCACCAACAACCTTTTTGCTAAAAGATTAGGCAAGCCGACGTAGGCGCTTTTCACTAATCGACTCAATACCCACCAAGAGAAAGCTCCCATTTTGTAAGCAATCACCATTGGTTTTTTTAGTAACATAGCTTCTAAAGTTGTAGTGCCTGAAGCCATCAATACAATATCCGCCGAAGCCATTACCTCGTGAGATTGCTTTAAAAAAACCGTTAGTGGCAGCTGAGGGAATTTAGTCGCAATACTTTCTATCTGAGATTTTCGCTTTTCATTGGCCGCAGCCACCACAAAGCGTAACGTAAAGACATCTGCGTTTAGCTGTGAACTATTGATTGCCATAAGCTGAAGTGCTGAATGAAAAAAAGTTTCGCATAACTGAGAGACTTCTCCAGCACGACTTCCCGGTAAAATTGCTATCGTTTTGACCGCATTTGACACAGGAAGACACAATGTTTTTTGGGCTGCTATTCGATCTACGTCTAGCGGTATCTCATCTGCTAATGTGTGGCCCACACATACCACTCGAACGTTATGATCACGATAAAATTGTTCTTCGAACGGGAATAACGTCAACATTAAATCAACAGCTCGTGCTATTTTTTTAACTCTTCCTTGGCGCCACGCCCACACAGAAGGGCTAACGTAATGCGCGGTAAGAACACCCGCCTTACGGAGTTTTTCTTCCAGTGTTAGATTAAAGTCCGGCGCGTCTACGCCAACAAAGATATCAGGTGGGTTTTGAATAAAATGTTGACACAGCTGTTTTCGGATCGACAACAATTCAGGTAGTCGTTTTAATGGATCGATTAAGCCCATAACGGCGAGTCGTTCCATATCATGTAACGATTTAAAGCCGAGAGCGGTCATGCGCGGGCCACCTACACCCTCAAAAATACAATTCGGGTAACGACGCTGCAACTCTGCCATCAAACCCGCGCCTAATATATCGCCAGATGTCTCACCAACAACAATCCCTACACGTGTTAGTAAAGAGTTACCGCCAACCGCCTTACTCATCAACGAACAATTCCACGAGTAGAATTTTTAAGCGAATCAATCAAACGATTAAGGCAAGGCACTTCATTCGCCATAATTTCAAGCTCCTCAATTGCCTTTTCAAGCGTAAGCCCACGGCGATAAATAACTTTAAACGCCTTGCTCAACGCGGATATTTCCGCTTTATCAAAACCTCGACGCTTCAAACCTTCCATATTGATACTACGTGCAGCGGCTGGCGCACCGGCAACCATCATGTAAGCGGGAATATCTTTACCCACGGCGCTGCCCATTCCGGTAAAACCATAGGCGCCAATACGGCAAAATTGATGGACTAGAGTATAGCCACTAAGAATTGCGTAATCATCAACGATAACGTGCCCCGCCAACGCGGAATTATTCACCAAAATACAATGATTACCTATTACGCTATCGTGACCAATATGTACGTAAGCCATAATTAAGTTATCGTGTCCAATAACGGTTTCACTACGGTCTTGTACGGTACCGCGGTGAATCGTTACTCCTTCTCGTATAATATTATTGTCACCAATAATTAAACGAGTCGGCTCACCGTTGTACTTTAGATCCGGGGTAGATTCTCCAACACTCGAAAATTGGAATATTTGGTTGTTTTTTCCAATTTCCGTTGGCCCCTTAAGTACCACATGAGACGCTATTACTGTTCCTTCGCCTACGACAACATCTGGTCCAATCGTTGTCCAAGGACCGACCGAGACCCCTGTGGCCAACTGTGCTGAGGGATCAATAATCGCTTGTGGGTGTATTAAAGGCTCAGACATAACTGAATTTCCGAAGGTTTATTTCAGTTTAACCAACAGCCCGATCGGCACACATAATGATGGCATTCGTCACTAACTTACCTTCAACTTTCGCTGAACACTCGAACTTCCATATGCCACGTTTCACAGACATAACCTTCGCCTCAAAATACACCTGATCACCTGGTACTACTTGTCGCTTAAAACGAACTTTATCAATACCCGCGAAAAGATAAAGAGAGCCCTCATCCGGAGTTTTATTCATGGTTTTAAAACCTAAAACACCGCAAGCCTGCGCCATAGCCTCAACTAACATCACACCAGGAAATACCGGGAAATGAGGGAAGTGACCTTGAAAAACCTCTTCATTAATGGAAATGTTTTTATAGGCAACGATTGATTCACCTTCAACCAATTCTACTACACGGTCAATAAGCAAAAATGGGTAGCGATGCGGTAAGTATTTACGAATTTCTAGTATATCCAACATAGATGAGCCCCCAGTGCTCAGTTCTTTCGAAAACAAGCATAATAAACGAAGGCGCCTCTAGTTAAAGCCGATCAATTAGCTTTAAGCAGACGCGCCTTGATTGAATTTTATTTCTATCGTGTAGAAGCAGCTTTTTCTAAAGCCTTTAATCGCGCCGCCATATCATCTAGCTGCGTATATCTAACAGAATTACGGCGCCACTTTCTAACCTCTTGCACTGGCGGAATGGACGCATAGGCACCCGATTCCGTAATACCCTTGGTAACAATAGTGCCGCCATGAAAATACGTGTTATCCGCGATATCGATATGTCCGTTAATTGCTACCGCCCCAGCAATTTGGCAGTTTTTTCCTATGGTAGTGCTACCGGCGATACCAACACACCCTGCAATAGCAGAACCTTCACCAATTCTAACGCCGTGAGCGATATGCACGAGATTATCAATAATAACGCCATCTTCGATCACGGTATCGGTTAATGCCCCACGATCAATCGATGTATTTGAACCGATTTCTACACGATTACCGATCCGCACACCGCCTAGCTGATGGATTTTAACCCATCCTTTTTGCGTTGGCGCGAAACCAAAGCCATCAGAACCTAGAACAGTGCCGCCATGCACTTTCACGTCGTTACCTAAAAATACACCGGCATAAATAGTCACATTGGCATGTAACAGACATCGATCACCTAGTTGACTTCCATCGCCCACAACACAGCCAGCAGAAATTTCCGTACCCGCACCAATTTTGACGTGCTCGCCAATAACCGCATTTGGGCCAATGCCGACGGAAGGGTCGATAACGGCACTGTCTGCCACAACTGCTGACGGATGAATACCCGGCCTGATGACATTGCGTCGCTCGAAAATACGGCTCAGCTTTGCATAAGCCATATAGGGGTCATCCACTAAAAGCTTATTGCCTTCGAACGTGTCAGACTGTGCGGCCTTAACCACCAAAACACCTGCGCGACAAGCGGGCAAGTGCTTTGCAAATTTATCTTGAGCTAAAAATGTAAGATGATTCCCCTGCGCAAGCTCGAGCGTTTCTATAGCGCTTACTTCGTAGGTAGCTTCACCCACCCACTCACAATCGAGAAACTCCGCTAAATACTTGAGTGAAAAAGATTTAACAGCCATGGAAATCATCCTTAACTCTTATAAGAATTACCGACTAACGAGTTGTTTATAGTGACTTGTCGAGACCAGCGGTTACTTTCGCTGTAATGTCCAATTCAGGCATAACGGTATAAACAGACTGTGGACGTAAAACAATATCAATACCATCCGCTTTCATGATGGTATCCAACACGCCTTGCATTTTCGGTTGAAATTCCTGAGCAAGCTTATTGATTACCGCTGCATTTTCAGCTTGGATTTTTTTTGCAACCAGCTGTAAGTCGGCCTGAACATATTCCATTTTTTTTCGGTGTGAGGCTACCTGCTCTTGTGACCACGTAATGCCCTTAGACTCGGACTCTTTAGCCAGCGCTTTTAAATCGGCCTGCAGACTTTCTATTTGAGTCATCATGCGAGCGTAACCGGCGTCGGCTTTAAGCTTCTCTACGGCTTGCGAAGCAGCTTGGGTGGCCATAATGGCATTTTCATGATTAAAAATGGCAATTTTTCCGGCAAACGCTACGTTTGCGGCGGCCAAGAGTGCAACAACAGCGATGATTTTTCTAATAGTCATAATAGTTTCTCTTGTTTAAAGTTTTTTAAAAACCGGTACCAAATGAGAATTGGAAGGCTTCGGTTCTATCATTTTCATTTTTATGTAATGGCACAGAGTAGCTAAAGGTCATGGGGCCAAAACCCGAAATCCACGTAAAGCCCAAGCCCGCAGACGAACTTAAGTATTCAGGTGAAAATTCATGACAATTGAGTCGGCTGTAATCGTCTGGGCGGCAGTACCCCGAGAAGACGTTACCGGCATCCGCAAATGCCACTAATTGCATCGAGCGCGTATCTTCCAAAAAAGGAATCGGCAGTAAAATTTCTGCGCTAAACTCTGTAATAATATTGCCACCAATAGAGGTTGGGCGACGAGTATCTTTGCTATACATCATTAATTGGCCCGGCTCACACGAAGCCAATACACCACTGGTTAAAGCAGAAGCAGAGGTTGGATCTTCACATAAAATATGGACAGGCATTGCACCCGTTATTTCTGCCGCCTGAGGGTTGCCATCGCGATTTAAATCGGACCACCCGGTTGGTAAAGGCGCGCCGGTTGTTGACGATGTCGCCGTTCGATATTCCCACGCATTAGAACCTCGAGGGCCAAGCGTTGATCGTTCAAACCCTCGAACCGATCCAAAACCACCTGAATAGTAATTTTCGAAAAACGGCAGTTCATCCATACTGTTATAGCCATCACCGTAACCCAACTTCGTTTTTAATCGAAGCGTGAAGTTTCGCGATAAGGGGAAATAAATCTGACCATTGTAGGTCATTTTATAATATTCCATTTCGCTACCAGGAATTGTCGCTTCGAAATTTGCCCGCTGGGAGCTACCTCTAGTTGCCAATATACCGCGATTTAAAGTAATTCGGCTCCAGTTAAACGACAAGGTACCGCTGGAAAACTGACTGCCGTAACGATCGATAAAGCCCGGTAGCACAGGGACAAGCTCGTCATCCGTTATGGCGTAGGTATCAAGATCGAACTCTAAAAACGAGTTATTTTCAAAAGGTATTCCATTAGACCCTTGGTACTTAAGTGAAACATTTTCCCAGTCCGACTGCGTAATATAGCTTCCGCTGGTGTAATCACGAATTTTGGGGCTGCTTATAATTTCTTGTGGTGCGTAGCTTCCCGTATGAATAACTTGGTTGATAAAACCAACACCAAAGCCAACACGAGACACTTCAGAAATTGGGTAGCCAAAATTCATGTCTATCCCGTAGGCATCGGTACTGTAACTAGACACATTAATTTTTGAATAGTCTCTCGTACGGTAGTAAGCGCTAAAGCCGCGGCTAACGCCATCGGGAGTAAAATAGGGGTCGGAATAACCATAGTTATACAAGGTTTGGTAGGTGTTTTTGTTAATGCCAAAACTAACCTGCTTACCCGTACCCAACCAGTTGTTCTGCTGAACGGTTACACCTAAATTAAGACCCGTTGTTTGCGCATAACCGACACTGGCCTGAATACTGCCAGATGCTTGTTCTTCTACCGTATATTCGACATCGACTAAATCGTCTGTACCTGGAACATCAACGGTTTCCACTTGGACTTCTTTAAAATAGCCCAACCGCTCTAGTCGCACCTTTGATTGTTCTATTCGAGCATTAGACGCAGACGAACCTTCCATTTGACGCATTTCACGGCGCAACACTTCGTCGCTCGTTTTCGTATTACCGCGGAAGTTAATACGACGAACGTACACCCGAGAGCTCGGGTCGATAAAAAAGGTTACATCGACCGTATGGTCTTCTTGATTCTTCGTGGGTATACCTTCAACCGTTGCGTTGGTATAGCCCGCGTTCCCCATCATCGTTGTGACGTATTCAGAGGTGTCCGTCATGGATTGCTGAGAAAAAGTTTCCCCTTCACGTAGGAGTACGACACGCCGAATGCGTGACTCAGGAATAATAGGATCGCCCGCAACATCGATTGACTTAACGGTGTAGATTTCACCCTCATTAATATTAAGGGTGATGAATACCTGTGTTTTATCGGGACTAATAGAGATTTGCGTAGAAAGCACTTCAAAATCAAGATAACCGCGATCTAGATAGAAGGACTCTAGCGTTTCGATATCACCCGTTAATTTTTCTTTTGCATACTGATCACTACTGGTGAAGAAAGAGTTCCATTCCGTCGATTTTATTTCAAATAACTCGAACAGTTCTTCGTCAGAATACAGTGAATTACCGACAATATTTAAATGTTTAATACGGGCCGATTTACCTTCATCAACCTGAATATCAATAGCGACCATATTATTCGCTAAGTCTTCCACTGTAGCTTCCACGGAAGCGCCATAACGCGCTCGGGAGACATACTGTCTTTCAAGTTCTCGCGTTATACCTTGGAGTAGATCGTGCTGAAGAATTTCACCTTCACGCAAATCGTTTTCGTCCATCACTTCGGTCAACTGCTCCGTTTTGATGGCTTTATTTCCCTCTATTTCAATCGATTTGATCGAAGGGCGTTCCTGCAATATAACAATTAACACTCCACCTTCGCGCGCAACTTGAACGCCGGAGAAGAACCCCGTAGCAAATAGAGAGCGAATAATATCCCGCACATTTTCTCTATCAACCACATCACCCACCTGCACAGGAAGGGCAGCGAATACTGGGCTAGCGGAAACACGCTGCAGTCCCTCGAGACGGATATCATCCACTCGAAAGTCCTGAGCCATTGTGGGCGCAGCTAACAATAGCAACGCAAAAAGAACCAAGAATCGCTTCATACTAGTAGGGTAACTCAACAAGATATCTTCTTATTTGTTATTAATTAAACGTGCTTATAGCAACTTAAGGGGGCTTCCCTCGAGTCGTTATAAGCGCAAGATGTCGTTATAGAACGCAATGACCATAACACCCATTAACATAGCCAAACCGGCTTGAAAGCCCATCAACTGTATCTTTTCAGATACAGGGCTGCCTTTCACCCATTCGACAAGACAAAACAGTATATGCCCACCATCCAGCACAGGGATGGGCAATAGGTTAAATACACCGAGGAGAACGCTAATATAAGCGAGGACGCTGACGAAGGTCCATATTCCGGCCTCCGCAGAATCGCCGACAACTTTAGCAATGCCTATCGGGCCACTCAAGTTCTTAGTGGATATTTCACCGAAAATTAATTTCTTCAACGACATAAGAACCGTTGAAATAACGTCCCCTGTGTTGATCACAGCCTGCTGGAGGCTTCCAAAAACACCATAATGAGACCGACGAATCATTGATTCGGGCCATGTTTCGGAACTCCAACGAATACCCATGAGGCCGCGTATAGCACCGCTATCGTCTTTTACCTCTGCCGGTGTAACGAGCAGTGTCTTGGGCTCCATTTGGCCCGCACTATTGACGCGCTCAACCACAATTTCCAATTCAACGCCCGCACGCGTCCCTATATAGTCACTCCACTGATCTCCACTTGAGCGTGATAGCCCATCGATGGTGATAACTTTATCTCCCACCTCAAAACCACCTTTAGCCGCAGGGCTGTCGGGCTGAACCATTTCGACAAACAACAAAACCGATGGACGATAAAAACGCATGCCCAAGCCGCTGATAACATCAGGTGCAACCTCGCCTTGAAGCCACTTAACGATGGGCGCTCGAGAGACATAAATGAGTTCGGAATCGGGGTATTTTACGTCGAAACTGATGTGTCCCGTTTCTCCCAACCGGTTTATAAGCTGCATTTCAACATCACGTCGACTCGCAACCGGTTCGTTATCAACGGCAACAATTTCTTGTCCAGCACTTAATCCCGCCATATCAGCAATGGACCCGGATTCTATGTCACCCAATACTGGCGACACAGAGACAGCACCCTGCATAGCCAACAGCCAGTAAAATACGATAGCTAAAAGAAAATTGGCGAGAGGGCCGGCGGATGCGATGGCGATGCGCTGAGCAACTGTTTTTTGAGTGAACGCGTAGGGCAAGTCATCTTCATCGATGTCGTGTTCACGTTCGTCTAGCATTTTGACATAACCACCAAGAGGAATGGCAGATATGGCGAATTCAGTTCCGTGTTTATCTTCCCAGCTCACTAAACGCTTACCGAAACCAACGGAGAACCGCAAAACTCTAACGCCACAGCGTCGTGCGACATAGAAATGACCATACTCATGTACCGTCACCAATATTGTGATCGCAATCAGAAAATACAAAACGGTGGTCAATACATCTATCACAGAGAAAATCTCGTTTTTTTGTTATTAATTGCTGACACGAGCAATAAAAGCGCGCGCACTTTCGCGTGCGAGATGGTCTGCATCTTTGACCGCAGCAAGTGAATCTGGTTCGCTTGCGCGCCAAGATTCCAATACCTCGGCAATCACGTCCGCAATTTGAGTAAAACCTAGGCGCCCATTCAAAAAAGCATCGACGCCAATTTCATTCGCCGCGTTTAAAGCCACTGCGTAGTCCTTCCCTTGCTTCATCGCATCTATCGATAGCCGCAAGCTTGGGAACCGATCAAAATCCGGCGCAGTGAATTCGAGCGCACCAAGGGTATAAAAGTTCAACGGTTCGACATTCGACTCAATACGCGCCGGCCAACCTAGGCAATTCGCTATAGGCGTTCGCATATCCGGCATGCCCATTTGCGCCAAAACAGAGCCATCGGTGTACTCTACCATCGAATGCACAATGCTTTGAGGGTGAATAACAATCTCAATATCGCTTGGCTGCGCCTTAAACAACCAACAAGCCTCAATAAACTCCAACCCCTTGTTCATCATCGTGGCGGAATCCACTGAAATTTTTTGTCCCATCGACCAATTAGGGTGTAAACACGCTTGTTCAGGCGTCTTACCCGCTAGCGCCGCAAGAGGTGTTTGCCGGAAAGGCCCTCCAGAGCCGGTCAACAATATTCTGCGTATACCCGCCGCCTGCAACGATTCGTATTGCCTGGGCATACACTGAAAAATAGCGTTATGCTCGCTATCGATAGGCATTAACGCCGCCCCGTGACGAGAAACAGCGTCGGTAAATAAACGGCCACCCATCACCAGCGATTCTTTGTTCGCCAGTAATACGCGTTTTCCTGCCACTACGGCAGCCATCGTTGAATCTAGACCTGCCGCACCCACTATGGCAGCCATAACGGTATCCACGTCAGCAGAGGATGCGATCTCAACGAGAGCCTTTGCACCCGACAACACTTCCGTTTTACTTCCCGCAGCGTGTAATGCAGTCTTTAACCGCAGCGCTGCGTTCTCATCATTTAATACTGCATATTCAGGGTGGAATTCCAAACACTGCGCAAGCATTCGCGCATCATGCTTATTGGCCCCTAGAGCAAAAATATTATATTTATCAGGATGAGCACGAATAACATCGAGCGTATTCACGCCGATCGAGCCCGTAGAACCTAATACCGATATCTGTTGCATGTGCTATACGACCTTCACTGCCCATTGAGTAGACAGTACAGCCAACGCAAATATAGGCGCCGCAGCGACCAAGCCATCAATACGATCCATAAACCCACCGTGCCCTGGCAACAATGTACCGCTATCTTTCACGCCTTGATGCCGTTTAACCATGCTTTCTACAAGATCACCCAGCACCGAAACAAACGCGGTGGGCAATAGAATGGCGACGAGTGAGGTCCAATTTCCACCGAAAATAGTGAGATTAGCAATTACCCCTAGCACCAGTACAAACACCAAACCACCGGCAACACCTTCCCAGCTTTTACCTGGGCTTACGTTCTTCGCTAATTTCGTTCGGCCAAACGCTCTACCGGTAAAATATGCCCCTATATCGGCAGCGGCAACGGTTGCAACCACCATCAATACCAACCAGCTTCCAGCAGGCTCTGCGCGTAAAAACAATAACGCTAACCATGCCGGCACGAGCACAAAACCGCCCATGAGCAGGCGAACAGGTACGGCACCCCATATAACCGCGCTCGAAGGGTAACCCTGCACCCAAAGCAACGCTACGGCCCACCAAACGGCTGTAGTAACCAAGAGAGCCTTCAAATGCTGAAGTTGATCGGGCGACTGCAAATACCAGCCAATAAACAAACCGACAAACGCAACAACAGCCGTATATACAGTGCGTGTAATGGGGCTTTTAAGCCCTGCAAGTGCCGCCCACTCCCATGCCGCTAGACTAACGACAACACCCGCTAGGATTGCAAAATGCAGCCATGTTCCTATAAACAGAACCGCCAAAAATGGCACCACTAAGGCAACCGCGGTGATAAATCGTTGTTTAAGCACGAGTAGCCTCGTTTTTAAGTTGATCGCCCGTTTTGCCAAAACGGCGCTGACGACTAAAGTAATCATCAACCGCTGCCCTTAACGCAACACCGTCAAATTCAGGCCAAAGCAATTCAGAAAAATAAAGTTCGGCATAGGCCGCCTGCCACAACAAGAAGTTGCTGATGCGCTGCTCGCCGCCGGTACGAATAAGTAAATCTAGAGGAGGAAGTGAAGCTGTACTGACATGCTCGGAAAGGCTTGCCTCAGTTATATCTGTGATGGCCATTTGGCCCATGACAACTTTCTGCGCAAGTATTTGTGCCGATTGGGCAATATCCCAACAACCGCCATAATCGGCCGCTATCACCAGCGTTGAATCACCGCTGTCGGCAATCCTTTCCGCTTCATCAATAGCCTTAAGTAGTTTTTTATCAAACCGAGAACGATTGCCGATAACTTTCAAGGCCACGCCCTCATCAGCTAGCTTTCTAGCCTCTTTTTTGAGGTAGCTATAAAACAACCCCATTAAGGCTTCTACCTCAATGGGCGGTCGACGCCAATTTTCACTACTAAAAGCAAACAACGTAAGCGCTTCCACGCCCTGCTCGCGACACGCACTTAACACATCGCGAATACGTTCTACGCCCGCTTTATGCCCAGCGATCCCAGAGCGGCCCTGTAGTTTAGCCCAACGGTTATTGCCGTCCATAATAATGGCGACGTGGCGGAGAGGGTGCGAATTCACATTATCGGTAACTATCATAACTATGCGGTAAAGCGGCTAACAAATGGCCTACAAACAGAATCAAACGCAAGGGCTGCCGCGCTGACGGAAGGGGCTTGCATTCGACTCACTGTAGATTCCCGCTCACGCAGGAATAAGGACCTAGTAGGCACGTTTTATATTTCCATCAGATCCTTTTCTTTAACCACTAAAGCTTTATCCGCTTCGGCAATATATTTATCGGTAATTTTCTGGATTTCATCCTGCGCTCGACGATCGTCGTCTTCACCAATTTCTTTATCTTTCAGCAGGTCTTTCACGTGTGAGATAGCATCTCTACGAATATTGCGTATTGAGATTCGACCATTCTCCGCTTCAGTACGCGCCTGCTTGATATACCCTTTACGCGACTCTTCTGTTAACGCGGGCATAGGTACCCGTATCAGTTCGCCAGTAGTCACAGGGTTTAAGCCGAGGTCCGACTTCATAATGGCTTTTTCAATTTCCGGCACCATGGACTTCTCCCACGGGCTTAATGACAAGGTACGCGCATCTAGAACCGATACGTTCGCCACCTGAGACAACGGCGTTGGATTGCCATAATAAGATACCATCACACCGTCGAGAATACTGGGATGCGCACGCCCAGTACGTATTTTGTTAAAGTTAACAGCCAACACCTCAACACTTTTAACCATGCGCGCTTCAGCATCTTTCTTAATATCATTTAGCATTCTTTACACCTCGTCTATCGAATCTACTATCAGGGTGCCCTCTTCTTCGCCCACCACAATACTCAGCAATGCACCCGGTTTTGTCATTTGAAATACGCGTACTGGCATCGCATGATCACGACACAGACAAATCGCGGTCAGATCCATAACGCCTAGCTTGTCCTGCAGCAGTTTGTCGTACGTCAGGTAATCATAGCGAGTGGCCGCAGGGTCTTTCACTGGATCCGCGGTATAAACACCATCAACCTTTGTTGCCTTCAGCACAATCTCAGCTTCAACTTCAATTGCACGCAACGCTGCTGCAGAGTCAGTGGTAAAGAAAGGGTTGCCGGTACCGGCGGAGAAAATAACAACTTCACCGTTCTCGAGTAAGCGAATCGCTTTTCGACGGTCATATTGATCCGTTACACCATGCATAGGGATAGCGGACATAACTGTAGACGATATATTGGAACGCTCTAACGCGTCACGCATGGCCAAAGCATTCATGACCGTAGCCAACATACCCATGTGATCACCCGTCACACGGTCCAGACCGGCTTCGCTCAATGCGGCACCGCGAAACAAATTACCACCACCAATAACAAGGCCGACTTGAACACCAATTCCGACCAACTGACCGATTTCCAAAGCCATTTTGTCGAGCACTTTAGGGTCGATTCCAAAACCTTCATCGCCCATCAATTGCTCGCCACTTAACTTAAGCAAAATTCTCTTATATTTGCGATCACGCCCATTTGCCATGTAAGACCCTCTCCTGATTCGACCAATAACTGCCTAAAATTCACCCTACCATTAGGGCAGGACAAATAAATTCGCGAGAGTTTAACAGAAAAAAGGCGGGAGTTGCGTCCCGCCTTTTTCGATTCCGCTTAACTGACTGTAGGCAATCAGGAAGATTTAGAGGCCGCAACCTGCGCTGCAACTTCCGCAGCAAAATCTTCTTCTTTCTTTTCGATGCCTTCACCCACTTCGAAGCGAACAAATCGCACTATTTCAGCGCCAGCTTGCTTCACCAAGTTACCCACGGTAACTTCAGGGTCTTTAACGAACGCCTGCTCTACCAAACTATTCTCTTTCAAGAATTTATTGATACGACCAACCATCATTTTCTCAACAATAGCCTCAGGCTTACCTTCCATATCAGGCTGAGCCTTAATAATGTCTTTTTCCTTATTGACCAAGTCTTCAGACATATCAGAAGGATTAACAACCTGTGGGTTGACAGCTGCAATATGCATCGCAACATCTTTTGCTAGCTCTACAGTACCGCCAGACAACTGAACCAACACCGCAATACGATTGTTAGAATGAACATAAGCACCAACCACACCGCTGTCCGCTTGCGCAAGATCAACACGGCGAATACCGATATTTTCACCGATTTTCTGAACCAGCTCAGAGCGGGTTTTCTCGAGATCGTCGCTTAAAATTGCTTCAACATTTTTAGCTTTTGCGTCGAATGCTTTATTCAAAACAGCACCAACGAACCCTAAGAAGCCTTCATCACGAGCAACAAAATCTGTCTCGCTGTTCACTTCTAGCACAACGGCATAGCTACCATCGTCTGCGACCTTCGCCGCAACTACGCCTTCAGCCGCTGTACGGTCAGCTTTTTTAGCCGCTTTAAGGCCAGAAGCCTTACGTAAATTCTCAATCGCAAGATCAATATCGCCGTCTGTTTCAGCCAACGCTCTCTTACATTCCATCATACCGAGACTGGTACGATCACGAAGCTCTTTCACCAAAGTAGCCGTTACTGCCATCTTCTTAGTCCTCAATTTGTCACGTTAAAAATTTGAAAAAGGGGGCCAAAGCCCCCTTTTTAGATATCAACTGCCAGCAGGCTTATGCACTGACAGGAATCCAGGCATTAACCTTCTGTACTACCTGCTTCACCTGCAACTTCTACGAACTCATCCGCAACGCCGGCAGGAGAATTTTCTTTGATACCCTCTAAACAAGCATCAGCAACAGCGCTAACATAAAGCTTAACAGCACGAATAGCATCATCGTTACCCGGGATAACGTAATCTACGCCAGCAGGATCACTGTTAGTATCAACTACACCAATAACGGGAATACCTAGCTTATTCGCTTCTTGGATAGCAATTCGCTCGTGCTCAACATCTACAACAAACAATGCATCAGGCAAACCGCCCATATCTTTAATACCACCAATAGATAGCTCAAGCTTACCCATGGTGCGGGTACGCATCAGCGCTTCTTTCTTGGTCAATTTTTCGAACGTACCATCTTGACTTTGAACTTCAAGATCACGAAAACGACGAATAGACGCGCGAATGGTCTTATAGTTGGTCAACATACCACCCAACCAACGGTTGCTCACATAAGGCATGCCTGAACGCTCTGCCTGTTCTTTAATAGTCTTTTGAGCCGCTCGCTTAGTACCAACGAAAAGAACTTTTTTCTTTTGGCTTGCCAAGGTTTTGATAATGGCCAAAGCTTCGTTGAAAGCTGGAACAGTGTGCTCCAAGTTGATGATATGAATCTTATTGCGGGCACCAAAAATGTACTGATCCATTTTTGGGTTCCAATAACGGGTTTGGTGGCCGAAGTGGACACCGGCTTGCAACATATCGCGCATGCTTACTGTAGGCATAATAAATTTCCTGTAATCGGGTTAGGCCTCCACATACCCCACCAGCCAACTGCACCACAAAACTCATGGAAGTTTCTGCAACAGCACCCAGGCGGATGTGACGGTATATGTGTGACATTAATAAAATGGTTAGTCCCCGCCAAACAAACGCTATTTCGGCTGGGGCGCGCTTTATACCACAACAACGCACAAACTTAAACCCACACGACATAATCCTCACGCTAACGTCCCAACAATCGTGCCGAAACGATTGGTTTGGTTTAGAATGGCCTCCGCAGATTCAAGCGAAGCATGCCAACGCAATACCCCTACAAACTATAGGCCAAACCATTTTGGCCGCCCAACACCCAAGAGAAAAAGAGACGCTATGCCTGTCACCATCAAAACTCCCGAAGATATCGTCAAAATGCGCATCGCTGGCCGCATGGCCGCCGAAGTATTAGAAATGATCGAAGAACATGTGGTGCCAGGCATTACAACAGCAGAGCTCGACCGCATTTGTCACGATTACATTACTCAAGTTCAAAGCGCCATTCCGGCCCCCCTGAACTATAAAGGGTTTCCTAAGTCCATCTGCACATCCGTCAATCACGTCGTTTGTCACGGAATTCCGTCAGACAAGAAAAAACTGAAAGCCGGCGATATCGTGAATATCGACGTTACCGTTATTGCTGACGGCTATCACGGTGACACCAGCAAAATGTATTTTGTCGGCACTGTCGCCCCACACGCCCACCGCCTATCCAAGGTTACCCAAGAATGTCTCTATAAAGGCATAGAACTCGTAAAACCGGGCTGTCGCCTAGGCGACATTGGCGCAGCCATCCAACAACATGCCGAAAGCAATCATTACACGATTGTTCGAGACTACTGCGGGCACGGCATTGGAAAAGTCTTTCATGAGGAACCGCAAGTTCTCCATTACGGCACCGCTGGCACAGGAATGGAACTACGCGAAGGCATGACCTTCACCATAGAGCCAATGATTAACGCAGGCAAACATCATACAAAACTAAAAGGCGATGGCTGGACGGTCGAAACTCGTGATGGCCGCCTATCAGCCCAATGGGAGCACACTCTCGCGGTAACCGCTACCGGAGTAGAAGTGTTGACTGCACGCAAAGAGGAATCGTTTTAAATATGTCCTTCTCTGCCCCTACGGAAAAAAAAGCACTGCCGTACTGCCATTGCCAGCCATTATTTTTTAACCAATCTCGCTTTCGGGACGATTTAAAAAAAGGCCCCGTAATCAGTGTTTTCAAAGACGCAATATTTGGTGTTAACCAGCATTTTGATACGCGCTTTCAAGAAGGGGACGATATACGGCATTTGATATTTGAGCGTGCGACCTTTATTGACCTAATTCTGCATTACGCATGGCACCAATATCACTGGGACGACGACATCGCGCTTATTGCTGTGGGCGGGTATGGCCGAGCCGAACTGCACCCAAAATCTGATATCGACATATTAATTTTACTTAGCAATAAAGTTAAAAAGAAATACGACGATCAGCTGCAACACCTTGTAACCTTTTTATGGGATATCGGTTTAGACATTGGCTGCAGTGTTCGAAACTTAAAAGAATGCATAAAAATTGCTAAAGAAGATATTACCGTTGCAACCAACCTGATTGAAGCCCGCCGCCTAGCCGGCAACGACATGCTTCGCGACGAACTCCAAGTGCGCACCGGCCCCGACGCAATGTGGCCAGTTGATAAGTTTTTTGAAGCCAAATGTGATGAACAACAAGAGCGCCACGCCAAACATAATTACACCGAATACAACCTAGAGCCCAACATTAAAAACGCACCAGGTGGGCTACGTGACATCCAAACAATCAACTGGGTAGCCAAGCGTTTTTTTGCAGTGCCCGCACTCAACCTACTGTACGGCCAAGATTTTTTCACCGAACAGGAATACGCCATACTACAGCGCGGCGAAGCCTTTTTATGGCGAGTTCGCTACGGCGTTCATATGCTCTCCGGCAGAGCAGAAGAACGACTTTTATTTGAATATCAACGTGAACTCGCCCAACTGTTTGGCTACGAAGATGAAGACAGCAGCCTCGGCGTAGAAAAGTTTATGCGCGAATATTACCGCACAGTTCTCGCACTACGAGAGTTGAACGATGTACTTTTACAACATCTAGGCGAAGTTATCTATTCACGTAAGCGTCAACATAAAATAACCCCTATCAACGAGCGTTTTCAGTTACACGACAATTATATTGAAGTTACCCACGAACGCGTATTCGACGAAACGCCGGGCGCCCTTCTCGAAATATTCCTTATTATGGGGCACAACCCCGCTATCAAAGGGGTTCGACCACCCACCATTCGGTTGTTGCGAGAAAGCCGCGCATTAATTGACGATAAATTTAGAACGACCCCCTCCAACAACAAAATGTTTTTGGAGCTTTTCAATATTGAAAAGGGCCTAGTAAAACAACTACGCCGTATGAGCCGCTACGGCATTCTTGGGCGCTATCTCCCAGCGTGGGGCGACATTACGGGGCAAATGCAACACGACCTTTTCCACCGTTATACCGTCGATGCCCACACACTGCTAGTCATACAAAATTTGCGGGAATTCCGCCACCCTGAATCGGAAAAACAATTTCCGATTGCAGCCCATATAATGAAACGCCGCCAGCACCTTCCACTACTCTATTTGGCCGGCGTGTTTCACGACATTGGCAAAGGTCGCGGCGGCGACCACTCTACCCTCGGCTCCCAAGATGCTATCGACTTCGGTCATCAGCACGGGCTGCGCGGTAAGGACACTCGACTCATTGCGTGGCTGGTCGAAAAACATTTGTTGATGTCTTACGTCTCCCAGAAAAAAGATATTTCAGACCCAGAAGTTATCTACGATTTTGCGCTAGAAGTGGGAGACCAACGTCACCTCGATTATCTCTATGCACTTACTGTGGCCGATATGCGCGGCACCAACCCCGATATATGGAATACATGGCGTGCCAGTCTCATGCGCCAACTGTACATGGAAACCAAACGAGCGCTGCGGCGCGGTTTGGAAAACACCATAGATAAACAGGAAACAATCGAAGAAACTCAACAGCTCGCTCTCGCAAAACTTGCTGACAAAAATCTATCGTCAACGGCTGCACAGCATATTTGGGACGATCTCGGAGATGAATATTTCATTCGAGAATCACATTTAGACATCGCGTGGCAAACAGAAGCAATCATAGCGCACAAAAAAGACGAACCGCTCATAATCGTCAGCGAAACAACCGCACTGGAGTTTGAAGGCGCGACACAAATATTTATTCGAACCAAGGATGAAAGCAATATTTTTACTGCCGTTGCAAACTGCTTGGCCTCACTACAACTCAACATTCAAGATGCTCGGCTTTACTCATCAACAGACGGCTATACCGTGGATACTTTCTACGTACTGGATGACGACGGACAACCTATTGGGGACAACCCTAAACGATACAAAAAAATTGTCGCCGCTCTTTACGAAGAACTCGAACTGCTAGACGAATACACCAACGTTGTACGACAACGAACACCGCGCGCGCTTAAGCAATTTGCCGTTCCGACACAAACGAGCATTAGCAATGATATCGTTAGCGGTTACACCGTTCTCGAAGTGATAAGCCCCGATAGAACAGGGCTACTCGCCACCATTGGCCAAGTATTTATGGACCATAACATCCAACTTCAAAACGCAAAAATTGCGACACTAGGTGAAAGGGTCGAAGATGTATTTTTTGTAACAGATACCGACGGTAACCCTCTCGGTTCTGCCAGCCAGTGTAACGAGTTACAAACAGCAATATGCTCTCGACTAGACCAACGAGTTGAACAAGAATTAGCTTCCTGAGACACCCAGATGAATCCATTGCTACAACAGCTGCACCCCTATCCATTTGAAAAGTTAGGGGCGCTCAAAACCAACATTACGCCGCCGCCGGCTCTCGAACATATCGCACTTTCAATCGGCGAGCCTAAGCATGAACCACCGGCACATGTATTAAACAGGCTTAGTGAGCAACTCTCTAAAGTTGCTCACTACCCGTCAACAAAAGGCTTACCGGAGCTGCGCTCAGCAATGGCGGCCTGGGCAAGTAAGCGCTTTAATTTAACGAATGGCAGTTTATCCCCAGACGACAACATATTGCCCGTTAACGGCACGCGAGAAGCCCTATTTGCGTTTGTACAGGCCAGTATTAATAGTAACTCGCCTCAAAAGCCCAAAGTGCTAATGCCGAACCCTTTCTATCAAATTTATGAGGGCGCTGCACTCTTAGCCGGCGCTGAACCTGTCTTTTTAAATTGCACACCCGAGAATGGTTTTCAACCTGATTACAGCCTTATAGACGACGACACCTGGCGAGACTGCCAGCTACTATTTATTTGTACGCCAGGCAACCCGACCGGCGCAGTCATGAGCATTGAACAACTGCAGGCACTTATTCAGCTCGCCGACAAACATGATTTCATTATTGCAAGCGACGAATGCTACTCCGAGTTATATTTCGACGAAGCCAATCCGCCGGCAGGCTTACTGCAAGCCTGCGCCAATATGGCCCGCGATAACTTCGAGCGCTGTATTGTTTTTCATAGCCTCTCTAAACGATCCAATTTACCCGGCTTACGATCAGGTTTCGTCGCAGGCGATAAGAATTTATTGGCGCCTTTTTTTCAGTATCGCACCTATCACGGAAGTGCAATGCCCGTGCATACACAGCTCGCCAGTATTGCGGCATGGCAAGATGAAGCTCACGTTAAAAGTAATCGTGACTTATACCGCAAAAAATTCGAATGCGTTCTAAGGATACTGGGTGACAGCCTGAGAGTGGAGCGCCCCGAAGCCAGTTTTTATCTTTGGGCTGAAACTCCTATAGCCGATACGGAATTCGCGCAGCGCCTTTTTGCCGAATATAATATAACCGTATTACCCGGCAGTTATTTAGCCCGCGATACCGAAAACGGCAATCCTGGTAAAAACCGTATTCGCATGGCGCTAGTCGCCTCGCTAGAAGAATGCGAACAAGCCGCCATTCGCATACGCGATTTTTGTCAGCAGCTTTAGGCGCTAAAAAATCTTATGCTTAAACAAGAACGTGTAGAGTTTATTCTCTCAGACCTAAAAAAGCGCTACCCTAACCCGCCCATTCCTCTTGACCACAAGGACACCTACACCTTGCTGGTTGCAGTGCTTCTTTCTGCACAATGTACAGATGAACGCGTCAACCAAGTTACGCCCGCGCTCTGGCAACTGGCCGACAACTGTTACGACATGGCGAAACAAAACGTTGACGACATTCGGGCCATCATTCGTCCCTGCGGTCTATCACCGCAGAAATCAAAAGCCATTCAAAAACTATCTGAAATACTTGTGGAAACGTTCAACGGAGAAGTCCCCAATGACATGGAAGCGCTCGAAACGCTTCCCGGCGTTGGACACAAAACAGCAGGAGTGGTGATGGTACAAGCTTTTAACGTACCAGCATTCCCCGTTGACACGCATATACATCGTCTCGCACAACGCTGGGGGCTAACCAATGGTAAAAACGTTACGCAAACGGAAAAAGACCTGAAACGCCTATTCCCCAAAAATCGCTGGAACGATTTGCACCTACAAATTATTTATTACGGTAGAGAATACTGTTCGGCTCGCGGCTGCGACGGAACCGTATGTCCCATTTGCACAACCTGCTACCCAAACCGTAAGAACCCGAAAAAAACACATAAGGCTTAACACGAAGAGGATAAATCAAGCATTCACTCTATCTCACCTCAACGCTTGCACAACATTAATTGAGCGCTCTTTTTGCGCTATCTCAATTTCTTCTCCATAGCTCAGAATATCTTCATCAATGTCGATGATGCGTAATGAACTGCCAGCGCCAATTTGCTATGCTAGCGGCTCGAAAATGGGGCGAAAAACAGGACACATCTACACGTAATCACTATGACCAACATTACCCTGTACGGCATTAAAAATTGCGATACTGTCAAAAAAGCCCGCAAGTGGCTTGAGCAAAACAGTATCGACTATACCTATCACGACTTTCGGCTCGACGGCCTAAAAGCCGAGACGCTATCCGCATGGTTAAATACCATTGGCGCCGAGACACTGATAAACAAACGCAGCACTACATGGAAACAATTATCCGACACCGAAAAACAACGCATTACAAACGGTGAGGCACTGGATATAGTCTTGGCCCAGCCAACGGTAATTAAACGCCCTGTACTAATGCTCGCTAACGATACACTCGTAGGATTCAACGAAAAAATCTATACCGATCAGTTGCTCGGTTAAGGCCTAGCGCCTCTATTTTTTCAACTCTATACCTTTTAACCTTAACCATTAAGGAATTTCAGATGACCAAACTCTACAGTCTAGGCCTTGGTGTCGGCACCCAAAACAGTAACGGTGAATGGCTGGAAGTCTTCTACCCACAACCTATTTTAAATCCTGCTGAAAACGTAGCCACAGCCTTTACCAGCACGCTCGGATACAAGGGCGGCAATCACGCCATTTCGCTCACCGTAGAAAAAGTCGATGCTCTTGCAAAAGCACTCACCGCCGCAGGAGATTCCGAACTAGCCGACTTATGCCGTACGTTACGCTCTAGCATGCGACCACTCGTAGTCACGCTGCTTGAAAGCGATGAGAACCCTAGCTCTGTGCCCGAGGGCTATTTAAAATTACATTTACTCTCACACCGCTTAGTGAAGCCTCACGGTATAAACCTAACGGGCCTCTTTGGTGTTTTGCCAAACGTCGCATGGACCAACGAAGGCGCTATTGATATCAACGACCTTCCAGCACGCCAGCTTAAAGCGCGCATAGAAGGCAAATTACTTAGCGTTGATTGCATCGATAAATTCCCCAAAATGGCAAATTATGTCGTACCTACAGGCGTGCGTATTGCACACACTGCACGCGTTCGACTGGGTGCGCACCTTGGCGAAGGCACCACAATAATGCACGAAGGTTTCGTTAACTTTAACGCCGGAACCCTAGGCACCAGCATGATTGAAGGCCGCATTTCATCTGGCGTCACCGTAGGAGAAGGCTCAGACCTTGGTGGTGGCTGCTCAACGATGGGGACACTCTCTGGCGGCGGTAACATCGTTATCTCAGTCGGCAAAGAAAGCCTTATTGGCGCCAATGCTGGCACCGGTATCCCTTTGGGCGACCGCTGTATTATCGAGTCAGGCTTATATATTACCGCCGGCACAAAACTCGCATTACTCGACGACAAAAACGCCGTGGTCGAACATGTTAAGGCTCGCGATTTGGCGGGTAAAAGCGATCTTCTTTTTCGCCGAAACTCGCTTACGGGTGGCGTAGAGTGCAAAACGAACAAGTCGGCAATAGCGCTTAACGAAGAACTACACGCAAACAACTAATAGCACAACGCCAGCCGCCCTACCCAAGAGCGTACCATTGCGGTACGCTCTTCTTTTTTTAGCCTCTGGAAAAACCCTTTTTATGACTAGCCCAACACTCCAACTCGCTTGCGACCTCATTAGCAGAGCCTCCGTTACACCGGAAGACGCTAACTGCCAAACACTGATGATTGACCGCTTAAGTGCGATAGGTTTCAAAATCGAAAAGCTTCGTTTCGATGATGTCGATAATTTTTGGGCGGTACATGGCGAAAGTGGCCCCATTATGGCGTTTGCCGGCCATACGGATGTCGTCCCCACGGGAGACGAAAAACAATGGAACACGCCACCCTTCGAACCCACCATAAAAAACGGCATGCTCTATGGCCGAGGCGCCGCCGATATGAAAGGTAGTCTCGCAGCCATGATTACCGCATGCGAACGCTTTGTCGCCAAGCACCCCGTTCATCATGGCCGCATTGCCTTTTTAATCACCAGCGATGAAGAAGGCATTGCCGTTAACGGTACCGTAAAAGTAGTGGAATGGTTGGAAGCACGGAACGAAAAAATGAAATGGTGTTTGGTAGGCGAGCCCTCCAGCACCACCCACACCGGTGATGTCATTAAAAATGGTCGCCGCGGCTCATTAGGGTGCGAACTTACGGTGAAAGGCATCCAAGGGCATGTTGCTTACCCGCACCTTGCCAAAAACCCCATTCATATAGCCGCCCCAGCATTTACAGAGCTCTCCACAGAAGAATGGGATAACGGTAACGACTTTTTTCCCGCTACCAGTTTCCAAGTATCCAATTTTAATAGTGGTACAGGCGCAACAAATGTCATTCCGGGTGAAGCCCATGTTGTCTTTAACTTTCGCTTTTCAACCGAAACAACTGCAGAAGCGTTACAAGCGCGCACTGAAGCCATATTGGATAAGCACCAACTAGAATACGATATTCATTGGAACCTTTCAGGCCAGCCTTTTTTAACCGCTGCCGGTGAATTAGTCGACGCAGCTGTTAACGCGATCAAAACGGTAGCCGGTATCGAAACCGAATTATCGACCGCCGGCGGCACGTCGGACGGGCGCTTTATCGCACCCACAGGCGCGCAAGTATTAGAACTTGGCCCCGTTAACAAAACAATCCACCAAATTAATGAATGTGTGAACGTGGAAGATTTAGATAAGCTGAGCGAAATGTATCAAAGTATTCTTACCACTTTAATGACAAAAGGCTAAGCTTAGTTTTTTACATATTAGACGCTCGTAATCCGAAAAACAGGCTCAGATACAAAAACACATGGTTCGTGTAAATGAATTTTTTATTAATCGCCCCATGAGCTTAGCGCACGAGCCTTTAGGGCGATAGACACAATCACATTATTTACACGCCGTTTAGCCTGACAATAACCAGCCCTTACATTAGAAGAATACACATATGAATAACCTAACGCACCTTAACGAAAACGGTGAAGCCCATATGGTTGACGTGGGCGGTAAAGACATAACCCACCGGACCGCCACCGCGTCGAGCACGATCACAATGCAGCCAGAAACACTGGCCATGATCACCGAGGGTAAGCATAAAAAAGGCGATGTTTTTGCCGTCGCACGGATTGCCGGCATACAGGCTGCCAAAAAGTGCAGTGATTTAATCCCCCTTTGTCATCCACTTATGCTGACTAAAATTGCGGTTGAGATACAACCACAACCGGAAAAAAACACAGTCGTTATACGGGCCACTTGCCAGCTCGACGGTAAAACGGGGGTAGAAATGGAAGCACTTACTGCGGCGTCGATTGCGGCCTTAACCATTTATGACATGTGTAAAGCGGTAGATAAGGGCATGATTATTGGCGATACCAAACTGCTCGAAAAAATAGGTGGCAAATCAGGAACGTGGATCGCGAATGTCTAATTCAAATAATACAATCACCCTTTTATATTTCGCTAGTCTTGGCGAAAACTTAGGCACCACCCAAGAAACACTACCGTTAAACGGTATAGCGAACATTGCCGAGCTAATCGCAACGCTAAGCCAACGCGATTCAATTTGGGCAGAACAATTACGCTCAACTAAAATAAAATGTGCCGTCAACCAAACGATTAGGCATTACGAACATCCTTTACAGCACGGCGATGAAGTCGCGTTTTTTCCACCGGTAACGGGAGGCTAAAGTGATACGCGTACAAACTCAAGACTTTGACGTATCCCAAGAGTACACAGCGCTGCGCTGCGCCGGCGACAGTGGCGCGGTTGTCACGTTTGTTGGGCTGGTCCGCGAATTTACGTCCGGCGGCGCTTCTAACAACACCACATTCGAACTACAACATTATCCGGGCATGACAGAAAAAGTGTTAGACAAAATTGAAAGCCAAGCGCACAAGCGGTGGGCCTTGATGGAAACGACAATAATTCATCGCGTTGGCTCACTCCAAACCAACGATCAAATTGTCTTTGTAGGCGTTAGCAGTAAACACCGAGGAAATGCGTTCGCGGCCTGCGAATACATCATGGATATACTTAAAACCCAAGCACCCTTCTGGAAAAAAGAAGGTACGCAATGGGTAGACGCAAAAGACAGCGATCAACAAGCCGCTGAACGCTGGCTAAAACCATGAACAGCCGCTTTAACTGGGTCGCAATAAAAACGCTACTGGTTGAACACTACTCTTCCCCTCTCGAAAAAACCTTTAAGCAATTTCGTGCAGGTGCCATTTTTTTTGTGGCGGGCCTTATCATTATATACATCGCTCACACCTCGATACCTGAATCCGCAAAACAAGAACTGATAATATTGGCTGGACTTGTTATAGGTGGGTGCGGATTTATCGTTGCTCTATTAGCCCACATTAGAATGCTGACCACCCGCATTTATAACTTTATAAACGACAAGAAATCGTTCAAGTAAATGCCTTTAAAGGATAAATATCGAAACGCCCGGACTTCCCCATCAATTGATAACCTGGCTCTCTACCCGCTAAATAAGGCGCTATTTTGGGACGTTTAACCACCACCCTATTTTCCGCCAAACCCAATGCCACCTCGAGAAGCCCCGCCGCATCATTATCATTACCCACAATGTCATGAAAAAACTGCATATCTTTTTTTACTTCAGCCGATTTTTTTCTAGACGGGAACATGGGATCCAGATAAACCACCTGATGCTTGCGGATAACCTCAGACACTAACACCTCCAAGCTATCACCTTTTACTAAATGCATTCGCGATATAATATCCAGAAGTTCCGGATCCTGATCGCACGCATAGTGTAACGCACGATTTAACCCGTCCTCCAATAGCACTCGAACGATGGGCGATCGCTCCACCAATGTCACACGGCAGCCTAGGCTTGCCATCACAAAAGCATCACCACCCATTCCGGCCGTTGCGTCAACCACACTAATATTGGCGGTTTTATTTAACCCAATGGCTTTTGCAATAGCCTGCCCTTTTCCTCCGCCATATTTTCGCCGATGCGCTTTCGCGCCTGAGATAAAATCGACACAACTGGCAACACGATTTTTCGACATTGAAGATGATATAAATATTTTTTCATCTGAAAAATGTAATTCATAATCGGTATTCTGTGCATCGGACACGCCTACCAATTCAAATCCCCATTCCTCCGAGAACGCTTTGGCCTGTAAAATTTTCGACGAATCAGGCTTCGCCACCACAACTATTTTCGGCATCATACCCCCGTAACGCTCCCGCTATCATTATACAGTTTTAACGGTGGTGGTTTTACATGTTCCTGTTTGGCAGCATCTAATAATGCAACGTACACCTGTACAGAAGAAGCTTCGTGCGCATAAACCACTACAGACACATCAGGATCAGCAACGAGCTGCTGCGACAGTAACGCCCGTGCAGCACCAATTTCAATACGTCTGGAATCAACAAACAATTCATTACGACTGTTTACGGTAAAGATTAATGGCGTCGACCAATTATCCATCGATGTACTCGCAGGGCTGCGCACCAAAGACAACGATTGCTCGCGCACGAACGACGCTGTAACAACAAAAAATATGAGCAGGATAAACACGACGTCTAACATAGGGGTGAGATCCACGTCACTTTCAACGGTGTCAGATTTCCACGATTTCCGCATTATTATTTCCCTCTTTTTAGCCTTGATCTCGCTTTTGAAAAAATGCGCTTCCTCCCGGAAGCGCTAAAGGGCACTACTGACAAAATTTTTTCTTCTCTATTTTTCCATTTCAAAGCGGACACGCCTCGTCATACCGTCGAACCGAACCGGCTTGTCATCGTAGATTTTGGGTTGAAAGCGCCAACGAGCCACCGCATCGGTTGCTGATTTTTCAAAAATACCCTCGGGCTCGGCTTGTATAACCCTTATATTATCGGTACCCCCAAACGCCGTGACATCAAACATAACATCAACATAACCACTAATTTCTCGTCGTACCGCCGCGGCAGGGTATCGTGGAGCAGCAAGATACTGGGCGATCGGAACATTCGCACCAAACGACACTTTTAAGGTGTCACTCGTGGCAACTGTATGCCCGGTTTTAGGCAGACTATATTCAATAGTCGTATCGATTTTATCTACGGTTGCGGGAAGCTCCGGCGTATCGGGTATTTCTTTCGGTTTATCTGGCGGCACTGATTTGCGCGTTTCAATAATGGGTTCTTCCCAAAAAACCTCTTGAATAACCGTTGTTTCCGTCTCGTCTATCACAACGTCGGCCATTGCAATTAGACGCTCCATTAAAACCAGTAAGCCCAAGGTTATAATGGCCGCGAGTGGTGCCACCTGCAGCCATCGACTGACACTACCGGTGGCCTCTTCGTCGATACTTATAATAGAAATTTTCTTCTGCATTAGATTATTGCGCATGGATACTCTCCTGTGTGGAACCAGTATTACGTCAGCGGTGCATCTAAAATAAACACAAATGTTTCTGAGACATTTTTTGTTGTAACCGGTATGCCGTCAATTGATAACGGCATAAACCGAAACTCTTTCAATGCAGCGAGTACCGCACGATTAAAAATCGTACTAGGTTCGGCCACAATAATCGTGGGGTTTTCTATATAGCCAAGTGTATTTACATCAAACTGCACAACAACTCGGCCGGTTATATTCCGTTCTATGGCCTTGCGCGGATACTTTGGCGAAACCACCTTAATTGGGATATACCCTTGCACTTCCACGTGTGACCGATCAACGTTTACCCTCTCGATGACAACAGCCTTATCAATATCAAGCGCGTTTTCGATTTCCCCAAAAACTACCATTTGCTCTTCTGGAACCTTCGGTATGTTGACTGTAGTGCGGGGCTTAACCTCACGACGCACTTGTGCAAGTAGTTTCTCGGCCTGTTCTTTTTCGGTCGTAACCGCATACGTTGGGTAATCTATTGCCATCTGCCTTAACATCCATTGAATGCGACTAGCCTTGTTTGCAATTGGCGACTCTGTGGGTACGAGTAGCAATGGCACTTGTGCGGGAATTGGATAGTAGGCGTCATCCCATAGCGTGAGCTTGCCAACGGCCTCTACTTTCATCATTGCAATAGGAGACAAGCTACACATCAACACAGCCGTTACGCCAATTAACTGCCATAGATTTAATCTATTTTTTCGTCTGCAAGGGTCCAACACTCGGTTAATGCGTTCATACAATTCAGAACCACGTAAATAGCTCAATGCGAATGCAGAATGTTTCTGATCACTCGACAGCTCTAGCAAGTCATCCGCATATTCCGCTCGACAGTTAAAGCTTTCAACAACACGATCGTCACACGCTACCTCGGCATAAACATTTAGATGCCGGCTTACAATCCACACAAAGGGTATTGGCCAAGCCACAACGCAGACAAATCTTATAACCATTTTTACCAGCCAATCATTGCGCTCGATATGTGCAAGCTCGTGCGCGAGCACCCGCTCTAACCTGTCCGCTGTCCATGTTTCATAACAACTCGGCAACAACAAAATGGGCGCTTTCCATTTCCAAACCAACGGTGTTTGAAGCTGATGGCTTATTTTTATATGAGGGCGCCTATTACCCGTTTTTATATGAATTTCAATTTTCTGTAGCGCCCTCACTAAACCTTTTTTTTCGGTCTTGTTTAGCGATCGGCTTTGCACTGTTATCTGTTGTGCATCGCTCACGCATTGAAGGGTGTAAACCAGCCCCCAACACACGCCAAGGCTGTATAGGCCTAGCATTACATAAAGGATTGCAATATCCCGAGAATACTCTCCTACTCGTACAGACAGTCGCGCTGCTTGCACGAACGACTCAGGCAATATAGATAGTGACCAGTGCGGTAAAAGGGAGAGCATCAACGTCAAACATACGATTGCCGCTATCGCGCATAATAGGTAGCGGTGGTTTACCGCTGCAGATCGAAAAGTAGCTCTTTGCATAATGACCAGTACAAAAGCAAAACACAGCACAGGTTTTAACCAATAGTGTGCCAGTATTTGTACAAGGTCGACCGATATCATTTTTCGTCCTCAGCGCGTCTAAGCGATTTAATCCGGGCAATATTCCGCTCAAGCTCTTCAATTTCCCTAACCGATAAATCGCTACCGTCCATATCGAGCAAAGCATTCATCGCTTTGGCTTTCGAGCCCTTAAAAAAAGTTTTCAAAACTCGCTCTATCGCCGACTGACTGGCTTTTTGTTGGGCGACTGTTGGGCGGTAAATGTATTTCGCTCCTTCCTGCCGAAAGCCAACCAATTCTTTTTCGACTAAGCGTGCTATTAGCGCCCGTACCGCCGAGTACCCGGGAGGATTCGGAATTTTCGCTTGCACGTCATGGGCCGAGGCTTCACCAACCTCATACAACACATCCATGATTTGGCGCTCACGCCGGCTTAAATTTAAATGGGATAACGGTGGCATACGCCCTCCTTCAGTACCAACACAACAACTTCACTACAAGACAACCAATTCGCTGCAGTGCTGTTTTTTTAGCATCATGCTGTAAAATTAGCACTCATCAACGTTGCCCGCAAGCATTAATGCTATTTTTTTAGCATCACCAAGTTGAATGAATAGATTAAATCAATCAATAAAGGCTCTAATGGTATGTGAATACTTACGTACTTTTGCCGTGACAGTTACTTCACGCATAAAAAAACCCGCGACTGAGCGCGGGCTATTGTATGCAATACGAATCTAGTGCTATTCGGTTGCCTCTAGCTTTAGCTCAACGCGACGATTTTGTTGTCTACCACTGGCATTTGCATTAGAAGCTACCGGGTATCGCGGCCCGTATCCTGTTGTATCAACACGGCCAGATGCAACTTGACGTTGAATTAAATACGCTCCAACGCTTTCGGCTCTTTGCTCACTTAACGTCTGATTAAACTCAAGTGAGCCGGTTGAATCTGTATGGCCCGATACACTTATAGAGGTTTTCTTAAATTCAGCGAGTACCTTGCTCACTGAATCCAGTACGGAATAGAACTCCGATTTAATGTCATATCGCGACGTCGCAAATGTGATATTCCCTGGCATCACTAAATGAATGGTGTCTCCTTCCCGTCGAACCTGTACGCCACTCCCCTGAAGCTCTGCACGCAATTTCGCCTCTTGGCGGTCCATGTAGTAACCCACCCCACCGCCAACTGCTGCGCCTGCAAGGGCTCCAGTAATTATGCTCTTATCACGATCTTTTTTACCGGCCGTTGCTGCTCCTATAATGGCGCCCGTAACGGCTCCAATACCTGCTCCCTTAGCTGTATTACTCGCTTGCTGCTCACCCGTGTACGGATCAACCGTTGTACAACCCGTAATAGCACCAACAGACAACAACATTGCACTAAGAATAATGGGCCTATTCATAAAACCTCCAAGGAATTAACGCGTTAATCGTTTAAAATAACATCATAGGCGGGAATTTAACCGCCCTTATTGAGAACCGCTATTATGACAACTTTTTATTCTATTCTACGTCAACTGCCACCCATTTTATGCGCAACCCTATGCTTACCCGCCTTATTACTGGCTGGATGCAGCCAGTACCAGCTCAATATCAATAACCGTATAGTGTATGACCCTCTCGAATTTCGCCAAAGTATCCGTTTTGCCGACACTGCGCTAGAGGTGTGTGTAAAACACGTACTGACTGAAATGAACATTACATCTGCAAGCCAATTGCGACGCTTACAATGCGGGCCAGGCCACATTCAGTCTCTAGAAGGCCTCGAAATTTTTATACACTTAGAGCAATTTGCCGCAGCCGAAAACAACATCAGCAATATTACGGCGCTGAAAAAAATCGCGGGGCTCACCCACCTTAATCTCTCCGGAAACAATATTATCGACGCCAGCTCACTAAGCGCTCACGCTAAATTAAGGCTTGTGAATATAGAGGGGAATGTAAATCTGAAATGTGAAACCTTGTCGCAGCTTAATCAGCAGGCCGAACTGGAATTGAACGCACCCGAACACTGCAGCGCTAGGTCACGCTAAGTACGCGACAATCTATTCAGCGCGGGCAAACATTAAACCAATAGTATTGCGAGTGGCGTGCATCACCTTCATCGTTACAGGCTCATCATTAATTGGGCCTATAACCTTTCTAAATTTCACCGACACAATGGTTCCCACTGGGGGGGTTGGGTGGTTTTCCACGCTCACTTGCGCGCCCCCATCGGAAATATCACGCGCAAAGCCAATGATTGAGCCAAACGCAGGGTGAATGATTTCAACACGAATCGATGTTGCTGTACGCTCATATTTCCGCCGCTCATCCACCAAAAAAATCTCCTTTCACACACTATTGTTGTTGTCTAGCTACCAACGCTACTTTACGTACTTTTATAAGCTTAGCCCACAACCAGAGGTTTGAAAGCACCCCCTTTTAAATGCCTTTGTGCTTATCCACAAAAACTGTGGATAACTCTGTGTGGAATCTCTTTACAGTCGTCTCTATGAACCACGTTTTGTACGCCACGGCCACTTTGATGGCAATTTAATCAATTTCAATTAACCTATAAATATCAATAAGTTACACTTACATACAAGCCTTTAAGGCTTTTTGAATGTTTTTTGACGCGTTTATGTGGCTTTTCGTAACGGCATGTGGAAAAGATTAAGAAGAGACTTTGCGGGACACAAGAAGAAAGTAGTTACTCACTTCGGTAACACTCACAAATTTCGCCTAGAATCAACTCCACACAAAGAAAGATACACACGCCAAAATTTGACGCTATGACGCCCTTTTCAACAGCGGAAAGCAAGCCTGTTACCCGCCATCAAACAATGGGTAACATACTTAGGTGTGAGAAAGAGAAAACCAATCCGAAGGTGTCGTCTGATTGGCGTAATAGATAGGCAGAGCGCTAGCGTGCCCCTCAAGTGCAAGCTTAACTTTCGCTAAACTATTATTTTTTTCACTCATATGAGCGACAACAAGATGCTGAAGATTAGGGAGTTGTGCTAAAGATAAGAAGCTCGCCGCTTGGCCATTACTCAAATGCCCCCAATCTCCCCCAACCCTTAATTTCAAAGAGGGAGGATAGGGGCCGAAAGAAAGCATTTCTGGATCGTGATTGGCCTCCAGAATCAAACCATCGCAATAGCTATAAGCTTGTAGTACGTGCGGTGTTATACAGCCTAGATCCGTCAATATGCCTAACCGCAGGCCCTCACGCTCAAATACGAATTGTGATGGTTCGCGGGCGTCATGAGGAACAGCAACAGGCAACACGTTGATATCGCCAATCTCAAATGGTTGGTACCCCTCAATTAACTTTGCATTTGGCAACACACCGTAATCTCTTGCCATGCGAGTTCCTGGCGTCATATACACTGGCATCTTTAACTTTCGCGCGGTAGCCCCAACACCTTTACAGTGATCCGAGTGTTCATGGGTCACAATCACGGCGTCCAAATCAGTTGGGCTACACCCAACCAACGCCAAACGGGCGGTTAATTCACGCAAAGTAAAACCACAATCGAGAAGGATTGTGGTTTTACTGGTGCGTATAACGGTAGCGTTACCCTTGCTGCCACTGCCAAGGGTTGCAAACTGAAAGCTCAAGTAATTATCGAACTTATATAAGGTTCTTTCGCAATAATCGGAGAAAATCTTTCGCGATAGCCTCGGGAAGACGATCACCACGGTGATCTCGTATATTGACTAATAGTTCGGTCGCACGTGGATGAGCCACGATAAAGTAACCCTGAGCCCCTTCTAATTTTTTACCGCTGAATACAGCACCGTCAATGGATTCGAAACGCGCTTTAGCGGCGTCTGTAACACTAAGATTTTTCAATAAAACCGACAAGTCATAGGGTGCGGTTTCGGGTAACTCTTCTGTGCTGCTCCAAAACGCTAAGCGTCGGAAAAAGCCTACGCCGTCTTCGCCATAGGGGCTATAACCCACATAAATTAAACCCAAGTCAGAGTTAGACTCCCAAGTTTTATAGCCTTCTTTATTTGCAGCATGGACCAACGTGGCCCAAGCACGGTCAGTAGGTAACTTAATGGATAAAGTGGGTTCATTCTCAAACCGAGTAAAGCCCGCTTTAAGCTCACCACCCACATTCTGACCAAGTAATGAGGCCGAATTGTTATCAACTGTTTCCGCCAAGGTGGTAGCCAACTCTTTTAACAACCACGCTTCTCTATCCTCGTTATCGGATTCTGTTGGCCAAGGAACCCCTGGGTTTTCCTTCGCCTCTTCACGCGTACGCTCCATTTGCAGTACGTGAACCTCTGTGGTTTCCGGGTGAATGCCTTTTGCCAGTTTTATTTGGAAACGAACGGCATTTATTTCATCGTCGTTAAACTGTAGCCAATCCGTTTCAATAATACCCGCAGCGGCATTGCTTAATACAACGTCCAAATTGTATTGAGACAAGAAATATTGTGTTCGAGGCCACACCTGTGCGGTAGACGCGTTCAAGTATATCCAACGATTACCCCCTAGCTTCTGAATTTTTACGCCAACCTCACCTTTATCACCTAAAGGTAAAGGGCGAGGTACTTCGTAGCCATCGAGTGTCACCGCATCGCCGAACTCATCAACAGCCTGAACGGGAGGAATACGGTACATTTGCTCGGAAGGCACGGCTTGAACACCGTCTGGCAACGTTAATGATTCTATGGGAGAAGCACTGACGTAATCACCACCACGACTGCGGAATACGCCCTGCTCGCCGAAGAAGGCACTGCATCCACTTAGCGCTACCAATGAACTCAATAAAGCCACTTGGCAATAACGACTCGAAACATTACTAAAATTGAACATCATATTTTATTACTTATGGTCGATGTAAAAACACCTTAACTGCGTAATGCATTTAAGGTGTCGTCAGTGGTATTAAAGTGTAACGCCCGCGTCACGCATGGCTTGCTCTAATATACCGCGATAAGATTCTGCTAAGGGTGTAAGTGGCAACCGAATAGCGTTACCCATCAACCCCATGCGTGCTACCGCCCATTTAACCGGAATGGGATTGGCCTCCAAAAACAAGGCACTATGTAACGACGCTAAGCGCTCATCGATTTCACGCGCCTCTTCGACCTTGCCTTCCAACACCAGTTCACACATTTTTGAGGTTAAGTCAGGTACGACATTAGCCGTTACGGATATTTCACCACATCCACCTAAACGCATAAATTCTAACGCGGTGCCGTCGTCACCGGATATAAACAAAAAATCATCCTGCGTAACCGCTTGTAACGCTTGCAACCGCTCCATGCTGCCAGTTGCTTCTTTAATACCGACAATATTATCGATAACGGCCAATCGTGAAACAGTCTCAGGCAACATATCGACCGCCGTTCGACCCGGTACATTGTAAAGCAGCTGCGGTATCGCAACGGATTCGGCGATAACTTTATGATGAAGGTACAACCCTTCTTGTGAAGGCTTGTTATAGTAGGGTGTGACCAATAAGCAAGCATCGGCTTTAGCGTCTTTCGCTGCTTGAGTGAGTTCTAGCGCTTCGGACGTAGAGTTAGCCCCTGTACCTGCAATTACCGGGACCCTACCCTTCACTTGGTCTACGACTTTTCGAATAACATCGGCATGCTCACCCATGTTTAAGGTGGCGCTTTCGCCCGTAGTGCCCACCGCAACAATAGCGTGAGTACCTTTTTCAATGTGCCACTCGACGAGCTTATGCAAGGCATCCCAATCGAGCGAGTTATCCGCTTTCATTGGGGTCACGAGTGCGACCATGCTGCCTCTAAACATAAGATATCTCCGCTAATTCTGGGGTAGTTAAAGTAAGGGCGTCAATGGTACTGGCGCAAGCGTTCACACTCAACTACTAACGCGCCTAGCGCCGTAATAAAAGCGTGTTTAGGCTACTCTTTAAGGCGATGGATTAGGATAACGCTGATGGATAGCCTCTATTGCCACTATAACCTCGTCACTCAACGTCAATTCCACGCTCTCGAGGTTACAGGCTAACTGTTCGACGCTGGTCGCGCCGACAATATTGGATGTTACAAAGTCACGACTATTCACATAGGCTAACGCCATTTGGGCAGGGTTTAACGCGTGATCTCGCGCTAAGCACACATAAGCGCCTATAGCGTCCTCGACATTCGCTTTACCGTAACGCGTAAAACGATCGTACAAGGTTAATCGAGCCCCTTCAGGCTGCGCCCCATGTAAATATTTACCGGTAAGCACACCAAACGCTAACGGAGAGTAAGCAAGCAACCCTACCTGTTCGCGTATCGAAAACTCCGAACAGCCCACTTCGAAAGTTCTATTCAGTAAATTATAGGGGTTTTGAATACTGACCACTCGAGACCAACCTTTTTCCTTCGCAATACGTAAATACTCACTTATACCCCAAGGTGTTTCGTTAGAAATACCAATGTGTCGAACCTTCCCCTGTTCAACTAATTCGTGCAACGCCGATAAGGTTTCCTCTATGCTTACACCGTCGTCGTTACCATGCTCGTATCCCAATACCCCAAAAAAATTGGTCTGCCGTTCGGGCCAGTGCACTTGGTACAGGTCCAGATAATCGGTTTTCAGACGCTTAAGAGAACCGTTAATGGCCGAGAATATTTGATCACGTGATAATCGAGCACCATTGCGAATATGGTCCACGCCCGAATTCCGTTCGCTACGGCCAGTGACTTTAGAGGCCAGCACTAGCTGATCTCGTGCGCCCCGGTTTGCCAACCAATTTCCCATAATTTCTTCAGATCGGCCAAACGTTTCAGGGCGTGGAGGCACCGAGTACATTTCCGCTACATCAAAGAAATTAACGCCTTTCTCAACCGCAAAATCCATCTGAGCACACCCTTCTTGCTCTGTATTTTGCTCTCCCCACGTCATACTCCCCAAACAAATTTCGCTGACGTCGATACCAGATCGACCTAATTTACGGTATTTCATGAAGCGGGCCTTACGATTAAGATATCAATGAATATGCCGATTTTCGGTCAAAACAGGCAAGGCTAAAAACTAAAAGAACAAAGTGCGGCTAGCTGAAAAGCGAAAACCGCTAGGGGCACGACACCTGCCTAGCGGTTTATAAAAAAAGAGCCAACAACGCTCTATTCCGTTACCGGCTCAACCAAGGGTAATGACACGAGCGGGCTCAAATCTTCTTCGTAGTCCACGCCTTCAAACCCGTAACCAAACAACTGCAAGAACTCCTCTTGGTAGCCCTTAAAATCAGTGGTATCGAAAAGGTTTTCTTCTGTAACTTTCGCCCAAATCTGCTCAACTTTATCTTGCACGCTAGCGGACAACTCAAGCTCATCAACACGAAAACGGTTGGCATCATCTAAGCGAGGCGTATCGCTATATAAACACTCAGAAAATAGGCGGCTTAATTGCTGAATACACCCTTCATGACTACCCTCTTCTTTCATAACCTTAAATAAAATAGAAAGATATAACGGCATGATAGGAATGGCCGAGCTCGCCTGCGTTACGACGGCTTTTAATACCGAGACATTGGCACTACCACCAATGTCGGACAATGAGGCTGTAATGGCTGTCGCGGCACGATCTAAATCTTCTTTGGCTTTACCGATTGTGGCGTGCCCATAAATAGGCCACGTCAGCTTTTCCCCTAAATACGTATAAGCGACCGTTTTACAGCCGTCAGCCAACACATTCGCCTCACTCAACGCCTTCATCCAAAATTCCCAATCGGCACCGCCCATCACTTTTACGGTGCCAGCAATTTCTTCTTCATTCGCGGGCTCAATAGAAGTTTCGGATATTTTTAGCGTATCGGTGTTCAACCCTTTCGACGTGTACGTTTTGCCAATAGGCTTTAACGTGGAGGAATAGACTTCACCCGTATCGGGGTCTTGGCGACGCGGAGATGCCAAGCTATAGACCACCAAATCAATTTTGCCCATATCGGCGTTAATTACATCAATCGCGTTTTTACGCGCTGCGTGCGAGAACGCATCGCCATTCATGCTTTTCGCCCATAAACCAGCCTCTTCTGCAGCCGCATGGAAGGCTGCAGTATTGTAATAGCCTGCGGTTCCCGTTTTACGCTCACTCGGCGCTTTCTCAAAAAACAAACCCAAGGTTTTAGCACCGCAACCAAATGCCGCGGTAATACGTGAAGCCAAGCCATAACCTGTAGATGCGCCAATTACCAATACATTCTTTGGACCATTTTCGATAGCAGGCTGAGATTTAATGAACTTGATTTGTTCCTGCACACTGGCGGCACAGCCTTTCGGATGAGAGTTGGTACAGATAAATCCACGAACTTTTGGTTTGATAATCATACTGTTGTCCTGAGGCTATTGTTTTTTAAGCAGATTCTTCAAGCACCAAGCTGTACCGCTATACGGTATACTAGTGCTTTCGCAGCCGCGCATTATACCTGAACCAACCGTAACGCATAATTACAATGTTTGAACTACGCTACAAAACCAGCCCAATCTGGACACAAACCGTACTAGCCGATTTCGATTGCTTTTTTGATCGATCATGCCGACCGCCGAAAAAAAAGCGTCGGGAATGGCCAATTCAATGGTGTCCCACTACCCAGACAAGCCTGACATTGTTACGGCAATGATCGATCTGAGTATCGAAGAAATGGCTCACTTTCGCGAGGTGGTCAAAATCCTGATGAAACGAGGTTTGCAACTCGGCCCCGACACGCGCGACCCCTACGTCAACGCCTTACGCCAGCACTCTCGCAAGGGAACCGATGTTTACTTGCTCGATCGACTGTTACTTGGCAGCGTGATTGAAGCGAGAGGCTGCGAACGTTTTGGCTTAGTCGCAGACGCCCTTCCTACAGGGGAACTGAAAGAGTTTTATATCGCGATTACCGAATCGGAATCTCGACACGAAGACTTATTCGAAAAGCTTGCGCATAATTACTTCCCAACAAAGGTTGTTAACCATCGGCTGAATGAACTACTCGAGCTAGAAGCGGCAATTGTGGAATCTCTCCCGATTATTGCGGCCTTGCATTAATGAGTAATGTGGGCAAATACCTTTCCCGTTACAGCGAACCGGAAGCCCATGCCCTCCTCGACTTTCCGCCAACCGTATTTGAATATTGCGTTGTTATTCCGGTTCGAGACGAAAAAGCCTATTTTCTACAGCAATTTGTCGAACGTTTTTCCGACAACACCAACCCTATACTGCTAATACTGGTTATCAACCAGCCCAACACCCAATACGATACGACGCTTAATGCTCAGCTCGCAGCTAAAGCCAAAAACGTATTTGCACGCACGACCTGGTGCCACCAACATTTAAGTTTACACAGCCATAGCAACTGCCATCTACTCATCGTTGATCGATATAGCCGCACACCCATTCCCGCCGACCAAGGAGTTGGGCTCGCGAGAAAAATTGGTGCCGACATTGCCTGCTCGCTCTACCACACACAACAACTCAACAACGCTCTGGTGCTTTCTACTGACGCCGACGCACAATTGCCCTCTCACTACTTTTCTGCGTGCCAGCAACACAACCCCCAAAACACCAGTGCAGTAGTTTTCGATTTCACCCATATCAAAGATACAGACGACCAAAACGATCCGTGTTTTAACGCGACGCAGTTATACGAAAAAGCCTTAAAGTATTTTCGTCGCGGCCTAGATTTCGCAGGCTCACCTTACGCGTTCTACACTCTTGGCAGTACACTTGGGTTTTCTATTGAACAATACTGTCAAGCAAGGGGCTTTCCTAAACGCGCAGGCGGTGAAGATTTTTATTTATTAAATAAACTCGCCAAATTGGGCACCGTGCACTTCCAACACGAAATTTGTATTAGTATCACCGCGAGAGAATCAGATCGAGTGCCATTCGGCACCGGCCCAGCCGTTGCTAAAATACGGCAACTCGACAATCCATCAGAAGACTATTGCTATTATCACCCCGCTGTTTTCTCCTGTTTAAAACAATGGCTAGCGTTGCTCCCTACATTCTGGGCCGCGCTCGACACTGGGGAGAACCCCGCGACGTGCATACCCGCCGCCCTAAACAGCGCTGCTAGAGCGGTCAACAGTGCAAAGTTTTTCGAACACGCCATTCGACAATGCCGAAGCTTCGACGCTTTTTGTAAGCAGTTCCATCAATGGTTCGACGCATTTATCACCTTAAAATTTATACATCATCTACAACAAAGCCTCTACCCCGCTCAACCATTGCTGCCCTCCATTCAAACGCTTAACAACCATATTAACGACAGTTGCCATGACTGATTTTTACGAACAAGTTATGCTGCTCACAGTATCGCTCTTGTCAAACGGCCTCTCGGCAATGGCAGGCGGCGGCGCTGGCTTACTGCAACTCCCAGCGCTCATTTTTTTGGGTTTGCCCTTTTCCATGGCGTTAGCAACACATAAAATTGCGACCGTTGCGCTCGGCGCAGGCGCAACCTTAAAACATGCACAAGAGCGACATACCCGTTTACCTTTCGCCCTATTAATGCTGACCGCAGGTTTGCCCGGCGTAGTGCTTGGGGCCAATACTATATTAAGTATTCCCGAGACCATTGCCAAAATAGCGCTCGGTGTACTAACCATTAGCCTTGGCCTCTATTCTTTTTTTCGGAATAAACTGGGCCAACATTACCGGCCTAAAAACCGAGGCTGGAAAGGCTACATAGTAGGTGCTTGCGGGCTATTTTTATTAGGTTTTTTCAATGGATCGTTAACATCCGGAACGGGGCTTTTTGTGACTATTTGGCTCGTAAGCTGGTTTGGCTACGACTATAAACGAGCGACCGCTTACACTATGATTTTAGTAGGATTGTTTTGGAATGGTACCGGCGCACTAACCTTAGCCTTACTGACCCCAGTAAAATGGCCTTGGTTGCCCATGTTACTTCTAGGCTCACTTATTGGGGGGTACGGCGGCGCCCATATTGCCGTCAAATACGGAAATCCTTTTATTAAACGAGTCTTCGAAATAGTCACCATTTTGGTCGGCATTTCATTAATTATGAGTGCTTAACCATGAATAAACGCTTTTTGCTCGATCCTCGTAACATTTTTACCGCTCTCGATAACATTGATGACGAAAAGCCTTCGTACACGCTCAATCGTCGCGAAAGCCAACGAAGAATATTCTGGACACTCGCCTGCGTCTCTGTTTGCTTACTCTCCATTCACTATTTAAAGCTGTATTCAAGCTTGCAAGCATTTTTAATTCAGTTGGCGCATTGGCAAGATAAACCCAGCCATTACTGGGCCGCTCAATTTAATCGCAGTAGCTATATGCAACTCATGTCCTATAGTTGGTGGACCTTCTGGCATATAATTGGCTACGTAGCGCTACCCTACCTTGTTATTCGATATAAACTAAAAGAAAATTTTTCGAGTATGGGATGGCGCTTTGCCGATACGGCTCAGCACTGGAAAGGCTACGCACTCTTACTATTACCCATATTACTCTTTGTTTTTTTAGTGAGTTTTCGAGAAGACTTCGGCAGCCACTACCCCTTTTACAAACAAGCTGGCCGTAGTTGGTTTGATTTTTTTGCGTGGGAAATACTCTACCTAACACAATTCATTTGCCTCGAATTTTTTTTTCGAGGGTTTATTATCAACGCTCTTCGTCCCGCAATAGGTGCGAATGCTGTTTGGATAATGTGCGTACCCTACCTTATGATCCATTTCCCTAAACTCTGGCCTGAAGCCGCAGGCGCCATTTTATTCGGATTATTTCTAGGGATTCTCGCGCTTCGATCTCGCTCAATTTGGGGTGGTTTTTTTGTCCATGCGGGAATAGCCGTCAGCATGGATATCGCATCGCTCCTGCAAAAAAACGGGTTACCCTCTCAATTTTGGCCATAATCTCATAATAGTGATCAGCAACGCCTTGACACAAATGCGACTAAGTAGCCGCTAAAATACTCAATTAACCGCCATAACTCTAGAGATTCACCCTATGAAATACCTTAAGTGTACGCCTCAAAAACTACTGAGCCTGCTACTGATATTCCTGGCCGCAAACGCTTTTTCAAAAAGCCCAGTAGAGACCTACGGCCATTTAGCCGTTGTAGGCAATAAAATAGTTGGCAGCCAAGGCAATACCGCATCTCTAGCGGGGCCAAGCTTCTTTTGGAGCAATACTGGCTGGGGTGCAGAAATATTTTATAATTCAGATGTTGTTCGCCACCTAAAAACCGAATGGAACGCTAGCCTAATTCGCGCCGCTATAGGCGGAGAAGGCCCTGGCGGCTACAACGAAGACCCTAAGGGTAACTACCAGCGAGCCTCTGCGCTCGCCGATGCCGCCATCGCAGAAGGGCTCTATGTTATTATCGACTGGCACACCCATCATGCCGAAGATCGCCCAGATCTAGCCATTGAGTTTTTCTCGCGCATCGCTACTCAGTACGGCAAACATCCCAATGTTATTTATGAAATCTATAACGAACCACTCGATAACACCGACTGGAAAACGACCATCAAACCTTACGCAGAAACTGTAATTGCCGCAATTCGAAAAATTGATCCGGACAATTTGATCGTCGTTGGCACCCAAACGTGGTCACAAGATGTTGATATAGCCGCTAACGCGCCGATCACAGGTTACGATAACATCGCGTATGCACTACACTTTTACGCTGGTACTCATAAGCAAGAACTTCGAGACAAAGCCGAAATTGCACTCAATAAAGGTATTGCGCTAATGGTCACCGAGTGGGGTACCGTTAATGCCGATGGCGATGGTGATGTCGCGACCGAAAGTGTTGAGGAATGGCTAACCTTTATTAAGAAACATGAACTCAGTTTTTGTACGTGGTCTATGCACAACAAAAAAGAAGGCGCCTCCATATTAAAACCCAATACTAAACCCGACGGAAAATGGACCGATGACGACCTAACTAAAAACGGTTTATACTTGAAAAAAATTATTTCAAACTGGTAAGAGATCCTCACAATGAGTAGCTTGCAAGACCAATTATTAAACGCTGGGCTGGTAAACGAAAAGACAGCCAAAAAAGCCAAAAAAGACAAGGCGAAAAAAAAACGCGTTGATCGAAAATCGTCACAGCCAATCATAGACGAAACGAAAGAACAGGCAAAAAAAGTACTGGCCGAAAAAACAGAGCGCGACCGCCAGCTGAACGCTGAACGTAATGCGAAGGCCCAACAGAAGGCTATTCTGGCTCAGATACGACAACTAATTACCACTAATGCGATTCGACGAGACGGTGACATTGCGTTTAATTTTAGTGACGGCAAGCTAATCAAAAAAATCTATATCAATGGGAAGCTACAAGATCAATTATCTCGAGGGCAAATAGCGGTAGTGCGTTTGGACGAAGGCTACGAGCTAGTGCCAGCCGTTATTGCGGAGAAGATATCCCAACGCGATGACGGCGCCATTATTTCACTCGCCGAACGAAACAACACTATTGAAGACGACGACCCTTATGCCGACTATCAAATTCCTGATGATCTAATGTGGTAAACCTCTAGCGATTACGGAACACGTTACCACTAAACCGTAATCGCTCTTCCCTTAGCTCAAGGCTGTAAACCGCCTGACAGCACCCACAAAAGCTACACCGCAAGATTTTTATCGAGCCATAAACGCATAAGCACCTGCAAACTATAAACTCGCAATAACCACAAATAGCGCTCCGATCGTCGTTAATCACCACGCCCCTCTCAAGCCTTTATACCCATTAATAACGACAAAAAAAATTTATAGCCATACCTTCACATAGCCGATTTTCGATCAATGTAGACTTAAAATTGTCACCAATTATTAAGCGCCATACAGGCGGCTATAGTTTCGCACCAAAAAAATGCTGGCGGTAACAACCACGCACCCTTTAAGCCCGTTTTGTAACGATATTTGTCGTGTTAAAAATACTTTGTCAATTGCCATCACCAACACACCGGAATATCAGCGGGTTTGCGCGCCATCTATATCCTCCGTAATTATTGGTCTAATTCCTGCTATACGGTATTTAATTAACGATAAAAGGATACAATCATGAAATCTATTACGCTGTTATTGTTGATGTTTTTCGCCAGTGAAACGCTCGCCCTAACAATGGGTGATGCGATTAACGTCGCAGGCCGTCAACGAATGCTATCGCAGCGAATTACCCAGTCATTTATTCTTACCGGCATTCAACCCGAAAATGTGCGCTACCAAAAACAGCTACGCAAATGTGTCGCTGAATTCCAAGTTAATCTCGACAACCTACTCAAAATGCGCGAGGCCTCCCCTCTCATGCGCGATTTGATCGACGTTCGCGAACAGTGGAATACCTTCAAGCCTGTCGCAACCGGGCCTGTTTCCAAAAAAAATGCCGCCAAACTTAACGACATAAGTATCACGCTCCTAACCGCTGCCCATCGCTACGTAGGAAAACTCGAAAAACTGGCCAATTCCTCTAACGCCGAACTCGTTAACATTTCTGGACGGCAACGCATGTTGTCACAACGAATAGCGAAGAACTACCTCGCCTATTACTGGCAAATAGATGACGGCGAGGCACTGCAAAACCTTTACTCCGATCTCGCTGAATACGAACTAATGCTGAAATACCTGAAAGAAAGCGACATCAATACTGACGATATTTTACGCAAAATCCTCAAGACCGAAGGTCACCTCGAGTATGCCTCCAAAGGCTTCGATGGCGATATGACGCTAAAGGGAGACAGGCTCATTTTTGTCATTACCGGCACGACGGATATCATGCTAAGAAATATGGACGAAATTACCAGAATGTACGCAAAATTGCTCGATACACAGGATATTGCCATTCGCTGACACAAACTGTGCTAGCACCTAAGTACCAGCATCTAGATCAAGAAACTTACTTTTATTTAAGTCTCTACATTTACCGCGCCTAAAAGGCCTGAGCATTGGCTCACCCTCCCTTAAACCCCCTAAAATACTGGCCGTCAGGCCAGTACAGCAATTTCGATCCTTCCAAGAGAAACAACAAAAAAGAAATATATAGCGCCAATAAACCTCTAGCAACGTCTATTGTAATCGGTTACACTCGCGCCACCTAGGTTGAATATAACGCCATATGGCCACTAATCAACCTACAAAACTAATGAATAACTACTGCGGGAGCATTCCTGCCGTTAATTAGGCCGTTATGCGAACTATTGGATGTGCTCATTACCTCTATCGAGTTGATTGCCCCCTCCAATTCTTTCACCGAAAGAGCCTCTAACCAGCCCTACAGAACGCTATGTATTTTTCAGCAAGCGAGCTGACACCACTTTTGAATCACTGAAAAAGATAACAATATGAGGAAGCGCAATATGCTAACCCCCCGTAGGATCCTAACTAGGAAGAAAGCTCTGGCAGTCGCCATAAGCTGTGCGATGTCCAGCACACCGCTTTACGCACAAGACGGAGTCCCTAACCCTTCAGAAGAATTGTTGTTTGAAGAAGAAGTTCTGGTAACGGGGGTGCGCGCATCTCAAGCCAAGGCCATCGACATCAAACGCAACTCAGCTAACGTGGTCGACTCAATTGTTGCAGAAGACATTGGTAAAATGCCTGACGTTACCATTACCGATTCACTTCAGCGTGTGACGGGCGTGCAAATTAGCCGTGAAGCCGGTGAAGGTACCGTGCTTAACATCCGCGGTATGCCGCAAGTTCTCACCACACTTAACGGTGAGCAGTTCCTTAGCCCTTGGTCGATTACCAGCGTACAAGCCAACTATTCTGATGTGCCCGCGGGCATGATCAGTGGTGTGGACGTTTACAAATCGCAATCCGCTGCTGCTTTGGCCGGCGGTATTTCCGGCGTTGTGGATCTTAAAACGCTAGACCCATCCTCATTGGATGCTGGCTTTACGGGCCGTGCACGCATCGAAGCTGGCATGGGTTCTCGTTCAAACGAAGAAACTAAAGCAGACGGTTCCACCAGCCTGCGCGACCCGGACACTAGCCTGGCTGTTGTACTCGGATATAACAACGACGAAAACTTTTCTATTGTTGGTAGTGCCTATATTGCGAACTCTTACGCCGCCAACTACTCCATGTGGGAAACACAGGCTCTCGCGTTTCTCGATGAGGAAGGTGGTACACCTACCGATCCTCTCGATTTAGACGGTGACGGCGATCTCTTGAACGACTGGTATATCGTGCCCGAACAATACGGTGCCGGTAGCAACTTTATGGAGCGCGACCGCCTAGGGGGTTCGATTAGTGCCCAGTTTGACTTCAACGACAACTGGTCAATTCGTTCAGACGTTTTCTACACCGAAATGGATCAATATGACCGCGGCGTAAAAGCAGGTTTTAACGCTGGCGAAACACCTTTCTCTTTCCAAAGAGACGATGCAGGTGAGGAGGGGGTTCCTAGCCAACGTCTCTCTGAAAACCTCTTTGACACACTGCAGCCAACCACTATCGTCGGCGATGGTGCCACCATCCACTACACCGATGTGAATGGTGTTGAGCAATCACCAGAACTTCACACATTACTCGTAGCCGATGTATGGGCCGCTGACTTTCAAACGACTTCATCGAATGAAATCAATAAAACAGCCGCCATTAACAGCAACATTGAACTTTCCTACACCAACAACGATAACGTGTCTGCAAGCGTCCGCGTAATACATGCCGAAGCCGAAAAACAGTACCGTAAAGCCTCTTTTCAGCAAGGCACCCCCGCATGGCTGTGGGTGGACGAGAATGATGTAGACGGTAAAGACCCTGTCGACGGTTACCGCGTTACCGTAGATTACACCGGCGATTACCCTTCATTTAGTTATGCCGATGACCTGTCGGATGCCAGCCTGTTAAAGCAGTATCAGGGCTTTGCTGAAGGCTACAACACCAACGCCGACCTAAGCGCCATACGCGCAGACGTGACCTTTGAATTCGAAAATGATTATTTAGAGTCTGTTCAAGGTGGTGTTCGTTACGGCGTAAGAACTGCGGACCACAACCAGTTTTACTACGTGACTCCCACTGGCCGTTACACCGACTGGGAAGATCCCCGAGTACCTGCCGACAAGCGCTACCGCTTACTACCCGGCAACCTTGCTTGGCAAAAATACCCCAACTGGTTGAAGTTCGATTACAGTGAAACAAACTCCAGCTTGATTGATGTAGGTGGCTTACCCGATAACGGTTTTACCGCAGAAGACACGGTTTCTTTTTCAGATTTTGGCCCTATCACAGGGTTTGAAAATGGCGTTGCCTCTCTCGACCCCGAAAACTGGGATAACCCCTACGCGTTCATGAACCGCTTGTACCCCGGCACGCGTACCGTTAACGACCCCGGCTATACCTATGGTGTAGAAGAAGCCTCTACCAACGCTTACGCACAGCTTAATTTCGCCAATGAATCCACTGGGCTATTCGGCATTCCGTATAGCGGTAACATCGGCCTTCAAGCCATTGTTACTGACCGTACTGTGGAAAAAAGTGTAGTGCCTGAAGTACTCGATTCGTTCAACTCTATCGGCTACGACGACTGGCAGAAAATTGCTTACGTTTATACCACTGAAACCTTCGAAAATAGCGCAACTGAATTATTGCCTTCTGTTAACTTAAACCTGTTTCCACATGACGACTGGGTAGTACGTTTTGGCGCCGCCAGAACCATGACCCGAAACGATTTGGAAAACGTAGGTTCAAGCTTGACGGTCTGGTTGCAGCAATGCCCTAAAACCGATGAAAATGGTGAGCCCGTAATGGTGCTTGACCCAACATCTGACGGTCAAGTTCAAGACACCGTTGGTTGCGTAGGCGGTGGTAATGACCGCGGTAACCCCGAAATATCCCCTTGGCTTGCTAACGTCTACAACACCTCGGCCGAATGGTACTTTGCTGACAACGCTATTCTGGGTGTTGGCATGTTCTTAATCGACGTTGAATCCTCGGTTGAAAACCTACAAGAGCAACGTAACTACGCGGATATGGACGGTATTAACCGTAATCGTTACGCCAATGTATGGACCACGCGCAACGTCGGTGCTTCTGATCTTTACGGTATCGAAATGGGGTACAAGCAACCCTTTACTATGTTGCCAGGCGATTTCTTAAGCTCAACCGGTATCGAACTTAACTACACCTATTCACAGAGTGATTCTGGCAGTGAAGATATTGAAGGCAACGCCTTCCCATTACCGTCTAACTCAGAGCATCAATCAAACCTTATTCTTTGGTACGACAAAGATGGCCTTAACCTACGTATGGCCTACAACTGGCGCAGCAAAGAATACCTAGAGCGTGCGGGCGTAAACTCAAACGCGACAGTACTGAATCTTGGCCGCTGGTTAGAACCAACAGGCTACTTAGATATTTCTGCCAGCTATTGGATGAATGAGAACGTTAGTTTCTTCCTTAATGGAACCAACCTTACTGAGACTAGCCGCAAAAGCTACACCCAGTTTGAGGACCAATTCCATTCATTATGGGTACAAGAAGCGCGCTACACCCTCGGTGTAAATCTCTCTTTCTAAAACAATACCTGACGCCTCGTCGACGCCGTCGGCGAGGCAAAAGAAACCAGATTTTGTGGAGCACAATATGAAAAATAAAATACAACTAATGGCCTTGCTCTCCGGCGCAGCGTTTTTACAAGCGTGTGGCGGTAGCAGTATGCTAGGCACCTCCGACAGTGACGATTTTAAGCTCACGCCCGATGTTGTCACAGAAGACCTAACCAAAGCACGCCCATCGGCTAATGCCCCGGTAATTCTCACCAACGACAGCCAGATTTTAACGCCTACGGGCCAGGAAGTTCTGCTGCGTGGTATAAACCTAGCCTTTGGTGATGACCCTCTCACCTACATTGATGCCATAGATGCAATTGCGGCAACCGGTGCTAATACTGTTCGCCTAAAATTACTGGCCGACACCCACCCCAGCAACCTCGAAGCCGCGCTTAACAAGGTTGTGGCTAACGGCATGGTGGCCGAATTAGTTTTATGGGACGACGCACTAGCCTGTAACGACGACGAAGCAGCTTTCGCCAATGCCGTTAACAACATTTGGCTAGACGAGTGGCTAGATGTTATTGCTCAAGACCATTTCCAGCCACATATTATGATTAACGTCGCTAGCGGTTGGGGCCCAGCCGATATTTTTAACGGTTATAGCACCGGCTACAAGATCTATATCGACAACTACAAAACCGCCATTCGCGCGTTTCGTAATGCTGGTTTTAATGTACCTCTCGTGATTAGCAGCCCAGGCTGTGGCTCCGATTACTTTGCTTTTGTCAGTGGTCGCGCGAAAGAACTTATGGCTGCCGACGACCAAGACAACTTGATCCTTTCCGTACACGGCTATGGCTCTCACTGGAAAACCGGCGCCAAAGCCATCGAAGCCATGGAGCTACTTACCTCGCAAGACATCCCCGTTTTAATGAGTGAGTTTGGCGGTTCCGGCGTAGGTGAAGTTCCCGTGCGACACAACGAGCTTATGGTGAAAGGTGCTGGCGATTACTCGCCTAGCCTCGATATTCCTTGGGAGACAGTTGACGATAAAGTTGCGGTCAATATCGCCTTAGAAAATGGCCCTGTTGATATTACCAACAGCGATATTTTCTTCGATGTTAAAGTTGCCGATGCCTACATCGACGATGGCAACATGGGCGTACAAGTTTACCTACGTGATGCCAACGAAAACTACGCAAACCTAGCGTGGAAAGGTGTAGGAGAATTTGAAAAAGAAAGCTGGAATACCTTTAAACACTCCGTTAAAAACACTTCATCTTTTGGGTGGGCTGCAGACGGCTTCGACCTAACAGCCGTAACCAAAATTGGTATTGAACTGGTCGCCAACAATAAGCCAGTAGACATTACCGGTGCTATTCAAATCGATAATTTTAAAATTATCGAAGGGAGTGGTTCGGTCGAGCTCGTGAGCCAATCGTATGACAGTGATGTACAAGGCTGGGATACCGGCTGGAACAACACCGTAGTTAGCTACGACGCCAGCGGCGCAGTTGCAATTGCACGTGAAGCGGGCAACGCCGACATTTCAGCTCAAAACTGGGCACTGCCTAGTTTCGGCGGCGAAGTGAACGTTAGCGCACGCGTGTTTATGCCTGCCGACTATGAAGGCTCTTGGCTCTACTTTAAGTTCTTTAACAGTGAAGGTGACTGGATAGAGTCTGGCAGTACGGGTAACTTTACTTACGGCGATTGGACTGAAGTCAGCTTCAACATGACCGTCCCAGCTGGCAGCAGCATGATCGGTATTCAAATTGGTAGTGTCGGTGTTGCCGATGGCGTGAGCATCACAGATTCAACCGCGGCTATTTTAATTGACGACATGGTTGTTGCAACCATTGCGACTAACGACTACGTTGAAGGTGAGCAGTTTAACGGCAGCTTTGACGCTGACGAAGAAGGCTTTGCCGCTCTAAGTTGGGGTGATTCTACCGCCGTTATAGCGCAAGACGGTAACTTGTCTATCGCGCTAAACAATGCAGGCGATGCCCGCATGACCGTGACTAAATCCAACTGGGACAAAGTCGACTTTTTAGACCTAACCTCCGAACCGCTTACCCTCAAAACCCGCATTCTTTTCCCCGCGAGCTTTGAAGGCCTAAGCTATACCTTCCAAATTTTCTTACAGGATAAAAACTGGGCCTGTCACTTCAACGCAGTATTGTTGGATCAGGACGCTATCACTCCTGGAGAATGGATGGATATCTCTCAAGTTGTAGACTTCCCTGTAAGCTGCGGAGCAGAACAAGACGATGGTTCATTACTCGATTTTGCTCGTGACGGCACACCACAGCATTTTGGTTTTGAAATTGTGGCCGCCGAAGGTACCGCGCTAACGACCGACGCTGTTCTAATGGATTACTTTATTGTTGAGGGTTTAATTCCTGTAGAAAAAGAAGATGTGGTTCTTAGCCTTGTCGACTTCTTCTACCTGCATGAATTCGAAAACCTAGCGGTTGACTACACCGACGGCGGTTTGGTTGCTGAAGGCTTACTAGACACCGCATTAAGCATCGAGCAGCGCAGTGCGCCCTTCTCTTGGATAGCATCGTCATGGTTCGGCAATACGCTCGAAGAAATGGATTTAGACATGACTTATACCGTTGACGACGCAGAAGATTTAACTCCTCGCGGTGACGAAATCGTAAACGGTAAAGGCGGTATTAAGTGGAACTAATGTTCGCTTAATCCCTGCTTAAACCGCAAAGGCCGATACGTTTCTACGTATCGGCCTTTTTTATGCGTATCTTCTTTTACGAGTACGCTCTACCAGCCCCATAGCCCAACACCTTTTATTACGCATTAACACCGCAACTTGTTGAACCCTCATATTCGCTGGTAAGCTTCAGCAAACTAACAACGCCTCTATTCATTCCCCTAAAGGTAGGAGGCCGCGTTAAACCTTCACGCCAATAAAATAAATAAGGCCACCATGTCCCGTCATATCGCCATAGTAGAAGATGAAGAAGCCATTGCCGCGAATTACCGCGATGCGTTACAGCGCCATGGCTATAAAGTCTCTCACTACAGCAGCCGCCCCGAAGCCTCAGAGGCTTTTAGTGCGCGCCTGCCAGATTTGGCGATTATTGATGTGGGTTTGGGTGATGAAATTGAAGGGGGGTTTGAATTGTGTCGAGACTTACGTAGCCGAGCGCCGGAATTACCCATAATATTCCTCACCGCTCGCGATAGCGAGTTTGACGTTGTCTCAGGCCTACGACTAGGCGCCGATGACTACCTCACTAAAGATATCAGCCAACCCCATATGCTTGCACGCATTACAGCGCTCTTCCGCCGCATAGACGCCCTGCAGCAACCGGTCATCGCCGAAAAAGAATTAGTACGCGGTAAACTCACTCTCAACATGGACAGAATGACCGCCCAGTGGCTAGGTAATATGGTCGACCTAACCGTTACCGAACTCTGGATTGTTAACGCGCTTGTACAACATCCCGGGCATGTAAAAAACCGACAACAACTTATGGATGCCGCTAACGTCGTGCTCGACGACAATACCATTACATCCCATATCAAACGCATTCGTAAAAAATTTAAAGAACACGACAACAGTTTTGATTGCATTCAAACCGCTTACGGCATGGGTTATCGCTGGCTAAGTGGTCACTAATCGACACGACTATTAATGAAACTGCGCAAACAGTTATGGGTTGTCAGCCTCATTACACTCACTCTACCGTGGGTGGGCTGCCAATATATTCGAGAAATGGAAAACACACTGCGCCAAGGCCAAACCGAAGCCTTAGGCGCAACCGCCCAAGCGGTGGCCGCGCGCCTAGGCAGCGACCCTCAAACCGTAGCAAGCTTAACTCAGCTTAACCCTCCTTCCGGCAGCGTCCCTTTATACGCTCACCGCTTACTGTCTGCCCCTATTATCGATGCCTACAATGACGAGTGGCTTGCGCAGTTTTACAGCCTTCAGATTTTACGGGGCGATACGGGTAACAGTGGGGCCAAAATAATAGCGGGCACAGGGCCCAACACGGAAAATGCACGATTATTTTTATTTATTCAAGTAAACGATCAAGAACGCCACTATTTTGACCCAACATTACCCTCCCCCTTACACAGTGACCACATTCTTCTCCATATTCAGCCCTCCACCACGGGCACGACTCAGTATCAACCGCTTGTTATTTACGCTACAGGTCCCGGCGACTTACAAACCGCGTGGCTGCGAGACGACGGCACTCTAGAGCGTGACTTCTGGGTTAGCGGCATATCCTCCGAATGGCGAGCAGGCTACCAACTGGAATTAAGTATCCCCCTAAGCTGGGCGGAAAAAGGCGTGGGCATTGAAGTATTCGACGCAGGAAAGCACAACACCCATCGACTTGAACGCATTGCTAGCAATCTCAGCCGAAAAAATACGGTCCCGCCACTGATAAACCAATCAGCAACACTGTCTCGCGAACTCGACATTTTCACCCGTAACGGTATACAACTGCACATTGCCAGCCGTGGAGGCCGGCCTATCGCCACTGCGGGCAGCCTTTCAACCAACGCCAGCCATCAATTAAATAACCGGCACTCATTTATCAACTGGTTCTATCGCACCGCACTAGGCACCGTAGGCTTACCCCAGCTGGGCGATAGTCGTGCTACAGGGCTTCTCGATACCCCCGAAATCTATCAGTCTCTTGGCGCTTCGCCTGCGCGCAATGGCGTCTCGCCACAAGGCTGGTACCAACACGGAACACATAAACTCGCCCGTGTTACAGCACCTATTTTCAATTTGAGCCAAAATGACTTACGCGACCACGGAGACATTGACGCCTCCAGCGCGAATATTCCTATCGCAGTTGTTGTCGCAGACCAGAGCGCCGATGGCCTCGCAAGCTTAACCAGTTCGGCCTTCTATAGGTTATTGTTTTACTCTCTCATCGTGACCTTCGCCGCTAGCTTAAGTTTAATACTGTACGCCTCCTGGCTATCTCTGCGCATTCGCCGCCTAAGCCTTGCCGCTGCCAACGCCATCTCAGATAGCGGTAAAATTGTAGATGAATTCCCCGTGTTTAAAAGCCAGGACGAACTAGGGGATCTTTCACGCAATTACGCCACACTGCTCATGCGCTTACGCGAATACACCAACTATTTACGCTCACTGTCGAGCAAACTCTCTCACGAACTGCGCACCCCTTTGGCCATCGTAAAATCATCGTTGGAAAACCTCGAGCATGAACCGCTTTCACCTCAAGCCACAACCTATGCCGAACGGGCCAAGGAAGGCACCAACAGGCTTTCTAACATACTCAATGCTATGAGTGCCGCTAGCCGCGTAGAACAAGCCATAGGCGCGGCAGAGCTCGAAACCATCCCTTGTGATGAACTACTGGGCAACCTAAAAGGTGCCTATGAGGATGTATACCGACAAGCAACATTCAAACTGAATATTCGCCACGACGAAGGGCCACTTAAACTGCTAGCCTCCGGAGAATTACTCGTACAAATGTTCGACAAGCTCGTCGATAACGCCGCTGATTTTTGCCCAAAAAACGGGAAAATTGAACTGGGCCTATATCGACAACGTAACGATATTGTCTTTACGGTTCATAATGAAGGCCCCCCACTCCCTAAACATATGCATGGCCAACTGTTCGATTCGATGGTATCCGTACGAGATAAACCCACTAAACCAGACAATGGCCAACATTTAGGCCTAGGCTTATATATTGTGCGCTTAATAGCCGATTTTCACCGCGGAGAGGTTCAATGCTACAACTTACCCCATAACAGCGGCGTTATGTTCGAAGTACGGCTCCCAATCACTTGACATTAATCGGCAAACACGGATAATACCGCGTCCTCAAACCGCACCTATCCTATTGTTAGTCGCGGCTTGAAACCAGAATTCACTTTACTAAAACAGATTTTACAGGAGCAAACCGGTGGCAAATTCACCCCAAGCAAAGAAACGCGCCCGTCAAAACGATAAGGCACGTATTCACAACGCTAGCTTGCGCTCCATGGTTCGCACCTATCTTAAGAAAGTTGTTGCGGCGATTGAAGCAGGCGACGCAGAAGCAGCACAAGCAGCATACACTGCAGCTGTTCCAGTGATCGACCGTATGGCTGACAAAGGCATTATCCACAAGAACAAAGCTGCTCGTCATAAGAGCCGCCTTAATGCACAGGTTAAAGCTCTGGCTGCATAAGCCTTTCGCTCATCAACCTAGCATCAAAAAAGGCCGACTATATGTCGGCTTTTTTATTGACTAATAAATAGTCACTAGCAAACAAAACGCAAACCTATTAACAACCTCTAGGCGCCCCTCAATCTAGCCAACACCTCAAACACTGCGCTGCGGCCAATCACACAAACTGCTTTAGCACACTCAACAATCGCTCTGTCTGCCCCAGCGTTCCCAGCGTTATTCTCAATCCCACTTTGTCGCCATAAGCTTTTGGCCTAACCAAAATACCGGCAGCTTGCAAACCTTGCTCTACCACGTGCGCATCCGCAAAAAACGCCCAGAGATAATTACCCCCACTCGGCCAGTAAACAACTTTTTGCTCATCTAAATACCGCTCTAATAGAGGTTTAGACTCTTGCATAACCTCCTCCACATAGCTTTCGATACCCTCCAGGTTATCGAGGCCAGCACGAATAGCCACAATTGCCATTTGATTAATATCGTAGGGCCCACGCACATTTAAAAGCGCTCGAATATTGTCGGCTTCAGCGATAACGTAACCAAGACGAAGCGACGGCAAGCCCCATGTCTTTGAGAAGGTGCGAGTAATCACTATATTGGGATAAAGCTTTACAACATCGGCGACGGTCACCGATGTGTACTCGAAATAACACTCGTCGACCAATATCACAGCATGAGGAGCCGCTTTGGCGAGCGTGCATATATCGTCACGTGGCACTACGGTACCGCAAGGGTTATTCGGATTAGAAACCACAATAACCCGCGTTCTATCGGTAATTGCAGCCAGCACTTGCGCCAAAGGATAACCCTTTTCACGCGTATACTGCGGTTGGATTATTTTCAAATTTTCAATGCGTGCGCACTGGGTGTACATAGCAAAACTAGGGCCCGGAATAATAGCTTCATCGCCCTCCCTGCTCGCCGCACGAATAATTAAATCAATCCCTTGATCGGAGCCATTTGTAATCATCACCTGATCAGCACCTACCTTTGCGTAGGCCGCTATTCGCTCGGTAATATCACCGTAGGCAGGGTACATCTGCAAGCGGCCATCATTCACGTAATCCACTAACGCCTGCCGAATCGCCTCACCAACAGGCAAGGTGCGCTCATTAAAATCGAGCAACACATGCTGCTTAGGGTCGCGTCCATCCAACGGTGGCTTGTAGGCGCTCATGCGATCAATATGGTCTTTGAAGATGGACATAAAAATAAACTCTCTAAACGTAAAAAGCCCAGCAAACGCTGGGCTTCGAAGATTACCGCTTTAATGGGTTTTTCGGCAAGCGTTATGACAACACTAAATTATCACGATGGATCAACTCATCGAAATCTTTGTAACCCAATAAGGTTTCGATGCGCGTTGTAGACTGACCCACAATTTTTCGCGCGTCATCACTACTGTAATTCACCAAGCCTCTCGCTATCTCTTTTCCTTGCTGATCTTGGCACACCACCATTTCGCCTCGCGTAAAATGCCCGCTCACACTGTTAACACCTACCGGCAGCAAACTTTTACCCTTGTCACGCAATACGGCTACCGCCCCATCGTCGAGCACAAGCGTTCCTCTCGACTGCAAATGCCCCGCCAACCACTGTTTGCGCGCACCGATAGGCTGCTGATCCGAGAACAGGAGTGTCCCAAGAATTTCGCCATTCGCAACACGAGGTATTACATCCGGCACCTTGCCACCCACAATGATGGTGCTCGCTCCTGAACGAGCCGCCAATCGGGCAGCCCTCACCTTACTGATCATTCCCCCACGACCTAACGCACCGCCGGAGCTGGCCATTGCATCCAAATCAGGCGATAGCGCTGGCTTTTCAAATACTATTTCAGCTAATGCATTTTTACGTGGGTCACAGTCATACATGCCCTTTTGATCCGTTAAAATACACAATACATCCGCTTCAATTAAATTAGCGACCAACGCCGCTAGCGTGTCATTATCGCCAAAACGAATTTCGTCGGTCACAACGGTATCGTTCTCATTAATAATGGGAATAACACCCATGTTAATTAATGTACGCAGCGTTGAACGCGCATTCAAATACCGCTGACGGCTAGAAAGATCGTCATGATCCAATAAGACTTGCGCCGTCTTCTTCGCGTATTTTTGAAATTCTTGCTCGTAAGCCTGAATTAAACTTGCCTGACCTACCGCAGCCGCAGCCTGCTGCTCGTGAATCGCTTTAGGTCGGGTCTTCCAGCCTAGCTTTGTCATACCCGCAGCCACCGCACCCGATGACACCAACACAACCTCATATCCTTTTTTCGACAGGGCGGCTATTTGCTCAACCCATCCCGCCATAGCCTCTTGATCGAGACCTCGACCGTTATCGGTCAGTAAAGCGCTACCAATTTTGATAACCCAACGTCGACTTTGTTTGACTAGCTTTCGTTTGCTCATCGCTCTCTTCGTTCGTTATTTATCAGGTTATTACCGGGAGTGAACCTGACAATTTATCGCAGCAGTATTCACCCAATTTATCGCGTGAATATTGAAAGTTGGAGAAATCTATTCACGAACATATTCTACTTCTACATCGAAGTCATCGTCATCATCATCATCGTCATCTTCTTCACTATTCTGAAGTTTCTTTGATTTGTGTCTTGCTCGCAGCGCTTCAATTTTCTCGCGAGCCTCCGCCTGCATTCGAATTTGCGTATCGTATTCCTGCCGGGCGTGCTCTTCATCTTCTTTCTCTAGGCGCCACAGCTCTTCCATATGCGTCAATATTTTCTCGCATAACTGCTTTGTACCAAAATGACCAATAGCCGACACACAAAAAACAGGCCCCTGCCAATTTAATGCATCCACTACCGCTTTTTTACGCTCTTCAACTTCTTCTTCCGACAACAAATCAGTTTTGTTTAAAACCAACCAACGATCACGCGTTGCTAACGTTGGACTAAAATGCTCAAGCTCTCTCACAATCGCCTTCGCCCCTTCGCCAGGGTCTGAGCCATCGATAGGGCAAATGTCCACCAAGTGCAAAAGCACACGGCAGCGCGTTAAATGCTTCAAAAACCGAACGCCCAAACCAGCGCCCTCAGCGGCACCCTCGATAAGCCCAGGAATATCGGCCACAACAAAACTACGATGCTTTTGTACCTTTACAACGCCTAAACTAGGGATCAAAGTGGTAAAAGGATAATCGGCAACCTTTGGTCTAGCGGCTGATACCGCGGCAATAAATGTAGACTTGCCCGCATTAGGTAAACCCAACATGCCCACATCTGCGAGCACCTTCATCTCCAACTTCAAACTCTTCGCTTCACCTTCAGAACCGCTAGAGGTCTGGCGCGGTGCTCGGTTAATACTGGACTTATAGCGAGCATTACCTATCCCATGAAAACCGCCCTGTGCCACAATCAAACGCTCACCATGCTCGGTAAGATCACCTAGCTGCTCATCGGTATCAATATTAAGTACAGAAGTGCCAATAGGTACCTTTAGCACTAAATCGTCGCCCTTATGCCCCGTACAATTGCGACCTCGACCACCCTCCCCGCTTTGGGCGTTATAGCTTCGCTGGTAACGGTAATCAATCAAAGTATTGAGGTTTTCATCCGCCTCCAAAAACACACTTCCACCATCACCGCCATCGCCGCCGTCAGGGCCTCCAAATTCAATATATTTTTCGCGACGAAAGCTACAGCAACCGTTACCGCCTTTGCCTGCCTGAACATTAATGGGTGCTTCGTCTACGAATTTCATTTAAATCTGTTCCTGTTATTTCTAATACTGCACGAATGAGGGGGACATTCTCGAGCATCACAACGGGAGCAACATTACTCCACTGCTATCTCTAACATACTTACTGACACTACAAACAAAAAAGCCCCACTACACAGTGTAGCGGGGCTTTTAAAGCTTTGATAAAACCGAGATTAAGCAGCTACGATGCTAACAAATCTACGATTTTTAGGGCCTTTAACCGCAAACTTCACTTCGCCATCAGTTTTAGCGAACAAAGTGTGATCTTTACCCATACCTACGTTCTCTCCACCGTGAAACTTAGTTCCACGCTGACGAACTAGAATATTTCCAGCTTTAACTACTTGGCCGCCGAACAATTTCACGCCTAAGCGTTTACTCTCGGAATCGCGACCGTTACGAGTACTACCACCAGCTTTTTTATGAGCCATGATTCTCTCCTAATTAACCTTTAATTCCAGTGATCTTAACTTCTGTATACCACTGACGATGACCTTGACGCTTCATAGAATGCTTACGACGACGGAATTTGATAATAGTTACCTTATCCGCACGACCGTGATTTAACACCTCGGCAGTCACTTTAGCGCCTTCAACAACTGGAGTTCCGATTTTAACGTCGTCTCCGCTGCCCACCAGCAAAACCTGATCGAAATCAATGGTCTCGCCAGTAGCCACTTCAATTTTCTCTAGACGAAGTACTTCGCCCTCTTCCACACGGTGCTGTTTACCACCGGCAGCAATAACTGCGTACATAACTGTGCTCCAGTTTTGGATTGGACGACACGAAGTAGGTAATAGCCCTATGGACCTAACCTTTCAAACCATCACCATTAGTGGCGATAAGCACAAAACTTGCATCGTTTAACGTATTAAACCTGCAGCCTAGACATACAGGGGCGCGCATTGTACTTTATGGTTAAATTCAAAGCAATCGTCATCGTAGTATTATCATGATCCAATATTCCGTATAATGCGCCCCCGAAACGGGGAGTCTACCGAATTCGAAAGTCGCCAGGAAAAAAGAAGAGCTGTCTTGGTCCACCCGTCCCACGAGATGAACTACAGGAAACTATAGATATGTCCAAAATTTTAGATGCAGTAAAACCCGGCGTTGCTACTGGCGACGATGTTCAGAAAATTTTTGAGATTGCCAAAGCCAACAGTTTCGCCCTACCTGCAGTTAACTGCGTTGGTACAGATTCTGTTAACGCGGTGCTAGAAACTGCAGCCAAAGTAAAATCTCCTGTTGTAGTTCAGTTCTCCAATGGCGGCGCCGCGTTCTTCGCGGGCAAAGGCTTGAAACTTGAAGGGCAACAAGCGCAAATTTTAGGGGCCATTGCAGGCGCCAAGCATGTACACCAAATGGCTGAAGCCTACGGCGTTCCTGTTATTCTTCATACCGACCACGCGGCTAAGAAGCTTCTACCGTGGATCGATGGCCTGCTAGATGCCGGTGAACAGCACTTTGCAGAAACGGGCAAGCCGCTATTCTCTTCACACATGATTGACCTTTCTGAAGAGAGCCTTGAAGAAAATATTGGGACATGTGCCAAGTACCTCGAGCGCATGAGCAAAATAGGCATGACCTTAGAAATTGAATTGGGCTGCACCGGCGGGGAAGAAGACGGCGTTGACAACTCCGATATGGACAGCTCATTGCTTTACACCCAGCCAGAAGACGTTGCATACGCCTATACGACGTTAAACGCAGTAAGCCCACGCTTTACCATTGCGGCTTCTTTTGGCAACGTGCACGGCGTATACAAGCCTGGCAACGTTAAGCTAACACCAGCCATACTTGATAACTCACAAAAGCATGTGTCAGAGAAGTTCGGTTTAGCTGACAACAGCTTAAACTTTGTTTTCCATGGCGGTTCGGGTTCTTCTCAAGCCGAAATTACCGAGTCTATTGGCTACGGTGTTATCAAAATGAATATCGATACTGATACTCAATGGGCGACGTGGGAAGGAATCAAAAACTACTACACGGGCAATGAAGGCTTCTTGCAGGCCCAAATTGGTAACCCAGAAGGCGACGACAAGCCAAACAAAAAGTACTACGACCCACGTGTTTGGTTGCGTGCAGGCCAAGCATCAATGGTTACACGCCTAGAGCAAGCCTTTAACGACCTTAACGCTGTAAACGTACTTTAAGCTTCGCGTTAAAACCTTAAGACTGATTAAGCCCGCTACTTAGCGGGCTTTTTTGTGCCTTATGGCTTTACTCCCCAATTTCAATCCGAGGCGATGCCGTTGCACGTTTATCAACCTTAGGTGCACATAGCAATAGCCGCTCTGATGCAATACCTTCCTGTTTGACCAAGTAAGCCTTGAACGACTCACTACGAGCTTCTGCGAGTGCCCGCTGCTCGGCCAAGGTTGCCGCCTCACTCGGCAGCGCAAAGCTACAAGCATTGAGCCTTAGCGTAGGCTTTTTGCGGAGTAAATCCGCCATCTGGCTAAGGTAGCCATGCTGATCACGTGTAATAGCCGTCTCGCCTACGGGAAAAAGTAAAGGCTTAAACCGAACTTTTAAGGCCTCCGCCCCGACCACTCGAGCAACGGTCAACACGTTACTGTAAGGAATAAACGTTTTAATTAAATAGCTTTCTACCTGTTTCATAGCCGCTTTGCGCATCGCAATATTGATAATGTGGCGAACACTTACATCCGGCGAAGTCAAATCGCCTTTTACCGGTATTTTTAAATGAATATCACCACGCTTATCTTTTAAATAATTGAGCGCCAAATTCAAAGGCAGCGAAGTTTGATCGACAACGCTTAAAGCATCCACTTCTTCCACAGACGTAAAAACGGGCCCCTTCAGGTTAAGATTGAGCGTGCCATCTAACTGATTGTTGTCGGCAACCATCTTGAAGTCACTGAATAACACGCCACGATCAACGCTAAACGCTAAAAATTGCTTGGTATACATATTTACTTTCGGCAACGAAAATTCTTTTATTTCACCTTCCACATTAAAACTTTTTTTCTCCGCGAAAGGCTGTGCCGCACCCGCAATGTTAAAAGAGAAGTAGTCGCCCTCATGGCCCGCGACCGTAAATACGGTATTAGCACCGGGGTTCGCGGTGTCTACATTTTCCACATCCAGCACATCCAGCGTTAACGGCATTACGAATGAATTTTTCTGGCGTTGATCCTCAAAATTAATTCGCCCCGGCGCGGCTAAACGAAGCTCGCGAAGCAGCAACGACATTAAAGCTTCCTGCGAACCCACTTCACTAGTGTCATCAGCATTGTTATTCGCTAACAACATATCCTGAGCCGTATCACTCGGAATAACTGGAGCCACCTCCGTATCGACGGCAGGCGCTAAAGTATCCTTCCCTTCAACAGGTGCTGGATGAAGAACAATATCAAGCAAGGGTGAATAAATGCTCACTTGGTCAACCGTTATACCGTCTAATGACGCCTCTATACCGCTTACGTTCAACGCTTCGACCAAAACCTTAGGCAATAAAGCGCCCGGTGATACGTCCGTCATTTTAAATCCGAAGCTCTTTACCTGCGCAACACTGGCGTCATACACCAAGACGGAAGGCTGCTGAGTTTGCTCTAGCGTAACCGAGGTCACATCCAGCTGTAGAGCGTCTAATGAGAACTGCTGTAAACCTGTCGTCACTTGCACCTTACTCACGGCCAGCGACGATGGCCCTACTACAATTTTTGACTCCGCAGCCGATAACTGTGCGCCCATCGTAACGTCCATGTCGAGCAGCCCACTCTCAACAACAAGCCCTTGACCCAAATAAGGACGAAGAACGGTTAAATCTAAATCACTCACCTTTAACGCCGCCGCCAAGGTTGCAACGTCGTCCTGCTCGCTATCCGTTGATAGTTGAGCCGTCAATAAAAGCCCTCCCTCGCCCAACTCTACGCGTCCGGCAATCTTTGTTCGCAGGCCCGCATTATTAAAATAGGTGTCAGTCAGAGAAAACCACGGCAGCACCACACGATGAGAGGCCGCGACCGTTTTAAGGTTAAAACTGACATTCTTAAACGAAACGGTATCAACCACCACAGAGAAGGGTAAAGCGGTATCGTTAGGTACGCTTGTATTCGTGTCGGGCTCACGACCTGATAGGCGACTGAGCAAAACGCCTCCAACGGTAGTGTCATCTTTATGTAGCTCGATAGACAATTGAGCATCCGTTAACAACACCTCCCTAATACGAATTTCTCGAGAAAATAATCGCAAAAACCCATAAGCCACCTCAAGCTGCTCAACGACCAACGTCTGTTCACCCGTATTTAGGCTAACAGCGCCTTTAATATTCACTTTTGATGTGAATAAATTAAGCCTTACGGTCGAATCCTCTGACAGCTTAACCCCAAGCGGGGAGAGAAAATCGGCACCCAGGGAACGGACAGCATAGGGGGATACCAACCACACACACACCACAACCACACTATAAAATACGATGCCAATAGAGGCCGCCCTAATTAACGCGCGGGCCAACCGCTTTATGTATACATTTATAACCAAAAAGAATGCTCCCTCTAAGAATACGGTATTAGCCGCAAAGACTGTCGCCCCAAAATATTGAGTTTAGCGTCGAAATGACTCCTACTGCGACCATTTGTCACATAGCCAAACAATATGATTTCGATACAATCTCCGCCCTCATATTTTGGGAGTTAGAAATGATCGATTCAAAACAAAAAAAAATAACGTACCTTCTTCTATCCCTTTGCTCAGCGATAAGTGCCAATACCTTCGCTGACGCCCGCAACGATAGCGGCTCACTGGAAGAACAAGTCTTTGTTACTTCCACACGAGAAGTTAAAACTATTGCCAACCTTTCAGAATCCGTTGGTGTATTGACAGAAGAAACCTTAAAGCAGGTGTCCCCCTCTCACCCAGCAGAAGCACTCAACCGCATCGCTGGAGTGCACATTAACAATCTTGGCGGCGAAGGGCATATGACATCCATTCGACAGCCCATTACCACTGCTGGCGTGTATCTTTTTCTAGAAGATGGCATACCTACACGCCCCACTGGGTTCTTCAATCATAATGGCTTATACGAAATTAATATTCCACAAAGCAGCCGCGTTGAAGTAATCAAAGGCCCAGCTTCAGCACTCTATGGCAGTGATGCCATCGGTGGCGTTATTAACGTACTAACTCGCACAAGCCCAGACGATACGGAATTCGCCCTTAACGGTGAAGCCGGTTCATTCGGATGGCAGCGCGCGCTACTTTCGGGCGGCAGCAATCTAGGCAATAACAGCGGCTTTCGAGTTGATTATAATACCACTCAAAACGACGGCTTTCGTGATGAAGCCGCTTATGACAGGCAATCGTTAAGTGCCCGCTTTGACAGTGAACTTAGCGAAAAACTTTCGCTAAAAGTCATTGGCGCCTACTCCGAAATCAATCAATCAGGAGTCTCGGCTTTAGAAGAAGATGACTACAACAATAACACCGAGATTAACTTTTATCACAGCGATATTGGTTTTAGAGAAGTGGAAGCCTCTCGACTTTCTGCCGAATTTAATTACGCGGCTAGCAACAACCATTTATTCACATTAACGCCTTTTTATCGCGACAACCATATGGTGATGATGCCCAGTTGGATGGTTAGTTATGACCCGAATATCCGAGACTACGCTTTCGAAAGTTTTGGGGCACTGGCAAAATACCGTTATAAATTTGCAGACGATACTGGCGAATTCATTGTCGGTTTCGATATTGATTCCACCCCTTCAGACTACAAAGAAGAAGCCATTACCACCACACAAGAGGGCGAATTTTATACGGCTTACACCCGCACGGGTGAGCTAAGCTATGATTTTGAATCTACCCAAACCTCTAAGTCGCCTTACCTCCACGCGGAATTTCAAGTTACCGACAAATGGCGAGTAAACGCTGGCGTGAGGTACGATAAGTTTGAAGTCGATTATACCAATCATTTACCGGGCAACCCTGCGGATTATTCCCATCGTCGCCCCGACAGCCAAATATTAAGTTATAACAACACTAGCCCCAAATTTGGCGCAACATACCAACATTCCGACACTCATTCCTTTTACTTAAGCCACCGTTACGCGTTTAGAGCGCCGACCGTAGGGGCTCTTTTTAGACCGGGCTCATCACAAAGTAGCACCGAGCTTCAACCTGTAAAAAGTACAAGCTCAGAAATTGGGATGCGCGGCCGCATAGCCGATAACATTAGTTATGACATTGCACTTTACGATATGGCCGTTACCGACGACATTGTATCTATAATTGATGATGACACTCGACGCACCGTAAACGCTGGCGAAACCGAACACAAAGGCATTGAAGTTGGGTTTGATTGGCGCTTTTCACCCGAGTGGCAACTAGGCCTTTCTTACACCCAAACAGATCAAAATTACAAAGATTTCAGTTATGTATTTTTCTCCCGAGACTGTTTTTGCAATCAGCAAATTAATTTTTCGGGAAACCAAGTGGCAAAAGCGCCCAGCAATTTAGGCAACCTCCGCCTGGAATACACCCCCGAAGCGCTCGCTAAATTACGAGTAGAACTAGAATGGATGAGCGTAGGCGACTACTACACCGACCAGACGAATACCCAACAATACGCTGGCCATAACCTCGTTAACGTGAGAGCAAACTATACGCTTAGCACTGCATTCAACCTGTACGCTCGCATCTCGAACGCAACGGATGAACTCTACTCCACTTATACCTCTAACCAGGTAAACGATCCCGACCTCAGCTACCGCCCTGGGAACCCACGCGCACTCTATGCAGGCTTTAACTGGAGCTTCTAGGTAAACCATTATGAAAACGATACTCAATAATCCAAAATCACTTTTACATTGGCATAACGCGTTGGGATGGTGGGGTTTAGCGGCTATTACTATCTGGGTGTTAAGCGGCGCAGCGCACCCCATAATGAGTTGGCTTGGCCCTAAAGCAGAAAACTTTTTTCCCCCATCAATGACCGTTGACGGGCAACAACTCGGGCGCGTAACCAACTTGATCTCGACCACAGGGGTTCTAAATAACGCGCGTGTCGTAAAAGTGGTTCCTTCTGAAAAAGGCCCGTTATTACAGGTAACAACTGACGACTACGCACCACGCCAATATTACAGCCTTGCGTCGGGCAACAAATTAAATAATTTTGATGGCGAGCAAGCCAAATGGTTAGCGAGTTATTATACCGGCCGTCCAGTATCAGACATTGCGAGTATTCAATTTCAAACGAATTTTGATGACAGCTACCCTTGGGTAAACCGTTTACTACCTGTCTATAACGTTCACTTTAGCGGCGAAGATTCTCTGCGAATATTCATTCATACTGAAACATCAGCAATGGCCGGTTTAAATAACGAACTCAAAGCCTCCATGCAGTGGTTTTTCCAGCATGCCCATACATTTAAATGGTTAAACGGATTTGAGTACGGCCGGCTCATTATCATGTCACTTTTCATGCTGTGCTTAATTGGCACCGCCGTACTAGGTTTACTCTTAGTATTCGCGCTTAAATCTCGAAAGATTAAAAGTGGAAGTCGCCGGTACCATCGGTGGCTTGGCTACGTTTTATGGCTTCCTCTTCTAGCGTGGTCGGCCAGTGGGTTCTACCATTTATTGCAATCATCATTAGTGGATAAGCCTGCGGGCATGCGCTTAAACACACCGTTTAATGCACCTTCGATGGAAGCACTCACACCCCACGTCAACTTACCTGAATCACTAAGCGATCATCACATCAATAGCATTTCTCTGGTACGAGACGAAAATGCGCTGTTTTATCGGCTGAGTATTTCAGCCGCGTCAGACGTCAATGTATCGCGCACACAGCGCTATACCGGAATGCCTACCGAAAAACGGGCGGTATTTATTGATGCGACCACAGGGTTAATCTCCGACGCCCAAAATGATCAACATTACGCCCAAAACCTGGCGGCGAATTTTGCCGGTATCAGTACCGATAAGGTTGGTGCAAGTTCGATGATTACTCGATTTGGCACTGGTTACGATTTCCGCAATAAGCGCCTTCCCGTGTGGAAGGTAGAGATTAACGATGCCGACAACACATGGCTTTTTATCGACCCTATTACGGGTATTCTCGTTGACCAAAGCGAATCTATTGCGCGGGTAGAGGAGTGGTCTTTCACTTTTTTACATAAATGGAATTTCCTCACGCCTTTTACTGGCCGTATGGTGAGAGACATCCTAATCGTCGTCTGTTTAAGCTTTTTATTAGCCATTAGCTATTTTGGCGCAAAGCTGTTGCTGAGCCGATCTAGACGAGAAAAAAATACACTTAATCCTAGCGCCTAAAAATTGAGCTTACAGGTGGCCGATAAAAGGCTCACCTGTAAGCTTAACAATGTCACCTATCCAAGCTAAGCCCAATACCCGCAACCGTTATCACGCTCACCAAAAGCAACCCTCGCGGCTCATTCTTTTTGACCTCATAAACCGTACTTATTCCCTAGCCTGCAAGTCTAGTAATTGTCGCCATGAATATGTCTAGCATCAGCATTTTTACCATTGCCATCATAGGCATGGCAAGCAAAGTAATTTGCCGCCGTTGCTAGATTGCTCTGGCTTGTATAAGCCGTATTTGGATGACTAAAGCCCTGCTGGGCGTTAGTTTTCATAGTGGCATTTACCAACTGAATAGAGCCCCTTTGATTGTCAATAACCGAAGACGGCTGATCCGTTTCATTTCCCCAGAGCGCCCCTATTGTTTTAGAGTTTTCAAGCACTTTGAGTGGCTCCTCACGCTCTAGTGTCTCGAAGATTGCCGTCATTTGACGATTAATCAATTGAATATTCCCTCTATTCGTCGCAGACTGATTATCGCCATCGCGAGCCCCCTCACCATAGATCATACAAATCTCAGTCGGCTGCCCCGTAAGCGGTGTGTCATCGTCGCCTGCTGGCACAAGGGGCCGCTCATTAGCGCAAACGTCTCTCGTGAAGTTCCAATGTGCATTCGCAAGGCTCGACGGGTCTTGGCAATTGGGCGTATTACGCTTATGTTCAAATGCTGCCCAGATAAACCCAGGGTGCAGCACAGTACTTTTGACAAAGCGCCCCCACCAACCCCAATAACTCATTCACCTCGACAACGCCGTCTCGATTAATATCAGCATTAATCCAAATATAGCCGTGTTTATCGGCCTCTTGTATCACGCTCCATAAGAGCTTCATTTCGCTTGAACCCGCCGGAAGCGTTTTACTTCCCACAGTAACACCACACATTTCACGACTGAAACGCGCTTCGTAATACACCATACTGCCCGCCTGATTATAGATAACAGCATTGCCAAACACTTGATTGATCATTTCAGGAATAATGAAATCATTTTCCGTATTGTCATCACCCTTAATGGAGAGCACAAAGATAAAAGGCTTATCTTTGTTGTTAAACGCGTGGTCAGATTGCGCACGCGCGCCGAGATTTTACCCAGAGGATAGACCACACCCTCACTTAACGATCATTTTATAGACAATCGCGTTGCTAAACTTGACACCCCCACACCATGCCCCTAGCATCCACCCCTCAAAAACAACTGGCGAAATGACCTCATGCAGTCCTTCCACGAAGTGGTGCAAAACGACTTTGAATCCGTCAACCGGCTCATTATTGACCAGCTACACTCTGACGTGGCGCTGGTAGAAAATATTGGACACTACATTGTTGACGCTGGTGGCAAACGTTTGCGCCCGCTACTCGTCCTATTAATGGCCAATGCACTCAACTACAAAGGTCAACAACACATTGATCTAGCCGCCATTATTGAGTTTATTCATACCGCAACACTACTGCACGATGATGTTGTCGACGTATCCTCTCTTCGTCGAGGGCGCCCGACCGCCAATGCAGAATGGGGTAACGCTCCCAGTGTATTGGTCGGTGACTTCCTATACTCTCGATCCTTTCAGATGATGGTCGCCATTGGCAACATGGATATTATGGCCATATTGTCTGACACCACTAATATCATCTCTGAAGGTGAAGTGCAGCAGCTCGTCAACGCTAGAAATCCAGACGTAACGGAAGACAACTATCTCACCGTCATTCACAAGAAGACAGCAGCCTTGTTCGAGGCGGCCTGTGAAATAGGTGCCGTTATTGCCGGTGCAAATGCCCAGCAACGCGCGCAAGCACGGCAAATTGGCTACCATTTAGGCGTCGCCTTTCAGCTTATTGATGACGCGTTAGATTACGAAGGAAATGCCGAAGAACTCGGCAAGAATGTGGGTGACGATTTAGCCGAGGGCAAACCCACCCTGCCATTAATTCACGCTATCGCCAACGGCACGTCAGAAGAAGCTGAATTGGTAAAACAAAGCATTCGCGATGGCGATATCAACAAACTGCAACAAATTATCACTATCGTGCAGCAGCGCGGTGGTTTGGAGTACACCAAAGAGTGTGCCCGCAACCATGCCGAGAAGGCTCAAGCACTCATTGCTAACCTTTCGGCCACACCTTACCAGTCCGCTTTAGCGGATCTCACACGCTTCTCGGTAGAGCGCAGCAACTAATAAAAAAGCCGCCAGCCATTCCTACCCTGAAGCACGCAGCAATAGAGAGTCTATCGATGCAAAAACGTACACTATCCGATCTTTATAATAACTGGGATCAACTCGTTGAAAACGCTACTTCATGGGAAGGGCGTACCTTAAAACAAGCTTTCGAAAAAGACGCCAATCGCTCGGCTCGCTATACCGTTTCAGCCACTGGCCTAGAATTGGACTTTTCTAAAAACCACATTGACGAAACAACACTGTCACTCTTACTCGACGTTGCCAAGCAAGCAGACCTCAAAGGTGCTATAAAGCGCTTGATGCGCGGTGACCACGTCAACAATACCGAAGATCGCCCAGCGTTGCACAGCGCCCTACGATACGCTGGCAAGGCCTCTAGCCCCGAAGAGAAAGCGGTAGAGTCAACACTCAACAAAATGGCCGGCTTAATTGAATCTGTGCATAGCGGCGAATGGAAAGGCTACAAAGGCGATAAGATTACTGACGTCGTCAACATTGGTATCGGCGGCTCCGACTTAGGCCCTCGCATGGTAACAAAAGCGCTAACACCCTTTCATACAGGGCATGTGAACGTTCACTTCGTTGCAAACATAGACGGCGCCGAAATCCATGACCTTACCCAAACATTAAATGCCGATACGACACTCTTCTTAGTTGCTTCCAAATCATTCTCTACTTTAGAGACCCTCGAAAATTCACTCACCGCTCGTCGATGGATGCTGGAAAATGGCTGTGCCGAAAATGAACTCCGCCATCACTTTGTTGCCATCTCGTCAAAAGTCGATAAAGCCGTTGAATTCGGTATTGATGCCGACAATGTTTACCCGTTATGGGATTGGGTAGGCGGCCGATACTCATTGTGGTCTGCTATAGGCATGCCCATAGCTTTCGCCGTTGGTATGGACAATTTCCGCAAGCTTCTGTCTGGTGCGAATGCAATGGACACTCACTTTGCTGAAGCGCCACCGGAAAAAAACATTCCCGTGCTTATGGCCCTTATCGTGTTCTGGTACAGCAACTTCATGGATACCGACACGCAAGCCATACTTCCTTACGCTTACCACTTACAGCTGCTCCCAGCCTATTTACAGCAACTTGAAATGGAAAGTAATGGCAAAAGTGTTACAAAAGAAGGCGTGCGCGTAGACTACCAAACAGGCTCTATTGTATGGGGTACTGAAGGAACAAATGGCCAGCACTCGTTCCACCAACTACTGCATCAAGGCACAACCACGATGCCTATCGATTTTATTGCCACCCTGCAAGCCCATCACCCAATCGATCATCAACATAAATACTTGTTTGCCAATTGTGTGGCGCAAAGCCAAGCTCTTATGACGGGGCGCGATCTCGCAACAACGGAAACAGAGCTGCGTGCAGCAGGTGTCAGTGAAAGTGAAATAACCACCTTAGCAGAACACAAAGTTCATCCGGGTAATCGCCCAAGCAACACTATTTTGATGGACAAGCTAACCCCAGAAACACTCGGCGCACTTGTCGCAGCCTACGAACATAAAGTGTATACATTGGGCACATTGTGGAATATTAACTCCTACGACCAATGGGGCGTAGAGCTAGGTAAGTTACTCGGCACACACATTGCCACTGCCATAGACACAACGGATATCCCCGGCGACTGGGACTCATCAACCCAAACTTTAGTGCGTAAGTTTAACGAAGCAAACAAAAGTATTTAACCCACAGGCTGGGCCTTAAATCGTTAGAACGCGGCCTAGGGCCGCGTTTTTTATACTCGCTAAACGTAATATTTCACTGAGGCTACAGCTATTACAGCATAAGTAAGTTAAATTCAGGGGCAGTAAAACCTGAACTTTCTATTATTCGCTTAGTCTCACTCGCTACCAGTACAAAAAGTACTGACAGAACAGACCTAAATTTTGCTCCCACAGGGAGTTACTTCGTCAGGAGATCACCGATGAAAAACATGAGTAAAACACTAGCATTATCCAGTGCCATCGCCGCAGGCGTTATGATGGCCTCAAGTCACGAAGCGCTTGCAGGCAAAGCTAGCATGGAGAAATGCTACGGTATCGTTAAAGCCGGTAAAAATGATTGTGCCATAAAAAGCCAAGGCACCAGCTGCGCGGGCCAAGCCAAAAAAGATGCCATTTCAGATGCATGGATCTACGTTCCAAACGGAAAATGTGAATCCATTGTTGGCGGTAGCTTAACCCCCAAAGGCGCACAAAAGTAAACATAGCTACCTGTGAACCACCTAAAAGGCTCATTGAGTTATCGGGGCCTTTTAGTGTAACCAGCCCGTACCTTTATTTATGACTGAACCTCTCCCCCTACGCTGCGGTGTTGGGCTAAAAGCACAGCACTACAACGATATTATTCACGAACAACCTAATGTTGGTTGGTTCGAGATTCATCCTGAAAACTATATGGGTCCTGGCGGGCCGCCACATCATTACCTACAAAAAATCAGAGCACAATACCCTCTTTCACTGCACGGAGTAGGGCTTTCGTTAGGCTCAAGCGAGGGGGTTAGTAGCGAACATTTACACGCGCTAAAACGGGTAATCGATCGATATCAGCCCGCTCAAGTATCCGAACATATCGCGTGGAGTCACTGGAATAGTATTTATTTAAATGATTTACTGCCGTTACCTTACACACATGAAAGCTTACAAATACTTTGTGACAACATCGACCGCACACAAGCTTTTTTAGGCCGATCAATACTCATCGAAAACCCTTCAACATATATCGACTTTTCATACAGTGATCTCACCGAGAGTGCATTCATTAATGAAGCCTGTCAGCGCACAGGCGCGGGCCTACTTCTCGACGTTAATAATATTTTTGTCTCTGCCACCAATAACGGATTTGACCCTTACCATTACATTGACACCATTAACACGCAATATATTGGCGAAATCCATCTTGCAGGCCATACAGAAAAAACATTACCCGATGCCTCCATTATTCGCATCGACGATCACGGCTCGGCTGTTAAAAACAGCGTATGGATGTTATTTAAGTATCTATTAACCAAGACAAACAAACCGTTCCCAACACTCATTGAATGGGACAACGATATTCCAGAATGGGCGGTTTTAGAAGGAGAAGCACATAAAGCTGAAACACTTCTAGTACGTCAACGAGAAGGCGCTTGATATGACGCTGAAAAAATTTCAACAAAATTTTGGCGAATTTTTTCTATCTGGCGAACACGATTTTGCACTACAAAAACAATTAAAGGCCTACCCTCGCGACATCTTAGAAGCACGGCTGAATATCCATAGAAACAACTATTACGCATCTCTTGGCGACATTTTGCGTGAAACATTTAGCACCGTTAACCAACTGGTAGGCGACACATTTTTTACAGCTCTCGCAAACAACTACCTCACCCAACACCCCCCAACTAAGGCTGCTATGCTTTGGCTCGGCGATACCTTCCCTCACTTTATTGCCCGCTTTGAACATACCCAAAAAATATCGTATCTAGCAGATGTAGCGCGCGTTAATTGGGCACAGCACTTAGCTTATCACGCAAAAGACACTCCCCCCTTAACCGCACGGAATTTCGCTGACATAGACAACGACACGCTTGGCCAAAGCGCTTTTATCTTTCACCCCAGTCTTGCGCTACTACAATCACCTTATGCTCTATATTCCATTTGGCAGTACTGCCTTCCGACAGAGGAGGCTAACGTTGATGAGGGTTCGACTATACTCCCCTCAGAGATCGACGCAGACAGGCCCGAAAATATACTTGTCGCAAGGCCTAGCACCACGGTCGCCACTTACAACCTTTCACATGAAGTCGCTTTTTTTATCTCTCAACTATTGACCGGCCAAACACTGCTAGACGCCGTATCTCGCACTGCAGACTATAGCGACTCTCACAAGCTCGACTTTAACGCCAGCGATGCTGTGTCATTCTTAATTTCCTCAGGCATCGTTACCTCAACCATTATTCCCGAGGGCGATGCTCTATGACTATTTTCAATAAAATTGATCGATTCGCAAAAACACTGGGCGATATTATTCCCGAGGCGGTGCTTTCTATTTCTGCCCGCGTTTCGGTCTTTATGATTTTCTGGCTATCCGCACAAACAAAAATTGGAGGGGACGCAATCTTCGGACAAAAATGGATGTTTTGGAATGTTTCACAAACAACGCTTCTATTGTTCGAATATGATTACGCCCTACCCTTAATTCCCGCCGATATCGCAGCTTACCTCGCGAGCATCACAGAATTTTTAATATCGATATTAATACTTGTTGGCTTCATGACGCGCGCAAGCGCCCTTATTTTTATAATCATGACGCTCATAATTGAAATTTTCGTTTACCCCGAAGCATGGGCAACCCACCTACTTTGGTTGGTGCCATTACTGTATATTCTAAAGCAGGGTGCCGGTGTATTTTCGGTCGATTCATTGCTAAAAAAAACTTAACTCCGTAAAAATATACCAAAAAAAACCGGCCAAGGCCGGTTTTTTTTGGTATTAACAGCTAAAGAAATTAAGCATCGTACTGTTTAACCAGGCCTAACAATTCCTCTGTTTTCGCTTCCATTAAGCCTTGATCAGCGCGGCTTTCAATATTTAAGCGCAGGACAGGCTCCGTACTGGATGAGCGTATATTTAATCGCCACTGTGCAAACTCCATTGATAAACCATCGATTTTTTTAATAATCAATGCAGAAGAGCGGTAATGCTCTTCTATCGAAGTAATTATTTTTACAGGATCGTTTACCGTGTTATTTCGCTCGCCACTACACGGAAATTTTGCAACACGATCTTTCACCAATTCAGATAACGTCTTACCTGTAGTGCTCATTAACTCTGTCACCAACAACCAAGGGATATTGCCATTATCACAATAAGCAAAATCTCGGAAATAATGATGAGCGCTCATTTCACCGCCATAGACGGCATCTTCTGCACGCATTTTTTCTTTGATGAAGGCATGCCCTGTTTTACTTTCAATCGCAATACCACCTTCAGCCTCGGCCAAGTCAATGGTATTCCACGTTAATCGAGGATCATGCACAACTTTTGCACCGGGGTTTTTCTTTAAGTAAGCCGCGGCCAATAAACCAACAACATAATACCCTTCAATAAACACACCGTTTTCATCAAAGAAGAAGCAGCGATCAAAATCACCGTCCCAAGCAAAACCTAGGTCAGCCTTATGTTCCTTTACTGCATCAATAGTTGCGCCGCGCTTCTCGACCAAAAGCGGGTTAGGAATACCATTAGGGAAGTTGCCGTCAGGATTATGATGAATTTTAATAAATTCAAAAGGCAAATGAGGCTCTAAACCATCGACCACAGCACCAGCGCCACCATTACCCGCGTTACAGACAATTTTAAGCGGTTTTAAAGCTGAAATATCAACATATTCCAACAAATGTTCGAGGTATTCAGGGCGAATATCACGCTTTTCTACGCTACCCACAACCGCCGACGGCTTAAACTCACCACGCTCGGCAATAGTCTGTATATCATCCAAGCCGGAATCACCCGAAATAGGCTCTGACCCTTTGCGCACCAATTTCATTCCGTTGTAATCCATAGGGTTATGGCTAGCCGTTACACAAATGCCACCATCAACGCCCAAGTGAAACGTTCCGAAATATACCTCTTCTGTACCCACTTGCCCCATATGTATAACGCTGGCGCCCGCTTCCGTAATGCCTTTAACCAAGGAATCGGTTATCTCCGCGCTGGTCAAACGAATATCGTGGCCAACCACAACAGTTTTAGCATCGAGGTATTCAACGAACGCTCTACCAACGCGATACGCTACATCAGCATTAAGTTCTTCGGGAACACGGCCACGAATGTCGTACGCTTTGAAACAAGTAATATCAATTTTCATCTAACTTCAGTCCACCTTTAGTCTTGGGTATACAGATTTTCGTAAACATAGTTGGTTGCATTCACAAAGCCTGCAACGCTTCCGCAGTCAAAACGACGACCTTTGAATTTATACGCCAACACACAACCGTTTTTAGCTTGCGTAAGGAGTGCATCAGTGAGCTGCACTTCATTATTTTTACCTGGCGGGGTATTTTCTATTATTTCAAAAATGTCGGGAGTTAAAATATAACGACCAATGATAGCGAGATTACTGGGAGCATCTTCGGGTTCTGGTTTTTCTACCATGTTATCAACTTGGTAGAGCCCGTCTTTAATTTGCTTGCCAGCAATAACACCAAACTTACTAATATCTTCTTTTGGCACTTCTTGTACCGCCACAATACTGCAACGAAACTGTTTATACAGTTTAACCATTTGTGATAAAACGCCTTCGTCCGCTACACATAAGTCATCCGATAGCACAACGCCGAAAGGCTGGTCACCAATTAAACGACGGCCATTTAAGATTGCATCACCGAGCCCTCTCATTTCACGCTGCCGCGTAAAAGAGAACGAACCTTTTGCCATTACGTCGCGAATAGACGCTAAGTAATCCTCTTTGGAGGAACCCGCTATTTGATGCTCTAGCTCATAGCTCACGTCGAAATGGTCCGCGATTGCACGCTTACCTCGACCGGTTACAAAACCAATTTCGGATAAACCCGCACCCAAGGCTTCTTCTACGCCATACTGCACAAGTGGCTTGTTAACAACGGGTAACATTTCTTTGGGCATCGATTTTGTCGCAGGAAGAAAGCGGGTTCCATATCCGGCAACAGGAAATAAACATTTACTAATCATCTTTGATTCTACCTTCTTGGTATTAAATATTTTATCTGTTGAGCGTATCGCTAATGTGTGGTGTGAAAACTATACCAACTAATTGTTGAACTTTTATTGAGCAAAGGCACCGAAAACGAGCAGTTTACGGCGTCATCAACATTGGCAGTATTTATTTGTAGCGTTCAATGCAGTGAGTCACCCAATCCACAGGGGCTCTATTCTTAACACGCACGAAATATACCATATTCAATAACACTATAGTGCTTGATCGAGGCCTTGGTAGCGCTACCCTTTATATTTTATTGGCTGATACGGTGTTTCGCCCGCCTCGCGACTGGACAAGCCCTATACACAGGGTAGAATGGCGGCTTTTTCCGGCTGGGTATCGCTTAAACTCGCCGCCAACTAACCACGGATAATCTTCAGTCATGAATTCATTCGAACAGCAATCATCCTATAACCTGGAAGAGCTACTGGCCTGCGGTCAAGGCAAAATGTTTGGCCCAGGTAACGCACAGCTACCCGTACCCAATATGTTAATGCTGGACCGAATAACTCACATCAGCCAAGCTGGCGGTGAGTTTGGCAAGGGCGAAATCATTGCCGAATTGGATATCAAAGATGACTTGTGGTTCTTTGACTGCCACTTCCCCGGAGACCCCGTAATGCCTGGCTGTCTGGGCTTAGACGCCATGTGGCAGTTAGTCGGTTTTTTCCTTGCATGGAAAGGGAACCCCGGTCGCGGACGCGCGCTTGGCTGTGGCGAAGTTAAATTCACAGGCCAAATACTCCCGTCGAACGGTAAAGTAACGTATCACATCAACCTAAAACGCGTTATTGAACGCAAGTTGGTAATGGGGATAGCCGATGGTCGAGTGTCGGTTGACGGCAAAGACATTTACTTTGCTAAAGACCTAAGAGTTGGCCTATTTAGCAATACCGACAGCTGGTAGTTCGCTAACAGAATTCGAGCTAGCGGTATGGCATAATGCCGCCGCGATCTGACTAGATTATGAGGAATAATATGAAACGCGTTGTGGTCACTGGCATGGGTATCAGCTCATGCATCGGTAACGATATAGACACAGTACTCGCCTCTTTAAAAGCGGGAAAATCCGGTATACGGTTTAATGAAAGCTATCAAGAACATGGGTTTCGCAGCTTGGTTTCTGGCTCTGTCGATATCGACTTAAAAGACCATATCGATCGTAAAGTGCTGCGTTTCATGGGCGATGCCGCCGGATTCGCCTACGTTGCAATGCAACAGGCCGTTCTCGACTCCGGGCTAGAAGCGAACCAAGTGTCAAACGAACGCACAGGCATTGTTGTGGGTTCAGGTGGCGCGACTACCTCTAGCGTAGTGGAGTCAGCCGACATTATCCGTAGCCGCGGCGTAAAACGCGCAGGACCTTACCGTGTCACACAAACAATGGGAAGCACGACCTCGGCGTGCCTAGCCACCCCCTTCAAGATCAAGGGCGTTAACTACTCCATCTCGTCGGCTTGCGCCACCAGTGCTCACTGCATTGGCAATGCGATGGAACTGATTCAACTCGGCAAGCAAGACGTTGTCTTTGCCGGAGGTGGTGAAGAAGAGCACTGGACTCTCACGGGCCTCTTCGATGCCATGGGCGCCCTTTCAACCAAATATAACGACACTCCAGAGAAAGCCTCTAGACCTTACGATGCGAACCGCGATGGGTTTGTTATTGGTGGTGGTGGTGGCTGTCTGGTGATCGAATCTCTGGATCACGCCTTGGCACGTGGCGCTAAAATATATGGCGAGCTCATCGGCTACGGAGCAACTTCAGACGGCTACGACATGGTTGCCCCCTCTGGCGAAGGCGCTATTCGCTGCATGAGACAAGCCTTACAAAACGTAGATGCGGCGACTATCGACTACATCAATTCACATGGCACCAGTACACCAGTAGGTGACCTTGCCGAATTGCGAGCAGTGCGAGAAACCTTCGGCGCCAATACTCCTGCTATTAGCTCAACAAAATCACTCACGGGCCACTCCTTAGGTGCTACTGGCGTTCAAGAAGCGATATACACTTTGCTTATGATGAAGCATAGCTTCATTGCAGGCTCATCGAATATCGAAACACTGGACCCTGAAGCTGATGGTTTGAATATTGTACCTACAGCAAAAGACGCAGATATTAATATCGCCATGTCGAATAGCTTTGGCTTTGGCGGCACCAATGCGACACTTGTTTTCCAAAAGTTTGCAGGTTGATAAAACACCACTGTTAGACCAAAAAAAGCGCCTAATAGGCGCTTTTTTTGGTCTAACCTCTACGTTATTGCCGCACAGACTGCCGCTTCTCTTCTACCAAATGCTGATCATGTAGCCACCGACGTACGAGCGATTTAAAACCGTGCCGCCAAGAAGGAAACTGAATACCAAAGTCATCGGTACAATTCCGACCGTTTAGGTTACCGTTACCTAACAACAAACGCCCTTCTTCTTTCCCCGATATTACCTGAGGCATTGTGAGCGACAAGCCTGCTTCAGCATTGATCATACGCACAGTTGCATCCACAAATTCCGCTTCGGAACTCTGATCAGAGCTACGCAAATGATACACACCCCAGTTTTCTGCGCCACAAAAAACCTGATGAATGAGGGTGATAAGGCTGCGAATCACAAAACCTGCAGACACCAAACTAAAGCGATGGTGATCAGATACAGGGGGTAACTCGCCAACTAATAATTTAGGGATAATTCGACCGAATAAACTACAAGGAACTAGATCTAATATCCACGGTAACCGCAACACGATAGAAGAGGGGCACACCAACGCGCCTGTCTCCATCGATAAAATCCGCCGCCCCAGCTCATTGCTTGGCTGAGGCATATCCACCTCACCAACGCCCTGAGGGCAATAATTGTCACCAAAAACACGGAATGAAGATAACTGAATTAAAGGCACGCTTTTCGCTTTGCATGCCTTCGCAAGACTTCTCGCCGCGGCGATATCGCTAGCACTCACATCGACGCAAGATTCCGGAAAGTGAATAACAAGGCTAGGCGATTTTTCATCGAAATAACCTGCGACCGCCGCCTCATCCGACCAGTTCAGGCTCTCAGCAGACGGTGTAAGCAACACAAAAGGGTAATCTTCCATCACCCCCATAAACGCACTAGCGAGCGCGGTATCCGCTCGCCGAACAAGAATTCGATAACTCAAGTGAATACCCTAAAATGGGATGTCGTCATCAAAACTATCCATAGCGGGTGGCGGAGCAGCATGAGACGTTTGCTGCGGCGCTGGCGCGTGTTGCTGTTGCTGTTGCTGGTTTGGATTTTGCTGTTGCATCGGAGCGGGAGCCGCTTGCGGCTGATTAGG
>Ga0065722_101782_pt1 | contig 90918 bp, 53 predicted proteins | sample BansetMetagenome_FD_59109 | JGI IMG/M metagenome (GOLD analysis project Ga0065722, IMG submission 59109) | Bankia setacea gill microbial communities from Puget Sound, Washington, USA - Caecum Enriched | ecosystem: Host-associated > Mollusca > Digestive system > Ceca | place: United States... | reverse complement strand
CAGTTGGTTAGAATGCCGGCCTGTCACGCCGGAGGTCGAGGGTTCAAGTCCCTTCCGGGTCGCCATATATAAAAAGCCTCACTCTATCGAGTGGGGCTTTTTTCGTTCTAGATTGCCTTTGTTTCAGTATCGAACCTTCCGCCTAATACCTTAGCGCCACCTACTATCTATTGGAAAGTAAGCTACAGTTAAAGTGCCTATATAATTAAAATATTGGGCGAACCGCTGTAAGTAGAACGGAAACGATGATTTCCTTTGGCACGAACTAACTTGTCAACAGACTGTCATATTTCCAACGTATTGTGGAAACACGCAATCCAACCACTCTTGGTTTACCTATTTGTTGTCTCAAGTGTTGCTTCAGGCCAGTGCAAACAAAAAAATAAGCGCGGCTAGGCAGCAGAACCTTCACGGTTAACCCTTTAGCGTAAAATGTTTTAACGGATTGCTAGCTTTAGATCATAAGGAATTGTAATGCACGATTATTTAGAAGAGTTACTTTATAACAATGGGCAAAATCTCGGCGATGACTGGGATTCCGATGCGCAAGAATCTGATATTGATGAGGAAGACGAAATAGATGAGTGTGAAAGTTTTTAATTAATGCATTTGAGTCATATTTAGGTGTACGTTAACACTTAAGAAAAGCGGGGCAGGTCAATCACCATCGCCCCATATCATAGCGTTCAACGCCCCCCCCGCGATACTGAAATCCCGTAAGCCGAACGTTCATTAACTACGTGGTCGTCCTGCCGGCTCAAATCGTTACGCTATTCACGTTTATAGTGAATATTGCCGTTCAACCCGCGTTTCTGAAGGCCTGTTCACAACGCAAATTTAGTGAGTGGTCAATAATGACAGCAATATCGCCTGTTTTTAGCTGCAGGTGCCCGTTGTTTGGTAATCAGTAGGTAGTAAGCGAACGTGATTTTCGACCATGATGAACTAGCTCGAGCCGTATTATTTTTTAACGATGCTGGAGCCATTGTCAAAGAAATGCATTATACGGAATTTGAGGCAATATTAGATAACTATGTACCCTCTATCGACTGGGCAGGTCAAACGGCAAAATCGGTGTGTATTGACCTTGATTCAAAGCTCCGTATTCGCACGGCCATCTTTTTTACAATCGGCTTTAACGCCAAGGGTGAAGTTGATAGTACGTGGAATATACCGTTAGACCAGTTAATTGGTAGTGCCATCAGAGGCCCTGATTTGGGTGCAGGCCCTATTCGTTTAGTGTGTGCTAGCCAATGCCCCATCCAATATTTTAAAGATTCCTTATGGGACCCGGATATGCGTTCGGGCAAAAACCATCTATCGATACTCTCTAAGGCCGCGCTGCGTAATAAGCTCGCCATTCAATTTAGGGAGGGGCCACACGAGCCTGCGCAGGCAGGCTCTCCCCCTATATTGAATAACGAACTATTAGAGCAAAAGATTAGCGGTGAGCTAAGAAAAGAGTATGCATCCGAATTTAGAAACCAGACAGCTCAGCTACTAAAGGATCAGCGTCTTCGCGCGGCAACAATAAGCAATGAAAGTAAAAAAAGTATTGCCTCTTTAAAGGTTGATTACAGCAATCGAATTGAGGAATACAGGACGATAATCGCTGAGAAGAACCGGACGATAGAAGAGGAGCGCGAGCGTAACCAAGCACTAAAAGAAACAATAGACGGCCAAGCAATGAAAATTGAGGGGCTGAGAGAATATTTTGAGCATAAGCTTGAGAAGGCTGAAGGGCAGGGAGCCGAGCATATTCATAGTCTCCGAGATAATCATCAAGCGGAAATTGAGGCCAAAATAACGGTTGCGACAACAGAACTGAACGAAATGTTGCAGATGCGTGAGGTAGAGCTTATGTATCGCAACGAGCAAGAGCGACAGCTTCGCGATGAAATTTCGCGCCTCAGGAAAGAAAACGAAGCGCTGATGGGCAATACAAATGAGGGGCTTCTTTCAAAAATGGTGGGCAAGGGTATTAGTTTTGTTAGCTATCAACCTGGCGCAGGGCACATTACAATACCGTTTGCCGATATAGCGGATTACATGACGAATTCAGTCGCCTACGCTGCCGCCCAATGTGGGGTGAAAGAAGCACTTTACAAAGCATGGCTCGACCATTATCAGGCACCTGTCTGCAGTGCTATCGACGAAAATGGCAGTATCTGTGGCGAAAACGTTCCCCGCATAACCAACCCAACCGATTTCCATAGTGGTGATGAAGATCGATGCAGTGCCCACAAAGAGATTAAAAGTGCCGGAAGCCTCAAAGTTGTTAGTGGCTAAGTCACTAACGCAACTCCTTAATTATGAACCACAACATCTCGCTCAAATGGCCCCCCTCCAAGGCATAGATCTGCCATCGCTTAGCGATGCAGGTGTGCGTCTAAGCCTACTGAGGCTCGATTTAATGCATGAGCGCCTTAGCGGAAATAAATTGTTTAAGCTGTACTACCATCTAAAAGCGTATAGAGCGCTCGGGCAAGCTATACCCATTGCCAGTTTTGGTGGTGCATACTCGAACCACTTGCATGCTTTAGCGGTAATGGGCGATATGCTTGGCTTCCCCACGATTGGCATCGTACGCGGTGATGGTTTTGATTGCGCTAATGCGACGCTAAACGATCTTCAGCGCCTCGGCATGCAGGTACATTTCGTTGATCGAATGCGCTATCGGGGGCGTAACAGTGACGAATTATTAACCTCGTTAGAGCACACATTAGGTAAGGTTTTTTGGGTGCCGGAAGGTGGTGGTGGCAAGCTAGGTATTAAAGGATGTATAGCCATTGGTCGACGATTGCGAGCTTTGCAGGCCGATACTATTGCTGTGGCAACGGGTACAGGCTCAACTTTAGCGGGTATTGTAGCGGGTTTGTCGTTTGGAACAGAAACACCAATGGCGCGTGTATCGCCGGTGCTTGGATTTAGCCCATTGAAAAAAAGTAGTCAATGGATGAGCGAATCCGTTGCTGAATCGCTACCGCTGGTTGGGTGCGCAGCTCGTCCTTCGTCTTGGCAGGTGACAGATGAGTTCCATTTCGGTGGTTTTGGGACGTTTCCCGTTGAATTAAACGAATATCTACATGAGTTCGAATACAGAACACGTGTATTATTGGACCCCGTGTACACCGCTAAGATGATGTACGGAATAGAGCGTTTGGCTCTAAGAGGTTTTTGGCCGAAAGGAAGTCATATTGTCGCGGTTCACACGGGTGGGCTGCAAGGTAGGCGTGGCTTCCACTTGAAAGACTAGTGTCCCGCGCGCATTCGCTAAGCGCCTACCAATTGCATGTAATTCATCTATGCATGCGCTTCATATTTTACTGTAACTGTTTGGGGCTATAGTCTTTACACTGCGGTTAAGAAAAGGGCCGAGCCACACTGTGTACCGTTCATATTTAGTCCTATCATACAGGGGCGCTATACTATGATCGTTACTAAAGTGTGCCGTCGTTATAGTGACAGTTCAATGAGTGCTACTAGCTTATATAAATGGCTAGTTACCGCGCTAAAATAGTGGGAGAGTTTGTTTAAATGGGATTGTTACAAGGCGCCGTAATGCATCATTCAGAACAAGAAGAAGACGATTTGCTTAATGCATCAGGAGCACTTGTTCCCTTAAAAGCAATGAAGCGAAACTTTTTAGAAGATCTTTTCTTGCGTGCAGAAACACAAACGGTTTTCGCGCAAGACATCATCTTTGATATTGATAGTTATGATAATCAACATGTTTACCTCTTGTTTGGTGAAGTAGAATTACACTATCGCTCGGGTCATAAAGAACATATTCAAGCGGCGTTAAACCAACTCCCGTTAGCGCAAGAGCAACCACGCCAATGTCGAGCAGTTGCCTTAACCGATGCAACGGTATTAAGGATTGATAGTGATCAACTTGACCGAACACTTAGCTGGAGTCAAATAGCACAATATTTAATGTCCGAGGTTTCTCTGCAGCGTGATCTTGATGAGGATCTCGACTGGATGCATACGGTATTAAACTCAAACCTTTTTTATAAAGTGACCGCCGGTTAATGTGGAGCAAATATTTTCTCGCCTCACGCCAATGGTGGTGCATAGTGGTGAGGTAATTCTTAGGCAAGGCGAGATAGGGGATTGCTGTTACTTTATTAAAGACGGTAGCGCTACGGTTACTCACTACAATGAAGCCAATAAAAGCATAGAGAAAGTTGCCGATATTGCAGCAGGGCGTTGTTTTGGCGAAGATTCTTTGGTGTACGAGCAGGCACGAAACGCAACAATCACGATGAGTTCTGATGGTGTGTTAATGCGGCTGGAGAAAACAGATTTTCTATTATTATTAAAAGAAGCTGTCGTTGACGAAGTCAGCGACAAGGATCTGGTCAATATGGCGGAGCAGCCAATCCTTGTGGACGTGCGAACCGAAGAAGAGTATTCCGCAGGGCATTTTGCACTGTCTGCGAATATTCCGCTTAACTTGCTCAGTATAAAAAAACGCTTGTTGCTACCAGAAAAAGCGTATGTATTTTACTGTAATTCCGGGCGACGCAGTCGAGCAGCCGCCTATTTACTGGGTAAGCAAGGTTATAATGTCCTAGCGCTAAAGGGGGGGATTGATGGCGATAGCCTCTCGAATCAGCTTGTTACGGAGCCGGGTTATATCATTCGAGACGGCGAATTAATTTCTGGCCAATAGTTGTTCACCACCATTAACCGGCTTGTTTTCTTTTCGGTATGTACGTCGTCCGCAAAAGAATGCTCTGGCTGATGCGTGAGTTCAAGCATATAAGGAATCGCCGAAGGCGAGGGCAGGTCAAAAGCGGTCAAAGGGTTGTTGACGCCGTTTCCCGTCAGCCACTCTGTTTTTTTGAGCAGGCTAACCGTAAAGTATTGGCTAGTTTTGTTGGCCTCTATTAAGTTTTTCAATTCTTTTTCGTGTATCCAGTGGCCCATTAAACATTCAGCGTTCGCAATTGCAGGTTGAGCGATTAACGCTGACCAGTGTATAAAAAACATACCTTTTACCAAGTATTGTGATTGCGCCTCACAGGAGGTAGGGTTGCCGTTAAGCTGCAGCGCTTTTTTTCGAGCCGCCTTCGAACGCTGAAATAGTGTTAGTTGTTTTGCCAATAAGTGGTCTATTTTTAACCCAAGCTTGTCTTTTGCGTTAGGCCCGAGCCAGTGCATAGGGTCATACGGTAAGCTCGCTTTTTGGGGCAGTAAAAAAAATTTTACTGCGGCTTCTACGTGTAATAATTGATTTTGCTGATCTTGTAACAGGAAATCGAACTCTCCAGCGGTTATACCATCCTCATTAATTTGTATATTTTGAGCTAACAGGGCAGGGCGGTTCGTCTTGACTGCAGGCAAGGACTGGAGCGCAAAGGCAATTAATTGTTCAAAATAAACACCAAGCCGCTGAGGGCTTTGTTTTATAGTTAGGGTGTATCGATCCGGTAAACCGCGTAAACTTATGTTTTCATCCAGCTTGGTTAGCCAATGAATAACGGCCTGCTGGCTGTCAGGTAGGCCCCACAGGGTTTTACCAGCACTAACACTATTACCCAGTTCTTTTTCGACTAAATCCGGGCTAAAAATTACCCATGCAAGATCGTTAACCGCAGAATTTTTGAAACGCAGCCATATTTCTGTTTGGTTGCCACAAAAAATGTGAGAAAGATCCGTGGTGGGTAAATTGGCGACTTTCGGTTCCGTCATATAAAATCCAATAATCTCAACTTATTTAATATAACTATGACTGCATATAAAACCATCGGCCTGATTGGTCGGCTCGCGAGTGCGAACACACAATATTCTATCAGCCGGCTTGTATCTTATCTTGGCAAGCAGCAGGTGGAAATATTGCTTGACGAGGAAACAGCGTCAGTTTTGCCCGATGCCAACCTTCCTATTACGCCTCGCATAGAGCTGGCAATTCGGTGTGACCTCATCATAGTGGTGGGGGGGGATGGAAGTCTACTGTCCGCGGCTAGAGCCTTTGCGGGTCATAACGTACATTTGTTGGGTATTAACCGTGGCCGGCTAGGCTTTTTAACGGATATATCGCCCGAAGATATTGAATACAAAGTTGGTGAAGTGCTAGAAGGTAAATTTCAAACAGAACAACGATTTTTGTTGGATTGTAAAGTTGTGCGTAATGGCTCCATATTATCTTCTGGGTTAGCGCTAAATGACGTTGTTGTTCATCCCGGTAAGTTTATACGCATGATCGAGTTTGAATTGTATGTGGGCGATGAGTTCGTTTACCGGCAACGCTCGGATGGGCTTATTGTCTCATCACCTACAGGGTCAACGGCGTATGCGCTAAGTGGCGGTGGGCCGATCATGCACCCTAATCTTGATGCTATTGCGCTGGTGCCGCTATACCCGCATACGCTCAGTAGTCGTCCCATCGTTGTCAGTGGAACAAGTGTTATTCGGCTTATTGTTTCCGAGCAAAATAATTTGAACCCACTGGTCACTTGCGACGGTCAAAATCAAACAACGTCTCAGCCAGGCGATGAGGTGGTCATCACAAAATCTGATAAAACTATAACGCTCATCCATCCTGAGGGACATGATTTTTACGAAACCTGTCGAACGAAGTTAGGTTGGGCTAGCCACACAGGAAATACCTAAATTAGCAGATGAATATGCAAGGCTACGATATTATTGGCGATGTACACGGTTGCGCCCAAACGCTAGAAAAACTTCTGGTAAAAATGGGCTATTGGAATAAAGCACCTGATGCTGAATTTCCCGTTTATAGCCATCCCTCGCGAATGGCGATATTTCTAGGCGACATTCTTGATAGAGGGCCCCGTATAAGAGAAGCTCTGCACATAGTAAAAGGTATGGTCGATGCCGGCAGCGCATACTGCGTGATGGGGAATCATGAGTACAATGCCCTTGGTTACACGACGCTTGCCCCAGAATATCTTGATAAGACTTACGTGCGTGAGCACAACAGCCGTCACAATAGGCTTATTGCCGAAACCTTAACGCAGTTCGCGAGCTACCCAGAAGAATGGCGAATGTTTCTAGAATGGTTTCAAACGTTGCCAATATTCTTAGAATTCGATGCTTTTCGCGTTGTACATGCTTGTTGGGATGCAGAGTTAATCGCAGAGTTTTTAGTGCTGAACAATAATCAGACCCAGGTTACCACACAATTTATACGGGAATCGGCAGAGAGGGGCTCCTTTCCACAGCGTTTTATGGATAGACTCACGCGAGGTACCGATTTAGCATTACCGGAAGGTCGAAAAATTGCAGGTAAAGACGGTTTGGAACGGCGGGCTTTTAGAACAAAATTCTGGGCAAAAGCACCAAAAACCCTCCAGGATGTCGCGTTTCAGCCGGACCCCTTGCCTGATGATATTGGAGCCTTATCTTTAAATCACGAGCAAAAAAACGCGCTACTGTGTTATTCAGAAAACGAAAAACCGGTTTTCGTTGGTCATTATTGGCTACAAGGGAATCCCGAACCGGTCACAAAAAATTTGGCCTGTTTAGATTACAGTGCCGTAAAATATGGTCGCCTCGCGTGTTATCGATTTGACGGCGAACATTATTTAGATAAATCCAAATTTTGCTGGATTGATGTCACGCCCACTAATAGCAGCGATGCTTAATTCGCGCGCTAGTCGCTCTACAGCCTTCACACGAACCGAATGACCTCTATGAATTGGATAAAAATCGCTGAATTTCCGGTGGATGCTCCCTTACACGGCCTCCATCAATATTTAGATGCGCATAACGTCGCGCACCGAATAGCAGAGCATGGCGGCGTACAGGAACTATGGTTGTTGGATGCAGCGGAAACATCTGTAGTCGAGCGTTACTTTTCGGAGTATTACAGGGATGGTACGGTGTCTGCCACCACGCCAATATCCCGCGAAAAAAAGCCTACAGCAGCAGGATATTTTGGCGCATTAGTTCGCCGTTCGCCTTTCTCCATTGTAATGATCGCACTCGGTATTGTGGGCTATGTTATGCAGGATATCCTGCATGCGCAATACTGGGTGGATCAATCCCTTTTCCTACCGTTGTTAGCGGCATTGTCGCAAGGTGAACCTTGGCGTTTAATTACTCCGGCTTTTATTCACTTCAATTTTTTCCACATTTTATTTAATGGATTGTGGATGTGGGAGCTTGGTGCGCGTGTTGAGCAATTTTCAGGAAAGGTACGTTACCTCTTTCTTTTTGTTGCCACAGCGATAGGGGCAAACTATTGCCAATTTCTTATGACCGAAGGCAATATATTTGGCGGCTTATCTGGTGTAGTGTACGGTTTGCTGGGCTACTTATTTGTGTGCGGCCGAGTATCAAAAAGTAAGCTAGTGACTATGCCCGTGGGGCTATACGGTTTTATGTTGGCATGGCTAGCGCTTGGTTTTTTCGGCGTAGTCGATTGGTTTATCGATGGTCAAGTGGCTAATGGTGCGCATTTGGGCGGTTTACTAACAGGTCTAAGTGTCGCAGGCCTTGAGTATTTATGGTCAAAATACATTACTAAATCAAATAAGTATCAGCGCTAGAAAAGAACTAAAGAGAGTATTATGACCCCTGAAGATATTTTAAGAACAATGACACCAGAAATCTATCGTCGTTTTCAAACTGCCATAGAAATACGAAAATGGCCAGATGGAAAAGTATTATCGCCAGAACAAACAGAGATTTGTCTACAAGCCATAATTGCTTATGAGCATAAATACGTACCCGAGAACGAACGCACTGGCTTTGTTCCACCGAAAAAAACGCCGTGTTCAGATGATACGGGAAAAAAATCTGAAGAAACCTTGAAGTGGCAGTAGCCCTGGAGTTCAATTGTGAATAACCCCAAAACCATTTATCTAGCCGATTACCAAGCGCCACTTTTTACGTTAGAAAAAACTAAGCTAAATTTTGATTTGTATGAAAATCATGCAGAAGTAAGATCCGAATTAACGTTTCTAGCAAACGAGAGCAATAGCGCTCACCCTTTGGTCTTACACGGTCAGGGGCTTACGCTAGTGAGTATAGCGATCGACGGAACAGTACTGGATGATTCCCGTTATTCAGTGAGCGATGATTGTCTTACTATACCTAACGTGCTCACTCACTTTACGTTGACGTGTATAACCAAAATAGAGCCACAAAATAATACCTCTCTGGAAGGGCTCTATAAATCGCAAAAGATGTTTTGTACGCAGTGCGAAGCTGAAGGATTTAGGACAATAACCTATTTTCCGGATCGACCAGATGTAATGAGTGAATTTACTGTGCGCATAACGGCCGATAAGGCGTTATACCCCGTACTACTATCAAATGGAAACAAAATAGGAGAAGGGGCGCTTGACGAGGGGCGTCATTGGGTTGAATGGCACGACCCACATAAAAAACCGAGTTATTTATTTGCATTAGTGGCTGGCGACCTCGTTAATCTTGATGGCTATTTTACAACGTCCTCTGGACGTGAAGTATTGCTACGTATATACGTAGAAGCTAAAGATATTAATAAATGCGAACACGCGATGCAGTCGCTAAAAAAGGCCATGAAATGGGATGAAGATGTTTATGGGCGGGAATATGATCTGGATGTTTTTATGATCGTTGCCGTAGACGATTTTAATATGGGCGCAATGGAAAACAAAGGCCTTAATATTTTTAATACCAGCTGCGTGCTGGCGAGTAGTGCAACCACTACTGACGAGAGTTTCTTGTCAATCGAGGCCATTGTTGCACACGAATATTTCCATAACTGGTCTGGGAATCGGGTCACCTGTCGTGATTGGTTTCAACTTAGTTTAAAAGAAGGTTTTACTGTTTTTCGAGATGCAGAATTTTCATCGGATATGGGGTCACGCACCGTAAAACGGGTTGAAGATGTAAACATGTTGCGCACGCATCAATTTGCTGAAGATGCCGGGCCAATGGCACATGCGGTTCAGCCAGCCTCGTTTATTGAAATATCCAATTTCTATACGTTAACCGTTTATGAAAAGGGCGCAGAAGTTGTTCGAATGATCCATAGTTTGCTTGGTGCAGCGCTATTTCGCCAAGGCAGCGATTTATATTTCGAACGCCACGATGGTCAAGCTGTAACCATCGACGATTTTATAAAAGCTATGACAGACGTTTCGGGTAGAGATTTTACGCAGTTTATGAATTGGTATCGTCAAGCCGGTACACCTCGTGTAAAAGTAAGAGGAAAGTATAACCCTGATGCGCATACCTATAATCTTACGGTCAAACAAAGCTGCCCCCCCACGCCAGAATGTGAAATGAAATTGCCTTTCCATATTCCTATGGCAATGGGTTTAATTGGTCTAGAAGGCCCACTCAGTTTTACGCTTAAAGATAATGCTGGTGAATCAAGCACCCATAGGGTCGTTGAAATTACTGAGAAAGAACAAACGCTCGTTTTTGAAAATGTTAGAGAAGAGCCTGTGCCGTCGTTATTTCGCGATTTTTCGGCGCCTATAAAGCTAGACTTTCAGTATACGCTTACCGATTTGGCTCGGTTAATTACGCGTGATGACGATGGCTTTTGTCGTTGGGATGCTAGCCAACAAATGGCGGTTTCAGTTATAAAAGACGTTATGCAGGCACTGGGTAATGAACCAGCACCAACGGTTAACCCGCAACTATTAGAAACGCATAAGCAACTCCTGGAGCAAGCTATAGAAGCGGCTTCGGGTAAGAGTGAGCAAGATCTGCAAATGTTGGCTTACACGTTAACCTTACCGAGTGAAGAGTACCTTAGTGAAACGCAAACAATAATCGATGTTGAATGCACCCATCATGCGCGTGTTCGAGTGAAACGTAAATTAGCGCAGCAATTTTACGGGTTGTATCACGATCTATACACCTTGCTGGACAAGCCCAAGGCGTACTCAGCCGATACACAGAGTATCGCTGAGCGAAAGCTTAAGCATACGGCTTTGAGTTATCTCGTTGCCTCTGGCAAGCAGGAAGCGTTGGCGTTGGCAAAAAGTCAGTTCGATAAAGCCGATAATATGAGTGATGAGTTTTCGGCATTAGCTGAATTGGTACACAGTAATAGCCAAGCAGCTATTGCGCTAAAAGAAGAAAGTCTTGCCGCGTTTTACACAAAATGGGCCGATGATACATTAGTAATGAATCGATGGTTTTCCGTTCAAGCGAGCAGCTCGAATCCAACAACACTTTCGACCGTAAAACAGTTAATGGATCATCCTAGCTTCGATAAAAACAACCCGAATAAATTGCGTGCACTAATTGGTGGTTTCTGTAGCCGGAATGCTATCTGTTTTCACGATCGATCGGGCAAGGGGTACGCATTTCTCAGCCAACGTATTTTAGAGCTTAACGATTCCAACCCCCAGATGGCCTCGCGCTTACTAGCGCCATTAACGCGTTGGAAGAAGTATGATGATCAGCGGCAGCAATCTATGCGACAAACGCTTTCTACGTTGTTGGAACACCCAGCCTTGTCGAAAGATGTTTTTGAAGTGGTTACCAAAAGTTTGGCATGAGTAATTGACAATGAACCTTAAAAATACCTCTCAGCGTTACGGCCTAGTGAGTATCATACTCCATTGGCTTGGTGCCATCGGTGTGTTTGTCCTGTTTTTTCTTGGGCTTTGGATGATGGAACTAGATTATTACGATGCTTGGTATAAAAGTGCTCCGGCACTGCACAAGAGTATTGGTTTTGTGGTGGTGCTACTTTTTGTTGTCCGCTTCTTGTGGCGTTCTTATTCTAAACCGCCTACCGCATTGAAATCTCATAAATATTGGGAGGTTTTGGTCGCAAAAGTGATCCATACAGCATTCTATTGCGTAGTGGTATCCATGTTAATAAGTGGTTATTTAATCACAACGTCTAAAGGGCAGCCCTTGGAAGTACTAGGTTTTATAGCACTACCTGCCACTGTTACCGGCATAGAAAATTTAGAGCATTATGCGTCTGAGGTTCATGAGTTTATGGCATTTCTTATTGTCGGCGTTGCGACGTTGCATGGTCTAGCGGCGTTGAAACATCATTTTTTCGATAAAGACACTACGTTAAAACGCATGCTCGGTCTATAGCTTGGTCATTAGATCGTATCGTGTAGTTAACTCAGTGCCCAACGACGTTTTTTAACCGTTATTTAACGTTTATATTCCAATAAAAAACCATGCATTACCCAAAGTATAAGGAAGGACATCATGAAACACTTAACAATACGATTAACCCAACAGCGTATATCCCATTATTTATTGGGTGTAGTTTTACTTGTTGCCAGTATAACCGCCCCAACCATTAGCGTAGCTGATGATTATGTCATCGATACAAAAGGTGCTCACGCCTTCGTTCAGTTTCGCGTTAAGCACTTAGGTTACAGTTGGTTATATGGACGATTTAATTCATTCGAAGGTGAGTTTAGTTACGACCCTAAGAAACCAAACGCGAGCACGGTGGATATTACCGTTGATATGACCAGCTTAGATACGAATCATGCTGAGCGCGAAACACACTTGGCTGCACCAAAATATTTAAACTCTGGCAAATATACAACCGCTAGCTTTAAGAGTACTGCCTACAAAGCGATAGGCGATAAAACCGCTGTATTGACAGGTGACCTCACGTTTATGGGCGTAACAAAGTCGATCAATATTGATGTTGAACATATAGGCGGCGGTGCTGATCACTGGGGTGGCTACAGACAAGGGTTTGAAGGCAAGGCAACCATTACCCCGAAAGACTTCGGCTTGGATATGGCCTCAAAACTTGGCGAAGCTGCGGCACAGGTCGAGCTGATATTATCAGTTGAAGGCATTCGTAAGTAGATATTCTCTAAGTCCCAACAGGTGGCTACATATTACCTATATGGCCACCTGTTGGAAGTATTGTTAAAGAGACGTTCAGTGTAGGGCGCCCAGGCCTTTTTTCAATGCTCGCCATTCATCCCAACGTCCAAACATTTATTCCCCATATAATGGCTTTAACGTTTTACAATCTTTGGTTCCTGTTTTGGTAGCCGCTTCTTGCCAATCTTTAATCGCACTCATTAACAAGTTTGGGTTCCAGTGTTTATCGCCGTTAGCGCTAAAGAGTGCGCTATCCAAGGCGGAGAGTTGGGTTTCAATCACGGAATCTTTTGTAGCACGGGCTATATCGGCAAGCGCATGGATTTGAGCGAGAGGCCAATTAGCGTTAGCCCAGTTGATCGTTGCTGTACGCACAACGTTAAGATCGCTACCACGACAAGCGTGTTGCAGCGCCTTCCATGCTTGCTTCTTATTGGCGCTCATCGTAAGCCCATGGTTGTTTTCAGGTTCTGCTTTTACGTGAGAGTTTTTTCTCAACCGAAGCACCCATACGCTAAACCACAGTGTGGTACACATAAAGAATACCGCGAGAGCTTGCCACAAAATACTGACATTCTGCTGCGATTCTACCGGCTCTATAGGGGTAAGTGGTTGTGGTTGCCCTAGAGCCTCGCTTCTCGCATGTGCATTCGCTTCTATATCAGAGTTTGCTGCAACTATAACCATTCGCGAGGGTAACGCTGCATATTTCAGCTCGTTGGCTTGGCTGTCCCACCACGGAATACTGACAGCCGGAATAATGACTTCGCCACTTTCCGAAATGACTACAGCCAAGGTTTCTACTCGTTGTGATATTACGCCCTCAGCACCTTTGCTCTCTCTTAATTCTGGTTGGTCTGCGTAGAATTTAACGCGAGCGTCCGTGGGAGAGCCGATAATAGTGGGAAGCTGAGAAGACATTAAACCATTTGCGGTTAATGTTAGCGTGCGCGTTATGGGCTCACCCACCTTAAAGTTTTCTGGAGCCGTATTCCATTGTTCGGTTAATGACAGTCCGCTGGACGGAAGCCATGTTGCATTAGTAGGAAATTCAGCCGGCTGGCTTGCTACCTTGATGGTTTTATCTGCCGTTCGTAATCGCTTTATTTCATAGCGTGCACCGCCGTAGTTCCATAAATTGCGATTTTGCGTTTTTGCTATTTTGGCAGACCATGTTAAGGAAGGCAGCGAAATGTCGCCACTAGCCTGTGGAAAAATCGCATAGTTAAATGCTGCAACATTATAGGTTTTACCCTGGATGTTACGACTAAAGTTGGATCGCTCTAATGGTTCAACAATAGCGTTTTCAATTACTGGTGCAGGGTTTTCCAATCCTTCAATATTGACAGAATAAAACAATTGATAGGTAAGCAATATTTGTTCTTGTACATGGGAGGAAGTTGTATTGAGGATTGTCTCAACAAAAATGTCATCCTGTTGGCCTGCGGGGAGAGGCGCATTTGCAGATACGGATATTACGATGGCATCGGTGAAGGCATTGTCGAATTTAAATGATGGCACAACCAATCGGCCAACGCCTCTAGGTAAAAGAACCATACTCCATTCGGTATGGGACTCGACACTTCCGTTCGAATTGCGAATCTGGTTGCTTGTCGATTGATTTAAAATTTCGAATTGATCTGTTAACGCGCTAAAATCGGGTTGTGACTGTGTCGAACCACTGTAACGAACGACAAGATTAAACGTTTCATTCATGGACACCTGCGTACGATCTACACGGGCCGTAAACGTTTGGGCCTGTGCAGTGCTATTCAACAGCCACAGCAATACCATTATTCCAACGGAAAATACTGTGTTCAAAAGGGGGGAAGTGGGGTTGTTCATTCTAGTCCTCATAATCATTTACCAACGTTCCTCTTCTTTTGTTTGATTCGGAAATAGCATGGGGTTTTGTCGTACGCTACGTTTGCGCTGGCTATTTTCATACTGAAATTTGTTCCGTAAAAGCCCGCTGGGGTCGTCGGGTACTTTTCTCAGCCATTGCTCAAGTGACTGCTGAGCTTCTTGCTGTGCTTTTTGTTCAGCCATTTGCGCCAACGACATTGCTGCAGGCGCATCTTCGGTTGCACTATCGTCGTCACTAGCATCTGGTGGAGTTATAGACTCTGCTGAATCTTGTTGTTCGGGTGTATTGTTGGCCGTGCTTGCTTCGCTTTCTTGTTCAGGGCGCTCTTCATTTTCAGCTGTTTGATCATCTTGCTGACCGTATTGTTGCTCTAAGGCTTCTTCTTGCTCATCGGATAACGCTTGCGTGTTTTCTCCCGGAGTTTGCTCAGAAGAATCAGAATGCTCACCCGATTGTTGGTCGCCCTGTGGTTCGTTGTTGGCTTGCTGCTCGTCGCCTTCATTAGAATCAGATTCACCGCCAGCTTCGCCTTGCTGTTGGTTGCTATCAGATTCGTTAGGGTTTTGTTGTTGATCTTGATCACCTTCGTTTTGATCACCGTCTCCGGGTTGTGATTCCTGGCCTGCCTGTTCTTCGGCCAATTTTTTTAACGCTTCTGCGATGGTTTTATTATTGATGGCATAAGCATTACTGGGGTCGAGCTCTAGCGATTGTTGGTAATGTTCTATGGCTTCATCAAACTTTCCAAGTTGCGTAAGGGCATTGCCTCGGTTATATAAGTCTTCACTGGTATCTCCGGCAAATGCCTCCAATGCTTGTTCAAAATTATTCGCATTGTAATGAGCGATACCTTGCCACTGTGGATGATTAAACTGATCAGCGGCGGCAGCGGGGTCAGACGGTAGCAATGCCTGTGCTTGCTGATCTTGCGTTAACCATAGGTCGTTCCAAAGATTGTTAGGCTCGACAGCATTTGCTTGCTCTGCAGGTAGTACAAGCGCTATAAACCCAAAACTTAATAACCAGCCGCGCCTAAAGGCGAGGGCTGCAAACGGTAATAGTATTAAAAGAAGGTAAGGGCCATGTTCGTACCATTGGTCGAACAATCGGCTAGTTTCGCGAGTCTCGTCAGATTCGGCCTTAAATACAAAATTTTGTATGGTGCGTAAATCAAACTCGGTTTGAGTAAACGGAATATATAACCCATTTAATTCAACCGCTACATCGCTTAGCTCACGGTCGTTTAAACGTGCTATCACCATGTCGCCTTGCCTATCGTAAGCAAAACCACCGTTAGCTAAAGGTATGGGCGCGCCCTCTGGAGTACCGATTCCCCAGATGCTAATGGTGTGTTGTGTGTCATCGTGTAACTGACGAAGTTCCGCTTGGGCACTTCGTGCGATACCGTCGGTTAGAAAGACGATATCACCTTTAGCGATGCCGCCGTCTGCCAATAGTTGTTGTGCGAGTTCTAGGGCCATTTCCGTATTGCTACCCTTTGCAGGCATGATGGCAGGGTCGAGCCCAGACAATAACGACACAATAGTTTCGGTGTCGTCCGTTAGAGGCGTCACAATATGAGCTTCACCACTGTAGGCAATTAATGCGGTTAAACCTTCTTTTCGTTGCCGTAGTAGCTCTATTAATTTTAACCTCGAACGGACTAATCGTGACGGTTTAACATCCTCTGCCATCATGGACGGTGATAGATCCCAGGCGATGACTAAAGCTGAGGTTTCACGGTGTAAAGGTTGTGGTAGTTTTTCCCATGCGGGGCCGGCTAGGGCAAGGGTTAATAACGTCCAGAGTAATAATAATATTATAAAAACACCGCGCGAGCGCTGCGATAGTTTTCCGTCCATTAAATAAGGCAGTAAATGCGGCGCAATAATACTTTGCCATTCGCGTGAACGCGAGTGCGCGCGTATGGCAAGAATTACGAGAACAATGGCAGGAACTATTAACGTTAACCATTCTGGGCGAAGAAAGTGAAAGTGCGTTGTTAATAAACTCATTATGTTTTAGCCTCGCCAGACAGCGTTACTCGAGCAACTGTACCTATCTTTATTAAGCGAAAAACTGCTACTAACATACTTAATACCAGTGCTATTGCTAGAGGCCAATAATAGAGCGCGCGTATTGGCCGAAGTGTTTCACCGGCCTGCTCAATAGGTTCTAGCTGATCAAGTAAATAATAGATTTGCTGTAGTTCTTGTGGGTCGTGCGCCCGAAAATACGTACCGCCGGTTGTATCAGCAATATATTTAAGGGTGTCTTCATCTAATTCGCTCGAAGGGTTAACTGTGCGAGACATTCCGCCAAAAATCCCCATGCGTTGCACCATTTTATTTGCACCAACACCAATCGTGTATATTTTTACACCGGCTTGTTTGGCAAGGTCAGCCGCTTGGCGCGGCATCACTTCGCCCGAAGTGTTCGCGCCATCAGTCAATAAAACCAATACGCGGTGGGAATCGGGGCGCTCTTTTAGTCGTTTTATCGCAAGCCCAATTGCGTCACCAATAGCGGTCTGTTCACCGGCAAATCCTAATTGAGCTTCATCTAGAAGCTGACTAACGGTCGGGCGGTCAAATGTGAGTGGTGATTGCAAGTAAGCTTGGGAACCAAATAATACCAACCCAATTCGATCGCTCTCACGACGATCGATAAAATCTGTTACAACGTACTTTACTACGGAAATACGTGGAATTTGTTGGTCTTCAACAACCATATCCGGCGTTTCCATGCTGCCCGAAATATCAACAGCTAATAATAAATCACGGCCACTGGTTGGCAATGTAACGGCGTCACCAATCCATTGTGGCCTAGCGCCTGCACAGACTAATAGAAGCCAACACACTAATAATGGTAAGGCTGTAATAATGGTGCCGCCACGAACACTATGTGAAGAGTGTTTATACAGTGTTCTAACGCGACTAAAAAACGGTACCTTTAACGCGGCCGCTTGACGCTTAACGGAAGGCACAAATAAATAAACGGCTAAAGGCAAAGGCAATACAAAAAAGACCCAGGGCCAAGAAAACTCAAACATGATTGGGGTTCTCCTTTGCGCAGGTCGGTGTCTTACCGGTGCGCAACCATTGGTGCTGTGTACTCTCAGGTACGTGCACATGCTTTTCAATCCAATAGCGGCAACTACTAAACACGAGTTCAGGATCTAAGGAGCTTTCAGCGGAATATTTTGCCTCCCCTGTGAGGCTGAGTAACGTTTCAGTTTGTGCAGCAGTCAGTGAGTCGAGATTGGCTGATTGCGTTAACCAATCGAACCATTGTTTTCCGTACAAGCCTGCGCTATGCGTTTTTAAAACTGGGTATGCGGCTATGCACGTGCGTTTTAAGAGGGTAGCCGCCAGTAATGGGATTTTTGTTGTTTGCTCTTCAGGAAGATCCATTTTCGATAAAGCTGTCAGCTCTGATAAAGCCAGTTTTCGGTAGGCGTTGCGTTTCGAGCGTTTTTTAACGGTACGAATCAGTAGAGCGAGCACGGCAATACCTATGGCGATTAATAGCCACCAGCCAACAGCAGGTGGCCATAAGCCTATCGCGTTCGGTGCGATAGGCGCGTGCAATTGGGCCAGGAGTTCTGCAATGCGAGGGTCTTGAGTGGCACTAGGGGGGGCTACAGTATTCATCGAACACCTCCTTTGCGTTTACCACGTTTACTGGAGAACAGTTCCCGTAAATGGCTAGAGGAGGGCGTTGCAATATCGAGCGAGTGAAAACCGGCTCCCGAATTTAGACAGCTTGTGCGTAGTGAAGCTTGCTTTGCGGTAAATGCCTGGTTGTAAGCGTTTAGAAAATTATGGGTATTGGCGTGCAATGTAAGCCGCTCTTGATTATTGGAAACGGTGAGCTCTTTTCCTGTAGGAAGGGATCGCTCGAGCGGGTCTGAAAACGATAGGAGATTCACATCGGTATGTCGTGACAACATGCTCAGCGGCTCTTCGCAGGCGCCATCAAAATCGTGAAAATCGCTTAACACGAAAACGGCGCTTCCCGGTTTTGCTACGCGTCTAAGGTCGCTAAAAATATCGTAACAGGAGGTGTCGCTGCCGCTAGGGTTTACAGGGCTATTTAATTTCAAGTTGTACGCGTGTAACTGGTTAATGAGCGCTAAGGCCGCATGCTTGCCTCGTTTCGCACGCAGATCATATTGGTCGTGGTCACCGAATATTAATGCACCTATACGGTCATTGTTTTGTAATGCTATCCAGGCTATACCCGCTGCCATTTCGGTAGCCGCCACCGATTTAAATACGCTGTGGCTACCAAAAAACATTGGTGAACGCTGGTCTATAACGATGAGCACCGGGCGTTCACGCTCTTCCTGAAACAACTTTGTATAAGGTTGTGTTGTACGGGCGGTTACACGCCAATCGATGTTCCGAATATCGTCTCCTGGTTGATAAGGCCGTACTTCCGCGAACTCCATACCTCGACCACGAAACTGCGTATGACTTTCACCATCGATAATGGAGGTGCTTTTTTTTCGGGTTGCAACCGTTAGATCTTTCGTACAATAACGAAACTGCAGTAGATGCTCGACAGTAACATAGGCGCCAATAGTGGCTACCGAACTCTGTTGGTTATCTTCACCTGAAGGGGATGTTCTTTTTGCCTTATTCAGCATTAATTAAACCTTTAAGCCATTCGATTGCTGTAACTACTTAAACAACAGGGACGCGATTAATAAGTTCGTCGATAATCATGTCAGGCGTTTGCCCATTGGCCTCGGCTTCAAAGCTCAGAATTAATCGGTGTCGGAATACATCGTGTACAACCGCTCTTACATCTTCTGGGCTTACGTAATCTTTTTCACTCAGCCAAGCATGTGCTCGCGCACAACGATCTAGGCTGATCGTGGCCCGAGGGCTTACGCCATAATCAAGCCAGCGTGCTAGGTCATCACCGTATTGCTGTGGGTTTCGTGTCGCGTCCGTTAACTGGACAATATAGTCTTCAACGGTATCTTCCATATGAATGGCCAGCGCCTCTTCTCGGATCGAAAACAGGTTCGCTTGGCTAATAGGCTCATCCATTGTCAGTTTGGCCTGTTTTTGGCTGGCCTCCGCGCGGCTGAGTTTGAGAATGCTTTTTTCCGCAATAGCATCCGGAAAACCGACTTCTACATGCATTAAGAACCGATCAAGTTGAGCTTCCGGTAGCGGGTAAGTGCCTTCTTGTTCAATCGGGTTTTGCGTTGCCATTACCAAGAATAAATCCGGTAGCGGGTAGGTCGCCTTGCCCACACTAATTTGTCCTTCAGCCATGGCTTCAAGTAATGCAGATTGAACTTTTGCGGGGGCCCGATTAATTTCATCGGCAAGTACCAGGTTATGGAAAATGGGCCCCGGTTGAAACTCAAAAGTACCTTGCTCTGGGCGGTAAATATCGGTGCCGGTCACATCCGAGGGCAAAAGATCCGGTGTGAATTGCACACGATGAAAATTGCCTTCAATGCCTTCAGATAGGATTTTAATGGCCTTAGTTTTGGCTAATCCGGGTGCGCCTTCGACTAATAAGTGGCCGTCTGCGATGAGGGCGATCAATAAACGATCAATTAAGTGTGGTTGGCCAATAATTTGGCAATCCATCCATTTTCTTAGGTTTTGTAAGGCTGTTTTAGTGGTCATTATCAGGTGTACCGATTTGTTAGAAAACTAGTCAAACTTATTGATATTAAAGAATTTTGTAACTATACCTTAAGGGCAACTTTAATACTTAAACCGAAACCTCTGTATGTGGGCAAAAGTCTCCTATTCAAGGGGCTTATTGCGATTGATTTTCACCAAAATCATTCTATACAGAGGGACAAAAAGAGAACCTACGACCGGCCAATTCGCAAAGAGTTTCCAACTGTTACCTGAAAGTACGTTCCCTGCTAAGGATCAAACCGTGGACATTACCCAATCGAGCCTCGCCAATCGTGCACAATTCATCCAGAATTTTGACAAATGGATTGAGGAATCTAGACCTCAAGACCACCAACAAGAGTTTCGTTCGTTCGTACGTGAATATCTTTTACGGTTTCCTTTAGGGGAGTGGGAAGGGCGCCATATAACCGATTTGTATGGGTTAAGCTTTGGGCTTTACCATCACTTGAAGCACGGCAAGAATCAAGGTGTATCACTAAGCGTATTCAACCCCTCGCTTGATGAGCACGGCTGGCAATGTGGCCGCACGATTATTTTTATTCAACAGCCGGATATGCCCTTTTTAGTTGACTCTGTTCGTATTGCACTCAACCGCAGAGAAATCCCTATCTATCTAATAAAAAGCACCGTTTTAAATGTTGATCGCCGTGCAGAAGGAATGTCCATTAGTTTGAGTACAGGTGAACCTCTTACCGAGGATGCAGTGAAAAGCGCAACCAAAGAAGCGTTGATGTACATAGAGGTAAGCCTTCAGCCGAATGACTCTGAATTGTATGCTATCCATCAGGATTTACTTAACGTACTCGCGGATGTTGCCGTTGTCGTCAGCGATCATCAACGTATTTTGCAGCATCTGGAGGCCGTTCGAGACAATCTTGATAGTACTCAGCAGCAACGCGAAGAGGTTGAATTTTCAAACTGGTTGATGCACCGCCACTTCGCATTTCTTGGCTATCGGGATTACGACCTAATCACCCACAACAATCGCCCTGCCTTACAAGAAGATACTAACGCGCGGCTAGGCGTGTTTAAGCGTGCAGAAATCGACAACGCAATAATTTACCGTGAAAACTTTAGCCCCGGAATGCAAGATTTTTACGCAAGCGCAGACGCCATTTGTTTTTCTAAGGCCGCAACCCACAGTAGTGTGCATCGTTCTGCGTACCCTGATTATGTGGTATTCAAAAAATATGATACCAACGGAAACGTGACCGGTGAAGTACGGTTTCTAGGGCTTTTTACCTACGAGGTGCTCACGCTTTCACCGCTTGAAATACCTATATTACGCACAAAAGTACAGAAGGTTATTAACCGCTCTGGGTTAGATCCCAATAGCCATGACGGGCGCAGTTTAAGGCGCACCGTTGAAAACTACCCGCGAGCCGAGTTGTTTCTCACCGATACAGAAACTCTACACAACAACATTATGTCTATCGTTGAAATTAATGAGCGACATCTTGTAAGGCTTATTGCGCGTTGCGATGCTTTTGGTAATTTTATAACGTGTAATGTGTTTGTACCTCGTGATATCTATTCAACCTCTATCCGTCAGAAAATACAGGATATTCTATCGGACACGTTTGATTCCAACGATTTTGATTTCAATACATTCTTTTCTGAATCCAATTTGGTAAGAGCACAATTTATATACCGAGTAACAGATTCCAACCACCGTGATTTTGATTTAGAGGCTCTCGAAGAACGTGTTGTGGATGTTACGCGTAATTGGTCTGCCAACTTAAGAACCGCTTTAATCGAATCGTTTGGTGAAAGTAACGGCATTCGCTACTTTAATCTGTTTAAAAATGGTTTTACGCCGAGTTATCAAGAGCACTTTGATACGCGCTATGCCGTGCAAGATATAAAGCTATTAGAAACCTTAAAAAACACCGATGAAGTGGCCATGAACTTTTACCAACCGATCGGCGTGGAAACGAACACTATGAGGTTTAGGGTTCTTCATCTTCACAATGCGTTGATATTGTCAGACATTATTCCCATTTTAGAAAACCTGGGATTAAAGGTCATTGGTGAAAACCCGTTTCAGATTTATAAGCATGATGGCAGCTGTGTATGGCTACATGATTTCCAGTTAAACCTCGGTATAAGAGTATCTATTGATGTTCATGCCGTTAAAAACTTATTTGAACAGGCCTTCGCTGCTGTTTGGAGCAAGAGAACAGAAAGCGATTCGTTTAATAAACTGGTTCTCGGTGCAAAACTTCATTGGCGGGAAGTTTCATTGTTACGTGCTTACGCCGGTTATATGAAACAAACAGGATTTAATGCAGATCAAAATTTTATAGCCGAAACATTATCGAATCATACTGAAATTACCCGAAATCTATTAGCCGTTTATAAATCGTATTTTGATCCACGGTTAAACACAGACAGCAAAGGTAATGAAAGAGAAGGGCGTATTGGTTTAAAAATAGTCGAGTCACTTGATGATGTTGCAAACCTAAACGAAGATAGAGTACTTCGCCGATTCCTTGAGCTAATAGAAGGGACGTTAAGAACCAATTACTTTCAATCGGTTGATGGCCAGCCTAAAGATTATATTGTCTTTAAATTTAGCCCCCGTGACATTGTCGATATTCCCGAGCCTCGCCCACTATACGAAATATATGTGTATTCACCTCGTGTGGAGGGCGTGCATTTACGCGGTGGTAAGGTTGCCCGCGGAGGGTTGCGATGGTCCGATAGATTACAAGACTATCGCACTGAGGTACTAGGGCTTGTTAAAGCACAGCACGTTAAAAATGCCGTTATTGTACCGCACGGAGCAAAAGGCGGCTTCGTTGCAAAGCATCCCCCAGCGGAAGGCGGTCGAGATGCGATATTGGGAGAAGGTATAGCGTGTTACCAATTATTTATTCGAGGTTTGCTAGATGTAACCGACAACCTCGTAGAGGGCAGTATTGTCCCCCCTAAGCAAGTCGTAAGGCGAGATGATGATGATCCCTATTTGGTTGTTGCTGCCGACAAAGGCACGGCTACTTTTTCAGATATTGCGAATAAAATTTCGCTGGATTACAACCATTGGCTGGGCGATGCTTTTGCCTCTGGAGGTAGTCAAGGATATGATCACAAAGGCATGGGTATTACGGCCAAAGGGGCGTGGGTTTCGGTTCAGCGTCATTTCCGTGAAATGGGAAAAAATATACAGCAGCAAGCATTTACAGTAATTGGTATTGGCGATATGGCTGGCGATGTGTTCGGCAATGGCATGTTATTGTCCGAGCATATATGTTTGCAAGCGGCGTTTAATCACTTACATTTATTTATAGACCCAACCCCCAATGCAACAGCGAGCTTTATTGAGCGAAAGCGGTTGTTTGAGACTCCCAGAACAAGCTGGGCTGATTATAACGCCGAACTTATTTCCGAAGGCGGCGGAATATACGAAAGAAGCGTAAAATATATAACCTTAACACCTCAAATGAAATCGTCATTTTCAATAGACGCTGACCGCTTAACGCCAACAGAGCTTATACATTCGATACTAAAAGCACCCGTAGACCTCATTTGGAATGGAGGAATTGGCACTTACATTAAATCTAAAACAGAATCTCATAATGATGTGGGTGACAAGGCCAATGATACCTTGCGTGTGAATGGCGAAGAATTGCGTTGCAAAGTTTTTGGCGAAGGTGGCAATCTCGGAATGACACAGCTTGGCCGCATTGAATTTTGTTTGAATGGAGGCGCCTGCAACACAGACTTCATTGATAACGCGGCAGGAGTCGACTGTTCTGACCATGAAGTGAACATTAAAATTTTATTAGATGAGAAAGTCGCCAGTGGCGACCTAACCGCCAAACAGCGTAACACCTTGCTCTCTGAAATGACGAGTCAGGTATCGGATTTAGTACTACAAAATAATTATCGGCAAACACAAGCCATTAGTATCGCGCAGTTCCAGTCTGCCGCCCGCTCAACGGAATACCGTCGATTCATCAGCTTTCTCGAGTCGACTGAGCGATTAAATCGAGCGCTTGAATTCATTCCCACAGATGAGCAAATAGTCGAGCGACAGGGGCACGGAAAGTATTTATCGCGGCCAGAGTTATCAGTATTAATCTCCTATGCGAAAGTCATGATGAAAGAAGAGCTTATCAACTCCAACATTGCCGATGATGACTACATTGCGCAGTCTATTGAAAGTGCGTTCCCCCAAAAAATTGTAGAACGTTATCACGCAGAGCTCTATGGGCATCGATTACGGAAGGAAATTGTTGGCACCCAAGTGGCCAATGATTTAATTAATAATTTAGGCATTACGGTGGGCCACCGTTTGCTCGAAACAACGGGTGCTTCAAGCGCTGAGATCGCCCGTGCGTATATCGTGTCCCGTGATGTATTCGATTTTGAGAATTTTCAGCGTTATATTAAAAGCTTGGATCATCAGGTAGCAGCATCCTTACAAGCAGAGCTTATGGGAAACATGATACGGCGTGTACGAAGGGGAACACGTTGGTTTCTTCGTAACCGGCGCACCACGCTAAATCCCGAGACTGACGTAGCGTTCTTTAAGCAAGGATTAAATATTGTATACCGTGTTACCGCTGAAATAGTAAGTGGGGACTCGCGAGCCGAATGGCTAGCGCGATCACGTTATTATGAAGAAAATTCTGTGCCAGAAGAGTGGTCTTTAAAGCTCGCCATGCCCGACAACCTATTTTCTGGTCTTGGCGTTATCGAATCCGCAAGAGTAGCGAATGCCGACATTACTGTTGTCACCGAAGTTTTTTTTGAACTACTAGATCGCCTAGACTTGAATTGGTTTGCCACACTACTGTCTGAGGTAAAAGTTGATAGCTATTGGCAGGCACTGGCAAGAGAGTCTTATATTGACGACCTGGAGGCGCATATCCGTCAACTTACCGTTTCGTTAGTCCGTTTAAAAACCAGCGAGAGCAGTGTAACTGAGTCAGTATCCTCAATCGATACCATTGTCAATACATGGTTTAGTGCAAACGAATTACTGATTGTACGCTGGAAAAAAATGATTACCGAGGTTCAAAGCTCTCCCGGCACCGACTATGCCATGTTTGCTGTTGCGCTTCGGGAATTGTTAGATCTCGTTGTTGCGACTGAACATTATGTTTCGACACAATATGATGTCAGTAATGAATAACGGCATTCACGTATAAAAAATTACGACAATAGACTCCAGATGACTGAAGCAATTGTACATGTCTCGCTGAGTATAACGGTTGAGGAATATCAGAAACTATATGCGGGCACGGCAAAGTCAGTGTTTGCGACCAGCCTAGATGGGCGACGCATTCGTTTTCCAGCTGCAATATTACGTTCATATGTGACACGAGAGGGCGTACGGGGATGCTTTGCCATTTACTTCGATCACGACAATCGTTTTAAAAAAATTGTGAAAATAGGGTGATTGTTCGTTTACCTTTTATTAAGTTCCTTCACATACCTATACCTTTGCAATAAGCCGATCGCCTTGGCGTTTACTTTCTACACAGAACGCAGAGAATTCTTGTTGAGTTATAACGGGTGCGCCTAACCAATAGCCTTGGGCGTAATCGCAACCAAATTCGGTTGCGGCTTGTAATAATTCAGCTGTTTCTATGCCCTCGGCTATTACTTTTAAACCAAGCCTATGGGATAACGCCGTAATGGCTTCTATTATCTGTGCATTGCGCTCATTGGTGTTTAGATCCATAAAAAACTGTCGGTCAATTTTTAACGTATCACAGGGTAAGCTGGCGAGATATTGCATAGAGCTGTATCCCGTACCGAAATCATCTATAGAAATTTGTACGCCGAAATCGGCTAACGTTTTAAGCCGTAGTTTAGTTTCGTCGGGGTATTGCATCATATGGGTCTCAGTAACTTCCACTGTTATTTTTTGTGGGTCAATCGATGTATCTTTTAATACCGACAGCAGTTGATTTAACAGTTTTGCATCATGACAGATATTAGCGGGTAAATTGAGCGCCAAACTGAGATCTGGGGCTGATCTTTGCCAATCGGAAAGTTGCTGAATAGTGTTCTCAAAGAGCCATTGATGAAAGCTTTCGCTGAGCCTCCTTTCTAGCACCAGCTCAATAATTTTTTCTGGAGATATCCAGTTTTGTTTGAATTTCCATCGTACTAATGCCTCTATCGAATCAACAGCGAGAGTACTTACATCAATAATAGGTTGATAAGCAATCTGTAACCCTTGATTGAGCAAAACCTTAGGTAGGGCTGAACTTAACTGCGTCAGTTGGCGTGTTTCGGTTTCCATAGCTTTGTTAAAGGCAGAGTATTGCCCTCGGCCATTATTCTTGGCCCTATATAAGGCGAAGTCTGCCTCTCGCATAAACTCCTGGTAGCTATCGGCACGGCTCGGATAACAGGCTAGGCCAATGGATGGTGCAATAGAGATAAAGCCGTCTTTCCACGGGAGGTCTAGCGTTAGTGCTTGCACGAGTTTATGAGAAAAATGGTGCGCTTTAGCTTCGCTAATATCGGGTAACAACACTGAAAACTCATCACCTCCTAGCCGCGCAGCTGTATCGGTAGAGCGCATATTGGCAAGCAATTGTTCAGCCATGGATTTAAGCATGTAATCCCCAGCTTCATGCCCGTAATTGTCGTTTACGGCTTTAAAGTAATCAATATCAATATAGAGCAACGCAAACGGCCGGAGGTTGCGTTTACCTGCTTCAAACATTTGTATAAGCCTATCGATAAACAGTGTTCGATTGACCAAGCTTGTTAGCGGATCATACAGCGCTAGGTGATTTAACTGCCGCTGAAGCTGCCATGTTTGAATACTATGCTGTATAACGCGAAGCAGCTGCTCGGCGTCGAGCTTTTGTTTTACAAGATAGTCTTGTGCGCCGTGTTGCATTAATTTAACAGCTGTTTCAGTGTCTTCTTGCCCCGTGATCACAATAATGGGGCACAATCCATTTTCAAATTTAGTTTTTAATAATTCTAGAAAAGATAATGCGCTACCGTCCGGTAAATTGTAATCCAGCAAACAGCACAGCGGTGGCTGTTGCGACATTCTCTCGCAGGCATCGGCGAGCGTAGTGGATGTTTCGATTGTTTTAAAATCATGCTTCACCTCGTCTAATAGTCGCAAATAGTGGAGAGTGTCAGCTGGATTGTCTTCCACTATAAAAAGGGTTTTGGAATTACTGCTCATCGTTAATGTCCTGTGCAAACAAGAACGGAATACAATCGTTAACGCATATTTTTAACGATTTAATATTGATAATAGCACATTGGGATAACGTGATTTTTTTCATAGTGTTGAAATGTTCGTTGTTACATTTTATAGATGTCTATAGCTCAATTGTAGCGCTTTTACTAAATCATAATGATTATAGAGATTATTACTTTCGTTGTTCGAGAACGCCAATAAAGCGAATGAATAAATAGTTTTAATTAATGGTTTTTACTCATCTATAAACGACTAGCGTAGTACGGTTTTAACTAGGCCGGAGCATCGGGTAAAGTAACTAACCTAAACCAAAAACGGTCTAATTTCTGCACGGCATCAATAAACCCGCTATCACTTACCGGTTTTGTTATATAGGCGTTAGCGCCGTCTTCATAGCTGCTGTTGATATCGGTTGAAGAGTCTGACGTTGTGAGCATTACAACCGGTATATGCCGTAAGTTCTCATCGTTTCTAATATGCTTTAAGGCTGTTAATCCGTCCATTATGGGCATGTTAATATCCATAAGAATAAGGTCTGGGTGAGGGTACTTTCTAGCGTCTTCGTAAGGGGCTTCATTGCGTAGCAGTGTGAGCACCTGTGTACCGTTTTCAACCACGGTTAACTCACATTCTACGCGGCCATCTTCCAGCGCACGTTCTACCGTTAATTGGTCTGCAGGGTTGTCTTCGGCTAGCAATAATTTTGCGGGCCGTACTTTTTTTAACATTTTTGTTTTCATATGTTATTCTCACCGTTTGATGACGATTTATTATTGTTTAAAAGTGATAGCGGTAATTGGATGCTAAAGCAGCTACCCAGTCCTGGTTCAGATTCCACTGTAATTCGGCCTTTGTGTCTATCGACTATTTTCTTTACTATTGATAAGCCAATCCCTGTACCTTCGTATTCTGCTATTCCATGCAACCGTTTAAACGGAAAAAATATATTGTCTAGCTGGTTATGAGCAATGCCTACCCCTTCATCTTTTACGGTTATTTCACCGGTATTGCTGTTCTGTTTGCGGGTCGATATAGTCACTTTTGGTATGTTATCGGGTTTATGGAATTTGATAGCATTACTGACGAGGTTTTGAATAACTTGAGATAACAACTCTCCGTCTGCATTAAACGTTAACCCCACGTCGTTAACGATAATATCGGCGTCAGAATCTTGTATTTGGGCTTGCAAATTTTGCCTAATATCCGAAATGAGAGTACTGCTTTCAATAGGCTGAAGCTTTAAATCGGCATTGCTGGCTCGGCTAAGCTCAAGCAATGCGTTTATTAACCGCGTCATTCGTTCAGCGGAACTGTCAACGTGATAGACATCCTGCGCAACACGATCCCATTTTTGGGTTTCCAAATCTTTTAGCAGGTAACTTGTAAACGTACGAAGTGTACGGAGTGGCTCTTTTAAATCATGCGACGCAATATAGGCAAATTGATTCAGTTCGCGGTTGGCCTCCTCTAGATAAGCGTTTTGTTTTTCAAGGTCATTTTCCAGTTTTTTCTGTGTTTCCAGGCTCGCTATTTGCGAGACTATGAAGGGCGCTTTACCGGTTTCTTCACTCACGGCGGTAACCGTTACTAACCCCCAAAGTGAATGTCCTTCTTTATGTTGGTACTGTAATTCAACTGCAACTGATACTTTTTCACCATTGGCGAGACTCTTAATTGTTCTTTGTGCGTTTTGTTTGTCTATGTTAGCGATAAGCGCATTTTCCGGCTGACCAATAAGGTCTTCAGGCGAATAGCCAAGCCAATTACAAATAGAGGTATTAACATCAACAATGTTCCCTTCGGAATCGGTCACAATAAAGCCAGAGTTTGAATTTTTCATTGCGGCTTTTAGTAGGTTTTCAGATTTTTCTAGTGCTTTATTGGTTTTGTGAAAATCACTTAAGTCATGGATTACGCCAGTGTAATAGAGATGATCTTGATGCTCCCCTTTTGTAACATTTAATTTAATGGGAAATACGTGACCCTGTTGATGTAGTGCATGCAGTTTTCGCTCTTGACCAAGCATCGGGTTGAATTCTGGAGGTGTTTTTCTAGCAAGATAACTATCGTGGCGCTCGTTGTCAGGATAGGGGATTAATAGGCTAATATTTTTCCCTAACAAATAGTCTCTTTCGTAGCCAAATATTCGCTCAACTGTGCGGTTTGCTTCAACAATTTTGCCAAATTCATCGATCACAATAAGGGCATCCATCATGGCATTCATTGCGCCACTTAGCCGGCCGAGCGTTTTTTCCAGTTCGTTGCGTCGAATTTGTAAATCTTTGGTGACTTTGTCTGCGTAGACAACGGCTTGCTTGTTCGTTCTCGAAAGCACTATAAAGAGGAAGAGCAGCAAGGCGTCAATAGCGATACCGCCAATTAAAATCATTAACGGTTGATGTTGTGAGTAATGGGACCTAAATATTAGGGACGATTGAATATGAAAATCCCAGCGTCGTCCATAAAGCTCAAGCGCGACATCTGTTTTCATTAGCGGCTTTGGATCATAGTCTTCAGAATTTTTAGTTAGTTCGTTATACAATTCACTATTGCCATCATGCACACTGAAGTTAACTTGCCTATTGGTGTTTGCAAGGGTGCCATCCATAAGCTTATGCATTATAAACGGAGAATAGACTAGCCCATTAAACCGTTCTTGTGTTGACTGAGCGATAAGCTCGTTCTTGTTTGAAACCCAAGGGGCGTAAAATAGAAATCCTGGCGTGTTTTGCTCGTCTTGTACCAATACAATAGGCCCGGTAATTTGTGCTGTTCCAGTATCTCTGGATTTTTTTGCCGCGGTAAACCGATTGCTTTCGTGCGCCATATCTAAGCCTACGGCTTTTGCATTAAGGTCTTGCGGTTCGATATAGGAAATTGGCCAAAACTCAGTGTTATCGTGTGGCGGGTGTACATAATAATCTGGCTGCAGTTCCCGCTGCCATGCTAAATACGTGGGGAATTTGTCTGCGGTTACTCTATGAATTATTCCTATACCGTTTATGCCGGGCAATCGTTTTTCTAATTTTAGATTGGTCGAGTAAGTACGCCATTCATGACGATTCACGTTCTCTGGCATAGCATTAAGTGCCGCTGCACTTGCCCATAATACTTGCTCGTATTTCTCCATTCTCTCTTGTACGAGCTGCACAATTTGTGCTGATTGAAAATCAAACTGTGATGTCATTTTCGCTTCAGCCTGCTCTGCAGTGATATACCAAGCACTGAGGGTAAGCAATATGGAGCCCGCGACAACGAGCCAGTGATACCAATGCAAATTGGCAGATTGAGCAACTCTTGAATTGAATTTTGTTGAGTTTTTTTTGTGCGTCATACCGCTGCCCTCAACCTACAATACTCTTGGCTTACAGCTAGACTAGCGGCGTTTTCTAGCTTACGCGTTTTCTCCCTCTCGAGCGAGTTTGTGAATCTGTGTATAGCGGGGCTTACTGGCGCGGTTGCCATACCCAATAGTATTGGTGCGTATGTGAGATTGAGATGAAGCACTGTTGGGTTCAAAATTTTGATGGGGCGTCATGTCCTTTTTAAATACCACGTTAACGCACGCAAGATGAGGCCCTTTAACGATAAAAAAGTTCGGTTGAGGTGTTGTTTTTTATACTCAATCATTAGTGGGGTGTGACGCACATTCATTTGGTCGATTGGCAGTGCGTATTGTGAGTTTCCCTTTACGAAACGATAGTTCACTTTCACCAAATGCGCGAATAGGGCGGCTACATTTTCTCGCGCTATGTGCCTTTACGGAATATTCCTTAATGGGGCTGGGTACACAGCTGTATTTGAGGGTATAGATGACGCTTCGCGCGGGCAGGAAGATAAGGCTATCTATTACGAAGCGGGCGGGCTAGTAGCGCATTGGTTGACATAAAGGCCTGAAGAGTCGCTTTTCTTTTCCCGCCAATCCAATACAGGCGATTGATCGTTTTTATTGCTGTCGTTACCGCAGCCGATAGGGTTTTCTGAGCCGGTTGAACACGGGTGGAGTGGTGACTTTCAGTGGTGACTTTCAGTAGGGAGTATAGTGAGCCCCATGGAGATTGTTTTGGGGCCGCTCAGAAGGCCCTCTTTGCGCGAAGAACGATCAATACTCATAGTTAAAATCACGGTTTTAGATCGATATCTTTACGACTACAGCCCTTAGTGTCATCGACCTTTTGGCCCGAATTCTGTATCCTTGCCGCCAGATTCAATTGGCTACAGGTTTCCCATGTATTCCCTCGTTCAAAAGTTACTTTTTTCACTCGACCCTGAACTCGCACACGAACTTTCGTTGGACGGCCTTGGCGCCGCAGATCGTCTTTGCTTGCTAAAACCGTTTATGAGTAAACCTGTTTCGGCTCCCGTCAGTGTTATGGGGCTTACGTTTCCGAATGCTGTTGGTTTAGCGGCAGGGTTAGATAAGAACGCGGATTATTTCAATGCTCTGGGAAGGCTAGGGTTTGGCGCAGTGGAAGTAGGTACTATCACGCCTGTTGCCCAGCCGGGTAATCCAGAACCACGGCTTTTTCGGTTGGTCGATGAAAAAGCGATCATTAATCGCATGGGGTTCAACAACAAGGGCGTTGAGCATCTTGTTGCACGGGTAAAAAAGCGCCGCTTTACGGGTATTCTCGGCATCAATATTGGTAAGAACAAACAGACGCCCGAAGAAGACGCCTTGTCGGATTACGAAAAATGCTTAGACGCCGTTTACGCACATGCCGACTACATCACAATCAATATTTCCTCGCCGAATACACCTGGGTTACGTAATCTCCAATTCGGTGAAAGCCTAGAAACCTTATTGGCCGGTATAAAGGTAAAGCAAGCGGCTTTGACGGCACAACTGGGTAAAAAAGTGCCTATTGCGGTAAAAATTGCACCCGACATGACGGATGAGCAGCTACTTAGCCTTGCCGACCAACTAGTCAAGCATGATTACGACGGTGTTATTGCAACCAATACAACCATTTCGAGAGAAGGTGTTGAGCTCTCAGCGTATCAAGGGGAAGCGGGTGGTTTAAGTGGAGCGCCTGTAAGAGATAAGTCAACCGATACCATTCGCCTGCTTGCAGCCCATTTAAAGGGTGCTCTACCTATTATTGGTGTGGGCGGCATACTTTCAGGCGCGGATGCCATTGAAAAAATAGAGGCGGGCGCGAGCCTAGTGCAGTTATATACGGGGTTTATTTACGAAGGTCCGAAGCTAATAGCTGAAGCCGCTACCGCCATCGCGGCGTCAGCGGCTTCGTAGAGCTCCTACTAAGGGAGCTTTGGTTACACGGTTTTTAGCCGTGTAAGGGTACTGGTCCATCAGTAAGGCGTCACGCACAGCGCGTGGTGTCCATTGTTGAAAGGGTAATCAGTAAAACTAATGTGCGCCTCGGTTGCCGGTGAGTTTAGTTTAAAACAATACTGCGCTCCGAATTGGGGTGAACTTAAAACACGTTCGTACAAAATATTAGGTCTAGACCTTAAATGTAGGCACGAAGTCCCGAACAATTGGCTGGATTAAGCCTTATACCTTTGGTTCCAGCAACGTTGGTTAAAAGTTGTGAAGTTTTTGGACTTGAGCCAATGTGTTTAAGCCGTCCCAATGGTCTTCGCGTCCTTCGCGCCAACCGGTTAACCACACGTGTCTAGCTTCACCCGCAGCATGAGGACATAAACTCCTCGACCTACCTGCTGTTGCGGCTCTATAGCCGCGAGAAAATGCTCGTTCAGAGTGGGTCCGTTTTTGGCGTCGCATACGCATAATACCTCTTTGGGTTAGTATTAAAGCTTATTCACCTTTGGTGTAACCGCTTAACCTCTATGTCGTTTAGGTAAGCGCGTAAAGACGAATAACCTGCTTTTGGTAATGTGTTTCCCTACCGTCTTGCGTAATTCCATTTACACTTGATTGCATTGAGCCAGGTTGTGCTCATAATGTCGCCCAGTAATGGCGAGCCGGACAACCAGTGTCCCAAACGACGAACGAAAAGTGAACGATTTTAAACTTATAGGTCTGTCGACTGATATGGCCTCAGAGAATATTAAGAATGATGGAAACCTCTGTTCAGCACTACTTTGCCACCTGCCCAAAGGGCTTAGAAAACCTTTTAAAACAAGAGCTTGAAGCGTTAGGTTCAAGTGATGTAAAAGAAACTGTAGCCGGCGTTCACTTCAGTGGCCCACTAGAACAAGCCTATAAAGTTTGTTTGTGGTCTCGTCTTGCGAACAAAATATTATTACCGCTATGCAAAGGTAATGTGGATTGTGCTGACGATCTCTATAAAATTTCGAAATCTGAGCCGTGGGAAACCCACATGCCTGAATACGGCAGTCTGCTAGTCGACTTTAATGGCAGCAACGAGGCTATACGGCATACCCAGTTCGGGGCACAAACCGTAAAAGATGGGGTTGTCGATAGAATACGGGAGATAACAGGTTCAAGGCCTGATGTGAACCGTGAGTCACCTGACCTTCGAATTAATGCACGGCTATCGAAGAATGTTGTGCATATAAGCCTTGATCTAAGCGGCGACAGTCTCCATAGGCGCGGCTACCGTGTTGGCCAAGGCGGCGCACCTCTAAAGGAAAACCTTGCAGCAGCAATATTGATACGAGCCAATTGGCCCGCTATTGCAAAAGAGGGTGGAGCGTTGCTCGATCCAATGTGTGGTTCCGGCACCTTTTTGCTGGAAGCGGCTATGATGGCCACAAATATGGCACCTGGGTTGTTACGTGCGCGCTTTGCCAGAGGCTACCGCGTGCCTACGAATCCAGACACCTTTGGCGACGAATTTGACCCAAGAGTAATTGGTTTCGGTTTTGAAAAATGGCGGCAACATAAAGAATCGATATGGAAAGCTTTACTCGATGATGCCGAGCACGCTTTTAAGGCGGGTTGCGCAGGCGAAATTCCAGAAATACGAGGTTACGACCTTAACCCTAGGGTATTAGGCGCAACGCGTAAAAATATTATAGTGGCAGGCCTGGATGATTTTATTCGGGTTACCGCCAAAGATCTAATCGAATTTAAACCACCAACCCATCGCACGCTTAATTCGGGCCTTATTGTTACTAATCCGCCTTATGGCGAGCGATTGGGTGAAAAAGAAGCGCTACGCGCAACCTACTTATCGTTGGGTCAAGTGTGTAAACGAGAGTTTCCGGGCTGGCAGCTGGGCGTGTTTACGGGTAACAAAGAACTCGCGCGTGAAATGCGTTTACGGCCTAAGAAAAAATATCAATTATTTAATGGCGCCATTACTAGCGAATTCTTACTGTATGACCTTAGTGTTGAGGGCAGTGTTGCACGTAAATATGATAACCCCGATGACGATACACCTATAAGTGCTGCCGCAGCGGTTTATCTGCCGCTGCAACAGCGCCCGCTCAGTAATGGTGCGGAGATGGTTGCTAACCGATTACGAAAAAACCAGAAAAAACTCAATAAATGGGCAAAGAAAAACGATATACACTGCTACCGGTTGTATGACGCAGATATGCCCGAATATTCCGCAGCCATTGATGTTTATAATTTTGTGAATGGCGAAAGACAATTGCATATACAAGAGTACGCCGCGCCTAAGACAATCGATGAGCATAAAGCAAAAGAACGATTCGACGACCTTGTTCACGCTTGTGCTGTCGTATTCGAATTGGATGTTAATCAAATAGTCACGAAAATTCGTCAGCGAAATAAAGGTACTCAACAGTACGAAAAGTTTGCCGATAAAACACGCGGCAATATGCACGAAATAATTGAACACAACACGCGGCTGGAAGTTAACCTTACGGACTATTTAGATACGGGTTTGTTTTTAGATCACCGCCCGTTGCGCAAGCGTATAGCTGAGCAGGCGCGCAACAAAAAATTTCTTAATCTGTTTTGTTACACAGCTACGGCTACGGTTCAAGCCGCCGTAGCCGGTGCCGCAAGTTCTATAAGTGTTGATATGTCCAATACCTATTTAGAGTGGGCGAGAACTAACTTTATGCTAAATAATATTAGTATGGGTAGCCATCAACTCGTGCGGGATAACTGTATGGATTGGTTAAAAAGCTGCAGGGAAGGTTTTGATATTATAATGTTAGACCCGCCCAGTTTTTCTAACTCTAAACGTATGGATGATGTGCTCGATATTCAGCGAGACCATGTTGTGCTGATCAAGCGCTGTATGGATCTATTGCAGCCCGGCGGTACACTCTACTTTTCTAACAATTTGCGCAGTTTTAAATTAGACAATGATCAGCTTGCTGAGTATACCGTCAAGGATATTACTCGCCAAACGTTAGACCCTGATTTTGAAGGAAACCCCAAAATCCACAAATGTTGGACAATCGAATCCTGATATGAACATTAAAACGGCTAAGCCGTTTAAAGTGAAAAGCCGATTTAAACCCGCTGGCGATCAACCATCGGCCATTAAAAAATTAGTTAAGGGTATTGACGCTGGCTTGGCCCATCAAACGTTGCTGGGTGTAACCGGCTCTGGAAAAACGTTCACTATTGCGAATGTTATCGAAAAAGTGCAGCGGCCCACGCTCATAATGGCTCACAATAAAACACTTGCAGCACAGCTATACGGCGAATTCAAAGAATTTTTTCCGAATAACTCGGTGGAATATTTTGTTTCATATTACGATTATTACCAGCCCGAAGCGTATGTACCTTCGTCTGACACCTTTATTGATAAAGATGCCTCGGTAAATGAGCACATAGAGCAAATGCGGTTGTCTGCAACTAAAGCGCTTATGGAGCGTAAAGACGCTATCGTAGTTGCAACGGTTTCCGCTATATACGGCCTAGGCGACCCCGATAGCTATTTAAAAATGATGTTGCACTTGGTTCGTGGCGACCAAATGGAGCAGCGCACTATTTTGCGCCGTTTGGCAGAGCTTCAATATACCCGCAATGATATTGATTTTCACCGGGGCACCTACCGCGTAAGAGGAGAGGTGATTGATGTTTTTCCCGCAGACTCAGAAACAGAAGCCGTAAGATTAGAACTGTTTGACGATGAAGTAGAAAATATATCGTTATTTGACCCGCTCACCGGCGAAGTACTGTCCAAATTGCCGCGCGCTACCATCTACCCTAAAACTCATTATGTAACGCCAAGACAAACCATTGTTGATGCGGTTGAAAAAGTCGAATCTGAATTAAGAGAAAGGCTAGAGCAGCTACGAGACAACAATAAGCTCGTGGAGGCCCAGCGCCTTGAACAACGTACAAAATACGATTTGGAAATGATGCGCGAATTGGGTTATTGCAACGGTATCGAAAACTATTCTCGTTATTTATCTGGCCGAGACCCAGGGCTAGCACCACCTACACTTTTCGATTACCTCCCAGATGAAGCATTACTGGTCATCGATGAATCCCACGTGACGGTTCCACAGATTGGTGCTATGTATAAGGGCGACCGGTCCCGCAAAGAAACACTGGTTGAATACGGGTTTAGATTGCCTTCTGCGCTCGATAATCGCCCGATGCGTTTCGATGAGTGGGAAGAGCGCGCTCCGCAAGCCATTTTTGTGTCGGCAACGCCCGGTAAATACGAAGCCGAAAAACAAGGGCAAGTGGTCGAGCAAGTGGTTCGACCGACAGGCTTGCTAGACCCAATACTGGAAGTACGTCCCGCCGGTACACAGGTGGATGACTGCCTCTCCGAGATCAATGTCCGTGCACAGAATAATGAGCGTATATTGATTACAGTGTTAACCAAACGCATGGCAGAAGATTTATCCGAGTTTCTAGCGGAATGCGGAGTACGAGCACGCTACCTACACTCCGATATTGACACTGTAGAGCGTGTCGAAATAATTCGTGATTTGCGTTTGGGTGAGTTCGATGTCCTTATTGGCATCAACTTACTACGAGAAGGGCTAGATATGCCGGAAGTGTCTCTTGTTGCCATTTTTGATGCAGACAAAGAAGGTTTTCTTCGCTCCGACCGTGCGTTAATACAAACTATTGGCCGCGCTGCGCGTAACATAAAAGGCAAGGCCATTCTCTACGCCGACCGTATTACGGGCTCTATGCAGCGCGCAATGGAAGAAACCGAACGTCGTCGCGAAAAACAAATAGAGTTTAACGCGGCTAACGGAATAACGCCTAAAGGTATTATTAAATCTGTTGCCGATATTATGGAAGGCGCTCGCGCACCGGGTGCAAAACCAGGTTCTCGCAAGGTGGCCGATAAAGGAGGGCGCTACGACACTGAGTTGCCAGAAGGAAAAGATGTATGGCACCACATTCAAGATCTTGAAAAACAAATGTTTGAAGCGGCGAAGAACCTTGAATTTGAAACGGCTGCACGTCTGCGTGATCAGATCCATCAATTAAAAAATCGCGGCTAAAGTGTTAGCCGCGATCCCTAGCCTTCTTATCTATGAGCCTTACGCTAACATTCGCAACGCAATTGTTTAGCGGCACCAACCATATTTTGCAGTGCTGGAATAACATCCTCCCAGCGACGCGTTTTTAAACCACAATCGGGGTTTACCCATAAGCGCTCTTTGGGGATACGTTTTACAGCTTTCAGCATAAGCGACTTAATCTCAGCCTCTGTTGGTATATTCGGTGAATGGATATCATACACGCCGGGGCCAATATCATTGGGGTAGTCAAAAACGTCAAAAACACCAAGTAATTGAGTGTCTGAACGAGAGGTTTCGATGGTAATCACGTCAGCGTCGAGTTCGGCGATTGCACCAATAATATCGTTAAATTCCGAATAGCACATATGCGTGTGTATTTGTGTTTCATCTTTTACGGCATTAGCACTAATGCGAAAAGCCTCTACCGACCATTGTAAATAGTACGGCCATTCAGCTTTACGTAAGGGTAGCCCTTCTCGCAGTGCAGCTTCGTCAATTTGAATGATTTTTGCACCTGAACGCTCTAAATCTAGCACTTCTTCTCGTATGGCCAGCGCCAATTGAGCACACGTGATACTTCGATGCTGATCATCGCGAACAAAAGACCAATTAAGCAGGGTAACAGGCCCGGTGAGCATCGCCTTTACCGGTTTTGCTGTGAGTGATTGTGCGTAGGCAATCCAATCAACGGTCATAGGTTCTGGGCGTCGAATATCGCCATAAAGTATTGGGGGTTTTACGCATCGCGAACCGTAAGACTGCACCCAGCCATACTGACTGAACGCATAGCCTTCTAATTGCTCGCCAAAATATTCAACCATATCGTTTCGTTCAGCTTCGCCGTGCACCAATACATCCAGGCCAATGGTTTCTTGCGTTTTAATGCTGCGTTCAATTTCAGCTCTAATGCAGGCCTTATAATCTTCGTTCGTCAATTCATTCGATTTATAGTGTTTGCGAGCCGTACGTATTGCCTGAGTTTGAGGGAATGAACCAATCGTAGTGGTAGGGAATAGCGGTAGGTTAAGGCCTACTTTTTGGATTTTTGCCCGTTCAGAATACGATGATTGACGTTCGCCTTGAGACTTTGTAAGCGCTGCAACCTTAGCCGCAACTTCAGCACAATGGACTTTTGCAGAGTTTTTTCGTTGCTCTATATAAAGAGTATTTTCCGCTAACTCTGCCTGAATGGATGCTACGCCATCATTCAAACCACGCTTTAGAATATTCAGTTCTTGTAATTTTTGTACCGCAAACGACAGCCAATTTTTAATATCGAGCGCCAATTGAGTTTCGCTGTCTAAATCAACGGGAACATGTAAAAGGGAGCACGATGGTGCTATCCATAATCTTTCGCCAAGCCGGCTGGATATTGGCTGTAGCCATTGCAATGTCTGCGATAAATCCGTCTTCCATATATTCCGCCCATTGATCACGCCTAACGATAGAACCTTATGTACCGGCAACCAATCCACTACGTGTTTAACTTCCTCTTGCGCGTTTATCGCGTCCACGTGTAAACCAGCAACAGGTAATGTACATGCAAGTGTTAAGTTTTCTTTTAATGTCCCAAAATAGGTTGCTAAGAGAATGTTCAGGTTAGGATGTTTTAACGTGTGATAGGTTTTTTGTAGGGCATTTTTCCATTCTGCCGAAATTTCAGTGACTAAAATGGGTTCGTCTACTTGAATCCACTCGATGCCGCACTGGGCAAGCTTGGCGAATAATGCCTGGTAAACACGAATCAAATCATCCAGTAAGTCAATGCGTTCACTACTATCTTTTTCCTTACACAGCCACAGGTACGTTACTGGCCCAATAATCACAGGCTTAATGTTCTTGCCTGTCGCAATGGCATTTTTAACTTGGGCAATCAACCGAGCAGGGTTTAAGCTAAACGTCGTTTCAGCAGTCACTTCCGGCACAATATAGTGATAATTGGTATCAAACCATTTTGTCATTTCTCCCGCTTTGACACTACCGCAAGCATCGTTGCCCACAGAGCGGCCTCTTGCCACGCGAAAATATTGGTCGAGTTCGCTACCGGTATCTTTGTCAATCCGTGAGGGTATATTGCCCAATAGAAAACTCATGTCGAGTACGTGATCGTAAAACGAAAAGTCACCCACCGGCACCCAATCGCAGTCAGCCTGATGCGCCCAATGTTGTTGTTGTAGTGTATTGCCCAACGCTTCTAACGTTGCTGGATCCGAGTCGCCTTGCCAATAGCGTTCTAGCCCAAATTTCAATTCTCGTTGTTTCCCAATTCGAGGAAAGCCTAGATTATGCGTAATTGCCATTTTCTACCCTTATTAACGTATTGAAGTGGTTATGTGTGGATTTTTTGCAAGATTAGCGGCAACAACACATGAATAATAATGGTATTATTTCATCTAGTAATGAATTTTATTCATAGGTTGAATATGATAGAGCGTAACCACCTCACCATAATGAGGGAAATATACCGGCAAGGTTCGCTCACCGCTGCGGCGAACGAACTTAACTTGACGCAGTCGGCGGTGAGCCATTGCATTAAAAAACTGGAACAACAATTAGGCACGCCCTTATGGACAAAAAAAGGCCGTAACTTACAGCTGACACGTGCCGGCGAGCATCTACTAGGCGTGGCGAATCGTTTGCTTCCGCAGCTAGAGCGTAGCGATGAAAACCTTCAAAATTTTGCGCGCGGTCACCAAGGTACACTGCGTATTGGTATGGAGTGTTACCCGTGCTATCGGTGGTTACTCAAAGTGATTCATCGTTTTATGGCGATAAAACCGAATGTAGAATTGGACGTAAAACAAAAATTTGTTTTTGGCGGAATGGCTGCATTGTTTAACCACGACATTGATATTTTAGTTACGCCAGACCCGTTGTATAAAAAGGGTATTTCGTTTTTGTCAGTATTTGACTATGAGCAGGTATTGGTGGTGCCTAAGGGCCATACACTGGCAGACAAATCGATTATTGTGCCTAAAGATTTATCGTCTGAAGTGCTTTATACCTACCCTGTTGAGAAGCAAAGGCTGGATATATTTTCAGCGTTTTTAACACCGGCACAGGTCGAACCACGCAAACACCAAACCGTAGAAGCAACCGAGATTATTCTTCAGCTTGTCGAGAACGGGAGGGGGGTTACCACCTTGCCAGGCTGGCTGGCAGAAGAATACAGCGGAACCCATGCTATTGAGACGATACGCTTGGGACAGAAGGGTATCCAGAAACACATTCATCTGGGTATACGACAACAAGAAGAGGAAGAGCCTATCGTATCGGCTTTTCTCGGACTAGCGCGACAAAATATCCAAACAATAGCGACAGCTATGGTGAATAAATAGGCCATTGATAGCGTTGTATTACGTTAAATTTGGCCCAAATGTTAAATTCAGTAAAAGTGTGCGCCTGTCATCTACTCGCGTTAACTATTGTGATAGTTTTTGCCCGTAAGCGAGAGTAAGATCCCGCTGGATTTATTAATATTAGGAGTAGTTACCATGTTTAACCCTAAAAACGTTTTTTTCGGAGCCGTACTTGCTGGTTTTTCAACCTTTGCTTTCGCAGGTTCCGACACTGGTATGTACCTTGGCGGCTCGCTTGGCATGACAAGCTCTACAATTGCCGCAACCGAGTACACCAATGAGATGGACGATGATTACACCGGTTACAAGGTGTTTGCCGGCTATAATTTCGGGTTAGTCCCCATGATCGACCTCGCCGTAGAAGCGTCTTATGTCGACTTTGGCACTGCAGCAATTGAAATAGTGAATAGTGAAATCGAGTCTGAAACCACTGCGTGGGATGTATATGGACTTGCCGGTTTTAATACTGGCCCCATTGGCTTTTTTGGCAAGGTCGGCTTAGCTTCATGGGAAAGCGAATTGCAGCTGCAAGGTATTGAGGCTGCACGTGCAGATAATAGCGGCAGCGACTTAACGTACGGTGTTGGTGCAAAAATACAACTTATGTCCGTGGCCATTCGTGCAGAATACGAATACTTCGATTTTGAACATGCTGAAATGGATATGATTTCAATCGGCGCTGCGATTACATTCTAATCAGATACCTAGCAATCTCTCCCCCAAAAGGCGCGTATTATTCGCGCCTTTTTTTTGATTTAGACCTATAAATATTTTAGGTCGTATGCAGTTTTTTACGTCGCCCAGAGGCGTGTCGTTCACGTAAATCACTGTCAATGTACTTATCGGTCGTCGCCATACTGGCATGACCAGCATCATCCCGAACGTGTTCACGCGGGCGTGTTTTTACATCTTCTGAAATGCCTGTATGCCGTAACCAGTGGGCTGTTGCTGAACGAAGATCTTGAGCATCATCAGCAAAACCTTCTATCGCCATTTTTTCATAAGCCAAATCGAATAACTCTTGTAAGAGCGAGCGAATCTGACGGGTACTGGTGACAGCGCCACGGCCTTGAGTTTTCCCAACAAGTGGCGTGTGTTCGCCCGCAACGGGGAGGGCAGGTAAACCCAGATAGCAACGATAACGCTTTAATGCTGCCAGCATTTCATCAGAAACTGTCACAATACGGTTTTTATTGCCTTTACCTGTTACGTGAAACCACCAATTTCCGTCCATATCGCGCTGAAAATCACCCATAGTAGGCGTTGCACGTTCATCGGCAACAACCTCTGAAATACGCAAATACATGCCAAGTAAGCAATTCAAAATAAACAGGCTACGCTCATATTTTTGCGGGTGTTCGTCGGCCCGCTTAACGGCCAGCTCCAGTAAAAAATCCCACTGTAAATTTGAAATTCGGCGTACAGGTTTGTGGGTTTGTTCTTTTTGTATAAATTTACTTTTTTGTCGAATAAGCGCTACAGGGTTAGCTTCTACCACGCCTTCTTGGATCATATAGCCAAAATAGGAGGATAAAACCGAAAATGTTGCCTTAAGAGAGCTTTGAGAGAGTTGATATTGATCGATACTCGGCGCAACCCCAGCGCGTACTAATTCTTTACTAAGGCTAACCACGTAGGGCCGCCACGCGCTATTGGGCAATCGCTCACCGCCAACGTTTTTAAACCGAGCAACATTCTTTAGGCCAATCCAGCTGTCAGGCGGTTGTTTCGCGAAGGTCACATAGGCTTCTATATCCTCACGCTTCAATTCCGTGACAGCGACGCACCTTATAAACCAAGCCCACTGAAGGAGCCGCTCTAATTCACGACGATAGGCGTTGAATGTAGCTGAACTCCCCGTATAGCTATGCAAAAACTTGAGTGAGAACTCGTAATCAACCACCGCGCCATTGACCTGATCGGCCGTGCCAAATAAAGGCACCACATCAAATATTTTTTGATGGAAAGGGTTTGCGGTTGTAGCGAGATTATCAAAAATAGGGCGTGGGCTTCTCACTCACAGGCTCCAGCGTTAAAAGGTTTAGGGTGTAAGATATTATTCTTTATATTCAAATACTTATAGGTAATATTTAAAGTAAATAATGATGCTACTTTAAGAGTCTTAACGCCAGAATGAGCGACACCTATCACGAGAAACAATTTTAATCAGAATGGCTCAATAGCGGCCACACTTTAACTGATATAATCTTACCGTTTGCTAGACACTAGGGTAAGCAGGGTCGCTAAAGCTAGTACAATCCACTCGGCTAATCGTAAGGTTAACCGAGTATAACGAATACTGTCGATGTTGAACCAAAAAATAGGATGGTTTGCTCATGAAGGAAGATTACGTAAAGTTGGTTGCACTATTAAAAGAAAAAAGTCAGCAAATACAACTCAGTAACGGCGACTTCATGAAACGCCTAGAACCTCAGGTAAGAGAGCTTAAAGAAACGTTTAACCAATCGGTATCCAATTCATTTGCCAATGCGTGGTTTTCGAAATATATCGCTAGTGCGAATGAAGAGCCGCAAAATCTCATCTCACCGCCAACACCAGAAGTGTTAACGCTTAAACAGCGGCTACAAACCAAGCTAGGGCAAGAGGTACACGTTGGAGAATGGTTCACGCTTACACAAGCGACCATTGATGAGTTTGCTGCCGTCACAGGTGACAGCCAGTGGATCCATATAGACTTGGAACGTGCCAAAACCGAATCTCCTTACAAATCAACAGTTGCCCACGGCTTTTTGATTCTTTCATTGTTACCCCATTTGCGTGGGTTAGATGAGCATGCAGGGTCGCAATATCCAGAAGCACGCCTAATTGTGAATTGCGGCCTGAATAGCACGCGGTTTTTATCGGCGGTAAAACCTGACACCGAAATACGTTCTCGCACAATATTGCGCGCCTTAACAGCAAACAAACGAAGCCTTGATATCGTAGAAGAGGTTATTGTAGAGGCTGGCGAACGCCGGCGAGAAGTCTGTGCCGTAGAACTGATTACGCGAATATATCTTTAATTTAACAATACGCTCTCGGTAATGTCGTGACGAGAGCGTACGGCACCTCTTTTAAATAGTCCCGCCAATATGTTATTTAGTGTGACGGTAGTGCGCTAGCCCCAACTGCCTCAATGACATCACAAATACCTAGAGTCCACATTCCCTCAGTGAACCCAACCCTCCAGCATCGAAATGGTGCGCGGGTGTCTTATCAGCATTCAGCTCGTCAATAGTGTCATGGGGATAGGGCAATTATTATTGTATTATTTGTTGCCGTTGCCTTCACGCGTCCGGTTAACGGCTGGCTAGAATACGTACGTTTAACGTCTACACAGGTGTTCCAAACCCCTCCATAATAATACGTATTATTGTAGCGTGTATTTATTAGCGCATATTAAATGCTGTATTTTTTATTCCATTTCTATCCCGAAATATTACCCTCCGTGTCCTTTCCATCGGCCATAATAAACTCGTTATAATATTTATTAGTAAACGAGTTAATTATTAACTTGGTTGTTCGTTGCGCTCACAACAATCGTATTGAATTGCCATTTCGTTAAGGTGAAATTAAGTAGTTTGCCTAGAACATATGGCGTAATAACCATTATTGTTACGGTTTTTAGTCTGCATTTTATTACTATTTGACATGCTCTAAAGAACGAGGAAATTGGCCTAAGAAATGAATTCTTACATTTAGTAAGCCGTATTTTAGAATAAAAAATGCCACGCTAAAGTCGTGTCAGGGAATGAATGTTCAGCAAGCAAAAAAATATGGCGCGAAATACTTCTTGGCGTGAAAGGTAAATTATGTCGACACTTGATTACAGTGAAAAATAAATAATTTTATAGGGGTTTTTGTCGAGACGATAAAACTGTATGTACTTTAATCGCCACTGCTATTTTTTAGCGGCACAGGTGGTTCTATAAACAGAAGCACCCCTCAATGGATACCTTCCAGTATAAGATTCTATTCTTACGTCATACTAATGTTTGCGGCGTCTATTTTTTGATCCTTTTCTAATATCGTAAATCAACTCGACAATAGATTTTTACATCGCCTTCCCCGAATAGGGGCCTCTATAAAACGCACTTATTTAAGTTCATCTTAGAATGTGTACAGGAAATGATAAATGCGCTTTTCCGTACGTTCTGCAAGCGCTGTTGCTCCTATACCGCACGCCAGCATTGAAGTTATTGTTATGAGGTGTCTAAAATATTATAACGGCGTTTTTATTGAATCCTGTGCAATAAAAAATAGAGTATTGAAAAAATATCCACGTTAAGGATCTGCGATGAGCACATAAAAAAGTGCTAGATGCCTGCCTATATATCTTAAATTGACCAATAAAAAGCATAATGAGTTTAGGTTGGTTGCAAAGCGTCTATACGGTCAACTTGCAAGCCTATAGATGCTATTTATAGCGAACTCGCCGGAATTGTTTTCCCTCAAGCGGCGTTGCGATAGCCCGTTTTTACAAACCAACGGTAGGTTTTAATAGCCGTAGTAATGGTTTTTTACAGTTTTGTTACAAATGAATATTATGCGTCTATTACTATTATCTAGCCTTCATCATCTTGTATTTTTATAACGCTTAAGCGTTAGTTACAAATTATCATTCCTCCTTTTATGACAACCCTATGTATAGGTGTTTAGCACTGCGTTACGGTACATCGACCGTGCCACTTAATCGATGTAAGTTTATTCGACGTTCACCTTAAGATAAATTATTTTTATGTTGATAAAGAAAAATATATTTTATTTTGTGTGTGGTTTGGCACTCTTAAAAGTCTATATAATCCAATCGTTATTCATATTTAATGACCGAGCTAATCATTTATTGCCTCCATGTTAGAGGCAATTTAGAAGAAAACTACAAAGCCCAAATAATGATCTGCCTCGTTTCTAACAGATTGTATTCGGGACCGTTTTCCCATGGTTATACGGTACATTTTTATTCGAGTATCTTGTTGAGTTAATCATCCTGCCCCAAAAAGCAGGTTTTTCTATGATTAAGCAGTGATGGAGAATATTACGTGGTAGCTAAGGAATGTAGTAGTTTCAATAGTCTTGTAGAGTTGGGGCGCTATCGTGCTGAAAATAGCGGCGATAAAGTTGCCTACCACATGCTCAAGGATGGAAGCTTTATATCAAGGGCATATACCTATAAAGACGTTGATGGATATGCGCGATCAATTGCGGCGGAGTTACAAAACCGTAACCTTGAAGGAGAGCGCGCGTTACTTTTGTTTCATACAGGCCTAGATTTCGTTATTGCTTTCATGGCTTGCCTGTACGCGGGTGTTATTGCTGTTCCTGTACATTTCCCCGGGCGAAAGAATAAAGACTGGGAGAACTTAGATAAAATCGTAGGTGATGCACGCGTTGCAATATTGATGAGCGATTCGAAGCACACGGATTTTATTTCGAAGTACAAGAATGGCTACGATGGTTTTAACTCCGCTGATTATTTGGAGATCGATGGTGTCGATATAGGGCTTGCCAACAATTGGCGAGATCCGAAAGTAGGGCGCGATGCTCTGGCCTTTTTACAATATACCTCGGGTTCTACGGGTATTCCGAAAGGGGTTATGGTCACCCATGGCAATCTTCTTCACAATGAAGAATTGATGAAAGTTGCCTACCAGCATAGTAGTGAAACAGTCATCGTATCTTGGCTGCCGCTCTATCACGATATGGGCCTAATTGGTAACGTGCTACATACGCTTTATCTAGGAAGCACCTGTTATTTAATGACACCAGTTGCGTTTTTACAGCAGCCGTTTCGTTGGCTAAAGGCCTTGTCTGATTACAAGGCACACAGTTGTTTTGCTCCGAACTTTGCCTATCAATTATGTTTAAAACGCATTACACCCGAGCAAAGAGATTCGCTGGATTTAAGCCACTGGAAAATGGCCCTAAATGGCGCTGAGCCCGTACGTGCAGATACCTTGGATAGATTTTCCCAGTTTTTTGGGCCTTGTGGATTCAATGCAAAAACTGCCTATCCAGCCTATGGCCTTGCCGAAGCAACCTTATTTGTATCCGGTAGCGCGATGGATGAAGAGCCCCACATCGTATCGCTATCGTCTTCAGCCTTAAAAGACCACAAGGTAATCGTTGATGAAAGCTCTGACGGCACCCAGCGAATGGTGTGCTCCGGTGTATTGAATACAGAGCAAGACATCGTGATTGTTAATCCCGATACATTTGATGCATGCGCAGATGATGAGGTAGGAGAGATTTGGATTCATGGGCCTAGTGTCGCGCAAGGCTACTGGGAGAGAGCAGACGCAACCGAAGAGACATTTAGAGCAAAAATAAAGGGTGATGTAAAAGCTACACATTATTTGCGTACTGGAGATCTTGGCTTTGTACAGCGTAATCGCCTTTTTATTGCCGGCCGAATAAAGGATATGGTTATTGTAAATGGAGCAAACTATTACCCTCAAGATATTGAAAAATCCATACAAGAAGGCCATGAAGCACTAAAAGAAGGTTCTGGAGCCGTGTTTGGTGTCGTTCATGAGGAAAATGAGCAACTCGTTATTGTGCAAGAGGTTGAACGAACCCACCTCAAAAAAATAAATGTAGAGGACGTTTTCTCCTATATCAGAAACACGGTTTCGCAAGAATTCCAAAGTACGGTAGCGGCAATAGTATTAATAAAACCGATGACATTACCGCTCACTTCAAGTGGTAAAATTCAGCGTCGTAAAAGTAAGCAAATGATGTTTGATAACACGCTGAATGAGATAGCGCGTTGGTCAACGCTGGACCAAGCTAAGAGCAACGTCAATACGCAAGTATCGAATGATAATAGGCTTTCGGTAGACGCTAGCCGTCAACGCGCAAGTGAGCTTATTGTATGGCTGAAAGAGTTTTCTTCTCGCGCGATAAATTCCCGCCTCATTGATGAAAGACGCACTGTCCCCCCGCATATTCTAATGAACTTCGCTACGCAAGGTTTGTTAGGTATGTGTGTCGATTCCGATTTTTCTGGGCAAGGCATGCAACATCGAGACTTTTTAGATGTGGTCCGCCATATGGGTGCCATGGACCCCAATCTCGCGTTACTTGTAGCGTTGCATAATGTGTTGGGTATTCGCCCCATTATGAATTATGGCTCTAAGGCCATAAAAGATAAATTTTTGGCGCCTTTGGCGAAAGGGACAATACTTGGAGCTTTTGCACTGAGCGAACCCGAAGCCGGGTCTAACCCTCATGCTATTGCCTCGTCTGCAGTTCCTAGCGCCGAAGGAGGCTGGGTTGTTAACGGCGAAAAATGTTGGATAGGTAACGCGGGTTGGGCGGGTGTTATTAATTGTTTTGTTAAAGTCTTTGATGAAAAAGGCAAGAATCTAGGTATTACGGCATTTGCTGTTGAGGTGGAACGGTCTGGCTTAATTGTTGGTGACGAATTGCCGACAATGGGCGTGAGAGGGATGGTACAAAATCGTGTGTATTTCCGCGATATGCGTGTCACAGAAAAAGATGTACTCGGCGGTATTGGTCAAGGTATGGCCGTTGCACAAGACGCAATGAAGCATGGCCGGCTTATCATTGCCGCTATGGGTTTAGGTGTCATGCAGCGCAGTGCACAGTTAACGTCTTTTTACGCGGCCAAGCGTAACGTCGCTGATGGACTACTGCTTGATAACCCCCTTATTCAGCAGCGCCTTACCGATATGCATGCGGGTAGTTTTGCCGCGCAATGTATGATTAATGGCATGGCCGAAATTCTCGACCTGGATGCAGGAAGAAATCCCGATATTATCCCTATGGAAGTCTACGCATCGGTCAAAAGCTTTGGTTCTGAATATTGCGTAAAAGCAGTTGATCAGCTTATTCAGTTACTCGGTGGAAGGGGATATACCGATAATAATATTGCACCGAGATTATTGCGCGATACGCGAATATTTAGAATTTTCGAAGGGCCAACTGAAGTTCTTAACGGCTTTTTGGGCGCAAGTTTTACTCATAAGTCAACGGCCCTTAAACGTTTTATTACTGAAAATCTTCAGCTCAGTAATATTTATTCCGAAATGACTGAGCATGCTAATCAACTTGATAAATCGATTCACGAACTAAAAACTGAACATGGTGATTGTAGAATTACCGACCGGGCTGTCCGATGGATAAAATATGCTAAAGGTGAACTAGCCGGGCTCTTTATTGTAAAAGCTTTTTTACTTCACGCACGAGCTAAAAACGCAGTACATTCGCCCGAAGATATTAACCTGGCACTTTCTTGGTTACAGAAGGAAATTCGCTTAAGTTTATTCAATAGCCAGCAAGCCATCCACGATAGCTATCATTGGTCTGACGGAAAAGACCTCAATAAAGCCTTTAATACCCTAAATGATTCAATTGGTTGTTTTGGCCAGAGTTCAACGGAACTCGAAATTAAGGTTGACAGCTGGTTGCGTCCTCGCGCTGACGCCACAATATTATCCCCGGATACAACACTGGTAAATACAGCGGAACGAGAACCTTTCAATGCTGCCGTACATACCGCAGGTATCTCCAGCTTAATAGCTGAAGCTACAAACCAAGAAAACACTCACCACGCGGAAGACTTCGAAACGTTCATCATTGAGTGGCTTAAGCGAGAAGTTACACACTTTAGTGGAGATATATCAGCGCAAACGCAATTCTCTGAATTAGGGTTGGATTCAGTTCTGTCAGTCGAGCTTGCTTTTGCATTGCAGGAAAAAGCCGGATTCGAAATCGACTCGACTGTGGTGTGGAGCTATCCAACCGTTCATGCGCTAGCACGTTATGTTGTTGATAACGTCAACCCGGTAGGCGAACAGAATGACGTTCCAGTAGAAGACGCGAAAAACAATAATAGTAGCGAAAATGTGCAAGTAAATATCGCAGGGAAGCGAAGTGTTATTGATGAATTAATGGATGAACTCGATATTTAGGCCACTCTAGTCTTTCATCGAACGTTAATTAAAAATGGATTGTTAGAAAAAAGATATGTCGAATTCACGTATAGACAACAACGTACAGTCTGGGTTGAAAAAAACAACGGAAAGCCCTGATTTAAACTTAATGCTTGAAAAAGCGTTGGTTAAAATTCGAGCGCAGAAAAGTCAGATTCAAGCGTTAGAACATTCACGCTCCCAACCCATTGCTTTAGTGGGTATTGGCTGTCGTTTCCCAGGCGACGCCAATACCCCAGAAGATTTTTGGCAATTACTAACAACAGGCAAAAGCGTTATAGGGAATACTCCTGAGGGACGTTGGAGTTTTGAACGCTATCTAGATACGTCCGGCAATACAAAAGGCACCATGTATACCAACGCCGGTGGCTTTATACGAGATGTTGAACAATTTGATCCTGCTTTTTTTGGGTTAACCCCTAGAGAAGCCAAGGCAATGGACCCGCAGCATCGGCTTCTACTCGAAGTGACATACGAAAGTTTAGAGAATGCAGGTATAGCCGTTAAAGACTTAAATGGCAGTAAAACCAGTGTAGTCGTTGGTATGGGGTCTGATGATTATCGCCAATATCTAAATAACTCCACCGATACACGCTTAATTGATGCCTATACGAGCTTAGGAACAACACGTAGCATAGCGATCGGCCGCATTGCTTACCTGCTTGGCTTACAGGGCCCTGCATTTCAGTTAGATACGTCCTGCTCTTCATCGTTATTGGCTATTCATTTGTCTTGTCAAATGTTGCGAAACGGCGAAAGTAATCTCGCGCTCGCTGGGGGCGTTAATTTAATGTTAACCCCTGAAATGAGCGTTGGGTTTTCCGAGTTGCAGGCACTGTCCCAGGCCGGTGAGTGTCGGGCCTTTGATGAAAAGGCCGATGGTTACGTACGTGGAGAAGGGTGCGGCATGGTCGTGCTCAAACGCCTTGATGATGCGCTGCGCGATGGTGACGATGTTTACGCCGTTATAAAAGGCGCCGCCGCCAATCATGACGGAAAGAGTAACGGCCTAACGGCTCCGAATGGAGCCGCTCAGGAAAAAGTTATTCGTGAAGCGCTAAGCGCTGCAAAAATTTCACCGCAAGATGTCGGCTATGTCGAGGCTCACGGCACGGGCACAAAACTTGGGGACCCTATCGAAGTGTTATCGCTAGGTCGTGTATACGGCGATCGCCCAACTGAACAAGCACCCTTATATTTGGGCTCCGTTAAAGCGGGGATCGGTCATTTAGAGGCTGGGGCAGGTGTTGCATCGTTTATTAAAACGGCTCTCGCATTAAAGCACAAAACACTGCCTGCACAACCGAGCTTTACGCAACCAAACTCACATATTCCCTGGGGTCGCTTGCCGTTAAGTGTTGTCGAAAAAACACAGGCCTGGCCAGAGCAGAGAACACCTACGGCAGGTATAAGTGCGTTTGGTATGAGTGGAACTAATGTCCACTTAATTTTGTCTGCGCATGACGCTAACGTTGAAAAAGAAAACCCAGCAAGCCTTGATAGTTCAGGCGGAGAAACCTGCTCCCATTTGGCCATGATCAGCGCTGAAACACCTAAGAGCCTTAGCCAGCTCGCGGAAAAATATATTGCGTTTTTGTCTGAAAATAAAATGCAATTTAGTCCCGAAAACTTCGCAGCTTCCTGCAACCAGACACGTTCTTTATTGCGCTACCGTGCGGCACTTGTTGGCCGTAATCACGCTGATTTTATTGAGCAACTAGAAAGCTTGAAGCAAGACGCCTACGACACTGAACCAACAACGGCAATGGCCTCTAAAGCGGCTTTTCTGTTTACAGGGCAGGGTGCGCAATCCATTGGTATGGGCCAATCGCTCTATCAAAAAAGTCCGTCTTTTAGAGTTATTTTTGATGAAATTATTGCACTTATTGATGGCGAACTATCCTGTTCACTACGAGATATTATGTGGCCGAGTATCGACAAAAACGATGCCGCACGTGTAGAGTTATCAAACAATCTTTTAGCACAAACACAGTACACGCAACCGAGTTTATTCGCCTTAGAGTTGGCCTTGGCGAAGCTATGGATACAATGGGGCGTTAAACCCCAATATCTTATGGGGCATTCGGTAGGTGAAATTGCTGCCGCCTGTGTAGCGGGCGTTTTTAATTTGCCAGATGCGGTGAAACTTGTATGCGCTCGTGCTCGGTTGATGCAGGCATTACCTGAAGGCGGAAGCATGACAGCCGTTCATGCAAGCGAGCAGTGCGTGTTGCCGCACCTAGAGGCTGCATCGGGCACGGTTGTTATTGCTGGCGTTAATTCACCAGAGCAATGCGTTATTTCAGGTAATTCTCAGTCCCTAAAAGAAATAGGCAATACACTCATCGCTCACGGGCTGGACTTAACGCCTTTAAATGTCTCTCATGCATTTCATTCACCCTTAATGGCGCCGATGCTAGAAGAATTCTCTAGCATTGCAGCCTCTATCGACTATCACACGCCCAGTATCACGATGGTGTCCACGGTGGATGCCACCTTAGACAGTAACGCCTTTGCTCAGCCGCAATATTGGGTGGAGCAAGTGTGCGCCGCCGTGAGATTCAGCGAAGGCGTTAGCACACTTGATACGCTCGGATGTCGCCAATATATAGAGCTAGGCCCCAAGCCCACATTAATAGGAATGGCCCTTTCAACACTGGATACTATTCAGTGTGCAATACCCAGCTTGAGAAAAAATCAAGACGATTGGGAATGCCTACAACAAGGCATTGGACAATGGGTTAGTCATGGTCTTAAATTCGATTTCAATACGTTTTATAACAGTCAACATTTCTCCCTTAAAGGAAAGGCTGTTCGTCTACCGAGCTATAGTTTCGATCACGCATATTATTTTGCTGAAGGCGAAACCGTTGAACGTTATCGCGGCGAACCGCAAAGCAATATTTCTATTCAAAAAGACGGTAGTCATCCGCTTATCGGCGAGCAACTTATTCTACCATTGTCGAAAACGATACATTTCCAGCAATACCTTCGTCAAAATTCGCCTGTTTATATGCAAGACCACGTATTGTTTGGTCATGTCATAGGCGCTGCTGCCTCTCATCTTGTCAGTTTTATTAGCGCGGCGGAAAAAACATTAATACCCGAGACATCGGGTTGTACCTACCTACACAATATACTGGTTATGAAACCCTTGCTCTTGTCGGGTGAGGCTTTGCCCGTACAGGTGATTTTTAGGCCAGAAGGCAAAGGCCATAATGCTGACCTCGTTAGCATGCCCAGTCACACCGCAGGAAATTTCGAAACTCATGTAAGCGCTCGTTTAACCACGGATACAGGTTCACTAGAAGAGCATTTTGAAAGTAAAAATGCCTACACGTTAATGTCAAAAACGACGGCAATCGGAAACGACGAATTCTACGCGAGCCATGCTCAGCTCGGCTTCCAGTTTGGGCCCTGTTTTCAGCTTATTAATAAATTGTGGCGAGTAGATTCCCATCATTCCTTAGTGGAAGTGAAGGCACAGAATGACATTCTCAGTGTCGACCCTAAAGCTACGTTGTACCCCATTTATCCCAGTCAACTTGATGTCTGTATACAAACGCTTGGAGATTTGATGAATGCTCAAATCGATAATACGCGCTATACGTATATCCCTTTTTCGCTTGCCGAGGTTAACTTCGAACACTATCTATTACAGGCAAATGAACCCTTAATGTGTGACGTTAAGCTTCATCATGATCAGGATAATGGTGGCGATAGCCTTGTGGGTGATATTTGGATATGGCAAAAAGAGGGTGGGCTTATTGCCACCGTAAAAGATTTTGAATGGCGCAAAGTTAGCAATACAACAATGCGTAACTCATTGCAGCTAAACGAAAATGATCACCATTGTTACCAACAAGAATGGCAAGATAAAAGTATTGTGGAGGCATTACCCGCTAGCAATAAAAAAATCAATAGCGTAATTGTCTTTGCGGAAGAGAACGCTTTATCCGACGCGGTTATTGCATACCATACAGCGTTAAACACGCCGCTTACGATTGTTTACCGTGCCGTAGAATACAGCCATATCGGCGATAAAATTACGGTTGACCCAAGGCAAAAGGAACATTTAGAACGCTTAAATGCACTACATGATGCTGCAAACGCAACCACGGTTTTTTTATGGTCTAGCAGCACTGAACTAGAAGCTGCTTGCATCGGTTTAACCCATTGGCTCCAGAGTATTGACACGCTATCACGCCTTTTAATTGTCTCGCAAGATAGTACCCAAGGGTTTGAGAGTGATTACCCATACGGCGACATTGGGCAAGCTTTTTGGGGCTATACCCGTTCACTAGTGCTTGAACGCCCGGATATTCACTGTACCACCTTACATGCAAGCGCCAATGACAGTGCAGAAAGCATTGCGACCCTAGCGGGCCGTATCCTTAATAGCACGAACGCTGAAACTCACCTTCGGTTAGATAACGCCCAAGTCCAGGTAGCGCGATTAAAACCCACAGCACTTCCCGAAACAGCCGTACAGATTAAAGCGGGCTGCACCTATTTATTAACGGGTGCATTTGGTGGTGTAGGGCGCTTACTGATGACATGGCTCGTTGCCCAAGGCGCAAAACATCTCACAATTCTGTCTCATCGTCAGGCTAGTTCCGTCGAGCGCGAATGGCTTGATGCGCTTAACGTAGATATAAATATTCACATAATTGACATTACACACTGTAGCCACGCAACATTCACGAATACTCTTAAGAGTGTTGAAAAACCACTCGCGGGTGTATTCCACTTGGCCGGACGAGTGCAAGATTCGGCGCTAGAGGGGCTTAATCTAGAAAAGTTTCAACAAGTGATTGGCGCCAAAGCACTAGGCGGTTGGAACCTATTAAAAAGTATTGCAGCGGTATCATCAGAGATGACCGTTGAGCTAGATTTTATTGTGATGTTTTCATCCGCATCAGGTGTTCTCGGTTCTGCTGGCCAAATAAATTATGCTGCCGCTAATGCCTACCTCGACGGCCTAGTGGATTTTGGTCGTAGACAAGGGCTACCTGTACAAAGTGTTGCATGGGGTTTATGGGCTGGAATAGGGATGGGCGCCGATAAAACATTGGTGCAGCGTCTAGCGCACACCGGTATAAAAGCCATTGAACGTGAACAAGCGTTTGTTCAGTTATCGCAGATTTTAAGTCAAGCAAAAAATAACGCACAAGACAATGATCATTCTCAGCGTCTGGTTATTGTCCCTACCGACTGGCCCCTCTACCTAAAAAGCTATTACGGTGTGCATAAAGTAACGCCAAGTTTTCTGAGTGAACTGGTAACCCGTGCTACCAAACCTAGTGTTTCGAGTGATAACGCACAAAGCACGAAAAATGCTGACGAAAACATTGCCCGCTTACAGGCCCTACCACTGGCCGCTCGAGAAAAAGATGTGGCAGCTGTGGTAAAAAAACAGCTAAAAATGGTGATGTCTTTTGATATATCACATGTTGATATGGACAGGCCACTACAAGAATTAGGAATGGATTCACTTATGGCCGTAGCCATTCGTGATGGCATTGGAAAATATTTCGGTCGTCAATTGCCAACCGCTATTCTATTCAAGCAGCCATCTGCTGCCGCCCTAACGCGCTATCTATTGGATGAGTTTTTCCAACAAGAAGAATCGCCGGGTCTGGAAAAAAATAATACCGATAGTCAAACAATCAGTGATGATGACAATATTGATATCGACGCTTTATTAGAAATGTCCGATAGCGAAGTTGATCTTTTACTTGATTTGATAGGGGACGATTAAGTGGAAGCCTTTATAAAGAAAGTGAGACATCTTTCGCCAAAACAAGTGATGCTGCTTGCTGTAGAACAGCAGAAAAAATTACAAAAGTTCAGCGCACACAGTAAAGAACCTATCGCAATAATTGGTGCCGCTTGTAAAATGCCAGCCGGTGCAAATGATTTGGCTAGCTATTGGGCATTACTTGCAGCAGGCAAAGACGGTATCACCAGTTCGAGCAATGAACGCTGGAATATGGACGATTTTTACAGCAAAGATAAAAGTGCGCCCGGTAAAATGTATACCAAACGATTGGGTTTGGTAGATGGAGTAGACACATTTGACGCTGAATTTTTTGGCATTGCTCCCAAAGAAGCCGAACGCATGGACCCGCAACAACGTATTCTATTAGAGACTTGCTGGCATGCACTAGAGCATGCTGGACAATGTAGTAAGACGTTATCAGGTACACGCACAGGAGTGTTTATCGGTGCGTGTAATCAAGACTATACCAACCTGCGAATAGGAATTGCCAACCGTTTAGGGCATGAAACCGTAACACCCTACGATGGTACAGGCACTACATTCAGTGTGGCCGCAGGCCGCATCGCGTATACACTTGGCTTGCAGGGCCCCTGTTTTACCATTGATACAGCCTGTTCTTCATCTCTTGTCGCATTACATTTAGCAACGCAAAGTTTACTTAGCGGTGAATCCGACATGGCCATTTGCGGTGGGGTGAGCCTTATACTCGATCCAACCACGTCGATTATTTTTTCGAAAGCAAACATGTTATCGGCAGACGGGCGCTGTAAAACGTTCGATGCGAAAGCTGATGGCTATGTTCGCGGCGAAGGGTGTGGTGTTGTTGTACTAAAACGCCTGAGCGCAGCAGAAAAAGACGGCGATCGAATAGTAGGTTTATTGGCCGGTAGCGCGCTTAACCAAGATGGTGCTAGCCAAGGCCTTACGGCCCCAAATGAAAATGCGCAAGCCGCTTTACTGCGAGAAGCATTGGCTAATGCGGGCCTTAAGGCGGACGACATAGACTACATAGAGGCTCACGGTACGGGCACCTCTCTAGGTGATCCGATTGAAATGTCTGCTATTAGTAGCGTGTTCGGAAAACGCGATAATAAACCCCCGCTACGTGTTGGCTCAGCAAAAACAAATATTGGGCACACCGAGGCAGCCTCGGGCATGGCAGGGCTTATCAAAGTACTGTTGTCCATGGAAAATGAAACTATTCCACCGCATATAAATTTTTCTGAACCGAGTCCGCTCATTCCATGGGACGAAATGTCGGTTGAAATTCCAACAAAATGCCAGCCGTGGAAAAAAAACACCAAAACACGTTATGCCGGCGTAAGCTCCTTTGGGTTTAGTGGTTCCAACGCGCATATTATTCTGGCCGAAGCACCCGCCCCAAAAAAACCGAAGCACTCAACCCAAATACCCGGCCAAGCGCCGTATATTCTTCCTCTGTCAGCCAAAAGCAGCGATGCACTGGTACAGCAGGCAAAACAACTTCAAGCGTTGGTAGCCAAAAAACCTTCTGTTGATTTAGCGAGTTTGTGTGCTGCGGCATCAACAGGACGTAACCATTTTAAAGTGCGTGACAGTCTTGTTTTTCATGACCTAGCGGAATTACAAGAGCAACTTAAAATGTCCGTTAACGGTGAAGAAACTACCGGCTGCACACCCGCGAATACCGCATTTCTGTTTAGCGGGCAGGGCTCACAATATTGGGGAATGGCACGTCAACTGTATAAGCGAGAAGCCTTTTTTAAACAAACTCTAGATCAATGTGAACAGTTATTAACTGAGCATATGGATATTGGCCTTACAGAATTGCTATGGGGTGAAGATCAAGAAGCGTTAAATAATACACGTTATACGCAACCTGTATTGTTTGCTGTACAGTTTTCCATGGCCAAACTTTGGCAACATTGGGGCATGAAGCCTTCTGTAGTTCTAGGGCATAGCGTAGGTGAATATGTTGCCGCTTGTATTGCGGGTGTCTTTACCGTAGCAGATGCTTTAAAACTAATTGCTGCTCGTGGCCGGTTAATGCAAGAACGGTGCGCGCCCGGCGGTATGGCCGTTATTTTTAAAGGCCTAGGCGAAGTTCAGCAATTATTGGCTGAACATTCATGTCGGTTGGATATTGCGGCTATTAACGGGCCCGACAATACCGTTGTGTCGGGCGAAAAAGGCGCACTACAGAAATTTATCTGCGCACTAGAAGAGCAAAACATTCGAACGGTATCGCTGGTGGTTTCTCATGCTTTCCATTCGACCATGATGGATTCTATGCTCGACGAGTTCCGAGACGTTGCACAAAGTATTCAATACACATCGCCAACCCTAAGTGTTATTTCAAATGTAACGGGTAAAATGGCCTACGATGAACTTTGTTCCGCAGACTATTGGGTGTCTCATGTTCGATCACCCGTTAATTTTTACCAAAGCATTAACACGATCGCTGAAAACGGGGTAAATATTTGTCTGGAAGTTGGGCCAGGTACTAGCTTATTGGCTATGGCCAAACCAATAATTGCAAGCCAACACGATAATCCCGAAAACTATTATTGGTTTTCGTCTATGGGACGAAAATTTAATGACGGGGAAAAAATTCTTGAGACCCTTGCAGGCCTTTACCGAATGGGGCTCGAGGTAAATTGGGGTAATTTTTACGCGTCTACACAGCTCGAACATGTTGATTTACCCCGTTATCCTTTCCAACGTAATCGGTATTGGATGACACAACATCAATTGGGTGAATCATTCACTACTCCATCTCTCCGGGAAGGTTCTCTGAACAACGGCCATCCTTTGCTCGGCTCTCAACTTGATATTGCTCTGGCTGACAAACATTATTTCGAAAGTTATTTAAGTTTAGAGTCTCCCGCTTACATGGACGAACACCGCTTATACGGTGTGCCTGTTGTTGCGGGCGCGTCCCATACCAGTGCTTTACTACAAGCTGCAGGGCAGCATTATGCGCAGGACACGCACTTACAAATACGGGACATTGCCTTTTCTAAAGCGTTAGTATTAAACGAAAAAGTTGAAGGACTACTGTGTTCCAAGGCCACAAAAGTACAAATTGTATTAAATTCACTTGACGAAAAAGACGAAACGCTTTCGGCCTGCATGCTAAGTCAGCCTATCAACAGTGAAGCGAAAGGCACATGGCAAACCCATGTAAGTGCTAAAATTTCAAAGGCTAAAACAGTCCCTGCATCGCCTATAACTAGCATCACCGCTTTACACGCAGGTATGGGGCAAGATCTCACCTCCGAAATTTTCTACGAAGGATTTTGGGAAAAGGGCTATACCATTGGTACCGCATTTAAGTGGCTGGGAGAAGGGCGTAAGGGTAAAAATTCCGCAATACGAGAACTATCGCTTACGGGTCGCTCTGAGATTAGTGAAGATTATTTATTCTATCCTGGTTTACTGGATGCATGTTTCCAGGTCATCGATAGGGCCGACCCCAATCTAAGTGGGAAAAAGGACGGCGAAACACTTTTTGTACCTTTCCATATTGATGAATTCAATTTTTATAAGGTAATTGACCCGAGTAAAAAACTTTATTGCTATGTTGAGCTGCTTGTTGATAGTCAACAAGGTACCGGCTCAAAAATCCTCAGTGATTTATGGATACTGTCCGACGAAAATGAGGTTATCGCACACATCAAGGGGTTCGAAGCACGAAAAACGACGCGGACATTATTACAGGCAACATTGGATGCAGCGCAACCTACCGTAAGCAATGATCAACACCAAAACGCTGTAAACGATATTTACATTGAACAATGGCAGACGATAGAAAATAGCACAGCTGAAATATCCCGTACAGCGCACGAAAAACCCTTGTTAATTTTGGTGAGCAAGAAAAATAGAAGTTGGGCACAAACCTGTTTTGATAATGGCGAACGCCCCGTGCTCTTTGTAATACCAAGCACAACAACCTGCGCAGCACCGAACGTTGCACACTTTCAGAATAATGCCAGCGTAGAAATGGTGCTTAATAGCGATGACCACTGGCAAGCCCTTTGGGATGTAATGGGAACCATTGCCGCCGGCCAATGGCAGGCGCTTTATACGTTGGGGCTAGATTGTGAGAACAACTTAGAGCGCAGCATAAATGCGAACGTAGCAGTTCCGAACGACGCTGAACTTTATTTGCCGCTATTACAGTGTCTACAACAGGTTCAAAAAATGCCGGCCAGTAATATCGTTCACTTGGCCTGCTTAAGTCGTCGTGGCCACTTAATAGAGCCTGCAGACTCAGTAGACCCATTGCAGAGAATGATGTGGGGAATGCTTCGTAGCGCACAGTTAGAGCTCCCTAATATATCGGTGCAGATGATAGACATCGATGCCGTAAACGCAACGACTGGCGATCAACTTACAACAATTTTACATTCCTCCCGCGCGTCATTGCAGACAGAACAACTGGGGATTCGCTCCGGCTCGCTCTACGTCAATCGTTTACAGCCAATGACGCCTACACACAGTGTTGAGAACACTGAAAACATCGCCATTGATCACGAAAAAATAATTCTAATTACTGGGGGTCTTGGCGGCTTAGGATTGTCCATCGCAAAGTCATGCATTGATAAGGGCGCTAAACATGTGGCGTTACTCAGTCGACGGGCACCAAACGACGAGATTAACCTCACGTTAGATGGCCTACGCGAGCACGCAAGTATTTATTGTTTACAGGCCGATATTGGCGAGCGCGACTCACTTATCAACGCCTTATCTCAGTTACCGGCCAACAGATCTATTGGCGGCGTCGTACACGCTGCGGGCGTACTACATGACGGCCTGCTTAACCAGTTAACCGCCGATAGTTTTCAACACGTTACGCGACCAAAAATTCAAGGCGCGTGGAACTTACACACCTTGATTGACAACACCGCATTAGATTTTTTTGTGATGTTCTCGTCGATAGCCGCTACCTGTGGTTCAACAGGACAAGCCAACTACGCTGCCGGTAATGCATTTTTAGATGGTTTAGCAGAGCTGCGGCGTTCGCAGGGTGTTACTGCCGCAAGTATTCAATGGGGGCCGTGGGGCGAAAGTGGAATGGCGACTCGTTTAGATGAACGCCATCTCGGCTTAATGGCAGCGCGTGGTTTGGAGCCGTTGAGTGATCAACGCGGCTTAGAAGCCTTTCACATCCTTCGTACAGGTGAAACTGCTGATGTTAGTTTGGTAGCGCATATTGACTGGAACCGCTATGTCGATGCCTTGCCTTTTAGCGGCCAAAATCGCCCAGCATTTTACCGCGACTTGCTAACGCCAACCCTAATAAAAAAAGAAGAACAACTTATAGATGCCTTGATGACGTTGCCTGCCGACGAGCGTAACGCCCATCTAAAAGATTACTTGCAAACATTATTAGCGAAAACATTAGGCTTTAAAGATAAGCGTAAAATAAAAAATCGCGACAAATTATTCGACATTGGCTTAGATTCATTACTGGCCGTTGAACTGAAAAACACCTTGGAAAAATCCTTGGCAAGAAGCCTGAGCGCCACGTTACTATTTGATTACCCAAGCTTGGAAAAGCTGGTAGATCACCTAGGAGAAGGGCTCAGCAGTCTCGATAAAAACGCACAGGAAAATGCGGTTAAACCAAACAGTTTAGTGAATAGCGAAAAGGATGAGATCGAGGGCGAGGAAGATTTCGACGAAGACGATATTGCCGCGCTTCTAGATGATTCGCGATTGGATTTAGCTGAGAGTTTAATGGAGGAATAATGATGGCGAACCCACAAGACGACAAAAAAGTAAGCCAAGAACTCGCGAAACGACTCAAAAAATCCTATGCGGTTATTGATGCGCTGGAATCGAAATTACATGCACAGCGGGCCTCTGATATAGAACCCATAGCTATCGTGGGGATGGCTTGCCGTTTTCCGGGCGGCGTTAATTCCCCCGAGGATTTTTGGCAACTGCTAATAGACGAAAAAGACGGCATTACCGATGTACCAAAAGAACGCTGGGATATCGATAAGTATCATGGTGATGGCGCCCAAGGTGATGCGAAAGTAACCAGTCGTCGTGGCGGGTTCATTGATGATGTCGATCTATTCGACGCTAATTTTTTTGGCCTTTCACCAAAAGAAGCCGGTTCCTTGGACCCCCAACAACGCATACTTCTTGAGGTTGTGTGGCAAGCGTTGGAAGAAGGAAACCGTATACCAGAAACGCTTTACGGTAGTGATACTGGCGTCTATGTAGCCATGAGTGGCTCCGACTACATGCTCACACAAGCGAAATATTTTGGGGAAGACAATATTAATGCCTACTTCGGTACAGGTAACGCCCATGCAGCAGCGTGTGGACGTATCGCGTATTTCCTAGGCTTGCAGGGCCCATGTTTTTCTGTAGACACAGCGTGTTCATCATCATTAGTTGCACTTCACAATGCCGTTACTAGTTTGCGTAGTAACGAAAGTACAGCCGCTATTGTTGCCTCCGCCAATTTGAATCTCACGCCAGACGTAAACCTAACATTTTCAGCGGCCAATATGCTCGCACCAGATGGCCGCTGTAAAACTTTCGATCAATCGGCGGATGGTTATGTGCGTGGAGAGGGTGTTGCTGCTGTTGTACTTAAACGCTTAAGTGAGGCTCAGAAAGATGGTGACACTGTTCACGCGGTTATTCGCGGTAGTGCACTGAATCAAGATGGCGCAAGTAGCGGCCTTACCGTTCCTAACGGCATTGCGCAACAAGACGTTATTCGCAAAGCATTAAAAAATGCACGATTAAAGGCGCACGACATTAGTTATGTAGAAGCCCACGGCACGGGTACTGCGCTAGGTGATCCTATAGAAGTATCCGCGCTTGGGGCGAGTTATTGCCAGGAACGTACGCACGATAACCCGTTATATATTGGTTCTGCAAAAACCAATATTGGCCATACTGAAGCAAGTGCAGGGCTAGCGGGTCTAATTAAAGTTGTCTTGTCTTTAAAGCACCAACAATTACCCCGTCACTTACATTTCGAACAGCCAAGCACGTTAATTCCTTGGGATCAATTCCCACTAAAAGTTGTGGCTGAAACAACACAATGGGACAGCAGCAGTGAACGAATTGCGGGATTAAGCTCCTTTGGTTTTGGTGGATCAAATGGCCACGTAATTGTCAGTGAAACACCGCAACCGAGTGCAATGGACGCTACTAGTAATACAGTAGAAGAACATTCCTTATCGCTGGTTAAAGTGACCGCAAAGTCCGCGCAATCATTAAACAACTTATGTCATCGTTACCATGAGTTTATACAAACTCACACCGACATTAACTTGCATGATTTTGCTTATACCGCCAATACCGCGAGAAGTGATCATGCCTTCCGTCGGGTGCTTATTGCTGCCGATAGAAAAACGCTGCTTCAGAAACTTCACAATGTTACTGAAAACCTAAACGACAACATAAACGCGGCAGAAGAAGATGCACCGGTCGCATTTTTATTCAGTGGTCAAGGTTCACAGTACTGGGGCATGGCAAAGACACTATACGGTAGTGAGACAGTCTTTAGATCCGCCATTGATGTTTGCGAGCAGCACCTGCAGGCCCACATGGATAAAGCGCTTTGCGAAATACTATGGGGTGAAGATAGGGACATTATTCATGTAACACGTTACACACAACCAGCACTCTTTGCACTGGAATATGCACTGGCTAAGCTTTGGCAGAGTTGGGGCGTTAAGCCAGCTGTAGTGCTTGGCCACAGCGTTGGCGAATATGTTGCTGCCTGTATCGCAGGCGTATTTTCCCTCGCCGATGCATTAACGTTAGTGTCTGCACGTGGACGTTTAATGGTAGAGCTTTGTGAACAGGGGGCTATGGCGGTAGTGTTTAGTAACGCCGACAACGTTACGGCATTTACGGGTAACCTTACAGAAAAAGTGACGGTGGCAGCTTATAACGGCCCTGAAAATACGGTTTTGTCCGGCGAACCTGAAGCATTATCGTCGGTCCTGGAAAGAATCGAAAAAACCGGTATTCGTACGCAGCGCTTAAGTGTCTCTCACGCTTTTCATTCCCCCATGATGGCGCCAATGCTTAAGGAGTTTCGTCGTGTTGCCGAAAGTATTCATTACCATACGCCCAAGCAAGCGATTATTTCGAACCTCACAGGCGAGCTTTGCGATGATTACATAGCCTCTGCCAGCTACTGGGTAGAACATATCAGCGCGCCGGTTAAATATAAGCAGTCGGTAGAAACCTTATTAAATGAAAGTATCGATACCTTCATCGAGCTAGGGCCGCATACTACCTTGCTGGGCATGGCTAAAGTTGTCGTTACCGACTACTGCGACAACAATCAGCTAGGGCCAGAGCGTGAATTGCATTATCTCAATTCTTTGCACCGCGAAAAAAATGATCTGGAGGTAATCACTCAGGCATTCGGTGCGGCTTATAGCGTTGGTGTAAACGTAGAATGGGCACAACAGAGCACGGGCAATGCCCGGCGTATTAGTATTCCTACTTATGCTTTTTCACGCAAACGCTATTGGTATCAGGGAACAGAAAAAACCAATGCATTAGCGGGCCTAGCACAACACGAAAAACTTTGGTTGCAGGCATTACGTGAAGGTAATGCGGAATGTCTTGGTAGTATTCTCAGCCCCTTAAATAACGACGAAAACGCAACGCTTTCGGCAGCACTGCAACAACTTTCGTTTAACTACAATAGTCTTTTACCGCAGTATGGTTATGCTACCCATTGGCAAGCACTTGATGGCCCGACAGAAGCGGGTGATCTAAACACCAAAACGATTTTAATTATCGCCGATGCGATCGATGATAGTGTAGCGCTCGAACAGGCCGCGGTCGAAAAGGGCGCTAACGCTGTTATTGTTATCGCGAACGATAGCGCAACGGTGTCTGAAAACGATAACGTTTATCGTTTTGATATTCAGCAGCATTCCTTGTGGCAGACTTTTTTCGATCGATTAACGATTCAAAAAAGAATCGCAGATTACTGCGTCTTTTACCGCCGTCATGGCCACGACAACAGTGCAAAATTCAGTTTCTCATTAATTAAATCATTTAGTAGCGTTACGTGCTTTTCGCCAGAATGTCAGATGCTTTTAGTGACTCGCGCAGCCGCATTAATTAGCGACGCGGGTACAGCGACGAAAGAAAATAAAAAAGACGATATGGATGCCGGCCATGTCTGCGCGCTCGGCGCTAGCCGAGCACTTTCGGCTGAATCACCGGACAATTTTTTGGGCTGCCTAGATCTTGAGTCTCAAGATGGAATGGCCGTTAGCTCCGTTGACGCACACTCAATTGTCAGCTGTTTAGGGCACAGTGGCCCAAACAATACTGTCGAAGAACTCATGGCATTGCGCGATAAGCAGTTTTTTGCACCGAGATTAGAAAGGCTAAAGGCAACCTCTCGCAGTGATACCTTTAGCATCCATGACAGCGGCCTTTATCTCGTGAGTGGTGCTTTCGGCGGTATAGGCAAAAGTGTTGTGAACTGGCTCATAACGAAGGGTGTTAAACAACTTGCGTTAATTAGCCGCCGTGGTTTAGACAGTGCTGCAATCGCAGCCTGTGTTGATAGCTGGCAATCCCAGGGTGTGCTATGTCATGTGTTGCAGGCGGATATTAGTGATTATGACGGGCTAGAACAAGCCGTTGAGTGTGCGAGCGATAACCTGAAAAACGTTAAAGGTATTTTTCATTGTGCTGGAATTAGTGGCAACTTATGCGATACCGATGCCTTAAGTTTTGCTGAGTATGAAAGTGTACTGTTACCCAAAGTACAGGGTAGCTTAAACATCGAGACACTAATTACCAAAAGAAAGTGGGACCATTGCCTCGATGTATTTGTTAACTTTTCTTCAATAGCCTCGGTGTGGGGCTCCGCTGGACAAGCAGGCTACTGCGCCGCTAATTATTTTCTTGATAAATTCAGTCAGCTTCAGAAGAAACCTTATCATTCTCTGTCTCTTAATTGGGGCCCCTGGAATGATGCGGGAATGAGCAGCGAGATGGATGCTGACGGGCAACTGGCACGTTTAGGTATTAAAGGTTTTAGTCACAAGCAAGCGATTATTTTACTGGAACACGCATTGGCAGCGGGCATTCATCAGACGGTCGTTACAGATGTTAATTGGCAGACCTTTATACCGATTGTTTTCTCTCGACGCCGTAGCGCTCTGTTGCAGGCGCTTAACGTGTCAGACAACGAGGCTTCAGAGCAGGGGGAAGAGAACTTTCCTCTGCGAGAACAATTTCTAACGCAGGCAACGGCTCAACGAAAAGATTTTTTAGTTGACGAAGTGTGTCGCTATTTACGCGTAATCTGCGAGCTAGACGATAGCGATAGCATCGATCCTAAACAAGGTTTTTCCGATCTCGGTGTAGATTCTCTATTGTCGGTAGAAATGAAAGTATTATTACAAAAAAATATAGGGCTAAAACTTCCGTCAACGTTGTTGTATGACTACCCCACGCCAATCGCCTTAGCGAATTATTTGCTAGATATTTTGCAGGCGTTTTTGGACGAGACGGGCATTGAAATAACCGAAAATAAAAGCGAACTAGAGAAAAGCAATGTGTCAACGTCAGATGTTCTAGATATGAGTGAAGACGACGTTGAAGCATTGTTGCTCGCCAAACTTAGTGCCCTATAAACGCTATAGCCAAAATATTGGAGTTTTGAAACGTGTCGGAAGTTAACAAAAACAACGCAAATAAAACACCGTTATCGCCACTGAAACAGGCATTTATCGCCATAGAAACGCTTCAGGAAAAACTGAAAAAAGCCGAAAATGGCTCCGGCGAAAAAATTGCGATTGTTGGTATGTCCTGTCGTTTACCCGGAAAAGTCGAAAGTCCAGATCAATTTTGGGATTTCTTAATCAACGGTGGTGATGGCATCGTCCACCAAGCAAGCAATAACGACAAACAATTTTCTCGCTGGCCACTAGATAAATTTGTTGACGCCGACCGCACGGCAAAAGGTAAGACCGTTACGTTGGACGCTGGTCTGATGAAAGATCACGATAAATTCGATGCGAAGTTTTTCGGCATTGCACCACGTGAAGCCGAAAGTATGGACCCGCAACAGCGTCTCGCACTAGAGCTGAGCTATACCGCCGCACAAGACGCTGGCTATACCTCCAGTGCGCTAGAGGGTAGCAATACGGGCGTGTACCTTGGTGTTGGTGCTGCAGAATATTTTCGCTACTGCTTACAATCAGACAGCGATGACGCGGGTTTTTTTGTTTCAGGCAATACACAAAATGTAATTAGTGGCCGCGTTTCGTTCAACCTAGGGTTACAAGGACCAGCCGTTGCCGTTGATACTGCATGCTCCTCGTCATTAGTGGCCATACATCTAGCCGTTAACGCTTTAAGAAAAGGTGAATGCCAAGCGGCTCTTGCTGGCGGCGTAAACATGTTGCTTGACCCTCAAGTATTTGTTTCGCTTTCGAAAGCAAATATGCTTGCCCCCGATGGTCGCTGCAAAACCTTTGATGATAGTGCAGATGGGTATGTACGTGGCGAAGGTGGCGCAGTGTTAATGTTAAAAACATTGTCGCGAGCAGAAAAGGACGGTGATCAAATTCATGCAATTATTTGCGGTTCTGCGGTTAATCAAGATGGTCGCAGCAGCAGCTTGACTGCGCCCAATGGCCCAGCGCAACAAAACGTGATACGCAAGGCGTTGGTAGACGCCCAAGTGAAACCCGAGTCCGTTAGCTATATAGAAAGTCACGGTACAGGAACATCGCTGGGTGACCCGATAGAAGTTCATGCCTTAAACGCCGTGTACGGAAATCGTCCTAGCGAAAAAACCCTAACGCTCGGTGCACTTAAGTCTAACATCGGTCACCTCGAAGCCGCTTCCGGCGTTGCCAGCATTGTAAAAGTGATTATGTCACTTAAAAACAAAAAAATACCGGGAAACCTGCATTTCCACGCTAAAAACCATCACTTCGATATTGAAGGTTCACCCATTGTTTTTGCGGACAACACTACCTCATGGCAAAGTTATGAGGGCATAGAGCACGCGCGGGCAGGTGTTAGTTCTTTTGGTTTTAGCGGCACAAATTGCCATATAATCCTTGGCGAAGCGCCCGAGAGAAAATTATCGGTTACTGAAAAAACAACAGAACAAAACGTTGGTGAACGTTCTCCAAAACCTGCTCATCGCCTACGCGACGCAGATAAAAATCATTTGCTCGTGCTGTCTGCAAAAACGCCGAAAGCCTTACACGATAGCGCCGTTAATTATTATCGTTGGTTGAATCGACCTCAGAACGATATTGCTTTACACGATATTTGTTTCAGCGCGGCCGTCGCACGCGACCTGCATCCCTATCGTATCGCATTTGCAGGCGAAGATAGTACAGCGTTGAGCGCCGCAATTAAAACGTTTGCAGACAGCGACGCGCCACAAGTCACCTCGCCCCCCCGTAAATCTATGCCGCGTATCGGTTTTATGTTCACAGGGCAAGGTGCGCAATATGCGGGTATGGCCGAACAACTTTATCAACAAGAAAGCGTATTCCAGCAATCACTAGACCGTTGCGCTAAAGCGCTTGAAGAAGTCTTGGTACTGCCTTTATTGGAGGTACTTTGGGGTGAACACACCGCAGAGTTAAATCAAACAGCATATACACAACCCGCATTGTTTTGTGTTGAGTACGCACTGGCACAGCTATGGATTTCCTGGGGGATTCGCCCCACCATAGTAACGGGGCACAGTGTAGGTGAATATGCAGCGGCTTGCATTGCGGGTGTATTTTCTCTCGAAGAGGGTGTTCGTTTAATCGCCGAAAGAGGGCGGCTTATGCAATCGCTGCCCAGCGGTGGTGGCATGATCGTCGTAATGAGTGACGGGAAAACCGTCGCGCAAATAGTGTCAGAAGCAATTACAGAAACACAACGGGCGAGTGTCAGTATCGGCGCCTTTAATACTCAAAATCAAACCGTTTTATCCGGTGATCTCGACGTTCTAGGTATTATCCAGCAGCAATGTAAAGCGGATCATATAGGTGTCGTAAACCTTCCCGTATCCCACGCGTTTCATTCGCCATTAATGCTGCCTATCCTCCAAGAGTTTAAAGACTACGCCAAAAACATTCGTTTCGCTGCACCCGCGATTAAACTCGTCTCAAACCTTAGTGCAAAAATTGAAGATAGCCTATTGCAAAGTAAAGACTACTGGGCAGATCATATTGTAGCGCCAGTGGATTTCTACGAAGGCGTTAAAACCTTCAGTAAAGAAGTCGATATTGTAATAGAGATCGGCCCAAAACCGACACTAACGGCTATGGCAGTGCGTAATTGCGATGAGGCTAGTATCCACTGGCTAAGTAGTTTAAAGAAAGATACCAACGATATTCTTACGCTACAAAAAACACTCGCAGAACTTGTTAAACTTGGCGTTAACATAGATTGGCCCACCTATTTTTCGACTACGCGAGAGACCGGCAAAAATGTTTCTCTTCCGGTTTACCCGTATCAGCGCCAGCGATTCTGGATACAGGGTGTTGACAGCTATATCGCCGATAGAAAACACTCAACAGAAACGCATAAAGATCACCCACTTTTGGGTAGCCGCATTACCCTTCCTGGCGTGGCAAACAGTTATTACCAAAGTCTTTTAAGCGAAGAGTCACCTGCCTATTTAGAGCATCATCGTTTGTTCGGTACGGTTATTGTGCCCGGCGCATCACATGTTTCCATGGCAATTAGTGCGGTCCAAGATCGTTACAATTCACAGCAGTGCGAACTCGGTGCATTAGCATTCTTTCAAACCATTGGCGTGCCTGATGAAGGCCATCGTTGTGCCCAAATTGTATTGAGCCCTGAAGCCTCTTCAGGCGTTCACGAGAAAAACATAAAGGGTGCATTTAAGGTGTCATCGCTTAATGATGAAACACAAAAACACGAAGAGCATGCGTGGGAAATCAACGCCTCTGGTGTTTTCTCCAGCACTATTACCGACACTAGCGTTACCTTGCAAGATGCGTTAGCCGACCTCGATCTGTCACTCGCTATTGAAGAGTGGCCCATGGAGCAAAGTGGTAAGGATTTTTACAGCACCATATGGCAGCGAGGTTATACCCTAGGCAGCGCATTTTGCTGGGTGGGTGATCGTTTTAAGCAGGGCAATTTAACGTTACATAAAATGGTCTTGCCTGAACTACCTGAAACACTTTCCCCGTATCCTCTCTACCCAGGCCTTATCGATTCGTGTTTCCAAGCGTTTGGTAGTTCAGTTCCGTTAGATGCTGAAGGCGATGATATCTATATCCCCTTCAGCGTGGAGAACCTCAAATTTTTTAAACAGCCGAAAGCCTCTGAAAAACTATGGTGTTTATCTAAACCGCACCACAGTATTGAGGATATACAATCCGGTAAAGCCCGGTATGTGGGTGACCTTGTTTTATTTAACGATAAAGGTAACGTCTTTATGGATGTGCATGGCCTCGAACTCAGAAAGTCGAGCGCCAAATTATTGAAAGCTAGCTTGCCTGGCGCTCAAACAAGAAAACATTTTTACCATAACGCGTGGAGCGCTTCGTCGATATCGCCTTCTGCTACGGTAAGCGAAAAATTAATGGTGATAATTGGCGATACTAATAGCCTAAACCTTATTGAAGGTTTAGGGCACTATTTTGATGACCGTGATAGGGAATGGGTCAGTGTTGTAGCTGGAGAGTCCCTAACGGAAATTTCGGCCAATCGTTTCGAATTAAATCTAACGCACGAACACGAGTACCTCGCGTTATTTAATCTTCTTCAGGAAAAAGGTTTTCCTGACATAGGCGGTATTGTTAGGGTCTTGCCGAATACTGCCGCGCATACCGAGTTTCCGCAGGCGTTACTACTTGAACACGCCATAGCGAGTAGTGCTTTGGTTAACGCTTGTATTAATGGCCTTGCACAGCCGCCACGTTTATCGTTATTAACGCAGCGTTTGCATTCCCCTGATGCGGTACAACACGCTCTTTGGTCGCTTTATCGGGTGCTACGTGTTGAACAACCTCAATTACACGGCCGCTGTTTTGAAATAGTCGAAAACGATACGGATACACTACACCGCGTCGGCGCAGACATTTTAAGCGAGGATAAAGAGACCGAAGTTGCTTACCACGAAGGCGAGCGTTTCGTACAACGTTTAAATGAATATCTACCCATTGAAGACATCGATACAGACGAAAAATGTTTTCAAGCGGAGAAAGAGGGCACTTACGTTATTACCGGTGCCTTCGGTGGTGTGGGGTTTGAAACCGTCCAATGGCTTATCCAGCACGGTGCTCGGCATTTGGCTTTATTCGTACGGCGCACACCTTCCGAGGCACAGCAAGAACGGCTGAATACACTGCTAGAACAAGGTATTGATATTGTTTGCTATCAGTGTGATCTAGCCGAAGTAACGAACATTAACACCGCTATGGAGCAAGTCTCACAAAAACAAGGTTCCATCGTTGGTGTCTTCCACCTAGCGGGCGTACTGGACGATAAGTTTATTCAACAGCAAGACCAGCACAGCTACAACAAGGTTTTTTCACCGAAAGTACAAGCCACCTATAACCTCGATCAAGCGACACGTCACGCACACGTTCAGTATTTTGTATGTTTCTCTTCCATTGCGGCAACATTTGGTACACCAGGGCAGGGTAACTACGCGGCTGCGAATGCTTACATGGACGCGGTTATGGCCGAACGCAAGGCCGCAGGTTACGGCGGCCTATCCATTAACTGGGGGCCTTGGGCAGATGTAGGAATGGCTGTTGCGAATCAAGGTGATAGCAAAATGAATGCCGTTGGAATGGAAGCCTTCGACGTGCAGCAAGGGCTCGACGCCATGGGCGCACTCCTTGTTTTGGCCGACAATAAAGCCGTTAGTAGCGAAGCTGTCGTCACATATGCGCATTTAAACTGGTCGCAATTTTTACAAAATTTCCCCAGTGCAGATATCAATCCCTTGTTCACAGCATACCAACAACAATTCAGTTCAGATGACGCTGTGCGTGGTAGTTATTTTATTGCATTACAAGAAGCACCTATCGGCGAACGTCAAACGCTCTTGGCCGAACAAATTAGCGGCATCTTACGCAATATTATGAAATTTTCAGATGACGACGACATCGCCCTAGATCTCGGATTTTTCGATTCGGGCATGGATTCGTTAATGTCGCTCGAGTTTAGACAAAAGTTAGAGAAAGTATTCGACATAAGTTTACCTCCAACCGTTGCCTTTAATTACCCGACAATTGCCGATCTTATTCAATTCTTTATTAGCAGCGCTATCGACTTAGCTTTTGTTGAAGGACCAGACATGGACGTAGCCGTTCAGGTAAACGAAGTACAACCGGTTGACGTGCTAGCGGAAACAGAAGACTCGCTCGATGATAGTTTAAGTGAAGATGAGTTAGCACGGTTACTGGAAGAGCAATTAGCTGAGATGACAGAGGAATAGTTAATGAGTAACGCAGCCAAAATGGATAATCGCGCAATACTTGCAAAAGCTTTGCAGGAGCTCAAAAAATCCCAAGCAAAAATAAAGACACTGGAGGAACAGCTAAAGTCTCCTCGCGCGCCGAAACAAGACCCTATCGCCGTAGTCGGTATGGGCTGCCGGTTTCCCGGTGGGGCAGACACGCCAGAAAAACTCTGGAAACTATTGGCCGAGGGTAAAAACCTCGTTTCGGATGTGCCGTCTGATCGTTGGGATATCGAACAATACTATAATGCCGAGCCAGGGAAAGCAGGGATGATGTATACCCGCAAAGGCTATTTCCTCGACGATGTTCGCCACTTCGACCGCGACTTTTTTAATATACCGCCAGCAGAAGCAAAAGCCATGGATCCACAACATCGCATTATGATGGAGTGTACGTGGGAAGCGTTAGAGCATGCTGGCTATAACCCCATTAGCTTACGAGGCAGTAAAACAGGCGTATTCGTGGGTTCTATGAACGCGGACTACTCTCAATACGGCATTCGTGCACTTAACCAATCCAGTATGTACACCGCCATTACCAACGGAAACGGCATTGGTGCAGGGCGTCTAGCGCATAACTTCGGTTTCCAAGGCCCTGCGATGGCTACCGATACACTCTGCTCTTCGTCCCTTGTCAGCGTACATTTAGCGATACGTAGCTTACAAAACCACGAGTGCGAACTCGCGCTGGCCGGTGGTGTGAACCTCATGTTAACGCCCAGCATGTTTATCGTAACTTGCGCCTCCAATATGCTCGCAGCCGATGGGCTTTGTAAGACGTTTGATAACGCCGCTGACGGTTATGCTCGTGGCGAAGCCTGCGGCATGATAGTACTAAAACGCCTTAGTGATGCAGAACGCGATAACGATAATGTTCTCGCGGTTATCAGCGGTAGCGCCATCAACCAGGATGGCCCTAGTAGCGCACTACCAGTACCTAATGGGTTAGCGCAGGAAGAGGTTATTCGTTCTGCGTTAAAAGATAGCAATATAGAAGCCAGCGCAGTTAGCTATATCGAAGCCCATGGCACAGGCACCTCGTTAGGTGATCCACTAGAGATTGAAACGCTATCACGTGTATTTAAACCTTCAGGGCAAGAAACACAATCGCCCCTGCTAGTTGGTTCGATCAAAACGAATTTCGGGCATACAGAAGGCGCAGCAGGTATCGCCGGCTTACTGAAAGTTATCCTGTCGATGCAAGCCAATACATTACCGCCCCATATAAATGTACAAAAATTAAGTGAACATATTGATTGGGACAATACCGGCGTTAAGGTTTGTACTCAGTCTCAAGATTGGACGCCCGTTGATACACCGCTTTATGCAGGTGTCAGCGCATTTGGTATAGGCGGCACCAATGCTCATATTATTGTTCAATCAGCGTCAGCCACTGACAAGCCAACGGCCCCGGCACCACTGAACAGTAGCGTACTAACCTTATCAGCGAAATCGCAAAAATCCTTAATAGCGCTTACTAAAAAATACGCGCGTTACCTCGATACAACACCCGATACGTACGATCGAATTTGTTATACCAGCAATGTCAGCCGCTCGGCATTCAATCATCGTATAAGTATTTGTGCGCACAACAAAGAAGATTTAGTTGAATCACTTAAAACCTTATCCCTTAGTGAAAAGTGGGCTACCTCACCCGCAAATAAAGACAAAAATTCTTTTATTTTAAATGCTAACCTAAACATTACGCACATTAAACAAGTCGTGAACAGCCTTAAAAACAAACCTGTTTTTAAGGCTGTTGTTGGACGGTATGAACCGATTTTTAGCGCCCATTGCGGTAGGGATTTATGGCCATTACTTGTAGGCGAAGAAGCACTCAATACTGATAAAAAATGCCAGCGCGCGCTTTCCGTTATAGTGGAATTAATATTCGTAGAAACAATGGTTGCGTTTGGATTTACGCCATCTGTAATCACTGGAGTGGGGCTAGGTGAATATAGTGCCGCCTGTTTTGCAGGAGTACTATCGGTTGCAGAGCTGTTAGACATTGTTAGTGCCGTGAACGAGACCTGCTCTCAATACCGGCAAGAAAACAAGGTTAAACTATTGGAGCTGAAGTGTGAGTTACGCTCAGCAAAGTCATTCCTTCGCTCGGTAAGTTTTCCACAAGACGCCATTAGCATCGCTGCACTGAACGCTTCTGACAGCACCTATATCGTAGGCTCCGAAGCAGCCATTAACCTCGCGTGTGAAGCATTAACGGATGGTAGTATCGCGTACAAGATGCTAGGCGCAGCGAGTGTCGACCAGTGCATGCCCCTAATAAAGGATACGGGTTTCTTAGCCGATAAATTAAGTGCAATAACCTTAGGTAAGCCAAAAAATAAAGTTGTTTCGGCTACTACGGGGCAATTGGTACAGGCAGAACTCATTACTCAGGAATACTGGCTACGTCAGTTCAATAAGCCCGTTAAGCTAAAAGCCATTACTGAAACACTGGCTTCACTCAATATCCACACTATTATCCAAACAGGTAATAGCGGCAAAGGTGAGCGTAGTTTAGCGAGCTTTATGACAGCAACAAACAGAAGCCGAGGTAGGGATGGCTTTACGCTGTACTTTTCTCACGAGGCAGAAGAGGCAACGAATCATAATACATTAAACACCTTTATCGCCGCAGCGTGGCAAGCTGGCCTAACCATAGACTGGAAAAACTATCACCAAGGTGTCGAACATCAACCGTGCAGGCTGCCTAGCTATGCTTTTCAAAAAGCCCCCTGTTGGCTTGACTTTGCAGAAGCGGTTTTTGATACCTCACGTGATACGTTAATGCAGGGAAATGAACTGCCTACGGAAAAAACAACGTTTATAGAATCCTCGACTGATATTGGTGAACAGGTTCGCTCTTTAGTCGCAACGGTTAAAGGCCTCGAACTCGAAGATGTATTACCTGAACACAATTTCCAAGAACATCTCGGTTATGATTCCATGACTATCATGGAACTCAAGACGCTATTAGAGAAAAACATCCATTCGGCGAAGAATATCGAACTAAAAGATATGATGATGGTGCAAACGGTAGCCCAGCTCATCGAATTTGTTAAAAAAAATCAATCCGAATCGATCAATAAAAAACAAGAGATCGAAGTAGAAGACTAACGACGAACAAAAACTGAGAATCAAACTGGACAACATTTTATGCAAAGCGTAACCATCATTGGTGTAGGGACTCATCTACCCGGAAAGCCCATCGATAACAAAAAAATTCAAGAAAAGTTTAATGTTAATGCCGAATGGATTGATCTCGTTATTGGAAACGAAACACGTCATTTGGTCATGGATCTAGATACAGGCGAAGTCAACAGCACTCTCGCCGATATATGCGCCCTCGCTAGCGCTCAGGCGCTGGATAAAGCACAAATAGACCCAGAAGAAATTGACTTTGTCGTGATGGGAACCGCAACGCCCGACCACTTAATGCCCGCTACGGTAAATTTTGTCTGTGAAAAACTCGGGATTAACAATGTTCCCACCTACCAGTTGCAATCAGGTTGTGCCGGTGCAATGCAAGCTCTTGATATAGGCACTGTCTTATTGCGGAGTGGGCAATATACAACAGGTCTCATTATTGGTGGTGATGTTTGCGCAAAGTATATTGACTTAAGCCAAGATTTTAGCGGTTTATCATCGTCCGAATTAATTAACTACGCACTTTTTGGCGATGGTGCGGGGGCAGCGGTACTCACCAATGAAGACAGTGAAGGGATGGAAATACTCCATACATTGAATCGCTGTGAAGGCTTGAACCGTGAACCCGGGCAGGAACTTAACTGGTTAGGTTCAGCGGCCATTAAATATGATGACGTACAACCACTGCGTGAAGAGTATAAAGCGATTGAAACGGAAGTGCCGCGTATGGCTCGGGAAACTACCACCGAGCTATTAGCCAAAGCGGGCTGGGACGAAAATAATGTCGACTATTTTATGACCCCTCAGCTAGCGGGATTAATGACAGATAAAATTATTGATTACATGGCGTTACCCCATGAAAAATCCGTTAATTGTGTTGCGGTCAGCGGTAATAACGGTAATGCATTACCTTTTCTACAACTAAAAATGCTGTCCGAAAAACTGCAAAAGGGGCAAACCGCAATTGGCGTAGCCATTGAATCATCTAAGTGGATTAAGGGCGGAATAGTGCTGCAAGGCGTATAGCCAACAAACAACGCCGTAAGGCAGCCTATACGCCGACGTACAATTTCTCTGCCCGTTAACAGGGTGGTTGATTTGGGTTTTTCAATAGCAATACAGTGACCAAAAGATATAAGTGGGGCCGAAATGGGTGAGCGAGATATTATCCGCCAAGTAAAATCGTTAAGACAGAATATTGCAGAAAGTGGTGCAAGCGCTCAGCTCGCCACACTGTTATCTCAACTGCATGACATTCATTCCAAATCTAAGGCGGGCTACCTGCTAAGAAAAGTCACGTTTGAGGAACTCAATCAATCTAAAACGTCGAACATTAAGCCCATTAAAATTGCGGTTATCAGTAATTTCGTCTGTGACGAGATCACTAATTATATTCGTACCGCTTGTTTAACTGATTCCATCTTTGCGGATATTTATTGCGCCGATTTCAATCAATACATGTGGCAACTACTTGACGACGACAGCGAGCTCTACCAATTTTCACCAGATATTACACTGTGCCTGCTAGATGAACATATATTCCTCGATAATATGCCTGCCGATTGGTTGCTGGAAGATTATCTAAACAGTATGGACTCTGTCTTAGAGAACATCACACAAGCGTTTAATCGTTACTTCCACAATAGCGATAAGCTACTGGTTACCAATACCGTTGTGCTAGGACAAGAGCAGCATCAGCTACTTATCGACTACCGTTCAAAAATGACGCTAAGCCAAAAGTTTCGTCAGTTTAATACGGCAATAAATGAAGCCTTTTTTGAGCAAAGCGCCGGCATAGTCATTGATACCGATATTTTACTGCAACAGCAAAACGTAGAGCTTAAGCGCTTGAATTTGTCAGGATTTGCCAAAATGCATTTTAGCGAAGAATTGCTGGATCAGTTTGCCAATGAATGTAAAAAAGTAGCGCAAACGCTTCTTGGTAACACCAAAAAATGTCTTGTCCTCGATTGCGATAACACGCTTTGGGGAGGCGTTGTTGGCGACGATGGTATAGCAGGCATTACGCTGGGAAGCAGTGCAGAAGGCGAACTGTACGCACGTTTCCAAGCAGCAGCGAGACAACTGGGTAAGCAAGGTATAATTTTAGCCCTTAATAGTAAAAATAATCGGGGCAATACTGATCAAGTTTTTAGCCAACACCCAGATGCAATACTGAAAACAAAGGATTTTTCTTTCCAATGCGTTAACTGGGACCCCAAACACGAGAATCTAAAAACCATTGCACAACATCTCAATATCAGCTGTGAGCATATAGTTTTTGTGGATGATAGCGATTTTGAATGCGATATGGTTAGAGAGTTATTGCCAGAAGTTGCCGTGGTAAAACTTTCCGGTAATCCAGAAGAACATCTTTTACAGCTCACCTCGCCAGGATTTTTTAATTCCCGGGTGCTAACCGCTGAAGATTACACTCGTAGTGAAAAGTATAGAGCCGAATCAGAACGTAAAGTAGAGAAAAATAAACACACCGACATTAGTGGTTACCTTCACAGCCTAAATATCGCCGTCGATGTTTCGTTTGCTGATGAATTCACGCTACCACGCGTAGCACAAATAACCCAAAGAACAAATCAATTCAATCTCACTACAGAAAGACTAAGCGAGCAAGATGTACAGCGGCTTTATCTCGACGACTATTGCCACATTCTTACCGTTTGTGTAGACGATAAATTTGGTAGTAGCGGAATTGTCGGTTGTGCAATCATAGATGAAAAACCAGATGGAAGCTTTCATATACGTAATTTACTATTGAGTTGTCGGGTGTTTTCTCGTGGAATCGAAACAGCAATAGTTGGGTATATCATTCGCTTCGCACGCGAGAAATTTGCAAGTACGGTATACGGTTATTTTTCTGAAACAACCAAAAACCAAAAATTTTCAGGTTTCTATCGTGAAAATGGTTTTGTCGCCGACGGCCATGTCAACGGCGAAACGGAGCTTAATCGTTACAAGCTGAGCGAGCTGGACTTTCAGTCGCTATTCGCAAAAATCCCTTGGGTCACACTTAAAACACACACGGATAACGCCGTAAGCACAATGGAGCAATAAGCAATGATTGAATTAGATGAAGTTGTCGAATTGATACAAATGATTGTCGATAGTGAAGCAGACATTACCGAAGCGATGGGGGTAGATTCAATTCCAGGTTGGGATTCCGTCAACGCCCTGCGTTTATTTTCTCAGCTTGAAAAAGAAACAGGCCAAAAACTGTCGATGAAACTATTTTTGGAGACACGTACCGTTGCAGATATTGTTAATTTTATTCAGGCGGGCTAGTAGGACATGGTAGATATTAACGATTTCCCGCAGCAACGTCGTCACACGTATTACTTCCTCAAAGATGCAAGTAATACTGCGCCCGTATTGTTAACCACTAAAGTTGATATGAGTGCGATGGAGAAAAGTAGAGCGTCACTCAAAACCGAAGGTGTAAATGTCAGTTACATTGCATTCTTAATTAAAGCGATTTCCGTGGTGATAAAACAATACCCGCAAGCAAATGCCAGCATGCTTGACGGATGGCGACCTAAAATAGCTCGTTATGAACGGGTAATTGCAAAGTTTACGCTAGATAAGCATGACGCAGGAGAACGGTTGGTAGCATCTGCCGTAATCGAAGACAGTGACTTACTCGGTGAATACGATATTCAGCGAGAAATTGAGCGGTTTAAAAACGCAGACTACAGCGATGCCGATGAATACAATAATCTACGTAGGCTCAATAGTTTAAAGAAACAGGTAGGGCAATGGTTATATCGAAAACTCATGTCTAACCCGAACAAGCGCCACGCTATACAAGGTTCTTTTACCATTACATCCCTTGGCCACCGGCCCGTGGATGTGTTTTGCCCAATTAGTAGCAACTGCATAGCGTTTGGGGTAGGGGCCATTCAAGATAGCGCAGTCGTTATGGGTGGCGAGATAACTGTACGTCCGATGTTGCCATTAAGTATGGTGTTTGATCATCGCGTTATCGATGGCGCTATGGCCGCCGACATTCTGCATGATATTAAAAACGTCATTGAACAGTATCAATTTCCATTAAAATAATAAAACTTTAGACACAATACGGGGTTGCCTAATATGGAACGTAAAGAGATTAAAACACAAATATGTATCGTTGGTGCAGGCCCGGGCGGGGCATTTTTAGCCTTACTATTAGCGAGGGCCGGTATTAATACAGTGCTACTGGAAAAAGCCGATGATTTTAACCGAGATTTTCGCGGAGAATCCCTTTCTCCAGATGCACGACAATTATTGGAAGACCACGGCCTAGAAGACTTTATTGAACATCATGGTTACTTAGAATCCCGAGCGCTTAATTTATGCGATAACGGTGACAGCCTCATGCGCTTCGAGTTTTCCGATTATAAATTCAAAAACCAGTGTGTTATCGAATTCCCTCAGCCTGCATTGTTGCAAGTACTCACCAATAAAGCAGCCGAATACGACAATTTCACATTTTTGGCAAAGGCCTCGTGCAAATCGTTAATCCAAGATGATAAAGGGGCCGTAAACGGTATTACTGTAAAAAATAGCGATAAGAGCGAAATTATAATACACGCTAACCTCGTGGTTGCCGCTGATGGTCGCTATTCTAAAATGCGTAGTTTGGCCAACCTAGGTGCCGATATTAAAAAGGCCCCGCGCGACGTCTTATGGTTAAAAGTCCCTCGTCCAGCCAATTGGCCTTCAGAAGTTAGTATAAAACTGAAAAAAGATCGTCATCTAATCGTATTGCCAACCTTCCCAGATCATTTACGCCTCGGTGTGAATATTCCTGCCGGTCAGTATAAAAGTTTTCGCAAGCAAGGCATCGAACATCTACACAACTTCATCATCGATCTTGAGCCTCGAATAGAAAAAGAGGTCCGTGAGACGATAACCGACTGGTCGTGCGTAGCCTTGTTGGATATTTTTACCGCGCGCGTACCGCGTTGGTATGTAGATGGCATGGCGTTGTTGGGAGATTCTGCTCATACCATTACTCCCGTTATGGGGCAGGGTATTAAGCATGCTCTGTTTGATGCAAAAAAACTATACGAAGTCATTACCGATCGTTTGGCAGTCGCGCCTGAGGCACTTATTCGTGGAAAATATTTGGAAAGCTACCAAAAGGAACGCCAAGAAGAAACCGACTTTATTCTTGGCATTCAAGAGCGCCAAGAACGCATATTTAGTTTTGCTAGCCCTCTTAAGGTTCTGTTGCGCCGAACCGTATACCGGATTATCAACAACTTGAGCGGGGTAAAGAAGAAAATGGTCGAGCGTGTTTACTTCGCCGGTTATCTTAAGGCTGAAGCAGATCGTAAATCCGTTTCCTAAACAATATTATATTCAGGGGGAATCACTTGTGAGTTATTTAGCAGAACTTCGTGATCTTGTTATGTTGCATGCTCATGCGCAGAATATGGATATTCCACGCTGCAGTAATATTTTGGAGCGCGTGAGAGAGTTACAAAGCGAAAAAGAGGGAAGCTGGGCATATGAATGGATGTCGGAAGCAAGAGGCCTGCTAGGGCAAGGTAATAATTATGATGCATACCAGTACTTTAATTTGGCTCGATTCCCCTACCCATCAACCCCGTTAATGCATGAGGCACACTCAACTTGTGTGGCTACATTTAAAGAGTGGATTAATAACGCGGCGCCCGACGTAGAATGTTGTCATGCGCCATATAGAGGCTGCATTATTCCATTTTATTTATATCCGTGTGACAAAAAAAATGCACCCACACTCCTTGTCATGGGGGGGATTGTGTCCTTAAAGGAGCAGTGGGGCCAATTTTTGCTGGCGGGGAAAAAGCTCGGTATGTCCGTTATTGTGGCCGAGATGCCTGGCGTTGGTGAGAATCCATTACCTTATGATGAGCATAGTTATGGCTATCTAACCGCACTACTCGATGCTGTTTCGGCCAAGGTTAATGTTGATTACGTGCATACAGTAATGATGAGTTTCAGCGGAAACTTGGCGATTGGTCAAGCGCCTTTTGACCAGCGTATACGTGCTATTACCAGTGTCGGTGCCCCTATACAAGCATTTTTTCTTGATCTCGAATGGTGGCAAAGCGTACCTAATACAACCAAGTACACCTTAGCGCATTTATGCCGACAGGAAGTCGATAGTGTATTTAGCTATTTGTCACGATTTGCTATCTCAGAGGAAGAAATAGCAAACTTGGACATTCCATTATATTACGTGCGCAGTAGTCGCGATGAAATCATCCCCTCTGAAGAGGGCAATATTCTTAAACGTAATGCCCGTAATTTTTACCTAAAAGAATTTGACGATGTTCATGGCTCGCCAGACAACATGGCAGAAATGCAAAAATTCGTACCCTGGACAGTATTAAATGAGTCGCGTCAAAAACCTTTTATAAAGCATATTTTAGGGGTTTTGTTGTTGGTAAATAATTTCAAGCGAAAGCTTGGGTTAAAAAAATAGAGCTCGGAACCCCATACGATGGCTACGCAAACCACCCGTAACGACAAACCGTTACCGCAAGAAAAAACGGTAGTACACCACAACATTAAACGATGGTTGCCCCGTTTAGGGGACAAGCCCAATGCTAAAGTTCGGCTTTATTGCTTTTCCCATGCAGGGGGAGGCGCCTCGGTTTATTATCCTTGGAATAGTTACTTTTCCGATGCTGTTGAAGTTTGCCCAGTACAGCTACCCGGTCGCGAAGAACGTTTGGGCGAACCACTCATTGACGACTTCGAAAATTTGATTGGCAGTTTACTGCCCGTAATAGCAAGTAGTATTGATCGTCCCTATGCTATCTACGGCCATAGTTTAGGCGCTTGTATTGGCTACGAAATTGCCAAACGTCTATACACGGAATACGCTTTATCCCCGTTATGTTATTTTGGCGGAGCTCATCGCAGCCCCTGTAAACCATACTACTATCCATCTGTTAGAGGCTTGCCAAACGCTGAGCTTACTAAAATGGTCACACGTTTTAACGGCCTGCCTCAGGCATTTCTCGACAGTCAAGAAATGATGGATCTGATGTTACCAGTATTGCGCAGTGATTTATTTCTGTGTGAATCGTATCGGTACGTGCCTAGCCTGCCGTTGTCGTCTGACATTATTGTTTTTTCTGGTCAATTTGACCGTAATGTAACCGCAGATAAACTTTCATCATGGAAAAACCATTCTACAAAAGAGGTGACCTTCATCAGCCTCGATGGAGACCATTTCTTCCTTAAAACCCATAAAAATAACGTTCTAGAGGTTGTTCAATCTACCTGTGAAAGTCTATTAGGTTGTAAATTATAGCTTTTGAAATTAGACAACAACAATCACTATGTGTGACTACTATTTATTTCTTCACACGTTAAATACGCACACGTCGTAATGAAATATAATTTAACCAATTGACATAAAGGAAGATCGATCAAATGCTTCGAGAAGTCAGGACAGACGTTGTTATCAACGCGTCTAAAGAATTCGTTTGGGAAACCTTGACTCGTTTTGAGGACTACCCTTCGTGGAACCCGTTTGCAACGTCAATAGAGGGAAATCTCATTGTAGGTGAGAATCTAGCAGTAACAATAAATGTTCCAAACCAAGGCATTATGAAATTCAGCCCTAGAATAATCGATGTGAAGCACAACGTACGTTTCGCATGGCAGGGTAAGGTTCTAGTAAAAGGCGTTTTTGATGGTGAGCATAGTTTCGAGCTAGAATCGATTTCAGATACGCAGTGTCGGTTGGTTCATCGTGAAGTGTTTAGTGGTTTTTTAGTGGCAATGATGTGGAAAAAACTCAGCAACAATACACATGAAGGCTTTAGTCATATGAACCAAGCACTCAAACTGAAGTGTGAAGGTGCAGCGTAAATGAACGAAACAGTAGCGGTTAAGCGTGCTTCGCCAAGTTGGGTTAGGGCGCTAACAAGCGCCCTTGTTATTGGCAGTTTTTGGAGTGCATGGGCGGCGTATATTAATGCCGATCACGGCAGTGCTGCACAGCTGAACGCGGCTTTTGCACAAGGTAGTGTGTCTTTTGTTATTACGTTTTTTATGACAATTCTATTGGAAACTTTATTTTCATTGTGCAGACACCCGTACGCTCGCGTCATTATTCCGATTTTTGGCACCATGGGTATAGTCATTATAGTAACTACTTTTGCCCACGTTATTATGGGTACGCCTGAGATCATTAACACCATGGCCGCCCCCTGCATTGCAGGCACGGTTTATTGTAGCGTCTATGTTTTTAAATTAACCCGCCAGCGAAAAACGACGGAAATACTGTAAATGAAAATGATTATTTGGAGCCTCGAGCACAAAGCGTTCAGTGTAATAGCCTCTCTCATGCTGGTTCTTGCACTTGCTAGCGGCATGAAAGGCCTAAGTTTGACTAATGATTATAATATTTATTTTGGCAAGACGAATCCTCAGTTGATCGAATATGAAGCGCTGCTAAACAGCTATTCAAAAAATGACAATATAATGATAGCCATTGGTGCGAGGGATGGGTCAGTTTTCGATAGAGAAACACTCGCGGTTATAGAGGACATTACGTTAGAAGCATGGCAGACACCGTTTTCCCGTCGAGTAGACTCCTTAACCAATATGCAATATACCTTCGCGGACGAGGACGATTTACTCGTACGTGCACTTGTATTAGACGCTCATTTAATGAGTGCAGCGGAAATCGATAAGGTGAAAAATATTGCGCTAAATGAGCCTTTATTAAAAGGTTCGTTAGTGTCGCTAGATGGTGCTGCCGCGGGTATCAATATCATTTTACAAATGCCGGGTGAAGATCCTATTGGCGAAATCCCCCAAGCGGTTGAGTATGTGCGTGAAAAAGTCAGCGAGTATCGAGAGCGTTATCCAGAACTGGAGTTTCACCTAGTTGGGCAGGCCGTGTTGGCCATGGCTTTTCCCGAAACATCCCGTGCCGACATTAAAGGCTTATACCCTTTAATGTTTATATTGGTGCTAGCGCTGTTATTGGTGTTGTTACGTTCGGTGGCGGTATGTCTATTAACCTTACTTATCATTATTTTATCGTCCGTAGCAGGTATGGGTGTATTTGGCTGGTTTGATATGAAACTGGCCCCAATCGCAACGGCAGTACCGGTGATGATAATGTCTTTAGCCATCGCCAACTGCGTGCACATTACCATTGCGTATTTTAGCCAATTAAGTTTTGGGCAAACGCCTGCTGCAGCAATGCGCAGTAGCTTAGCGCTAAATTTTAAGCCCATACTGCTTGCCAATATAACCACAGCAATTGGCTTTTTAACCCTTAATACCAGCCATTCACCGCCGTTTCAATTATTAGGTAATATGGTTGCACTTGGCGTTATGTGCTCGGCGATGCTTTCACTCTTTTTCTACCCAACATTACTCATGTTTTTTGTGCGTCGTCGCACGCTTATTTCTGACGATGAACAACAACAGCAAACATCTATGCAGCGTCGTTTTTCACTACTCGGCGAATTTATTGTTCAGCGTTACAAGTTTTTTTTGGCGATCACCGTTGTCACCAGCATTACATCGGTGGCATTAATGCTACAGAACGAACTGAATGAAACGACGTTGAATTATTTCGATGAACGAATGGAATTCCGCCAAGATATTGATTGGGTAAATGAAAATCTAACCGGTGTAATGTACGCCCATTTCTCGGTGGGTAGCGGGAGCTCTAATAATATTGTTGACCCAGAATACTTGGCGAACCTAGACGACTTCGCTACGTGGCTACGCAAGCACCCTGATGTTCGCTCTGTGCGCTCCCTAAGTGATATATACAAACGCTTAAATAAAAATATGCACGGTGATAGCAATGAATATTTTCGGGTACCTGACGATCGGTTAGAGGCGTCACAATACCTTTTACTGTATGAACTTTCCTTACCGTTTGGTCTCGACCTTCGCTCTATGATTAATATTGATAAATCGGCTAGTAAGGTATCGGTAAACTTACGTAAAATGTCTTCGCGTGAGATGCTAGCTTTCGAAAGTGAGACGCTTTTATGGATGCACGAAAATCTACCAGAGCCTATGTGGGCGAGGGCGTCTAGTACAAATGTTGTTTTTGCCCATATCAGCAAACGCAACGTAAACAGCTTGATCGGTGGTATTGGCGTAGGCATTTTGCTTATATCGCTTATTATTATGTTTGTCTTACGTTCCGTAAAATTCGGTTTTGTGAGCTTAGTGGCAAATGCTTTACCGTTCTTTATCGCTTTTGGATTGTGGTCATTATTTGTGGGTAACATCGGCCTTGGTGTGGCTGTTGTTGTCGGTATGGCCCTTGGTGTAGTAGTGGATGATACTGTTCACTTCTTAATGAAATACCAAGCAAATCTAAAGCATGGAATGTCTAATCATGATGCGCTAGTGGATGTTTTTCGTCGTGTTGGTATAGCGCTAACGATCACTACTGTTTGTCTCGTAGCCGGTTTTATGGTGCTTTCCCAGTCCTATTTATCGCTCAATAAAAACATGGGTATGATGACGGCCCTAACGATTGCAATAGCCCTCATTATTGATTTTATTTTTCTTCCAGCCTTACTCAAAGTGCTTGGGCCTAAAAAGGCCCAAGCACTTTGATACGGAACAGGGATTGCATGTTGTATAGCATAAAACACTGGGGTGCCTTTCAAGCATTCACCGCCTCCCTTATTTTGGGTACAGGCACGATACTCGCAACTAATATTGCAACGGCTGATTCTGACTGGAGCAGTGTAGAAGTTTCGTCCGAACTTAGCGTCTTCAAGAATGAGGGGATTCTAGGTCAGGAAACACGTAATTTATCCTTTAGTGTGACACCCGAGTACTTTAAAGAGTGGAATGACGCGCGTGATAGCATAACCTTAATTCCTTTTTTTCGCTTAGATGAAAACGACAGTGAGCGTAGCCATGTTGATTTAAGAGAATTTAAATGGGTACATCAGTTCGAGACGTGGGATCTCACAGCGGGTTTTGATATCGTCTATTGGGGCATTACAGAATCACAACAATTGGTGAACATCATCAATCAAACCGATTTTGTCGAAGATATAGATGCACAAAGCAAATTAGGGCAACCTTTAGTCTCTGCGAATTACGGTAGCGAATGGGGCTCTTTCGAAAGCTATATTCTTTTGGGTTTTCGGGAGCGTACATTAGCGGGTATAGAAGGGCGTTATGCGTTCCCCATTGAAATCGATCACGACCATACACTCTACGCATCGGAAAAAAAATCTCAACACATTGACGTTGCTTTTCGATGGAGCCAAATGTTTGGCGGTGGTGATATAGGGATCTCATTTTTTCAGGGTACCGAGCGTATGCCGCAGTTCGTCATAGATAATGGCGTAGCGCCAGATGATTTGCGATTACGCCCTTATTACGATTTGATGCGGCAGGTGAGCATTGACTTCCAGTATATTTCAGGTAGTTATTTATGGAAGTTTGAAGCGCTCAATAAAAATCCCGACAATAGTGTTGCCTATAGCGCAGGAACAACAGGTGTTGAATACACACAGGTAGGGCTGTTCGATACTCGCGCAGATATTGGCTGGATAGCAGAGTACCTCTATGATAATCGCGGCGAGCAAGCGCCAGCCGAAGTTTTCGAAAATGATCTTTTTCTCGGTGCACGCTGGGTACCGAACGATACGGTTTCAACAGCGTTACTCCTCAGCGTAATACACGATATTAAAGGCAAAGAAAAAGTATTCACCTTAGAGTTCAGCCGTCGATTTTCGGCGTCTTGGACGCTCGATATTATGGCAAGGGCATTTAGTGGCGGTACTGCACTTGATAGTGAATCGCCCGATTTTATAATGCGATTATTGCAGCCCGAGCCAAACGAAAAACTCGCTTACTTACTTGAAGAAGATTCAGTGCGGATCACCTTAAGCAAATACTTCTAACACAGCAACGGCCCTGTATAGAGTGGTCAACGAATAATAAGATGGAAGGTTGTAACCTATGAAAATATTGAATAAAAACAAGTCTAAAAAGCTATCACTTTTGATAGTTCACCTATGCTGTGTATTGTTATTTGGCGTAAGCGCCAGTTTTGCTCAAAGCCCCGAGGAAAAAGGAAAAGAGGTGGCAGCCGAGGTCGACAGACGAGATTCAGGCTTTGTCGATCTGGTAACTGAAATGACAATGACCTTAAAAGATAAAGGGGGGCGCGAAAGCGCACGAGATTTACGTATTAAAACGATTGAACTAGAGGCTGGTGATAAAACCATTACGGTATTTGATACACCAAAGGATCAAAAGGGTGTTGCTCTGTTAACTCACAGCTACAAAGACAAAGATGACGACCAATGGTTGTATCTACCCGTAATTCGACGCGTTAAACGTATCGTAGCGCAAAATCGCTCAGGCCCATTTGTGGGCAGTGAATTTGCCTACGAAGATATAAACACCCCACAAATTGAACGTTTTACCTACCTGTATATAGGCGAAGAAATGTGTGGTGAGGTTACGTGCATAAAATATGAACGTTATCCCATAGACCGTTTCTCGGGGTACACGAAGAATGTTATCTGGGTGCACAAAGACGAAATGCGCTATGCACAAATTGATTACTATGACCGTAAAAAGAGCCTTCTAAAAACGCTTAAATTTCATGATTACAAACGTTACATTAATAAGCTATGGCGACCCGATTTTATAGAAATGCACAATCATCAAACTGGCGCCAGCACTCGGTTAGATTTTTATAAGCGGGTTTTTGGGCAAGGGCTTAACGAAGCAGACTTTATGTCGAATCAACTTAAACGAATCAAGTAGCGTAACCAAGCAAGTATTGGTGTGCTGTATACGCGCGCACGGCCTTAAAGGGGCTAAAACGTGCAGAGAAAGGCTTTATTAGGGTGTTTTCGCCCCTTTTAAGGTCGCACGCTCTACTTGAGGTCCGGCCGGCAAAAGTGTTGGATTTAGCCACTTCGCCTGTAACTATCTGATTTAATTGATAATATTGTTCATTTATGTTTTGCGGATTGATCGCCGCTTTCCTTGCCAGTTGCGTCACCAGTATTTCTATTTTTCTCACCCATTAGGCGGTCAATCATATCTGTTTTGACGGTGACTTCCGCTTCTAGTTTCGCAAGGTTGACCTGCTCAACGTCCTTCCATGATCTCAGTTTCTCAAGATTTTCCTTCAGGCTTTCCAGCTCAATACATTGGGTCTTCATTTTGGCTAACTGCTCTTCGAGCGAACCTTCTCTTAATGCTAGTAAATCAAATTGTCCCTGGAGTTTGCTGTGTGCTGCCTCAAGTGTTACAGCTGCTTTTTGCGCAGTTCCAAGTTCCGCAACCAATCGTCCATTGTCTTTGTTTAACTGAGTAATATCAGTTTGTTTGACTGATATCGTTTGGTTAAGTGTGCGAATCTCAGCTTGCAGCTGCTGCACTTGTTGTTCGTGTCTCCGCAGGTCTTGTTCGCGTTGCTCTTTCACTGATTGACGATAATGTTCCATCGCATCGCGGTTATGACGGTGTTTTTCTTCCAGTGAATCAATATGCATCTGCTTTTCGTTCAGGACTGATTTAAGTCTAGTTTCCGCTTGTTGAGTTTCAATTACTTGAGCTTTTAGTACGTTTTCGGAAGCTTGGCGATCGCTCAGCTCGGCTAAAATGTTTGATAGCTCGTGGTCTTTATTCTGTATCTCTGCTTGCGATTTGGTGAGTATATTCTCCAGCTCACCAACTTTAGAGGTTAGGGTTTTCACCTGTTGATCGTAACGATTTTGGTTCTCGGTAATGATGGTCTGCGCCTCCTCTTTTAAGCAGAAGGCCAGACGCCCAATGAGTTCCTTAATGGGCTGACTTAAGAGCGCTTCATCGTCCAATCTGGCCGAACTTTCTTCTTCAACTTCCCGTAAGTAGCGATGAATTGTAGATTTGGAGCCTGTGTTACCCAGCTCTACGCGAACGGCATCGATTGAAGGATTCTGGCCTTTATTTAATACCGCTTCTCGTGCCTGCTTTACCAGTGCTTTGTTGATCCCGCCTCTTGCCATAATGACCTCTAGCTATTATTTCGTACTGTATTACATACTATGTATATACGTACTATATTAGATGCGACATAGGGATACGTAAAGCGGTTTTATAACATAAGATAATCAAGAGTTATATTATGTTATGGATAAAAAAGCAGTATAGTGCCTTCATTTGCAGTACACCGCCTTCCAAACTGGCATAGTCTGGTTTCTAAGTAAATTATGAGGTTATTTCGATGAGCCAGTTACTACTTTATCAGCGTAAGCTCAGACCAATACTTTTACTAGCGCTTTGCTTTCAGTGCTGCGATGCATTTGCTTCGACCTCGGCAGTGGTGCTGCAGTATCATCACGTAAGCAGTAGTACACCGCCATCAACAAGCGTCACTCCTGAGCAATTTGAACAACACCTAAGCTGGATAAAATCCAATCACTTTAAAGTATTACCTTTAAATCACGTCGTGCAAACATTAAGGCAACAAAAGACTTTTAATTACGACAAGGTGGTGGCGATAACCTTTGATGATGCCAATGTTTCAGTCTGCGATACGGCTTGGCCAATACTCAAAAAGCACAAACTACCGTTCACATTATTTATTAGCACTGAAGCCTTGGCAAACGGCTTTAAGACTCAATGCTCCTGGGGTGCATTACAAGAAATGGTGAGCTCTGGGCTCATGACCCCCGCGAATCATTCGCATAGCCACTTAAATATGATATCGAGCAGCTCATTGAAAAAACAGCCTGAGTGGACGTCGACAATGAAAAAAGAGGTGCTGTTAGCCCAAGAGCTGATTCAGTCAGAACTTGGAACTTCAAACATGCTGTTTGCATACCCATACGGCGAATATAATACCTCGCTGTCTGAGCTTATCACTCAACTAGGATTTATAGGTTTTGGGCAGCATTCTGGTGCAATTGGGTATCACAGTGACTTTTCTGCATTGCCAAGGTTTCCCGTATCAGCACAACACGCAAACATAGATACACTCAGAGTTAAATTACTTAGCCTTCCTTTTCCTGCAAAAGTTATTACCGACGCCGAAAATCCAATTGACGCCTCAAGCCCTCTTAATCCACCAAAACTCGTACTTCATCCGAGTGATTCAACACTTTTAACTTCTGCGGCATGTTTCGATAGCCAGGGCATAAAACTTTTATCGAATATTCGTGACGGAAGGATTATAGTTCAGCCGTTAAATAAACTTGGACCTGGAAGGCATCGATATACTTGCACCAGCAAAAGTGCATTTTCAAATAGGTTTTATTGGATGTCGCACCAATGGTTAATTGAATAGAAAATATAACGCGCTCCTG